>Ga0079995_1055694_pt1 | contig 13214 bp, 10 predicted proteins | sample FaiFalFF_MnMetaG_2_FD_69198 | JGI IMG/M metagenome (GOLD analysis project Ga0079995, IMG submission 69198) | Freshwater microbial communities from Yellowstone National Park, Wyoming, USA - Fairy Falls C (FF_Mn_C) (SPADES assembly) (version 4) | ecosystem: Environmental > Aquatic > Freshwater >... | reverse complement strand
GAGAGGAGACCTCGGTAAACAATATAAGCGTTGCCTGAAGGTTCCCATTCAAGGTAGATTTTCTTTTGAGGGGTAAGGCGAACTTGCGTAATTCTAATCCATGCAGGCGGAGGGGGCGGATTAGGAGGTTTACAAATGCACTGTTGCCCCGTCCCGCCATAGCCACCTTCAGAAGGTGGAGGTTCTTGGGCGAAAAGGAAGATGCCTAACGCCACCGTCACGCTCAAAAGCACAACCACCAATCCTATCCGTGCCCTATATTGTTGCCACATAAAATCATCACCTCTTAATTAAAGTGTTTATACCTTTTAATTTTTAGAATTTATCAAAATTCACATTAAGTTAATAATCTCTAAAATACAACCAATCATCATTACAATAAACCATATAATAAGATTAGTAAATGTAAGCTTTTGAACTTTAGAATATTTTATAGATAATTGATACAATTTTACTAATCTTGCTAATTTTGAAGTAAAATATGAAGCAATAACTATAAGCAATAGAGTAATAAATCTAAAAGCCCAAGAAGACACAAGATTCAAGGATATCATAATAGCGAAAATAGTTAATAATATACCAATTATCCACATATAAACAATATATTTAAATAAAGAACTCAAAACTGAATTTCTGAAAATTATGTATATTATACAATATACCACAAAATTGATAGTTGAAAGGAATAAACCCGTTAAAAAAAGATAATTTATTTTACTCCACATAAGGAATTATTCCTCCTTATCTAATCATCGAGTAATCCCATTTCATATGCATAAATATAAGATTTAAGTGCGATTGTTATTCCAATAAGCGCAACTGTAGCTACTAACCCAAATGTAGCAAGAAGTGCTATACCAATTCCTCCTGTCATAGCTGCTCCGCGAATAAAAGCAGCTATTAATACTGGTATTGACTTCATTTCAACTCCATGTAATGCAGCAATAAATAATCCTGTGAATCCAGCAATAGTAATTATAAACCAAATAAAGTTAATTAATGCATCTAAACGTTTAATTGTAGTTGTAGGCTCCTTTCCATTCTCATCCCAAAAGTTCACAGGATTGTTTTCACAATATAAATACCAATTCTGTCCATATTGTCCAGGATCCTCATTTACAAACCTTCCCACTTCAGGGTCATAATATCTTGCCCGCATGTAAATTAAGCCTGTCTCTTCGTCCGTTGGATGACCTATCTGAGCAACATACTTGAAACTGTTGGCTCGTTGACCCTCTTGCCCACGAACTGAACCATAAACATCGTAGTCATACTTCGCCACGACGATACCATTGCTTGAAACCAAAGCACGACAAGAACCTAAACCGTCATACACGAAATAATCCCTCGCCAAAATTTGCCCGTTAGCATCCTCGTCTATCCTGCAAACATACCCCATCGCACCCGGAACATACCACCTCTTCGTCCCATCACTTCGCATCTCTCCAATCACTGTCTGCCCGTCATAGACATACTTCGTCGTCAACCCTCCCACGACTTGCTTCTCCACCCTCATCCCGTCAGCGCGATACCTGAACCTAACCTCCCCTTCATTGGGAACGATGACCCTAATCAACCTGTTTTGAACATCCCACTCATACAATCTCTTGCCATCGTTCACACAGTTCCCATTAGCATCGTAACTGAACACCCTCGTCCCATTCTCATCTGTCAGGCTCACCAATTGGTTCAAAGCATTGTAAGCGTAACTTGTCGTCTTCACCGTCCCATCGGGAAACTGTTCTGTCTTCGTCAACCTATTGCCCACCCCATCAAAGGTGTAACTTTGCACGACCCCATCGGGGTAAGTCACCCTCACCAATCGGTTCAACTCGTCATATTCATAACTTTCCACCTTCACCGTCCCATCCCCTTCCGTCATCTCCTGCCTTATTCTGTTCCGCAAGTCATCGTAGGTGTAGGCAAACTTCCGAACCCGTTGGTCATTCACCTTCCAATCCACACTCAAAAGCATATTCTCCGTGTCCCAGACAAATTCCGCTATCAACTTTTTCGTTGGGTTACCGTTGGCATCTTTCTCCACGACAGCTTCTATCCTTTTGATTTGTCCGATGGGGGAACCAGAAAACTGGAAGAAGGTTGCATTCCCTAAAGGATCAACCACTTGCCTCAGCATCGGCAATGGTTCCTCTTCAACCTCTCCCTTTATCACTGATTGACTAACCATCGCAGGCTCGTATTCATACCTCACCTGCCACCCGTTCGGATAAACTATTTTCGTCCTCATCCCAAACAGGTCATACTCATACTGCACTGTCCCTACCTCTGGGTCTGTGACTGCTATCAGTCTTCCTGCATTGTCGTAGGTGTAACTCGTCGTTCCCCTCTCACTTTCAGTCACTGTAATAACTTGCCCATCCCCATCATATGCATACTCAACATAACTTCCATCGGGATACTCAACCCGAACAGGTTGACTGACTGCGTTGTAGGTAATTGTTGTCACTTGTCCCTTCCTGTCCCGAATTTGTATTGGTCTCCCTATTAGGTCGTAACTTGTCTCGGTGTAACTTCTGTCGGGATAAATCAACTTCCTCAAGTTCCCAAACTGGTCATACTCATACTGCCAAACTCTCCCTTCTGGGTCAGTCATCTTGATTTTCTGTCCATATTGGTCATACTCAAAAGTCGTAACCCCTCCCTTTGCGTCTACAACCTTTTTCACATTCCCTCGGTTGCCTGGGTTGGGATCATCGGCGGGATAGTAGTCCGTCTCCGTCCTTCTCCCCATTGGGTCTATTGTCGCCTTCCGCTGGTGAAACTTGTTTTCACCCCAGTATTCAAACCTTGTCTCTATCCATTGAGGTGATTGGTCAAAATAAGAGCGCAAAACCTTTAAAGTTTCCATGTTCCCTTGACCAGGATTTATCACTTTTTGCGCTTGCTCATCTATGACAGCATCATAACCCAACCACTTCTCTCCCACCAAAAGGGTTCGCATTGGGGAATAAACATGTCGGAGGTTATAGGCAATATCCCATTCCCAAATCAAATCGGCTCCAATGCTAACGAAGTATCCTATCGTTCTTCCCCATGTCCCAAAGCACCATCGCCCTGCATAGGGGATTTGCATCCCGTCGGGGCGGAAAAAGTGAACGACATGCAATACTCCCGGCAATCCCCCATACACCTTCGCTTGCGCCCTTAATCCACTGGGATACCTGATCTCATCTACCCAAAGGCAGGTTTGGTGAATGTAAGGGTCGGGAACAAAGCCTGCGGATGGTGATTCGGAGATCGGCTCTTGCAGCCGATACCGAATCTCCGTCACCTTCCCCATCGGGCTCGTGATAGATGCCAACAACCCATCTTCCACTCCCTCGTTCCCTGAAACGCTGGTATACCCGTAAGTGGTCGTCCTACCTGCAGGGTCAGTTACTTTCCACAGGTTCCCTTCGCTGTCATACTCATACTGCCAAACCCTTCCTATCGGGTCAGTTATTTTCACTATCCTCCATTTGGGTTCGCTTGAACTCCCCACATTCCCCCAACTGATTTGCACCTCTCTACCCACTGTGTCAACAATCTTCGTCAGCAACCAATCCTTGCTACCGTCAGGGTAAGTGACTTCTAAACCATACTCAAAGACAACAGCATTTCCGTTTCGGTCCTCTATTCTCGTTGGCTTATACCACCCCGTCGGTAGACCTTCTGAATCCCTACCGAAGGCGTAATAAGTCGTGATTGTCCCGTCCTTACTCTTTCTCGTAAACTCCAAAGCAAACTCGCTGACTTCCTCCCCGACGGGAGGCGGTGGGGCTTCCCCTTGGATGTTTCCTTCCAAATCAGCCACATAAATTAACTGCGAGAAACTACCGTCACTTTGCTGAGCCCTAACCATCCATTTCGTCCTCGCTGTCTTATCGTGGACGAAGACAGGTGGTGTGATCAAGCCATCGGCATCAACTTGATAGGGCAACACCGTCCCGTTCCATGTCTTTCGGTCCAAAGTCCCAACAGGGTCTTGTGGGTCAGTGTAGAGAGCCATGTCATAGGAAAAAGACCATCCCTTCCCGAAAGGTCCAATTTTATCATCGTGGGCATTGTAAGTTCTCGTGCACGCTATGTTCATCCCCCTTGAAGGGTAGGATAAATCAGTCTCCGTCACCATCAAATTCCCTGTAGCAAGATTGATGGAACGGTAAAAGGGGGTCCAAGGGAACTTCCCACATCTCTCCTCAAACCTATACGGACCTTTGCCCTTCAGCGACTTCATTTCTGAAAGGCGAAGAACACGGACAATAGGGGATGAATCTTGGATGGCAGAATTAAGGCGATAGATGCGTTGAGAGATTGGGGAGACAGCGTAACCAAAACCTGGCGGTAAAGTTATAGCGACTGCCAAGAGGACGACAAAAGGGGAGAACCATCGGTGCCTCCTTAGCCTTCTAAGCATCCTCCCGATTCTCATCTTCCTTCTCCTCCCTTGAAGCTCCTCCCTACACCCAACCCTTTCAGGGTGGGTTTCGCTACCATTATAGCGTCAACTTTTTTTTTTTCGTCAATACTTCCCGAGCACAACCAAGACTGATGCCTTCCAGTCATCCCCAAGTTGCTCTTTTGGCAAGAAGGTTTCAACAAACTGCCACACTTCCTTTTCCTCCTGCCCTTTCCTTGAACCTAAGACTAAAGGTGGAATTGGGTTGACAATCCAAATCCCTTCACGCTCAACCTTCGTCACAACGACATAATGACCGCCGAAAAGCAAGAGGGCTGGTAGCCTTATCTCTTTCAAACCTTCAAAATCGACCTCAAAAGCGCTTGTCCTGATCCCCAACTTTTTAGCTGCCTCCTTGAGGTTAAAAAGGCTTGTTCCTGTCTCATCAGTTTTTGCCATTTTGGAAATTTGTTCAACGGAAGGTATGGATTCATTCGGGAAGTAGGATTTCAAGAGCCAATAGAGAGCAGCAGGTCCGCACATAGACCAAAGCAATTGTTGCCTCTTCCTCCTTTCTTCGTCTCTCTTCAAAACCCGATAGTAAACCTTCCCCGCTCTATCAGGCAATTTACCTTCATTCAGGTCTGCAATGGCTCTCGCCGCAAGGACGCTTATGGGGCTGTCAGGGAATTGAACCATTACTTCGGTAAAAGCATTGATGGCTTTTTGCTTCCAATACTCCTTCTCCCTTCCATCCTTCGCCTCTCTCATCCTCCCGCGATAGCAGCAGGCAATTTGATAAAGGGCTCTTTCGGGCAAGGAGTAAGGTTGCGTTGTCCTGAAAGACCATGTCCCGTCATAGTTTCGCAATAATTCACGAAACTCCTTAATCGCTTCATCCCATTTCTTCTGCTTTGCATAAGTGTAAGCGATTCTCCACCTCGCCCAAGCGGAAAGTTCGCCTAAATGCTTCCTTAGTTGCTCCCTATCTTTTTGCTCCTCCCCCGCTTTCCTTAAAGACTTCTTGTCGCTTCCAAGGAACTCCCTTCGCTTTTCCTCTAAGGCGGAGAGAACTTTCTCGTAATAGTCTCTGGCTTGCTTATATCTCCCCTTACGGTAAAGTTCGTCCCCGAAGGAGAAGAGTTGCCTTTGTTCTATTTGGTTTAAAGGGAGGTCTTTAAGGAGTGCATCGATATCAGGTTGGGAAGTTTGTTTGGGTTTTGAAGGTTGAGAGGCACGAAAGAGAAGGACGGACACGGAAAAGAATGCAAGGGAAGCAAAGGCAATCCCTATGACCCATCGCTTCATCTCTCTCCCTCCAGCACAAAAATTTTAGTGCGTGGCAGTAAATAGGTTCAGTCAAGAAATTTACATCCCTCTCGGCTCAAGGAGTTTTGGGGTCAAAAGGATTATAAGTTCACTCTCTCGAACCTCTTTCCTGTGGCTCTTGAAAATTTCACCCAACAAAGGTAGGGAAGAAATCAAAGGGAATTTTGTCGTCACCTTACTCTCCTCCCTCTGCCTCAAGCCTCCCAAAACAACTGTCTGTCCCTCCCTTACCCAAATTGTTGCTGTCGCTTTCCTCGTCGCTAACTGGGGTAAACCTTCCGTAGTTATCCCAACAACACTGGAAACCTCTGGAGTTATCTCCAGCAATATATCCCCTTCTGCCCCTATCACTGGCATTATCTCCAACTTAACACCAGCAGTTATCGCTTGTAACTGGAAGAAGGGGACGATAGGGGTAGGTTGAGTTGGGGTTGGTCCGAAGAAGGGTGCTGTCCTGAAGTAAAGTTCTTGAACTACCTCTATGGACGCTTTCTTGCCTGAAACTGCGCTCACTTTAGGTCTCGCTAAAGTTTTTGCCTCCCCCTTCTCTATTAAAGCCTGAATCTGTGCGAGGAATTGACTGGGCAAACCTGCACCCTCTTGAAGGACAAGCAGAAGACCTGGGAAATTTGATGTCCCCCATTCACCTTTCAACATCCCCCTCTGTCCGCTCAGCCCGATGGCTAACTGCCTCATCCCCCTCTCACTTACCTCCAAAACTTGCGCTTCTATGACCACTTGCCTTGCAGGTCTATCCGCTTTCTCTATCTCCTTCTCCACCCTATCCAAAAACTCTTTCGGTCCCGTCACCAAGACAGCGTTTTGGTCTGAAAGGACTTTAACGATGCCTGTAGGGATGGCAGGGGAAAGGATTTGAGGAATTTGCTCAGCCTTCAAAAATTTCAAGTCGAACCTTCTCGTCTCCAAGAGGGCTGATAGGGTGGGTGAAGTCCATTTTGTGGGGTCTCCCCACTCACCTATCAAAAACCTCCTTTGATTAGGGTTGCCAGATTGATGTTTCTCTTCTTGATGTTCCCCTTCCCTTCCCAACATTGGAATGACGATGTATTTTGTCCCCATCAAAACCATCCTAAGAGCCTCTTCTACACTCACATCCGATAGCCTTACCGTTACCTTCTCATCAGCACTACCAACAACTAACAAGTCAATTCCTGTCTGCCTCGCTATCTCCTCCAGAACTTGACTCAGCGGGGCATTAACTGCTGTCAATGTCACTTTATCCTTTCTCTCCACCGTTTTCCCTGCCATCTTTGTTTCCGCCGGTTTTGTCACCAACTCTGTTGGCTTTTCCTCCCTTTGCTGTTGCCTTTCCGGAAGGGAAGGTGAAGGAAAAGTGGGTCTTTGGGCAGGTTGAGGTGGTGGAGGAGCAGGAGTGGTTGTAGGGGGTAAGGGAGCGGTAGTTGTGCTTCTTTGAACTCTCATTATGTTTCCATCCTTCTGAACTTCCCATCCCGCCCCTTTCACCACAACATTTATCGCCTCATCAACAGGGACATCTTGCAAATTGATCGTTATCCTGCTGACAGGCAAGTCAGCGGGCAAAAGCAAATTAACCTTCCCTTTCTCAGCTATCTGCCTCAGAACTTCTGAGGCGTCGGCATTTTGTGCGTTCAAAGTCACCTTCCCTTCCTTCACTTCTACTTGTAGGATTGGGGATGGAGGTTGTTTTGTCAAAAGTAAGCCTTTTTCCGTCTTCATTAAACGGGCTCCCACCGCTTGGGCTATCAAGGATAAGGCTTCTTCAGGCGAAACACCCCTTAAGTGCAAGGAGACAGTCCCTGTAACAGAGTTATCGATGATGAGGTTTAATCCCGTCGCCCTAGCTATCGCCATCGCTACATCCCTAACATCTCCGTCCCGAAAGACCATTAATTGTATGATTTGACCTTGCTGGGTGAAAGAGGATAATTGAAGGAAGAAGGTCAAAATGGAAACAAAAAACAACTTCCTTCTCATCTCACTCTACCCCCTTTATTTGCTGGACGAGGAAAGAGGGGAAGGGCATGGGTGAGTAGAAGAACTCAACACCCCAATTTCCCCCCTCATCCTCTAATTTCGAAACCAAATTGACATTAACGCTTCCTATCACCAACAACCTGACAGGTTCAGGAATTTGTTCTTGAATTTGAACTTTGAAACCACCATCTGTAGCCCAGATTAGACCGCAAAGGAAAGAATTTGGTTCCTTAGGTATCCAAACAAATTCCTTTGCCACCAAAGCCAAATAACTGCCCTTGCCCACAATTATGTTTCCGAGGGCGGTTAAAGTCCCCTTGCAGAAGACAACAACCCATCCCTTGCCCCCTTCGACCTCACCCTTGACAAAACCGTCACCTTCAAAGAAAAACTTTCCCCCTTCTCCTATTTTGGAGAGGTCTAAGAGGGAGAAGGGTGGAAGGACTATACCTTCACCCCCCGATGATGGGTCAGTTTCTTCAAGCCAAGATGACCAGGAAGGTTTGGGTGGAAGGATAGGAGAAACTTTCTCTTCCAAAAAACCCCTTTCCTTACTCTCGTCCAAACTCGAAATTATTCCCTTGCCCAGAATAAACCTAACTGACCCACCCTCTAAAACAGAAACTTCACCCGTAACTTGAACTTTATCCCCCCTACTTTCCATCAAAGCGAAGATAGAGTTTCCTGAGAGCAGAATAGATGCGTTGGCGTAGAAGGGACCATAGCAGCGAAATCCTCTCGTCCAGCCAGAGATCTTTACGCTCCTACCGCTTTCGTGTTCTGAGAAGTTAAAATGGGCTTTTTCTTCTTCAAGGAAGTATTGTCTTGGGAACCTCGGAAGAACTCTAACCCTTTTGAAAGGACCCCTCTCATCTTCTACCCTTTCAAGTTTTATGGGGGCGAAAGGGAAGTTGATGAAGAAGGGACCTGGTAGGTTAGGGATTTGCCACCAGCCGTCGAAAGTGAAAATGCCTCTTTGGTTTGGAACCGCCCCAACGACCAAATCACCTTCTTCACCAACACCAACAACGCTCCCACTTTCAACACCTGTGAAAGGTTTTGTTGGAAAAACTTTCTCCCCCTCTTCTAAAGTCAAAACCAAACTCGCTTTCACTAACCCGTTCCCCAAGGGCAGAGGGAAAGGCGGTAGCGGGATTCTGCTTTCCGGGTCAAAGGAGAAGATGGAGACGGCTTTATCACCTATACCCTCGGGGAAAGAGAAATTCGCCCGCTGACTAAACCTCCTACCATTTAACTCCCCAACAACTTGAACCCCAACTTCAGTCCTTGTTTTATCGGGTTGGAAGGAGATAAAAATTTTTCCGCCTTCTGGGAGGGAGACGGAAAGGTTTGAAGGGATTTGACCGTTTTTGAGTTTCTCCTTCGCCAAAACAACTCCAGATTGGCAAAGCAATTTTGCTTGCAGGCTTGAAAAAAGTTTCCTCGTCTCTGAGACGGAGAAGAGGGCTTCTTTGAGCCAGAGGGATGAGTAAAGGGCAATTATGGAGAACAAGGCAACCACTGCTATGATTGCTTGTCCCCTCCTCATAACTCCTCACCCCTCTTATGCAGGGGGATAAAGACTTCCGTCTCAACTATTTCCTCCCTCCCCCTTTCGTCTTTTAACTTCAATCTAAGTCTCAAGATATTTTTCTTCACCCATTCAAAATTCCATTCACCTGAGAAATTTCCTTGTATAAATTCTTTATTAACGATTATTTCCTGATTATCACTCAATATAATCAAACCTCCCTCTTCCAACTTAATCTCTTCAGCCCTTAATATCCCGCCAATAACTTTTTCTATCAAGAAAATTGCCTTCTCTTGAAGTTCAATGTTCTTTTTCAAGTTATTGGTTGCTTTTATTGTCAAGATAGTAATTTCGCTGGCTAAAGCCAACAATACCCCCATCACCCCTATGGTTACTACCATCTCCATCAAAGTCCATCCTCTCCTCAAACTCATTCCCCCCTTAAGATCCAGAGGACAGGGCAGGAAACTTCACCCCTCTCAACTTTGACGAACAGCCTCTTGAGTTTCGTGGGGATCTTGCTTTCCCTCAAATCTTCGTCAACGAATTCCCCCCAAACCCTCACCTTCCATCCACTTTCATCCCAAGAGGCAGTGTATTGAACGAAGATTTCAGACTCCCCTTCGACCCTCACGAAAACTTCTCTACCTCCCTCAAAACTGACGGGTATATCTTCACCGTTCTCCTTGAAAGCTCTAACTACCTCTGAAATTGGAAAGTGAGGTTTAACTTTCACTGTCCCTTCCTGCCCGGAAAATTTTTCAGGAGGTAATCGGTCAAACGGTATGGTCATCAAGTTCTGGGTTATCTTGAAAGCAACCAATAGCCCCTTACGCTTCAGCCTCTCCCTTGAAATGACCTTCTCACACGCCAACAAATTTGCAGCCACTATGCTCAGTAGAACAGCCAATAAACTCGCTGCAACAACGCACTCAAGTAAACTCATCCCCCTCCTATCACCTTTAAAAGGAAGGCCGCAGCACCAACTTCTCTTGAGGCTTTTCCTTGAAAACCAAATGTATCCCTTCAGGCTCAATCTTTTTCACCTCCCATCCCGTCAAAGGTATGGTTTCACCTTCCATGACAGTTACCGTCCTCGCCCCTACTTTCAACACCGCCAATTTCACCTTTTGGGTTATGATCAAGCCAACTAATTGAAGGTTTTCGGGTGAGGTAGGGGGAGAGGGTAAAGGAGAAATTGAAGGGGAAACCGGTTGAGTTTTAGGTCTGATGGCTTCTCCTGTGGGAGAAGGTGGGGGTTGAGATGGTTGAGTTGGAGGTGAAGGTTGGTGGGATGGGTAAAAAGGCAAGGGGAAAAGGATTGGTGATTTCGCTTTCTCCTCTCTCTTTTTCTGCTCGGAAGGCTTAAAAGTTAAAGGTGAAGGTGAGTGGGAAGGCATCACCCTTTCAATTGATCCTTCTCCTCCCTTAATCTCTTCCCTCAACCCTCCCCTCATCTTCCCAACCTCACTCTTTACAACCCCCAAACTCTTCTGCCCTTCAAGAGATTTTTCCTTACTTGACAATGAACGGCGCAGGGATATGTTCCAAGATAGAAGGACAAGGACTGAAAGGAGAAGGAATCCTGTTATCCAAAGGTTGATCCCTTCCCTTTTACTTTGTCCCTCTGAACCCCATTGAGACAACAACTCCTCCTGAGCCTTCTTCAATCTCTCCTCCGAACTTTCTCCACCCATCGGTTCAATTTCGATCCAATCTTGTCCCATTTTTCACTCACCCTCTATCAAGGTTGAAGTTACCCTTAAAACTTCCCCCACAGTTGTCTTCCCTGCTTTGACCTTCAACATACCATCTTCAACCATCGTCCTCATCCCTTTCTCCTTCGCAACCTTCCTCAATTCCCACTGATTTGCTCCGGAGAAGAAAGCCTCTTTGAGATCCTTTGAGAAGACCAGCAACTCAAAAATCCCTGTCCTACCAAAGTATCCAGTTTGACCGCACTTTGTGCAACCCTTGCCACGGACAAATTTCCAATCATCCTCAGGTTCTTTGCCCGTCACTGCCTTTACAGCGGCGACTTCTTCAGGGAGGGGAGGGCTATTGACGGAACAGAAAGGGCAGACAGTTCTGACTAACCTTTGAGCCAGAACACCAAGCAAACAAGCACCAACCAAATAACGCTCAACACCTAAATCCAAAAGCCTCGTCACTGCTTCAAAAGAATCTTGAGTGTGCAAGGTGGAAAAGACGAGATGACCTGTCAAGGAAGCCCTGAAGGCGATGGAAGCGGTTTCCTCATCCCTTATCTCACCAACAAAAATTATGTCTGGGTCTTGACGGAGGATGTGTCTTAGGATTAGGGAGAAAGTCAGACCAATTTCTGGGTGGACTTGGGTTTGAGTCACCATTGGCAACCGATACTCTATTGGGTCTTCAACTGTGACGATGTTGACTGAAGGGCTCGATATAGCCCTCAAGGAAGCATACAGGGTTGTTGTCTTTCCGCTCCCTGTAGGTCCGACAACCAAGATTATGCCTTGAGGGCTTTTTATCAGTTTCTTCCATAAAGCCAAAGTGTCCTCTTCCATCCCTAACTGGCTCAACTCCCTTATCGGTGCTTCCTTTGGTAAAAGCCTCAAAACCACCTTCTCCCCCAAAGGTGTTGGCAAAGTGGAGACCCTCAAGTCCAAAGGGACACCATCAAAAGTTCCTGAGAAACGACCATCTTGAGGGAACCTGCTCTCGGCTAAGTCCATATCAGCCATCGCCTTTATCGCCCCAACTAAACGCCTCCCTAAATCTAAAGGCAAGGAAATTCCCATTGGTCTTAAGATACCGTCTATTCTGTAACGAACTAAGTAGCCATTGCTGAAAGGTTCGATGTGGATGTCGCTTGCCCTCTCCTTCACCCCTACCGTTATCAACTCAGAAACGAACTGCTCAACGGGGCGGTGTTCCCTTTCTTGCTGAACCATTTTTCTCACCTTCCAAAGAAGGGAAGGCAAAAACAATATTGGCAGCAGGTCCATCCAGACGAAAGATAGTGATCCCTTCAGACCAACCACTAATTTTCTTTGGCTTATCATCGATTGTTGATGGAGGGATGGAGATGAGGAAGAAACCGTGGGGACTTTCCCAAAAACCAATTGAAAGGACGGTTGTCCCATCCACCCTCCACAAAGCCTTCTTCTGTTCTTTCTGGTCTTTTCGATACAGGAAAGTCACAATAGCGATTTTGTTCTTTTCAAACTGTTGCTTTAAAGCCGCCAAAGAGGTTTGGGATAGGGTGAAAGTTTTAACTGTCCCTTTCCTTCCCCTCAGTTTCAGGAAGAGGGGTAGACCTCTTTCAATTTCATGGACAAAGGGCTTGTCAGGTAGATCGCAAAGACAACGGGTGATCAGACCGGAAAAATCTCCTATGACCTTTTGGTAAGGTTCCTTATCGCCAACAACTCCAACACCTATCGCCCACATGGCACAGGAGGCAGCGTGAGTGGAGCGCAATGATGGAAGGACAGGGAAACCGAACGAGACGAGAAGGCGGTTAGAGGAGAGGTGAAAGGAAGGATGAGGTTGGGAGAAGGAAGCATCTTCTTTCCCTTCACCCCAAGGTTCAAAAGTCCTTGCATCCACACGAACAGTCATGCCTTTTTTAACTGCCAAGCCGTAACCACCCAAACCACGATAAAGGAAGTGCCAATCGCCATCGGAAAGGAAGGAACCAAATCGGTTAATGATCCTTTCTTTGCTTTGTTTGAATCTGCTTTCATGCCATAAAGGTGATCCTAAGCCGAACTCGTAAAGGATTTTCCCCTCCCTGTCAGTGATAGCGAAGGCAATTTCCCCATTAAGGTTTTTGAGAGTCCATCCGATAGCGATGGTGGAGAAATTGGACAGGTTTTTAAGTGGGACAGATTGGACGGGAGAGAAGGGAGGCAAGCCGACTGCTTGACAAAAATCTTTCACGGTCTTCTGCCATTGGGAGAAAACAGGAGAACAAACCATCACTACCAACCA
>Ga0079995_1055336_pt1 | contig 13214 bp, 9 predicted proteins | sample FaiFalFF_MnMetaG_2_FD_69198 | JGI IMG/M metagenome (GOLD analysis project Ga0079995, IMG submission 69198) | Freshwater microbial communities from Yellowstone National Park, Wyoming, USA - Fairy Falls C (FF_Mn_C) (SPADES assembly) (version 4) | ecosystem: Environmental > Aquatic > Freshwater >... | reverse complement strand
CATCGTTGATGCCTCCTCTAACAGTGGCATGGTGATCGGGTGTCTGGCGCGTGCAGCAAGCCACCCGATGCCTATCAGCACCAATCCCAACCCCATCACCATTACCGCTGCGTTTCTCATCGTCGTTCTCTCTTGCCTATCAGTCTACCCGATAGGTGAGCGAATGGGTATACTTTGGGATGCGGCGTGCGCATGGAAGGGTGTGTTAGGCGATGATGGTGCTGCTGCGAAAAGATGCGACGGAGGCACAGCTAAAGGCGGTGGTGGAGGCGATTGAGGCACACGGATTGACCGCGCTACCGCTGCCCGGCGGCGAGCGCACGGCGGTGGGCATTCCGAGCGCCATTCCGCCCGATTTGCGCCCCGTATTGGACGAGATTCTCTCGGCGATGCCGGGAGTGGACAAGGTGGTGCATATCTCGCGCCCTTACAAACTTGCCTCACGCGATTTTCATCCGCACGATTCGGAAGTGCGTGTGGGGGAGGTTCGAATCGGAGCTGGGCACTTCGCCGTGATGGCAGGTCCTTGTGCGGTGGAGAGCTACGAGCAGACGCTGAGTGCGGCGCGCGCGGTCAAAGCGGCGGGCGCCAGCATCTTGCGCGGCGGCGCGTATAAGCCTCGCACCTCGCCCTACGCCTTCCAAGGTTTGCAGCGCGAGGGGCTGGAAATTCTCAAAGCGGTCAGCCAAGAGGTGGGTATTCCCACCGTGAGCGAGGTGTTAGACCCGCACGATGTGGAGCTGGTCGCCGATTATGTGGACATCCTGCAGATTGGGGCGCGCAGCATGCAGAACTTCCCGTTGCTGGTAGCAGCAGGACGATCGGGCAAGCCCGTGCTGCTCAAACGCTCGCCGCACGCCACCATCGACGAGTGGCTCGCCGCCGCCGAGTATCTGCTCACGCAGGGCAACGAACAGGTGATGCTGTGCGAGCGCGGGATTGTACCTATCGACCGCACCTATGCTCGCAATACGCTCGATATTAACGCTGTGCCCATCATTCGCTATCACTCGCACCTGCCGATTATTGTGGACCCGAGCCATGGGGTGGGGCATGCGCGTTATGTGCCTGCTGTGGCGTTGGCAGCGGTGGCGGCGGGGGCAGACGGCTTGCTCATCGAGGTGCATCCCCAGCCGGAGCGTGCCCTCTCCGATGGGGCGCAATCGCTTCGACCCGACGAATTCGCGCAGCTAATGGCGCAGATTCAGGCGGTGCGCGCCGCGCTTGCGCCTTTTCATACGAAATAAAATTTTCAGGTGTTTGCCCGAAAAAGGTTTTGAGCCATTCGGTTGCGATGGGCACCGCCACTTCACCGCCATGTCCTGCCTCTTCTGCCATCACGCAGAGTGCCACGCGCGGGTTCTCGGCGGGGGCGAAGGCGATGAACCAGGCATGGGTTTTGCCACCCTTGCGGAACTCAGCAGAGCCAGTTTTGCCTGCGACGGTGATGCCGTTGAGCTTCGCGCGCCGTGCCGTGCCCCGCTCCACCACTTGCACCATGCCCGCGATGACGGCATCCCAGTGCGCTTGTGATGCCCGAACGCGGTGAATCACCTCTGGCTGGGCGGTGTAAAGCACCTCGCCGTTGGGCGCGATAATCTGGCGCACCAGATGCGGACGATAGAGAACGCCCCGATTGGCGATGCCCATCGTGGCGACCGCCATCTGGAGCGGGGTCACAAGCAGATAGCCTTGCCCGATGCCGTAGTTGAGCGTCTCCCCTCCAAACCACGGCTGCTTATATACGGCGCGTTTCCAGTCGGGGTCGGGCACAAGCCCTTTGCGTTCGTGGGGTAGGTCGATGCCTGTGGCAGCGCCCAGCCCAAATGCGCGCGCCCAGTGTGCCAGCCGTTCCGGTCCCAACTTCTGCCCCGTGATGTAATAGAAGGTGTCGCAGGAGTGGGCAATCGAGTCATAAAAATCGACGAAGCCGTGCCGCCGCCAGCAGCGGAAGAATCGCCTGCCCAGCTGATAGCCGCCGGGGCATGTGAGAGCGGTGCGGGTAGTGAGAACGCCTGTCTCCAGCCCGGCTAAGGCGAAGAAGGGCTTAATGGTGGAGCCGGGCGCATAGGCAGACTGAATGGCTCGGTTGTTGAGGGGAGCGCGTGGGTCATTCAGTAGGGCGCGCCAGACTGTTGCGGGAATGCGCGGCACAAAGAGGTTGGGATCGAACGACGGCTGACTGACACAGGCAAGCACCTCGCCTGTGCGGGGGTCGAGCGCGACCAGCGCGCCCACATGCCCTTGGAGTAGCTCGTAGGCACGCCGCTGCAGTCGCGCATCGAGGGTCAGCACGAGTTTTGCGCCCGGTGTCGGCTCAATCTGTTGTAGGGTGCGCACCCGTCTGCCCACGGGAGTCACTTCCACTTGCTCCCCGCCCGGTATGCCATGCAGGTAGCGTTCATACTGGCGTTCCAGCCCGTTTTTGCCCACGAAGTCCGTGCCATCATAGCGGGCATGCAGGGTGATGAGGGATGTGTCCGCCGCGGATGCCGTTTCCGTCTCGCCCCGATAGGCTTTCAGCTCCTCGTCGGAGATTTGTCCCACATAGCCCACCACATGGGCGAAGACTTTGCCCTCGGGATACCAGCGCATCGTCTGAAGCGAGACCTCCACCTCGGGGAGGTTATACTGGCTTTCCAGCAGCTCCACAGCCTGCTGATAGGAGACACCTTTTTGCACGACAAGCGGCACATAGGGATTGATGCGCGGGTTCATCACCAGCTGATGCAGTTCTTCGGGTGCGAGGTTGAGGCGGCTGGCGACCAGCGGGATACGCTGCGGCTGGCGGCGCAGCAAGTCGGGTAGTACGCTGATCACAATCTGGGTACGATTGGTGGCGAGGGTGCGCCCCGCGCGGTCTACAATCATCCCGCGCGGCGGGGCGATTCGCATCAAGCGGGTGCGCACCAGCTCGGCACGAGCCGCCAACTCCTCCCCATGGAGCACCTGCAGATACCAGAGCCGCGCAACCAGAATCGCCAACGCAAGCCCCATCGCCACCAAGAGTCCATACTCACGCGGCTGGATGGGGCGACGGTCTTCCGAGCGAATCCCCAGATAGCGTTTCGGGCGCTGCTGCATCGTTATCTCAATCGATGCTTTTTGCAGAACTGCTTCGGTTCAGAGCCTTTCGGAAAGGTGCGACGGATCACCTCAGGGCAGTAATCGGTGGCGCGCTGCCCTGTGTCCACGCAGATAGCCACCGTCACGGTGTCAGGCGGTTTTGGTGGTGGCGGTGAAGGTGGTGGTGGAGGTGGCGTGCTGGCGCGTGGTGTATCGATGGCGCCAGGCAGTGCATTCGAGCCCGGTTGGTCAGGGGGAGGGGGTGCAGGCACATTCGGAGAAGGGTTCGCCAACGAGGGGGGCACTGCCTGGGTGGACTCGTTGGGGTTGACGCCCGTGGGGGGCGTTTCAGCCGCTGGCTGGGATGGCTCGCCACCTGCCTGCCCTGTGGATGTGGGCGCAGGGCGCGGGGTGCTGATGGCGGATGCCGATTTTGCCGCTTGCGCCGTTTCGAGTTGCGCATCGATCTGCAGCACTTTTTCCATCAGGTCTGCCCAGATGCGGGTGCAGACAGTGCCGCCGAACACGCGCTTCATCGGGCGGTACTCCCAGCGATGCGTCTGCTCGTCATAATGGGCACTGGCGACCCACACCACTGCCAGATAGCGGTCGGTGTAGCCGATGAACCATGCATCACGATAATCGCTGGTGGTGCCGGTCTTGCCGCGGGCGTTAGGGATATGGCTGGCGGCGCGCCCTGTGCCCTTTAGCACTGCCACGCGTAAAATCTCATCGATCCAGCGAGCGCTCTGCTCCGACAGCACGCCTTCAAACAGATCGGCTTTCTGATCGAGCAGCACCACGCCATCTCGGTCCACCACGCGCCGAATCAGGATGGGGCGGATCCGGTTGCCATGGGTGGCGAACACGGTGAAGGCTTCCGCCATCTCGATGGGCTTGACCGCGGAGGCGCCCAGCGCAATCGGCAGTGTGGGGTTAAGCGGCGATTCGAAGCCGAACCGTTCGCGTGCGAACTGGACGATGGTGTCGGCACCGAGGAGCATCGCGGCGCGCACGGCAGGCACATTGATGGAGGCGGACAGGGCATGAGTCACGGTGACCCTGCCCCGAAATCGCCCATCGGCGTTCTGGGGTCGCCATGGTCTGCCGCGTATGCCGGAGGGCAGGCTCAAAGGGGCATCCAGCAGGGTGCTGTTAGGGGTGAGCTTGCCCAGTTCGAAGGCGGTGGCGTAGACGATGGGCTTGAAGGCGGAACCGGGCTGCCGTCGCCCCTGGGTGATGGCGTTGAACTGCGATTCACTGAAGCGTCGCCCGCCGACCATCGCGCGGATGCCGCCCGTGCGCAAATCGATCAGCACAATCGCCCCCTGATTGACCCCCTGCGCCTCAAACGCCCGGATTCCGCGCTCCAACGCCTGCTCGGCAGCCTGCTGCATGCCGGTGTGCACCGTGGTGTAGACGCGCAGGTTGCCTTGGAGCAGCAGCTCACGCCCGTACAGCTCCTCCAGCTGGCGCAGCGTATCCATCACCACATAGGGTGCGAGGAAGCGCGTGCGGGGACGATGTTTCGTCAATCGCAGCGGCTCCGCTTTGGCAGCATCACGCTGAGCAGGCGTGATATAGCCCTCGCGCGCCATCAAATCCAGCACCAGATTGCGCTGCCGAATCGCTTCGTCGGGATTGCCGAACGGCTCGTAGCCCGAAGGTCGCTGCGGTAGCGCCGCCAGTAGCGCACATTCTGCCAGTGTCAGCTTCTCCAGCGGCTTGTTGAAGTAGACCCGTGCCGCTGCCTTCACTCCGTATGCGCCATTGCCATAATAGACCTGATTGAGATAGAGTTCCAGAATGCGCTCCTTGCTAAGGCGGCGCTCCAACTCCTGTGCCAAGATAATCTCCTGCATTTTGCGGCTGAAAGTGCGTCGTTGGGTGAGGAAGGCGTTGCGCGCCAGCTGCTGGGTGAGTGTGCTGCCCCCCTGCTGAATTTCGCCTTGCACGAGGTTCACCCACGCGGCTCGCGCGATGCCGCGCCAATCCACGCCGTGATGGCTCCAGAAACGGCGATCCTCTTTGGCGATGGTGGCATTAATCAGGTGTTGCGGTATCTGGCTCAGCGGCACTGGCTCCCGATACTCTTCCGCTATCCGTGCCAGCAGCACGCCGTCCGCCGAGTAAATCTCGCTCGCCTCGCGTGGCTTGTAGCCTTCCAGCACATTGACGGAAGGCATCATCTGCGCCACTTGATAATAAAGCACGCCGACGAAGGTCATGCCGCCCAGCATCAGGCACAGCAGGACCAGCGCCAGATACGCCAGCACACGCTTCCACCGCCGTCGCTTCCTGCGAACTGGGTTCATGGTGCGCCCTCGATTGCGTCGGGTTCGTCCGACTTGTTAGATTGTTGTGCCCGGTTCAGTAGCCCCACCACTGCATCAATAAGGCGTCGGGCTGCCGCCTGCTTCGGTAGCAGGGGCAACGGCTCGACTCGTCCATCAGCATAAAGCAGGGTCAACCGATTGGTGTCCACCTCGAAGCCGCTCCCCGGCTCCAGCACATCGTTCACCGCTATCAGGTCGAGACCTTTGCGGATGAGTTTTTCGCGGGCGTGAAGGAGTGCTTTGTCGGTTTCGGCTGCGAAGCCTATGAGCAGTCGGTGCCCTTTCGCGCGGGCGACCGTGCCCAAGATGTCGGGATTGGGCACAAGGCGCAGGTTCCATGCGCGTGCCGTTCGTTTGCGCTTGAGGGGATAGACCCGCTCCGGACGATAGTCGGCAACGGCTGCCGCCGCAATGAACACCTCGCAGTCGTGGAACTGTCGTTGTACCGCTTCGAGCATCTGCTGCGCGGTTTGCACCCGGATTAGTTTCGCCCCTGCAGGCGGTTGCAAGGCGGTGGGACCGGAAATCAGCGTGACGGTCGCCCCGCGCTCCAACGCTGCCTGGGCAATCGCATAGCCCATCTTCCCGCTGGAGCGGTTGCCGAGGAAGCGCACAGGGTCAATCGGCTCGTAGGTGGGACCTGCTGTGATAAGCACATGGATGCCTTTCAGTTGTGCGGAGCGGTTCAGGCGTTGCTCGACCGCCTCCACGATGGTGGCTGTATCGGCGATTTTGCCCCAGCCCTCATCCCCACACGCCATCACGCCATAGGTGGGATCGATGAACTCCACGCCGCGTGCTCTGAGCGTCTCCACATGGGCTTGCGTGGTGGGATGGCTCCACATCGCGGGGTTCATCGCAGGCGCAATAAGAATCGGCGCCCGAGTCGCCAGGGCAACGGTGGTCAGCATATCATCGGCGAGTCCCAGCGCGAGGCGCGCCATCGTGTGGGCGGTCGCAGGCGCAATCAGGAGCAGGTCCGCCTCTTGCGCCAGACGGATGTGGGCAATCTGACCGGGGTGCGGCTCGTCGAAGGGGTCAACCGTCACGGGGTTGCCGGTGAGCGCAGCGAAGGTGGCGGGGGCAACGAGCCGCGTGGCGTGAACGGTCATCACCACATGCACCTGATGTCCCCGATGCATCAGCTCGCGCGCCACATCGCACGCCCGATAGGCAGCCACACTTCCACAAACACCCAGCAGGATTTGCGCCACACTCAAATTGTACCCTTGCGAGGGACACGCGGTTCCCTGCTATCTGTTTAGCGCACCCGAATCACACGCCTGTCGCGGTACTCGTCGCCGAACAGGTTGCGCACGCGCACCTCCACGATGTGGAAGCCGCGCGGCAGGTCAGAGGGCAGGTTCGCCTGCCACAGGTGGATGGCAGGGTTCACCCCCGGCAACGGTCTGCCCGGTAGCTTGAACTCCTGTTCCTGCTGTTTGAGTGCAGCGTAGGCAGGATCGGGCATGTCGGGAACCTGCTGCATGCGCACCCATGCACCGTCACCCACGCGCATCTCCACCGTGCAGAACTCCGAGCCGAAGAAGTAGTTCACCAGCACGGGTGTCTCGGAAAGTTTGGTGCGGTCTATCTCGTCTGGGGTGTAGATATGCATCTGGTAGTCAGCGGGTCGGCGCGCTGCCTGATAGCGTACCCGATAGCGGTTGCGGTTCACCTCCAGCCACAGGTAGCCGTTCGGCGTGCCGTCGCGCATGGTCGTGTGCGGGATGCCAAGCGGGTCGGGCGCACCTGTCCACCAGCTGCCGCACACCGTCACGGCGTTGATATGGTGGTGGGGCGTGCGCCCTTTCCAGCCCGTCTCCGCCCCGAAGAAGCGGTGCATCTGAACATGCGTGTGCGCCGAGAACGAGAGCGTGTGCGCAAAGGGCGCAAGCGCGTCGAACACCTGCCTGCGCTCCACATCGGGCCATTCCCACATCGGGATGTGCATCAGCAGCACAATCAGGTCGCTGCGGTTCACATGGCGCAGATAGTTGCGGATGAACTCAATTTGCCGCTCGCCTAACCCCGCCACATAGCGTCCGCGCTGCCCCTCCTGCGCCCCAAACCACACCACATCATCCAGCACCAGAAAGTGCGCCCGCCCGTACTGGAACGCATAGTAGTTCGGACCGAAGTGGCGGTGCCAGGTCTCGTCGCTGTTCTGGTCGTCGGGTGAGTCGAAGTTCAGGTCGTGATTGCCCAGCACATAGTAGATGGGAATCCCGATTTGCCCCATCATGCGGGTGAGCGCGGGGAACAGGCTCAGGTCATCAAACAGCACATCGCCCAGCACCACGCCGAACGCCGCCTCGCGTGTGCCGATAAGTTCGCGTACCACATCGCGCCCAATATAGAAGATTTCGGTCATATCGCGTGGCTGCGTGTCGCCGAACATTAGCACACGGAACCGATTTGGCTCGCGTTGCGGATAAAGGGGGAAGTCGACCGAGGCTGGCAGCGGTCCCGTGGGGGGCACGCCCCCGTAGCGCACCGGGATGGAGCCATTCGGCTTGTGAATATAGTAGAAGCGGGGCACATTGTCGTCCGAAAGGGGCAGCGCCCAGCCACGCGGCTTAATCACGAACAGAATCGTGTCCTCGTCGACGGGGAGCTGGTACCGTCCCTGTCTGTCGGTTTTGACCACCTCGCGCTGATTGGAGACCAGCACATTCGGGATGCCCGGCTCGCCCGCGTCGCGAATACCGTTGCGGTTGCGGTCGTGGAACACTACGCCTGTGGCGAACTGCTGCGCCCACGCGCTTACCGCCAGCGTCAGCAGCAACCCCATCCACCCAAAACGCCGCTGGAGAGTTCGCATGTCTATAGGATACATCATGGGAATGTGAAGAGAGGGTTAATTTGCAATCCACCTCTTCCACCAGTAGGCGAGGTTTGCTAAGCCCATCTGCCTTGTGATTAGATGGCGGTTAGCGAGGTATAATACAAAAGAGGGATACGCGGATGAAAACCTTGCAGGAATTAGTTGCGGAGTTGCCACCTGAGCTTCAGCAGGAGGTGCGCGATTTCGTGGAGTTTTTGCTCGCAAAGCGCGCCGCTCGTCCGGCAACGCGCCCTAAACTCGACTGGTGGGGTGGCGCCAAAGAGTTGGGACGACAATTCTCCTCTGTCGAACTTCAACACCAGGCAACTGTATGGCGTGTCGAAAGTGCACTAAAGCGAAGCAATCATGAGGATATCCAATCGAATCAATAAACACCCAATTTCTATGTCTTATCCCACAAACAGGCGTGATTTGCTTAGCTCCATCTGCATCGTGACGAGGCGGTGATAGGTGCCGCCCTTCTCCATTAGCTCGTCGTGGGTACCCATCTCCACGATGCGCCCGCGCTCCAGCACCACGATGCGGTCGGCGTTGCGCAGGGTGCTGAGCCGGTGGGCAATGGCAATCGTGGTGCGGTTCTGCACCAGCCGCTCTAATGCCTCTTGGATGAGGCGCTCGGTCTCGGTGTCCACCGAGGCGGTCGCCTCGTCCAGAATGAGGATTTTGGGGTTGCGCAGGATGGCGCGGGCGATGGCGATACGCTGACGCTCACCACCCGACAGGCGATGCCCACGCTCCCCTACCCATGTGTCATAGCCGTCGGGGAAACGCATGATGAAATCGTGGGCGTTCGCCGCTTTGGCTGCCGCCATTATCTCCTCTTGGGTGGCATCGGGGCGAGCATAGGCGATGTTCTCCCGAATGGTGCCAGGGAACAGGAAAGTGTCCTGCATCACAATCCCGATATGCCGACGCAAATCCTGCATGCGCACCGCGCGCAAATCGTGCCCATCGAGCAGAATCCGCCCCCGCGTGGGGTCATAGAAGCGGCACACCAAGTTAATCAGCGTGCTTTTGCCCGCGCCCGACGGACCCACCAGCCCAATCATCTCGCCGGGACGGATATGCAGGTTAATATCGTGTAGCACCGGATGGTGCTTCTCGTAGCCGAAGGTGACCTCTTCGAAAACAATCTCGCCTTTCACTTCGGGCAGTGGCTTCGCATCGGGTAGGTCGCGCACCTCGGGCTCGGTGTCCAGCAGCTCGAACACGCGCTCGGCTGCCGTCACGGTGCGCGACGCCCAGTCCATAATGTTGGTGATGATGCTCAGCGGTCCGAACAGCATGCCGATATAGGAGAGGAAGGCGACCAGCGTGCCCAGTTCGAAGGAGCCGTTCAGCACGCCCCGCCCTCCCACATACCAGATAACGAAGGAGCTGGACATCACCAGAAAGGAGATGAGCGGGAACACACTGGCGTTGATTTTGCCTGCCATCTCGCCCGATTCGGCGATTTCGAAGTTGCGCTGGTTGAAGGTGGCGATTTCGCGCTGCTCCTGGGTGAAGGCTTTCACCTCACGGATGCCCGAGAGCGTGCCACCCAGATGCGCGGTCAGGCGCGACCAGCGATGCCAGTGCCGCCGCCAGATGCGAATCACCCGATGCCACGCATAGCGCGACAGCATCACAATCAACGGCGCCGGCACCAGCACCAGCAGGCTCAACTTCCAATCCATCAGCACCATCACCGTGCCGATGCCCAGCACCATCAGCAGGTTCAGCGTGATGGTCGGCGCGCTGTTCACCAGAAAGTCGTACAGCGCATCGGTGTCGCGCGTCACACGGCTCATAATCGAGCCGGTCTGGCGACGGTCAAAGTAGCTCAGCGAGAGCCACTGCAGATGCTGATACAGTTTGGAGCGCAGCTCAAAGGCGATTCGGCTGCCCAACCATGCGTTGAGCCGCCCGCACGCAATATTGATGCCTGTGCCGAACAGGCGCAGCCCTACCAGCCCCAGCAGCAACCAGACAAAGAGGTGCGCATTCGTCCGCGGCACCAGCACCTTGTCGATCAGCACTTTGGTCAGGTAGGGTGGGGTCAGCTCCACGGCTGCGCTGAGCATCGCCAAGATGCTGGCAAGCGCCATATAGCGCCAGTAGGGGCGCATCAGATGCATCAAGCGCAGCAGCACCTGCTTCTGCGAGCGACATGCGGGGCAGGAGATCGAATCTTCGGGTATGGGGCGTCCGCACCGCTCGCACACCAGTTGCTTCTTTTCAAAGGGCGGTGGTTCCTCGTGGCGCAGCAGTGCCTCCAAGCGCAGTTGTACCTGCCCGAAGATGTTCGCCAAACCGCTGCTGAAGCGGATGAGTTCGATCACGCGCCCGTCGTGCAGCACCGCCTCCAACGCGGATGCCCCCACCAGTTGCGTGGTGCGTACCGATTCGATGCCTTTCAGGGGCAGCGCAAGCCTGAGGGTGGCATGGGATGTCTCCTCTTCTTCCGCGGAGTCGCGCCGTAGCCACGGCAGGCGGGCGCTGGTGCTGTGGCTTATCGGGGAGCGATGGAGGCTGAACACAAGCAGCTGCGCCTCCTGCGCCGAGCCGAGCAACTCCTTGGCGGGGTATGCCAGCACCAGCCAAGTCTCCCCGAATCGCCCTTCTGGGGTCAAGTCTGACGCGAAACCGAACTCGACCGCCGCCGCGGAACCAAGCTGCTGGCGGACGGCTGCAGCTATGGGTTCGGGCAGCTGTCTATCCCCGTCCTCCATCATCTTATTCTGCCAGCGTGTCGGCAATCACCTTGAGGATGGTTTCCTCTTCCTCTTCGGAGTAGCCCAAGCCGGCGTAGCGAATGACGCCCTTCTTGTCCACGATATACATCGTGGGGTAGCCGTTGATGCGGTATTTGCGCTTGACCTCCGCCTCGTTTTTGGGCACGCAGATGGTGTAGGTCATCTCGTTATGTTCCACGAAGGCGCGCACCTCCGCTTCCGAACCCGAATCGAGCGCCACGCCCACCACCATCAAGCCGCGCTTGGCGTACTTATCGTGCAGCTCCTGTAGGAAGGGGATGGCACGACGGCACGGACCGCACCATGTCGCCCAGAAGTCGATCACATAGACCTTCTCCTGCTTGCCACCCAGCTTGACCTCGTTGCCCTTGAGGTCGGTCAAGGTCATCTCAGGCAGCTTCTGGCGCGGTCGCAACTGGGCGCCTGCAGGCGTGGTGAAGAGCAACAGGAACGCAATCCCGAACAACAGACCTGGCAAAACCCACTTTTTCATTGTGCTGACCCTCCATCGCTTCGCCAAGGGGCGCGTTCCCAACACGCCCCTTGCATTCAGGGCGCGATTGCCGCACCCCGCAAACCGATATGCCTATTATACCATGCCTTGTATCGAGATGCAAGTGGGATGCGTGGGGGTGCCGAAAAATCGCACCTATCTTCACACCCCAAAACCCGCAAAAATCCCCGTCCGATTCGCCCCTGACCTGCGTTATAATAGCCCTGAAACGGGGTTTTTCCTGACCTGTCGTTCGAAACGGTTGTCCGGTTTTGGGCGGTTTTTGAGTCATTAAGAAGCGGATGGGCAGAGTGGAACTCTCGCCCACGCTCAACCGAACCCGTTTTAGGGAAGGGTCGTCCCTTCCGACACAAACCATTCTCAGTGAGGAGGTACGATGCAGATGAAACGAGCTTGGCGATTCGGAACGGTAGCGCTCCTTGCGCTGATTGTAGCGGGTGTGTACGCCCAACCGCTTGGTGCTGCCGGGTTGGTCTGGCTGGACAATGAATTTGAATTCGACCTGAACGCCGGCAACCTGGTCACTACGGGTGCGGTTAGCACCACCATCTCGCTTGGCAATCCAGCTCCTGCCTGTCTTACCAAAAACCCGAATACTCTCGACATCCAGCTTGACCTTTCTGCGTTGACGGGTATCCCCGGCCTGCCCACCATCACCTTGGCGGGCACAGCGTCGGCAGATGGTAGCATCATCAACTGGTCGGTTGGCGAAGTACCCATTAACTACTGTTTGCCAGCCGCCGTATCGGGCCTGCCATTCGATATCCTGATTGACAAGATCACAGGCGGTAATTTGCGCGTGGATGCGCAGATTCTTGCGTCCCCGTACTTTTCAACCGTCTGCAATCGGAACTTTTGGGTGCGGATGGATGAGCGAGACGGCAACGCGGCAAACTATTTGACCCTGGAGATGTATGCTTTCTGTGTCAGGTCACCGTTCACCCGAGTCATTGGAACGGTGCGCGACCTTGACTACATCGCCTACAGCGGTCCCATCCCGGAGCCTGCCAGTCTGCTGGCGTTGGCATCGGGGCTGGCGGGTCTGGTTGGGCTGCGCCGTCGGAGAAAGTGAACAACGCGCTTGGGGGGTAGGGACAACCTCCTTACCCTTACGCTACACCTCCATGATGTAGAGGTTATCGTTTTAATGCCTCACCCTGTTGGCAAGCCCCTGGAAAGGTGTCATCCGCCATTTCAACACTCTATGGTGAGGTGATGAGACGATGCGGCATTGGCAACGATGGGCTTGGCTGACAGTTGGCTATAGCGTGCTGATAAGCACGGCACTCTACGGGCAGTCCGCCCGTGTGATTTACGAGCAAGATGATAACTTCCCGTTAGCGACCACAGAGTTTCGATCGCCTTGGAACGGTGGGGATGTCGGGAACAACAACTTTATGCCCGATCCGACAGGACGAATATTCTCACGGAATGAGGTGTTCGGCACGACAGCGGTTATCCGCGTGCGCCTGCAGGACTTCACGGGCGGCGATAAGTTCGGGCGGCTCGCTCTGGTAGCGGGCAACGGATTCTGGACACAGGGATCCTCTGAATACCAGCTGCCGAGCAACCGCTCCAACGGCTTGGGACCTGCCAGGCAGACGGGCACGGTGCTGTTTGGCACTTGGGTCGGTTCGGGGCATCAGTTCGGCATGCGTGCGGCGGCAAACCGTCCGCTTTTCGCAGGCGTTGCCGAGGCGCGCGCCGATGTGGAG
>Ga0079995_1061296_pt1 | contig 13226 bp, 9 predicted proteins | sample FaiFalFF_MnMetaG_2_FD_69198 | JGI IMG/M metagenome (GOLD analysis project Ga0079995, IMG submission 69198) | Freshwater microbial communities from Yellowstone National Park, Wyoming, USA - Fairy Falls C (FF_Mn_C) (SPADES assembly) (version 4) | ecosystem: Environmental > Aquatic > Freshwater >... | reverse complement strand
CCCGGCAATTTTGCTCTTGCTTTCCACCCATCTATAAAATATGTCATCGCAAAAAAAGATGAAAAATATATAATAGTTGCTGAAAAACTTGCCAAGATTCTTGAAGAATATGAAAAAGTTGATACTGTGGTTGGTAGTGAATTTGAAGGGAAAGTATTTTCTCATCCAATATTTGGTAGGGACTCGGTCGGTGTTATTGGAGAGTTTGTTAGTGAAGAAGAGGGTACAGGAATAGTTCATATAGCACCAGGACACGGTAAGGAAGACTATGAAGTAGGTAAAAAGTATTCGCTTCCAGTTCAAAGCGTTCTTGACGAATTCGGAAAAGGTAATCAAAATTCAATAAAATACAACGGAATTTTCTATGAGGAAATGAACAGGAAAGTTATTGAAGATTTAAAAGAAAAGGGATTTTTATTTCAGGAAGGAGAATACGAGCATTCATATCCCCACTGTTGGAGATGTAAGAAACCCGTAGTTTTCAGAGCAACTCGGCAGTGGTTCATAAAAGTAGAAGATATAAGACAGGATTTGATAGAGCAAGCCAAAAAAGTAAAATGGATACCTGATTGGGGTATAACCAGAATGGAAAGCACTCTCGCATCAAAGCCAGACTGGTGTATCTCTCGTCAAAGAGCATGGGGTGTTCCAATACCTTATTTTGTGTGTAAAAACTGCGGAGAATATATATGGAGCGAATATGCAGCAGAAAAAATTGCTGAATTTACACTTGAAGGAGAACCTGATGCTTGGTGGGAAAAAGATATAAAAAATTTTATCCCAGAAGATTTCAGATGCTTCAAGTGTGGAGGTTCAGATTTTGAAAAAGGGAAGGATGTTCTTGATGTGTGGATAGATTCAGGTTTGAGCTTCAAATATATGAAAGATAAAGAAAATTTCTCTTTCCCTGCCGATGTGTATATAGAGGGAACTGATCAACATAGGGGATGGTTTCAGAGTTCCCTTACCCTGTCTTTCCTTCTTGAAGGAGTTGCTCCTTACAAAAAAGTTTTTACTCACGGCTTCATTTTAGATGAGTTCAAAAGAAAAATGTCAAAATCTTTGGGAAATGTCATTTCCCCGGAAGATATAATCAAGGAAGACGGAGCAGAGATAGTAAGACTTTGGGCTGTATTTTCTGACCCAACCGAAGATGTAAAAATATCAGAAAGAATTCTTTCAGATGTGAAAGATATGTACAGAAAAATAAGGAACACTATAAGGTTTATGCTCGGAGTTCTTGGAGATAATCCTGATTCTGTTCCATCAAAGATTTTCCCACAAGATATATACTTTCTTTCAAAGCTCAGAGAATTTGAAGAAGAGGTCCTGAATTATTATGACCAAATGGAATTTCACAGGGCGGCAAGGAGAATACATAACTTTGCTGATAATGTTCTTTCAGCTTTGTATCTTGATATAATCAAAGACACAATTTACTGTGATAGCAAAGATAATCCTCGAAGATTGAGTGCTCAATATACTGTGTTTTTGGCTTTAAAATCTATCGTAGCTCTTTCATCTCCGATTTTATCTTTTCTTGCGGAAGAAGCTTATTTTCACATGCCAGAAGTTTTTGGTTTCAGAAAATTTGAGAGTGTATTTTTTGAAACATATGACAGGATGCTTTTATCAAAATCAAAAATTATCTTTGAAGACGAAGAAAAAATAAACAAGTTCTTTTCAGAAGTTGAAAAGATAAGAAAAGAGTTTTTAGAGGTTATAGACAAAATGAGAAAAGCAAAGGAGGTGGGGAATTCTCTTGAAATAGAACTCAAAATCTCTGTTCCTCCCTTTAATTTTTGTTCCGAAGAAGAGATGAAGCAAATCCTTGAGGAGTTCTTCATAGTGTCTTGTGTGAGATTTTCAGTTGGAGAACCGAAACTTATTGAAGTCAAAAAATATGAGAACGCAAAAAAGTGTCCAAGATGTTGGAAATACTTTGAGGAGGAAAATGAGATTTGTAAAAGATGTGAAAATGTAATTGAAAATTTTGAGCTACACTAAAATTCAAATTTGCCTACAAGTTTTTTAAGGTCTTCTGCTGCTTCCAAAAGCAAGTTTATAAGCTTTTTGAAATCTTCTGCTTCATTTATTGTATCTTGAGTAAAAATGTTAATTTCTGTAATTCTATTTAAGGATTCTCTCATCGTTGCTCTTACTTGGTCTATTGAACTTGAGATCTCATTTATCATATCAACTGACATTTTTGAGATTTGCTCAATTTCCCTTAAACCAGCAATACTCCTTTGGCTTTTTTCCATTGCTACATTCATCTGTTCTCCGACTTGTTTTATGGTTTGTGTAAGTGAGGATATAGTCTGGACCAAAGATGATACGGTTTTCTCTATTTTTTGAGCGATATCTTTTGTAATATTCGCAAGTTTCCTTACTTCATCGGCAACAATTGTGAAACCTTTGGCTTTTTCTCCGGCTCTTCCTGCTTCTATTGATGCGTTCAAAGCAAGGATATGTATATTTCCTGCCATATCATTAATTGTGCTTACATATTGAGAAATTTCTTTTTCTTTCTTTTTGAGTTGTTCTGCTTCTTTTGATAGGTTTGAAAATAGCTCTCCTATTTTTCTAAACATTTCTATGTTTTCAGATATTGTTTGTATTTCTGTTTTTGCTTTCTCCAACGACGCGTTTGATGACGCCAAAATTCCCGCTGCTTTTTTTGATATGCTTTCTGCTTGCTCAAATGTCACCTCGCTTGAACTTTGCACCTCCGCAATGTATCTTCCCGCCTTCCTTGTATTTTCAAGTATATGAGAATATGTCTCCTCTGCTTTTGAAGATAAAGCTTTTATTTTATCCGAACCTTCAAGGATACCCAAGATTATCTTTGTTAGGGATTCAATAAATAGATTGAAATTTCTTGCAAGTTCTCCTATTTCATCTTTACTTTGAGTTTTTATCCTGAATTTAAGATTTGTTCCACCTTTCGCTATTTCAGATAGAATTCTAATGACTTGATACAAATTAACTGTAATGTTTCTTGAAATCAAGGTTGATGCTATTATACCTATTATTATAATCAGAGGCAGCGTAAGTAAGGATATAACAAAGATTCTGCTGGTTGTACTCTCTATTTTTTTTGATACAGAGATTCTGAGAGAATTCAGATGTTTATCAAATGCTAATTTTTTCTCTTGAAGTATAGAGAAAGCATTTTCATCTCCCCTTATTGCCTTTTCAAATACGTTCATGTAGTCATCTATTGATTTTGTGAGTTCAGTAGTTTCTGATAAAAAACCTACTCTACCAACTTTGCTTAAATTTTCCTTTATATTTGCTGATATATCTTTTGCTTCTTTGAATATATTCTCATCTAATGTAGTTATTGCTTCAAAAAGTTTTGAGAGAAGCTTTAAATTCATCTCTTCAAGCGAGAAAAGTGTAGGAAGCTCTCTTGCGATTCTCCTTTGCCTTTCTAAATTAAGAAAAATAAAAGCAACAGCAGCAGAGTTGAATATAATAACTGCAATAAAAGAGAGAAATATCTTTGTTCTTATGTTCATAATAAAATTTTAATATTAGAATAGAAATTTTTCTAAACTTAGCCGCTCAGTTCTGTTGTAATGGTTGGTTATTTATTTTACTTTTTCTATTATTTTTATTTTATTTTTCTATTATTTTTATTTTAAGAGATTGGAAATCATTTGCGTCTCCGTTGTTATTTATAACTTTCCAGATATTATATATTCCAATTTTGATATCTCCTTTGTCATCAAATTCATTACTGCCAGATGCTCCATCATAATCAATATCTGCACCTTGGGAGATTTTAGTTATTATATCTTTCCAATTTCCACCAGCTGAAACGGGTTTTACTTTCTCTCCACCAGCTGTAAGCTGTGGAAGCTTTGCTTTTACTTTATCTGCATCAGGTTCTCCTGCTGCCTGAATACCCATAGAAAGAATATAAACAAGGTCATACGCATTGTCACTATTTATTTCTGGCGGTTTTCCATATTTTTGGTTATATTTTTGTGAGAAGGCTTTGTATATTTCACTGTCAGCGGGCGCAGATGGTGCAGTACCAACAAAATTATCTTTTATAAGATCTGTTATTGTTTTTTCTCCTGATATTAAATCATCCTTATTACCATCGCAACCAAAAAGTTTTGGTTTAGGTTTATTATTTTGCTCAATATAACTTTTGAGGTCCTTCAAAAGATTTATGCCATCTTCTACAAATGTTATAAGAACTAATGCATCTGGGTTTTCTGAACCATAAGCTTCTTGGATTTCAGAAGAAAAATCTGTTTCTTTGTCTTCCGCATATTTTACAAATTTTAGAACAGTTCCTCCGAGGCTTTCAAATTCACTTTTGAATTTTTCTGCAAGTTTTGCTCCATAAGGGTCATCTCTATATATTACTGATACCTTATCTACTTTCATAGCTTCTAATCCTTCTATTTTCCCTCGTGCAAGTTCTGCCAATACTTTTCCTTGCAGGGCATCTGATGGTGGATTCCTCCATATAAGCCCATCGTCACCGATTTCTGTTATAAGGGGACTTGTAGCAGAGGGTGATATAATGAGAACTCTTTTCTGCTTTACAGGATCACAGCTTTGAATATTCCCACCACAAATACCTTTTAATAATGCTGAACTTGTTGCCGGTCCTATTCTTATTTTAGTTTTTTGTTTTCGTTCTCTTATTTTTCAAATTCTTGCTACTTCTCTTTGAACTTCGTTTGAGATCTTGAGCCTTATTTCTGCTGCCTCTAAAATTGCTTTGAGCATGTCTTTATATGTTAAAGATGAAATATAGAACATTTTTGCAAGGTGTCCGTCCCAGCACCATCCGGGATTTGGATTGACTTCTAAAAGTTTTGGGTTGCCTTCTGAATCAAGTCGCCAATCAAATCGTGCGTAATCTCTGCATTCAAGTCGTTCAAAAAGTTTAAGACAGCATTCAGTTATAAATTTTTCAACATCTTCTGGCAAGTCTGCTCTTTTAGATTTTATGTTCCAATATGGGGAATCTGGAAGCCATTTTGCTTCATATCCGCATATTTTCGGGAGTTCCGGCGGCAGAGCAGAGTAGTCCTCTTCAATTATTGGTAGAACTTTATAGTACTCCGGTGGATTCCCAATTATTCCGACAGAAAGGTCCTTTCCTTGAAGGAACTCTTCAACAAGTATTGGTTTATCATATCCAAATTTTTCTCTTATTTCAGATATTGCAGATACGAGCTGTTCCGGGTTATAAACAACGCTTCTTTGCGTGATTCCAAAACTTGAATCTCCAAAATTTGGTTTTACTATTGCTGGGAAAGAGAAAGGAATTTCAAAAGTCGTATCCTCCGGCTTTATAAATACAGCTTCCGGAACGGGTATTCCCATCTCTTTTGCTATTCCTCTTACAAGAGATTTATCATAGCAGTAAGCAAGGCATCGCGGACCCGCACCTGTATATGGAATCCATAACATTTCTAAAAGAGCAGGAATATGAAGCTCTTTCAAAGGATCATTTTCAAATCCTTCGTCACACAAGTTCAATACATAATCTATTTTCCCTTTTAATTTCATAAGATCCTGAATTAATGTATCGTGTTTTGAAAGGTATATGAAATTATACCCTTCCAGTTCTTTGAGTGCGGATTTGAGTTTATCTATGGTGTAAAAATCGTCTTCATCAAAGATTCCGTTTGGTTTGAGTTTATCTGGTTTTGTGTGATCTCCGAGCAAAACTACGACATTTTTTATCTTGTCTTTTATCCTTATTTTCAGCGGTGTCCAATCTTTTTTAGCAACAGCAGAAACTATTATCCTTCTTTCCATCATCCCAAGGTCCTGATTTCTTTTTGATAGAGGTGATACTTCTGCTAAGAATTTCACATCAGAGAAACCAGCTTTTGTGAGAAGTTCCTCAAGGTCCTTTTTTGTATATAGCCTTTCAGCGTAGAACTGGTCTGCTATAACTCCCTTTTCTGTATGTGTGACTATTTCTCTGCTTATGAGCCTTGTTCCATCAGATGATAAAGTTCTTTCTCTGCAAACGAAATGTTTTTTGTCTATCCATTCCCATGTTTGTTTTTTAAAGTTTGCTTTGAGGTATTCTCCATCTGCAACATCTATAAGTATCTTACCCCATGGTTTTAGCACACGAAAAACTTCTTTGAGAACCCTCAAATCATCTTCTACTGTTTCAAAATATCCGAAGCTGTTCCCGAGTATCATGACGACATCAAAGGTATCTGGTGGGTACGGGAGCTTTCTTGCGTCTCCCTCTCTGAATTTTACAGGAAGATTTTCTTTTTTCGCCTGACTTTTTGCTTTCTGAATAAGATAGTGAGATCTATCAAGACCCTCAACGAATTTGAAACCTCTTCTTGCAAGTTCAAGTGAGTGTCTCCCATGACCACAGCACAGGTCTAATATTTTCTCATCTCCTTTGAGTTGCAGTATTTCCTGAAAGATGTCTATTTCCATTCTTGTGATTTCTATATCATCTACGACATCGCCGTCTGTTTTTAGATATATTGAATTGAAGATTTTTCTCCACCAGTCTGGTGGTACATATTTTTCAGGATTATCAACGGGACCGAAACAGCTTATCCTTATTTTACTTATGGTTTTTCTTTCTGCTTGCTGCTTAGCCATTGTTTACCTCCCCCCATATTTTTTTATTTATTTTAATTTTTAAAGAAAAAATTTCTTGTTTAATTTGAGTTTTTGTTTGGAATTTTTCACGATTTTTTTTGTTGTTAGGATTTTCGAGAAATTTCTCCCTTTTGCTTTTATCTGCACAGAAAAGTGAAGATAATCCAGTAGAGGCTAAATTTTCAGTCATTATCTTTTGATACAAAAAATAAAAAAAATGCATTTTTATTTTTTCATTTTACAAAAAATTTTTGATCTTGCGTAAAGATAATCTATTTAGTAATCTATTTAGTTTTTCCCATGAGAATAATATCTGAAAAGGCTTCTACAAATTTTTTCATAAATTCTCCTATCAAAAATCCCATCCTATCAAATGTTATTGTGAGTATGAGAATTGCAATAGCTATTTTCAAAGGGAATCCTATTACAAATATGTTAAATTGTGGTATTGTCCTTGATATTATAGCTGTTGATATTTCAACTGCGAACATAGCTAATATAATCGGGAAAGCTATTTGTAGTGATACATAGAAAGATTCCCTGAGGTTTTTCAAAACGAATCCCGTTTGGTTCTCATTCAGACCAAATGAAAATGGAGGAATGATATCAAAACTTTTTCTTATTCCCCATAAAAAACCAATATGTATATCTAAAACAAAAAACAAAGTTATTGCAACAAGAAAGATCAGTTCCGTTAACACGGAAAAAGGGTTCTCCTCAAATGGATTTACAATCGTCACCAAACCATATCCAGCCTGATAGCTTATTGTCTCCCCGGCGAGTTGAGGAGAAATAAGAAAAACTCTTATTATGAAAAACGCAAGAAAAGAGAAGAAAAGCTCGCTCAAAATTCCCGCTATAATTTCAGCTAAATTTTGTGGCAGCCCAAATGTGGTTTTCATCCCTGAATATATAGCCAAAGATACTGCCAGAGCTATGCTACCTCTCATAATTGGGAATATTATCTGAGAAGAAAATACAGGTACAGAAAAAATAAGTAGTGATGTCCTAATGAAAATCGGGGTGAATTCCAAAAGCTTTTGAGTATTCCAAAAAATATCCACTAAAATTGATTTTAAAAAATCAAAAATCTATTTTTATTTGATGTTCAACGACCTGAACCCTGCGATTGAGGAAATCAATCAGGTGATATCTTCAAACTATAATGGTGTTTCCTTAAAAGATATAGTCCAAAGAAGGATAGAGGAATTCAAAGAGCTCGGGAGTAAAGGTAGAACTAAGTTTGATTTCAAACCTTTTTTGAATATTGAGCTTGAAACGGGATTATTTGGTGAGCTTTGCTTTTGCTTTCTTACTGCCAACTCGTCTGCCGAACTTGGTATAAGGATACAAAAGTATGTCGGAGATGATGGTTTTATGAAGAAAAGCTTTGAAGAATTAGCACGAATATTTAAGATGATGGGGCATAGATTCCCTGATGTTAGAGCTCATTATATTTTTTTAGCAAGAGGTTTTGACATAAATTCCGTCATCAGAGAAAAAGATGGGAAAAAAGCGAGAGAGAAAGTTATAAAGCTTAAAGGATTAGGAATGAAAGAGTCAAGTCATTTCCTTAGAAATATAGGTTTTGATGATGTGGCAATAGTAGATAGGCACATTTATAGGTTCCTCGTAAGGCATAAGCTTGTACCTTACAGGGAAACAATAACACCATCCTTATACCTCGCTTGTGAAGAGGTCCTCACAAGAATTTCTGAAATTATAAAGGTTCCTCTCTCTGCACTTGATCTATTCATTTTTTTCAAGCAATCTGGTAAGGTTTTAAAATAGTACGGATTATGTCAAGAGAATTAGAGGTTAGTAGAAGTTAAAAAAACATGTGTAAGACGAAAAAAACAGCTAAAATAAAATGAAAAGCTTATGTAATAGAAGCCAGACAAGAATTTTGGAGGAAATAAAAATTTAAATTTTTATATCTGAATAATTTTTGGATAAAATAAAATAGTATATGGGAGAAAAGAGTAAATCGGTTAAAAGTAAATCAGGCAATAGCAGGTCCAATAATAATAAGGTAGTATCAAAGAAGAAAAATATAAATGGCTTGAATCAGAAATATAAGGTTATTTCTGAAAGATTAAAAGAGTGGGAAGAAAAGGTCCTCAAACCTTCTATTGAAAAAATACCTGAAAGAAAAGATAAGTTTGAAACAACAAGTGGGATTGAAATTCCTCGGTTTTTACCTTACTATGAACCCCAGGGTGAGCCGGAGGGATTTTTGAGCTTTCCGGGTGATTTTCCATTTACTCGTGGTGTTCAGACTACGATGTATAGAGCAAGGTACTGGACTATGCGACAATATTCAGGATTCGGTACTCCGGAAGAAACTAACGAGAGATTTAAATTTCTCCTTAAAGAAGGACAAACAGGACTCTCTATGGCTTTTGATCTACCAACTCAAATGGGTTTTGATTCTGATCATGAAGTCGCTTTTCCAGAGGTCGGAAAGGTCGGAGTCGCTATAGATACCATAGAAGATATGAGAATTGTTTTTAAAGATATTCCTTTATCGAAGGTTTCTGTATCGTTTACGATAAATGCTACTGCTCCGATAATTTTAGGACTTTTTTATGTTGTGGGAAAAGAGCAAGGAGTCCCTCCTGAAAAACTTCGTGGAACAGTTCAGAATGACATAATAAAAGAGTACGCTGCAAGAGGGACTTATATTTATCCTCCTGATTTCTCTATAAAGCTCGCAATAGATATTATTGAGTTTTGTACTAAAAAGATGCCGGAGTTCAATCCTATTTCAGTTTCTGGATACCATATAAGGGAGGCCGGAGCAACTGCCGTTCAAGAGGCAGCATTTGCTATATGCTCCGGAATAGAATATGTTTCTCGCTCAATAGAGAGGGGACTTTCTCCTGATGACTTTGGGAAGAGGATTACATTCTTTTTTTCTGTTCACAATAATTTCTTTGAGGAGATTGCTAAGTTCAGGGCTGCAAGGAGGGTTTGGGCTAAAATAATGAAAGAAAGGTTTGGAGTGAAGAATCCAGAAGCTATGAAATTGAAATTTCATGCTCAAACCTCTGGTGTAACATTAGTGGCTCAAGAACCTATAAATAATATTGTAAGGGTTGCATATCAAGCTATGGCTGCTGCACTTGGAGGTGCCCAAAGCATACACACAAATTCTTTTGATGAAGCTCTCGCTCTTCCAACAGATTACTCAGTAAAGATTGCCCTGAGAACTCAGCAGATACTTGCATATGAGACATTTATAGGGGATACCGTTGATCCACTCGGAGGTTCATATTATATTGAATATCTGACAGATAAAATAGAGGAGGGGATATGGGACTACATAAAAAAGGTGGATGAACTTGGTGGGATGAGAAAAGCGGTTGAGGTCGGTTTTATACAGAGAGAAATAGCAAGAAGCTCGTGGGAGTACCAGAAGCTCGTGGAAGAAAAGAAAATCTTGATCGTTGGAGTAAACATTTTTAGAGAATCGGGACAGGAGCAGAAAGTGGAAATCTTTCGTTTAAACGAGGAGATGGTGAAAAGAAAGGTGGAGCGTCTCCAAAAGTTCAAAAGAGAAAGAGATAATGAAAAGGTGAAATTAGCTCTTTCAAGACTTGAAGATTATGCAAAAGATGGTAAGACAAATCTTATGGAACCCATAATAGAGTGTGTTGAATCAAATTGCACACTGGGAGAGATATCAGGAGTTTTTGAAAAAATATATGGTAGGTTCAGAGGGTTTGCATTCTTCTGATTTCGTTATTTAAAATCTCATAGAGAAGAACAGGGAGAAAGATAAATCAAAAAATCGCCCTTTTCTGAGCTGTTTTTGGAAAGGATTAGAGGATATATCAGGGTTTTCGAATAAAAAAAACCCAGCAGATAATCCTGCCGTTGAGCTTTCATCTAAATCAATAGCTAAAATAGGACCAAATTCATAAACTCTTTCTTGATCCTGCGGACTTGAACCTTTTTCATTCCATCTTTTTGTAAAGTGAAACCTTCCCCCCAAGTAGAATCCATCTAATATTTCTCCCGATATTTTTGCCCATAAATCGTTTGAAAAAGGACCAGCATGTGCCCCAGTATACATTCCCATTACTGAGAGAGGATAATTGTGGTGTGCATAAAATGGGCGAGATCTGTTTGTAAATGTATATTCTGTTGCAAATGAGATTTTCCCGATTTTTCCTGATACTCCACCTAACCAAGCTATATCTGTGAGCTTGAAAGGAATTGGGAAACACTTCATCCCTTCTGCCTTGTCTTCAACTTGCCAGCAAGCTACGATATCATCTCCTGCATATTCATAATACAGAGCAAAATCATCAAAAAGCTCCAAACCTAAACTGTTCAGTATTTGTGCCATATTAGCTACTAAGTAAAAACCTGCTGCTTGATTTGTATCTCTGCTCATCCAGTATTCCCAGCATCGTTTCTTTTTTTCTTCATCTTGTTCATATTTACATATTCCCGATGCATTCTCTAATCTACCTGTGAATAGGTCAATATAGTCTTGAAAAGTTTTTGGTTTTACCCCACCTTTCCCACCGAAGGCGATAATCCTTTTTGCTCCTAATCTCAAAAATGAGATTCCCCACTCAAACTTCATTATAAGGAAATTTGGGTTTTGGAATTTGTACATTTCATCGCTGACAAAAACCAATCCTAATAGTCCGGATATATCTCCGAAACAAAAATCTCCTATGCAGGGTAAAGGTAAATTTTTTATTTGACCAGATATAAATTTTTGTGGTTCTATATTATGGGAAAGTAAGAGCGAATTGTGAATTCCTGGACCTAACGATAGAGAATCTTTACCACCAGATATGACAAAATATTTGATTTTTGTATCAAAAGAGAACCTATGTAAAAATATAGGTTCATATCTTGGAAGAGAAAAGAATGGTTCTGCTAAAATTTTTGTGTGCGTATCTTCATCTCCATATATTATTCCGAAAAGAATTGAGTTATACGAATTCAAACCTTGTGATAGTTTAAACCCTTCATAGTTAGGGAATAGAATTTGGTCTTGAAGAAAAATTGCTTTTTTCCCATTTCCTGAAAAAAACGCCAAGGAGTTTCTCGTCTCAGCCCCCAGCCTGAACTCGCTTAAAATTATGGAAGATAACACAAGAAAAAGCAACATATTCTTTAATTTGTAATTTTGTTTCAACCTTTTACAAAGTTTTCTCGATTTGTTAAAGAAATATGAAGAAATTTGATTATTTCGTTACAAGATAAGAGAGGTAAAGTTGGCGCGACCGCTCTAAATTGAATGCACAAATATCGTTATCTCTTTTTCCTGAAAAGATAGAGTGCGTTGAGAAAAATTTCCTACTTCTCTCCTTCAAAAATTCTGACTTTCTTTTCAACCATGATTTCATATAAAATAATTCTTAATCTAAAAATTTTCTTTTAAGTTCAAGAATTAACCTGATCTCTATCTTGACTTCTCGAGAAGATTTCAAAGAAAAATTTCGGAAAAAATTTTTGAAAATTTCTTCTCCGTTTTTTTTTGCTTTAAAGTTTGTATTGCGGCTTTTTAAACATATAGTTTTTCGGAAACAAGAGAGCTTCTCAAATCTCAAAAAATCAAAACGAACCTTTTTTCTTTTCCTTTTTACTTTCAAGTATCCCGAAAATCTTTTTATTTTTCAGGAGATCTTGTATATATTCTCGGAAGATTCAAATTCTCATCTCAAAACTTATTTTGGTTCGGAAAAATTCAGCCCGCGGCGAAATTTTTCAGATGTCCAAAAAACAAAACAAAAAAGGAGGTAAAAAAGTATGGTTTGGGCATTATTAGTTGTATCGCTTCAAATATATAGTGGAGAGGCAGCTTCGGCTGACCTCTCTTTAAGAGGACAGTTCCTTTATTCCTTCTCATACCAGGATAAAAATAACTGGTATGAGGGATTCTCTATAAGAAGGGCAAGACTTATTACTGATGGTTTCTTCCTGCGAAAAGAAACAAAATACTACCTTCAACTCACTCTTTTGGAAGGAGGACCAGTATCCCTCAGGGACCTATACATAGACTCATCTTATAATATGTGGGGCGTGAGGTTGGGGCAGTGGAAAGTACCATACAATAGAGAAGAAATCAACTCCTCCTCTCGCCTTGAACTCGTAGACAGAAGCATGCTAAACGAGTTCTTTTATCTTGGAAGAGACATAGGAATAGACTTTATGGTCGGACCGAAAAACTACAGACTTCATCTTGCTACCTTCACGGGTGCTGGAAGAAACATAACTGTACCAAGAGTCAGCAGAAATCCTCTCTTTGTAGCAAGAGCTGAACTTGCTCCCGTAGGTAAGTTCGTATATGACCAGCCAAATCTCAAAAAAGAACAACTCGTCAATATCGGACTTTCAGCAGCTCTTATGGATATATCACAATCTGAAATAGAAATAGGTAAGATCAAGGACAGAGGAGATAGATCGTCTTTTATGAAAGCAATAGACGCTGCGAAAATACCTGGAACTCTTTTTGCAGCCGAAGGAGACTTGAAAGTATGGTGGGATATAGTTGGTTTTGAAACAGAGTTCCTTTATAACAGCTACAAAAAAGACTTTTCTGCTTTTGGTCTGAGAGTTCAGCCATCTATTGTTATAGATAA
>Ga0079995_1117897_pt1 | contig 13241 bp, 10 predicted proteins | sample FaiFalFF_MnMetaG_2_FD_69198 | JGI IMG/M metagenome (GOLD analysis project Ga0079995, IMG submission 69198) | Freshwater microbial communities from Yellowstone National Park, Wyoming, USA - Fairy Falls C (FF_Mn_C) (SPADES assembly) (version 4) | ecosystem: Environmental > Aquatic > Freshwater >... | reverse complement strand
TATCCTCTATTTTTTCTATATTTATATCATATTCTGATAATAATCCTGATACTAATAATCTCGCAATTACTAAAAAACTCTCCTTTGAAGGTATTTTTAGTACTATTTCATTATTTATATTCTTTAAATCCTTTGTATCTTTTATCATAATAAAAGTTTTTCAAAAAAAATATTTTCTTCTTAATTTATTATATCCAAATTTTAAAGATTTTAAACAAATTGATAACAAGATTTTAATAAAAAATACTTATCATTCTTATATAGATATTAATCGTAAAGTAAATTTTTAACAAATTGAGAAGGATCAAAAGGTTGAATATCTTCAACATTTTCTCCAAAAGTAATGAATTTTATTGGAATACCTAAATTACTAGTAATGGAAAATATGAAACCTGCTTTACTTGAAGTGTCTAATTTAGTTATAGCTACACCGGTTAGCTTTATAGCTTCTGTAAAAACTTTAGTTTGTTGAATACTATTTTGTCCATATGTAGAATCCAAAATCAATATTTTTTCTTGAGGTAATTCTAAATGATGTTTTTTTATAACTTTTTCTATTTTTTGTAATTCCTGGATTAAATTATTTTTATTATGCATTCTACCTGCAGTATCTATAATAGCTATATCGATATTTTTAGCTATTGCACTATTAACAGTATCATAAGCAACAGCTGCACTATCAGCCCCTATACTTTGCTTTACTATAGGTACATTTAACCTTTTAGCCCAAACATCTAATTGTTCAATAGCAGCTGCTCTATATGTATCACCCGCTCCTATTATTACACTTAAATTCTTTGATAAATAATAATTAGCTAACTTAGCTATAAAACTCGTCTTACCTGTTCCATTTACACCTACAACCAATACTACTAATGGATAATTAGTAACTCTATTAACCAAAGGATAATAAATATCATCAGTTTCATAAGGAATACTTAATAACATTACTAAATCCTTTTCTATCTCATTTATAACTTGATTATCATCTTTTATCTTTTTTACAACATTTTTTAAATTATTTACAATGGAATTAGCAATATTAGCTCCTACATCCGCTTTTATTAATTTTTCTTCCAAATTCTCCCAAAATTCCGGCGTTAATTTCTCAATTTGCTTAGTTTTTATTAAATCCCTTACATCTGTAAATAATAATTCCTTTGTTTTTCTTAGCCCCTCTTTTAATTTATTTAATATACTCATTTCGTAAAACCTCCAAATCAAACTAAATTATACATACCATGGAGAATAAACCGTATGGCTTGCTTTTTCTTTAATCCCTTTAATTACTAATTCTTTTTTCTTTAAATTTTCTTTATTTATTTTATTAATTAAATAAGCAGCTATACTACTTAAATTAGATTCATGACTTATATTATTCTGATATTTCCAATTTTTCATATACTCAGATATAAAATTGGTGTGTATATTAGCGTTTATAAATTCAGGATGAGATAAAATATCTATTATAAAATCTTTATTAGTTTTTATAGGTAAGATAATAAAATTTTTTAAAGCTAAAATCATTTTATTTATTGCATTTATCCTGTTCTTATCCCATACTATTACTTTAGCTACTAATGAATCATAGTAAGGTGGAATAATTGAATTCTCTTCTAAATAAGTATCTATTCTTAGATCCTTTACAAAATAAGGAAACCTAAGAACTTTAACTTGTCCCGGAGAAGGAATAAAATTATTTTCAGGATCCTCTGCATTAACCCTTGCTTCTATCACATGTAAATTCTGTTTTATTTCTTCCTGATTAAAAGGTAATTTATTACCCATTGCCACTAATATCTGTGTTTTAACTATATCTATATTTATAGCTATTTCAGTTATTGGATGCTCTACTTGTAATCTAGTATTTACTTCTAAAAAATAAAAATTATTATTTTTATCTACAATAAATTCAACAGTACCTGCATTATAATAACCTACATATTGTGCTATTTTTTTAGCAGCTTGAGTTATTTTTTCTCTAGTTTCATTATCTATAGTAGGAGAAGGAGTTTCTTCTATTATTTTTTGAAATCTTCTTTGAATAGAACATTCCCTTTCATATAAATGAACTATATTACCATACTCATCTCCTATAATTTGAACTTCAATATGTCTTGGGTTTTCAAAATATTTTTCTACATAAACACTTTTATCCCCAAAGGCGTTTAAAGCTTCCCTTTGTGCTGCTTCTAAAGAATCTTTTAATAAATTTTTATCATAAACTATTCTTATTCCTTTACCTCCTCCACCTTTAGAAGCTTTTATCATCAAAGGAAAACCAATTTTTTCTTCTATCTCTTTTAAAATTTTTTCATTATAATCTGATATATTTATGCTTAAACTTACAGGTGCTCCTGCTTTAGCTGCTGTTTCTTTTGAAACTATTTTATCTCCCAATAATTCTATTATTTTATAATTTGGCCCTATAAATTTTATATTATTATCTTCTACCGCTTTTGCAAATTTAGAGTTCTCAGATAAAAAACCGTACCCTGGATGTATAGCATCTACTTTTGCCTTTTTAGCAATCTCTATTATTTTATCAATATTTAAATAGCTATTAACAGGTAAAGGATCCCCTAAATTATAAGCTTCATCCGCTAATTTAACATGTAAAGCTCGTTTATCTACTTGAGAATAAATAGCAACTGCTTTTATCCCTAATTCTCTTAAAGCTTTAATAACTCTTACAGCTATTTCTCCTCTATTTGCTATTAATACCTTTTTAAACATACCCATAAACCATTAATAAATTTCATAAATTTTTAAATTAACTATAAGCATCTATCATTTTTTGGATTTTTTCTTTTGGTAATTGAGTTATATCCACTTCTACTGGAATATTCCCATTTAAAACTTGTTCTTCATAAGTTTTATCTTCTTTTTTATAAAAGATTCCTACTGATAAATGATCACTAAAAGCTCTAGATAATGCCAAATTTATATCGCTAAAATCATGATTCTCAAGTTTTTTTACTTTAGTTTTAAATGACTTTAAATCTTCCATTCTATAATAAGTTATACAGGGAGAAAGAATATTAACAAATGAAAATCCTTTATGATTAATAGCTTGTTTAATTATATTAAATGTGTCATTGACATCTAAAGCAAATGCTTGGGCTACAAATGTAGCTCCACTAGAAATAGCTATTACAAGTGGGTTTATTGGTACCTCTTTTACTCCTGTAGGAGTTGTTGGAGTTTGTAAATTAAGAGGTGAAGTAGGTGAAGCTTGCCCCTTAGTTAATCCATATACAAAATTATCAAACATTATAACTGTTATATCTATATTTTTTCTAGCAGTATGTATAAAATGAGTACCTCCAATAGCAAATAAATCTCCATCACCGCTAACCACTACTACATTCATCTTAGGATTAGCTAATTTAAAGCCTACAGCAACCGGCAAAGGTCTACCGTGTAAAGTATGAATAGTATAAGTACTTACATAACTAGTAATTCTACCTGTACATTCTATTCCACCTATTAAAACAAAATTTGTAGGATCAAAATTTAAATCTATTATTACTTTATATATAGCTTGTAGATCAGCAAAGTAAGTACAACCTGGACACCACTGAGGCTTTATCTCCGTTTGCCAATCTTTTAAACTGTTTTTTTGATGAATAGTCATAGATTTTTCCCCCTAATATAATACCTATACTATACTTACACTATTTTTAGTATTCATTATTTTTTTTCTAATCCCTTTTATTCTTAAGAAAATATAAATAAGAAATTAAATTAAAAAAAATAAAGTTAAAAATAAATAGGTTTTTGGATTAATTTAGCTATAGTTTCTTTATCTATTTTCAACCCTTTATTTATAACAATTATATTATCAAAACTAAAATATTTTTCTTTATCTTCTTCCAAATTTTCCCCTATTGATATGTTTTCTTCTATTATTACCCCTTTATCTAAGATAGTATTTATAACACGTACATCTCTCTTTAAAATACAGCCATCCATAACAATTGAATTTTCTACTCTTACATTATCATTTATAACACATTTAGGGAAAATAATAGAATTCTTGATATATACGTTATCATTAATTATACAACCCTCAGATATAATTGAATCTTGTATATTAACATTTTTACCTAATATTTTAGTAGGAGGTAGATTAGAGTAAGCAGTATAAACAGGCCAATAAGGATTATACAAATCCAACGGGGGATCAGGTAATAACAACTCCATAGAAGCATCATAGTATGACCTTATTGTTCCAACATCCCTCCAATATGGCTTATTATTTGACCCAGGGATTGTATTCTCTTCAAAATTATAACTATAAACTTTATATAATTTTATACTTTCAGGGATAATATCTTTCCCAAAATCATGGCTAGTATCTCTTAAAGCATCATTTTCTAGCATCTTTATTAATACATCACGATTAAATATATAATTCCCCATTGAAGCAAGTACTTGATTATCATTTATTTTAAAAGAATCAATTATTTCTGGATCTTTAGGTTTTTCCGAAAAATCAATTATCCTTTTATCATTATCTATTTTCATTAATCCAAATCTGCTAGCTTCCTCAACTGGAATAGGAAATGTAGCTATAGTAATATCTGCATTCTTTTGAATATGATATTCTATCATTTTTTTTATATCCATTAAATATATATGATCTGCTGAAAAAACAATAACTAATTCTGGCTGTTCATCAAATACTAAATTAAGATTCTGATATATAGCGTCTGCAGTACCTCTAAACCATATTTTACCTATCCTCATTTGTGGAGGTACTATATTAACATAAAATCCAAACCGAGAATTTATATCCCAATTAGTTTGTAAATGCTTTATTAATGAATGAGCTTTATACTGGGTTAATACATTTATCTTTAATATTCCACTATTTACTAAATTACTTAGTACAAAATCTATTATTCTATATCTAGCACCAAAGGGTACTGCTGGTTTAGCTCGCTCCTTAGTTAATGGAAATAATCTCGTACCCTCGCCACCCGCTAATACCATCGCTATTACATTTGTTAAACCATACTCTTTAGTGTATATCATCTAAATCACCCTTTTCTTTAATTATTTCTTTCTCTTTTTATTTTTTGTTATTTTGTATTATTTCCCTTTAAAGAAAACTTAAAAATAATTTTAAAAGTAATTTAAAAAGAAATTTTATTGAAATAGTTAAATTTTGTAATGTTTTTATCTAAAAGGATAAGTTGAAACTTATGAAAAAATATAAAATATATAAATTTAATTTAAAGGGGGAGAAAATATGAAAAATATAAATAAAGATGAAATAAAGAGTATAATAGCAACAGATTGTGGATCTACTACTACAAAAGCTATATTAATAGAAAAACAACCAAACGGGGAATATAGATTAGTTACTAGAGGTGAAGCTCCCACTACCGTTGAAGCCCCTATTGAAGATGTTACCATTGGAGTTTTAAATGCTTTTAAAGAAGTAGAAGAATTAAGAAAAAGAAAAATACTAAACGATTCCAAAACAGATTTAGTTAAACCTCATAAAAACGATGAAGGGGTAGATTTATATGTTTCTACTTCATCTGCTGGTGGAGGATTACAAATGGTAGTAGCTGGAGTAGTAAAAGAAATGACAACGGAAAGCGCTGAACGTGCAGCTTTAGGTGGAGGTGCTATTGTTTTAGATTCTTTTGCTGTTAATGATGGTAGAAAACCTTTTGAAAGAATAGAAAAAATAAGAGAATTAAGACCAGATATAATATTATTAGCTGGTGGCACTGATGGTGGTACTGTTAAGCATGTAGTTGAAATGGCTCAAATAATAGCAGCAGCTAAACCTAAACCAAGGTTAGGTATTACTTATAATTTACCTGTTATATTTGCAGGTAATAAATTAGCTACTGAAGAAATTAAAAGAATTCTCTCTAATGTGGTGGAATTAAAAATAACTGAGAATTTAAGACCTACTTTAGAAGAAGAAAATTTACAACCAACAAGATTAATAATTCAGGATTTATTTTTAGAGCACGTTATGGCTCAAGCCCCTGGATATAAAAAATTAATGAATATGACAGATGTAGAGATAATGCCTACCCCAGCTGCTGTGGGACTCATTATGCAAAAAATTGCTAAAAAAAATGATATAAATGTAGTAGGTGTAGATATAGGAGGAGCTACTACTGATGTATTCTCTGTTATTAAGCAATATGATGAACTACAGAATGCTCAATGGATATTTAACAGAAGTGTCAGTGCTAATTACGGAATGAGTTATTCTATAGCTCAAGTACTTAAGGATGCTGGTATAAATAATGTTTTAAGGTGGATCCCTCTTGACATAGATATAGTAAAACTTAGAAACGCTATAAAAAATAAGATGATAAGACCCACTACAATCCCATTCTTATTGGAAGATCTAATGATAGAACAAGCTATTTGTAGAGAAGCTTTAAGATTATCTTTTGATCAACATCTAAAGCTCGCAGTAGGTTTAAAAGGAGTTCAAAAAGAAAGAACTATTTCTGATGTATTTAACCAATCTAAAAAGGAAAGTATAATAAATATGATGGAATTAGATATGATAGTGGGAAGTGGGGGAGTACTTTCACATGCTCCCAGAAGAAATCAATCTGCTTTAATGATGATAGATGCTTTTGAACCCGAAGGATTTACCTTACTAACAGTAGATAGTATATTTATGATGCCTCATTTAGGGGTTTTATCTGTTGTTCATGAGGAAGCTGCTACCCAAGTATTTGAAAAAGATTGCTTAGTATATTTAGGTACTTGTATAGCTCCTGTAGGATTAGAAAAAGAAGGTATTAAAATCTTAGAAGCTAAAGTAATCGACTATCAAAATAAAGAATATGATATAACCCTTAATTTTGGAGATATTATTATACTACCTATAAATGGAGAAGCTACTGTTAATATAACATTTTTACACAGAAAATTTCAATTGTATAATGAAAAAGTTCCATTTAGTAAAAAAGTTAGGGGCGGGGTAGTGGGAATAATTTTTGATGGCAGAGGTAGACCTATTATCCTACCTAAAGATGATTCAACTAGAAAAGAAAAACTTATTAACTGGTTTAAAAAATTTAATCTCTATCCAAATTTATAGTAATACATATTTTTTACATAAAGGAGATATTAATGTTAATATATAATATTCATATAGGGGGATCTTTTGATGGATTTTTTATCTATTAAAGATGAATTATTAAAACTTATTAAAGATACTATCCTTTCAGAAATTAGAAATGATTTTAAAGATTTTAAAAATCAAGTTAGTGGTCAATTAGAAGGCTTTAAATTAGCTATACAATCAATAAATGAAAGAATGTCCAGTATTGAAGGTAGAATGCTAAGCCTTGAAAACAGAGTATCCAATCTTGAAAACAAAATAGATAATATTAACGAAAAACTTAATAATAAAATAGATGATCTTGACAAAAAACTAAATGATAAAATAGATACTAAATTTAATGAACTTAACAATAAGATAGATGCTAAAGTTTCTGAACTCAATAATAAGATAGATACTAAAGTTTCTGAACTTAACAATAAGATAGATACTAAAGTTACCGAACTTAATAATAGAATAAATACTATTTCCGATGAATTTAATAAAAGAATAGATAAGATTATTTTTGATTTTCTTTCTGTAATGGATAATTTTGATAAGAAATTAAATAATTTATTTGAAAATTATATCCAGCTTAGAGTAAGGTTAGAAGAAGCTATAAACGACAAACAAGTTATTAATGATATATTAATAAGGTTAGAAAAATTGGAAGAAAGGAAAGCTTCTTAAAAATAATAAAAAAATATAGATACAGAAAGGGGGTTAGAATATGTTTTTACCTATATGGGATAGGCCTTATGAAAAAGATGAGATAAATAAGAAGGAATATGGAACATGGTTAGTTAAATCTGGTTTAGCTCAGATGTTAAAAGGCGGAGTTATAATGGATGTAAGTAGTGTTGAGCAAGCAAAAATAGCAGAAGAAGCCGGAGCGGTAGCTGTTATGGCTTTAGAAAAAATCCCTGCTGATATTAGAGCTAGTGGGGGAGTGGCAAGAATGACTGATCCTGAACTAATTTATAAAATAATGGAAGCTGTAACTATTCCAGTAATGGCTAAAGTTAGAATAGGGCATTTTGCAGAAGCTCAAATATTAGAAGCTATTGGAGTAGATTTTATTGATGAAAGTGAAGTATTAACTCCTGCAGATAGTGAACATCATATTAATAAACATAAATTTAGCGTACCTTTTGTTTGCGGTGCAAGAGATTTAGGAGAAGCTCTAAGAAGAATAGCAGAAGGTGCTGTAATGATAAGAACTAAAGGAGAAGCTGGTACTGGTAATGTCATTGAAGCTGTTAAACATATTAGAACTATTAATAAACAAATAAGAGAACTTCAAAATCTTTCTGAAGATCAATTATACTCAAAAGCAAAGGAATTAGGAGCACCTTTAGAATTTGTTAAAATGGTTACTCAGCTGGGTAGATTACCGGTAGTTAATTTTGCTGCTGGTGGTATAGCTACACCTGCTGATGCTTCCTTAGTTATGCAATTGGGAGTAGATGGAATATTTGTAGGCTCTGGTATATTTAAATCTTCTAATCCTTTAAAAGTAGCAAAAGCTATAGTTAAAGCAACTACTTACTATAATGATCCTTATACTATCTCAAAGTATTATAGGGATTTAGGAGATTTAATGAAAGGTCAAGATAAAATTCAAGAATTACTTCAAGTTAGAGGAGTTTAATTTATAAAATAATAAAAGTAAATTAAAGTAAATAATACTAAATGGGAGGTATTTTATGGAGTATCAAGAAGAACAAACTAAAAATGAAAAAAATCTAAAAGAATCTTTAAACAATCCAAATTTAATTAGCAGTACCTCAGAAAGTAATAAAGAAAACAAAACGATTCTTGAGAATGAAAGAAATATTGATAAATCAAATGACAAGCCTGAGTCCATTTTTTTAAAGAAAAAAATGGATGTAAGATTTACTAATATAAAGGTTATAGGGGTTGGGGGTGGAGGATCTAATGCTGTTCATAGATTAGTAAAAGATGGGATTAAAGGAGTAGATTATATAGCTATAAATACTGATGCACAAGCTTTGATAAATTTACCTGATGAGGTTATAAAAGTTCATATTGGTAAAAATACTACAAAGGGTTTAGGGGCAGGAAGCGATTTAGAATTAGGAAGAAAAGCTGCAGAAGAAAGTAAAGATGAAATAAGGAAATTAATAGAAGGAGCAGATATGATATTTATTGCTGCTGGAATGGGTGGAGGAACAGGTACAGGTGCAAGCCCTACCATTGCCTCCATTGCTAAGGAATTAGGAATCCTTACTATTGCTATTGTTACTAAACCTTTCTCTTTTGAAGGTAAAATACGAAAAATAATAGCAGAAGAAGGAATCACTAATTTAAAACCAAATGTTGATGCTATGATAGTTATACCTAACGATAAATTATTTTCAATTGCAGATGAAGCTACTACTTTATTAGATTCTTTTAAATTAGCTGATAATGTTATTAAGCAAGGAGTAGTAGGAATAACAGAAATAATACTAAAGCCAGGATTAATTAATATAGATTTTGCGGATATCCAAGCAATTTTAAAAGATTCAGGTAATTGTTGGATGGGAATTGGTATTGGAAAAGGAGAAAATAAAGCCGAAGATGCAGCTGCTAAAGCTGTTGATAGTCCTTTACTTGAAGTAAAAGTTGAAGGAGCTAAAAGAGTATTATTTAACGTTATAGGTGGCAGCGATTTAACTTTAAGTGAAGTTAATAAAGCCGCTAATATAATATATCAATCAGTAGATCCTGATGCTAAAATTATATTTGGTGCAACCATAGATGAAAATCTTAAAAATGAAGTAAAAGTTATATTAATTGCTACTGATTTCATAGAAAATACTAATATTTCTAACCTGTTTTCTTCTTCAAAAACTGAAATATTTGGGGCTTCTAGTGTAAAACAATCTATTAGTTTTAATGTAGATGAAATCCCACCATTTGCTAGAAGAAGAAAAATCACTTTTACTGAATAATATTAAAATTTAAAAAATAAAAATTTAGATAAACTAAAATAATGAAAGATAAAAATAAGTAAGAGCAACAGTAATTATAGTTAAGGGAATACCTATTTTTATATATTCTAAGAAATTAATTTTTACCTTAGAAGAGGCTAACTCTATAACTATAATATTGGCAATTGATCCAAAGATAGTTAAATTACCAGCTAAAGTAGATGCCATTGATAAATAATACCATAATTTATGTTTAATATTAAACCAATAAATAAAAAAATATAGATAATAATTGGATTCTTATATTACATATTTTTTCAAAAAATATTTTTTAGAAATTCTTTTATTTAAGTATTTATATATTTAATCAGTTATAGGAAAATAAGCTAAGAATGTTTTTTACATTAAAAAGTGTTTTTTAAATTAATTAGATAAATTTATAAAAAACTCGAGATTATGATTAAAATATGCTGTATTTTTTTTATATTAAATTTTTTCAATCTTTTGTTTGTATATTATTATAGATATAGAAATTAATAAATAGTATTTCGTCAAATGTATATTTGACGAAATTATAAAAAACTTTCCTCTTTACACAATTTCATTTTAACTCTTAATAATTCCTTAAACGATTAGAAAAAAGTTAATTCAATTTTTTTTTCAATTCCTTTTAAAAAAAATATTTTTTTATTTTTTTAAATTTAGTTTATTAAAAATATTTTTTTTTAACCCTTTTTTAACAATTTTAACATAACATAAGAAAAGAATAAATCCAATTATATAATTATTAAAAATCTTAAAAGCATTTTTATGAAAATACAAAGGTAAACTATATTATAAAATATATGAATATAATTAGTAAAATTTTTGAGAAATTTAATAGTTATGGAATATATACTTCAGAAAACGATATAAAAAGTGAACCTTTAAAAACAAATGATAATCTCCTTTCAACAATCGATAGCAAAACTTCCGAATTAATACAAAACAAAGATGAATCACTTTATAACCTACTTAAAACAAATATAAATCAGATTGTAAATGAAATTATAACTGAAGATCCAAATAAAGAACCTACATCAAATTATTTAACTAAAGAAAGTATATTAAGTCTTAAAGTTTTATCTCTTGGAATAGATTATTTAAATGCCTTTTTAATACCATTTTCTATTGCTAGTACTATATTATCTACTCTAATTTCCTTTGGTATTGGATTAACCTTTCTATTATTAAAATATTTTTCTTCTATAAATGATAAATATAAGATAATTGATAAAAGTAACTATAAGTCAATTGATAAAATTAGCAAAATAAAAGATAAAATAAAAGATTTTATTAAGTGGTCTAAAATAGATTATATCTTTGATAAGATAGGCAAAATAAAATCGTATATACCACTTTATCCAGCTTTAAAAGTACCTAAATATTTAAAGAAAGAATTTATAAATACACTAGATAAATTACCTTTAAAAACTATTAATAAAGCTTCTTTTATAGAAATAAATGATAAAATTAATGATCAATATGATGCTTTAGGAGTTACTATAAATAAAATAGCAAATGTTCCTATTTATATTCATTCTAACCCAAATCCTTACACTCATAATTATGTAATAACTCATGAATTAGGGCATTCTTTTGATTTTTATAATAATATTTTATTCAATTATAATAGTAGCATATTGGGTTTAATTCCAAAGTTTCCGTTTGGATTTGGAAAATTTGTTACAGAATATGCTTCTACGCAACCTATAGAGGATTTTGCTGAATCTTTTGCTTACTACTTCACAGATCCCCAATCTCTAAAAAATGCTTCTCAAATAAAATATTTTACTATTAAGCAATTAGTTAATAATAGTATATTTGATAAGGTTTGGGATAATAAAGTAATTAGGGAGTTTATAAAAAGAGCTTCCTTATTAATTCCTGCACCAGTTAGAGTTTTTCTTGATATTTTATCTTTTAAATCCACTACAAATTCTCTTAAAAATTCAGTAGATAATATTTTAAAGGCTAATGAAAAAGGAGATAAAAAAGAATTTGTATTTTCTAAACTAAATTTATGGAATTCTTTATTATTGTTAAATAAATCATTGTTCTCCATTTTTAGTATTCCAATAAATTATGTTTTAAAGAAATTAATTGAAAAGAAAATGATAAGTGAAGAATTAGGTAATAAATTGGCTAATTTATTTTTAAGCTATACCGCAGGTTCAGTTTTTACTACCCTATCCTACACCATTAATTCAAAAAATAATAAAAAGTGGAATCTATTAGTTGGTTTAAGTAATATACTTGTTTTTAACGCTCTAAAATTTTCTTTCCCTTATTTGATACCGATATTAACACCTCTTGAAAAGTTATCAACTTTTGCTTTAATGGAATTATTAAATAAATTCCTAAAATAATTTATTTTTTAATTACTGAAATTATTTTTCTTAAGAATTTTCTGAATTTAGGGCTATTGAGATATGTTAACTGTAATACAGATATTATAGGCATAAAAATTAAAGAATATGGCATAAATAAACCCGTATATAAAGAATAATTTAAGATATTTCCTATTAAAGAGAATACATAATCAGCTTTTTGGATTTCTGTGAAATTACTACTATATTTAAAAATTACTATTCCTTTTAAAATAGCAAAGAAAGTGGAATAAATTAATCCAGCAAAAGGTACTCCTAAAAGTATGCTAACTCCTCCCACACTTGAAATTAAATCTAATATTCCCACATATTTATAAGCTTTATCATTAGTATTTACCCCTGCATTAATTTCAGCTATACCATTAATAACTCCTTTAAAACTTCCTATTACACTACCTAATGACTTGATAAAGTATGATACACTACCAATTTGTGGCATATTAGTTTCACTAACCATATTAATAAATAACTTAGAATTTAGCTTAGAATCTTTTAGCATTATAAATAGTTCTTTTAAATATGATATAATTTTTCCCTTTTCTACTAAATAAGTAACCCTAGATAATGGATCTAATAAATCACTTAAAGATAATTTGGATTTTATATAATCCGCTTTTTCCTTATCTACTTTTTTTAAACTATCTTTTATAAAACTTAGTAAATCATCTAAATTATTTTTATCTTTATTATCTTTAAAACTATTAATATTAAAATCCTTAAAAAACTTGTTTATTTTACCAAGTTTATAAAATTCAATATTATTTTTTATTTTCATAAAAA
>Ga0079995_1060850_pt1 | contig 13245 bp, 9 predicted proteins | sample FaiFalFF_MnMetaG_2_FD_69198 | JGI IMG/M metagenome (GOLD analysis project Ga0079995, IMG submission 69198) | Freshwater microbial communities from Yellowstone National Park, Wyoming, USA - Fairy Falls C (FF_Mn_C) (SPADES assembly) (version 4) | ecosystem: Environmental > Aquatic > Freshwater >... | reverse complement strand
AGCGCCAATGACCTGGCCTCCGTTGCACGTAGGATTAATCTCCCCCAACCAGCTAAGGATGCGATAATCATACACGACAAGAATAACCTCCCTGACCTAGTTGCAAGGGAAGTAGCAGCTAGACTAGCAGAAATCAAGCCTGATCAGGCTACAATTCGTATAGGTGTGCCAGTCAAGCTCTACGATGGCGGACGCTGGTATGGAATGATGTTTAGGGTAAACAACCTTCCGAAGTCAATCACAAACGTCGAGAACTACGATCAGCTTGTAGATTTCATAAAGTCGGTACTAAGGGACAGGCACATCGTGCCGTTCGCCGAAATGTATGGTCGAATAGAGGATACATTGCCTACCAGCCTGGTAGATGTGGCAGTGTGGAGAATCACTAATCCGAACGACATAATCCCCAAACTCGGCGAAAAGATAACACTTGAGGATATGCCCAAGGGCGTATTACAGGATTGGCAGTACAAACTCGTGGATTTGTTCAAGGAACGCCGCGACGAAATCGAGTTGCACTTACGGAATAAAGTGCCATCGGTACTTGTTACAGTGCTGGATGAAATCAAAGGTTTATCCACACAAGAAGGAACTACAGCACGCAGCATAATCAACTCATTGCAGATCGGCCAAGCAAGAGCTAGGAGTATCGCTAAGCAGATAGCAGATCGGGCAAACCGCTATATCGTAGAAATACTAAACCATTTGGAAAACAACCCGAACGACGTGCTACTACCGTCCAGGTTCAGACTGGCTGAAGACATAACTGCACTAAAAGGCCGCGAAGCCATATACAACCAAATAGCCAAGAGGGTAGCGGCACGTACGATACTTGACGAAGCGTCTCGGCATATGCCGGTGACTAGACCAAAAGAAGAGCTACGGCCGATACTACAAGCATTACGAGAGGCAGCAGGTCCACAAGAAGCCGCAGAAAGCGGTGGATTCACGGTAATGGGAGTCGGTAAAGTAGCAGGAGAAATATCTGAGGCATCGACAGTACCAGCTATTGACGTTATCCGTGGCCTAGTGAACACTAAACTGATCCAGGAATCGGCCCCAAAGTGGGACGAAGTTAGAGTAGACAAAATAATGGCTACACTAAAGGCACACGTATACGGTAGCCCAGGCGTAGCAATGCCCACGCTAAAGCTGCTAAAGGACCCAGCAGTACACATACCGGAGATCATAGAAGGACTTGCGAAGACGCTCCGCGACGACTATGTACTAAAGGTGCAAGTATCACACACAGAGCTTGCTGACATGCTAAAGGAATTCTTCGGGGCGTTACGAAGGGCGAAGTACGTGAAGGCAACGGAAAGCGATGTCAACGCGCTGTTCCAGAAATTCTTGGAGTCAATCAAAAAGAGAGTGAAAGACGAAAATGAAATAACCAACGCAGTAGCAAGGTTGGCAGCAGCCGCTGAGAGGGTGGCATCGGAAAGCAAACTACTTGAAGATAAAGCTACTGTGATTCCGTTTATCAAGACAATGCACAAAGTACTCGGCGAGTACATTGCGCGGAATAAGGACATTGCACAAAGACTGAACAACGCTTTGCTGATGGGCGATAAGGCACAAAAGGAGATTATCGCACAGCTTGCAGAAATCGATCGTGTAGCAAAAGAGGTATCTGGCGGGATGACAATGCAAAGTATCGTATGGCCGTTCCCGCCGTCGCTACTGAAGATATTCAGGGTGCCAGAGGCCGATACGAAGGCTGCACTATACGAGTTCTACAAGGCGTCCAAAGCGCCAGGAGCTAGCCTGCTGGATTATATTGAGCCAACACTGTTCGTATTCTCCAAGGAACCCCGCCTACTACAACTATACCACCTGCGCCGCAGGATAGACATTGACAAAGCCAAATTCATAAAGGAATGGGCACGGAAGTGGGAAGAGCTGTGGATGAACGTGCCTTCTGTCAGCAAGAGCAGGATAATCAACGCCGTCGAAGGAAGGATGGACCTGCAGGCGCTTTCGCCATACGAGCTTTTGAAGCTACAGCAGTATAGGAAGTTCATGGCGGAGCTGGCAGAACAGACCAAAGACAGCCAAGGAAATCCAATAAAGCATGCTGTTGGTTCCAAAGTCAGGTTTGCACCTGAAGGGCAGCGCAGGCGGATTGAATGGGAGATAGTAGGCGAGAACCTAGATCACCCAAACAACAGGGCACAAAATCCAAATGCGTGGACATACAGACTGCGGGATACAAAAGGCAACGAAATAACCGTACCCATTGAACAAATAGATTCGCGATTCCTACCAGACTACTTCCCACACAGGTTCCGTGGGAGCTGGGTAGTCTATTACCCTGGTGCGCATATAGAATCTACCAAGATCGGAATATTCGACACGATAGAAGATGCTGTCGATTATTTGATGAACAACACTAGCTGGGATGCAAACGGCCGTCCATTTGTGGAAGTGCTGAATGACATGGTAAAGCAAGGGAAGGCCAAGGATGTCGTGGAAGCCGCGGTAAAGCTTGGCGTGAAGGTAGAGCCTCGATTTATGATTCCCGATCCATTCGCGATTGGTTTAACACCTAAGCAAATCGGACGGCTATCGCAACAAATACTACAGGAGCTGAAAGACAGGGGTTTGGTGGATCAGAAGGGCCAGCTGTCCACGGGTGAGATATACCAGGCAATCAGGGAGGCTGGTGTACAACATCGGGCCGGTTTTATGCCCTACCGCAAGGTAAGGGCAACAATGCCCAGAACTGCCCATCTATCCACGTACTTGACTGATCCCGACGAGGGGTTCAGGATACACATTTACCAGCTAGCATCCCAAATGTACAGTAATGAATGGCGCAGATCCGCTGACCCAATATTGAAAGAGTTTTACAACAACGTGGTTATACCAAATATCAACAACAGGCGGACGGTTGCACTGTGGGAGTTTGTAAACAAGTGGGCCAGAGATGTGGACAGCTACGCCCCAGGGGTAGTCGAAGACTGGCTGAACGAGTTACTAGAAAAAATGGGTATCAAGGGCGGTGCCACCAGCCTAATGCGTGAGGCAGCAGGCTGGATGAGCGCCATCAAACTAGGTAACCTAGTATCACCACTCATAAACATTACTCAGACTATAATCACAACATACCCAGTACTTGGGGCAAAATACACTGCCAAAGGAATAGGAGCCCTTCTAAGGTATTTTGCTACGCGCGACCCAGTGCTAGAAGATATCCTTACAAAGGCCGGAGCTTCGATTTACTCTTCTGTATTTACAATCCAGCCATTCTTGCCGACAAAGCTCAAGAGTGGTAGTATACCAGAAGTGGTTCGCGGTATGCTGCTCATGCCGTTCACTGGTGCAGAGACGTTTAACCGTGGTGTGGCAGCACTCGGTGCATACTACAAAGCGCTTGAAAATGGCGTCAAAGACCCGATCACTTTTGCAAGGGCCGTCGTTGACAGGACACAGGGCGAATACAGCAAAACCGGTACAGCCGCAATCCTGCGCGGAACTATTCCAGCATTCATACTTCAGTTCAAGAAGTTCTTTGTGCTATACATAGCATTCGTACGGTCTCTGTTTAGGGAGCTTTCTACCGAGGCCGGGAGACTGGATCCAGCTAGTCACGAACTAGCACGATTCCTTACCGCTTCAATATTGACAGGAGGAGTGCTATCACTACCGTTTGTGGGATTCCTAGACAGGCTACTTGTCAGGAAGTACGGAATATCGCCCCTCGATATCGTCAGAGAAAAATCCCCAGAGCTGTACGATTTCCTCTCTAGGGGTATCCCCGCACTGCCGCCGTTCAGGGTCGATCTGTCTGGTAGAATGGGTATAGAAAGGGAGATTGAGGACGCACTGTCGATGTTCATAGACGACCAGCCAATCAGCTACGTCGCAAGGATATCGCCATGGGCAAGTACGGCCTATGAGATATTTTCAGCGGCAATGGATGTAATAAAGTACCAGGATGACAGGTCGGTTGATAGGTTCCTATCCACAATAACGCCACTCGGGCTATGGTACATCTATATCACAATGAAGCAAAAGTCGGCCAAAGCACTTGATCTAGACAAACTGGCATTCGAAGCACCGAGTAGCTACATGACAGTACCAGGCATTTACTCTATAAGGACTGGTAGGTTACTGATAAAGGAGCCGGACGACGATCCGCTGTTCTGGACAAAGAAGATGCTTGGGTTTAGAACACACACAGAATCTATAGTCTCCGAAGCGGTTGACCGGATCATCGGTCTGGCACAGAGGTACGCCACAACCAAGGCCAAGTACGAAAGGCTGATACTGGCGGCGGCTATGAGAGGAGATCTAGATGAAGTAGACAGGCTGCGCCAAGAGGCGTTGGAGAAGTATGGTGTGCCAATCGAGTACGATAGAGTTACGGCACTGGAGGCCCTGCAAGAGATAGACCAACTCAACAGGTACTTTAGGCGGCAACCTAGAGAGATAAGGCAGGAAGCAATCGAGGAAGCGAGCCGTATTTTAGGTCGCCCATGGGAGCCGCTACCGACTAGGCGAGGCCCAGCGATGGTACCAAGAGTCCCAGCACCTTCGCTGGAGTTCAGGTTCTAGCTTAGGAGGAACACATGCTGGCTGGCCCAAACTGGCTACTGGACATGCTAAAAGGTGGTAGAGGCAGAGACCGTCAACAGCAGCCAACAGCAAAGGCACAACTATTGCCACCGTACGCGCCAAAACCAAAAGGTATGGTGCTGAACGAACAAATACGACGCCAGCTAGTTGACGTAGCAGTATCAATAGCAGACAAATACGGGCTTCCAAGAAACTACTTTATTGCACAAATACAGCGAGAATCCGGATTCAACCCGACCGCTAGGGGGAAAGCTGGCGAAATAGGTATTGCCCAAATAATACCGAAATACCATCCAGGGGTAAACCCGCACGATCCAGTGCAGTCACTAGATTACTTAGCTAGATTCCTAGTCAGTACCGCCAGACAAATGGCGGCGATCTACGGTCCTGATATGGCACTGCCCGCCGCCATGGCTGCCTGGAATGCCGGTACACCAACGATCGCATCCGGCAGAATACCGGAAAAGACAGTAGACTACATTAGGAATATATTTGGGCCAGAAGTCGCACAAGAGCTTGTAGCACGAGCGGCTGGGAGAACGACCCCTCCAGCCGCAGCTTGGGTCACAGGGCCTACAAGCGCTCCGCCAGTACCGCCAATAAAGCCCCTACCGCCAGCACTGTCAGTCCAAGACCCACGTCTAAGACTAGTACTGGAGGGGCTTATGTTGTTACAACCCGAAATACTAACAGCTTTACCGCAGGTAAAACGTGCTCCAATCGAGGTATTCCAAAGGAACGTAAGACTCGAATAGCAGCTATGCCTCGCAATAAGAAAGTACCCACAATACGAGATTTTGTAAAGGCCCTAAAAAAGCTACGCGAGATAAAAGTACAGAAAACGTGCACTGATAATGGGGAAGAGCTATACGGTTTTCAAGAGCTGGACAAAATCGGGATCGCTATCCGTACATGCATGATTGACGGCGGGCCAGATTTGGCAGTATCTGTCCTCATACACGAGCTGGTACACTATATAAACCCCAATCTATCCGAAGAAGAGGTCAATGAGGTCACCGAAGAGTGCATGCGAAGCTACAAGCTTAGGTACTTGTGTGCTTTGGAACTCATTTATGCCCTGTCGAGAAAGGCTGGGCTGATCTAAGACCGAAGTACGCTTGACAAACCGGTGGGGTCGTGCTATAATAATGCCAGCAATGCCCCCCAACGTCCTCGGGCCGGAGCACGTTGGGGTAGAAACCAAGGCCATAGGGGCGGCGCACAATGCCGCCCCTATTGTTTTACCACGCCTTTGATGCCCCTTTACTGCGCCTTTTGCCCCTTAACCATTCGGTGACCTTCACCGCACGCCAAAATAGAAATAGGTCGTAACGAGACAGATAAACATTATAACGCTGACAATAAAATCGACTGTAGGCGAAATACCCACGAAAAATACCGAAGATGCCATTAACGTAACCATAACCAAGGCAAGTAGATTGTCCATAGAAGGTCTAGCGCCGTCAATAATATTCCGACAAGATACCACGCCTAGGTTTACCGCAATAATGCCTTACAGCCCTCTCAACGACCTCAGATATTTCCAGACCAGAATCCAGCGCGTAGCTAGTCAACAAATCGAAAACGTCGCTATCCAAGGTTAGGATAACCTTGGATTTGCCTGTGGGCTTTACCTCAACATCCGCCGGTTCGGACAACGCCCAGCTCAGCTTTGCCAGTTTTCTGGCAATCCAGTCTACGATGGCAAGACGAACCATCTTCCCACCCTCCTTAGCGTTCTTGGTGCTACTCTAGTCATCCACCTAGCCTTCGCGAACTCCAATCTTACCAAATCATCATCAGCGTCGTCAAGACCTGTGAGCAGCAGTGCTGAGTCTGCTTTCTGGACCCACCGCATAGTCCCCATATGTGCCTCTATAGCCGCCCGCCTGAAGCCCAAGTTTTTGGACAGGTGGTTCAAGAAGACCACAGAGACGCCATACCTGTGCCGAAGCTTGTCCATCTGCATTACTACTGCCGCCGCCGCGTTTGGGTCCCGTTCGTCCGCCGTGTGGAAATCGCGAACGGTGTCGAATATCAACAAATCTGGCTTATACACACGACATAGCTCAGCTACTTTCTCGAAGCCGGAATCGTGATCAATGTGTATTGGTTCTAGCTCGTTCACCATGTACACTTCCCATGCGGCGGCCGGTTCTCGCTTTAGCAGATCCGCCACCAAGTCATGGATCATGCCGGGCGGGTTGTCTGCCTGTAGGTACAGTACACGCCTCGGCTTCGGTACCTCCCATTCCCCCAGAAATGGCTTCCCAACCGCAACCTGTGCTGCCAGTTGCAGGGCCAGTGTGGTCTTGCCCACACCAGGGTGACCCGCGATCTGGATCATCCCTTGCCTTGGCAAGAGCCCCTGGATTACCCACTCTGGTTGGTATATTTTACTCGAAACCAGCTCCCCTAAAGCCATACACCGAATCCCAGCTATTGTCCTTACAGTACCAATAAGCTCGCATATTTTGTCGAAATCCTCCTGCCCAATAATATCAATAACCCGCGAATCTGCCACTATACTTTCCCCGTTTGCAACTCTTGTGTAAGTAGTTTCGAGTGCCTTTATCCTGTCCCGCGCCTCCTCGTCCCCAGTAATCTCAGCCAGTCTTTCAATGACGGCATAGGCACCATCAACAGTGTAGCCACGTTTGGCTAACATGCCAGCCAAGCCAAGCGCCAGGTCATGCCGTATGCCCTCCTGCCAGTGTGGCGCCAATACCTCAGCGATACCATCAGCAGCCCCTGGCGGCAATGTCTTTGTCAATGTTGGGTAGTAATCAGGAATTTTGGGAAGTTCATTCTGGACGATATCAGGCAGTATCGTAGCGGGTATGCTTGGCAAGTTCTCAGGCGTGATCGCCTCGACAGGGCATTCGAAGGTGTAGAGATTACCAGATTGGTGCCGAGTAGGCGGTGCAACCACAAATCCGCCATCACCGCGGATATCTATCCCAGGCCATATCCCAATCCTGTTAGGCACCTTGCTGGCCGTGTCGGGATACTTGAAATACAGGTGTAGCCCGCCGCCGCCTGTCCTAACCTTGATCGGGGAATCCAGCCCCAAGGTGTCCATCGACTCTCGCCCGTTCTCAGAGTCCACATCGATGACCACCAGCCCGCTGGCCCTGCCGGTCACGATCCCCAAACCGTACCCACCCAGCTCCCACGCCCTAATCTCAGCCTCCGAGATTTCCCTGAACGATGCATCAGCCCAAGGTATAGCTGGTAGCTTGGTCGCCTGCTCCACAGGGACCACACACCAGCGGTTTTTCACGTACAAGCGTACGTAATCAGCAAGTGTGTTCAGCATGGTCGCGGTTGCAGTAGTCTCCATATCAACATGCACCTCTTCGAGATGGCCCCACGATTCTCCAACTTTGATACCAGCTTTTATCGGCACTGGCATGGATATTCCGAACTCCCCAAATCTGGGGTTATGCATTATCGAATGCACTGCACGCACAAACTCTTCCACAGCACCATCGGGGACTTCAGCCAAAACGCTGTCGTGTACGACATTTATCAGTTTAGCACCTAATCTCGCGGCGACTTTTGCAATATCAACCAAACACAGCCACATTGTATCAGCCGCCGACGACTGAACAATGAAGTTAGCGGCCTCACGCGATATGTGCCCTTTTTGTGCATCTGGTAGAGAGTCAAAGTTACTGACAATAAACTTACGCCCAAAAGCACTTCTGACATAACCCTGAGTACGTAGTTTCCCAGCAATCTCTCCCCACGCCACCCTGACACGAGGAAACTGGGTGTGGAACGCCTGGTGCAGCCTCCTAGACAGTTGCAGTACTGGGTCCTCTTCGCCTGGCTGTGGCTCGATACCTAAAATGCGGGCCGCAGCCTCCTTGGTAACACCACCGCGACGTAGCACACCAGCGATCTTCGTAGGCCCAGCACCATAACCGGACGAAAAGTTCACCGTCTTTCCGAGAGTCCTCTCCTCGCTGGTTACTTGATCGGCCTCTTTCTCAAAGGCCAACATGGCCGTTTTCAGGTGGATATCCTCGCCGCTAATAATCGACTTCCGTAATGTAGGCTCATCGTACAGAACTGCCATCCACCGAAGCTCTATTTGCGACAAGTCAGCTTCCACCAGTTTATAACCGGGGCCGGACTTGACAATATCGCGTATACCTGGACCGCGTTCGAAGTTTTGAACATTTGGGGTAGACGACGAACGGCCAGATACAGTGCCAGCTAAGTTGAAAGAGGGGTGAATGCGGCCATCTTCTTCGATAGCATCCATCAGTCTGGTAACGGTCTCCAAACGTTTGGACGTTTCGCGGTACTCCAGCAACAAGTCAACGACTGGGTGCATACCCTGCAGCTGTCTTAGGGTATCCTCGTCCGTAGACCTAGCTTCACCGGTCTCGGTGAGACGGAGTATCGGTAGCCCAAGCCTGTCGTACAAAAGCTCAGATACCTGTGCCGAGCTGTTCCAGTTTATGCTGGCAAAGGAATCCAACCTTGCCTTGAGTTCGTTTTTCTGCTTAGTAATCTCAACAAGCATTGAGTTTATAAAGTCCACATCTACTGGGAGGCCGTTTTCGCCAATATCTAGTAGAATCCTGTTGACAGGCATTACCAAATGCAAATACAACCTCAATAGCTGCTCGTCGGTCACCAACTCCTGCATAAGCTTGGCAAAGACCATATAAGTCAAAACGCAGTCTCTGCCATTGTACTCAGCGATTTCCTCCACAGGCAGGTTAGTGATGCCGCCCGGCTTGTTCATAACCGATCTAACTTTAGTCCAGTAGGGCTGAATGGTAAAAAGAGACCGGCCCAAATCCTTTAGCCCCAGTATGCCAGACCTGCGAGGGTCGAGAGTATGCGCCAACAAGAGGGTATCATCGGTCACGTAATGGTCTCTCCCGATGAATCCATATTTGCGCAATATGCGCATATCGTAGTTAGCGTTGTGACATACAATCCTCTTACTGGGAACACTGAATATCTTTTTTAGAAGATCTGCAACCTCCTGATCTGAAAACATCCTATGCCCAGTGTACCATTCACCGATTGGTATCCCGTAAGCTTTACCACCTTTCAACGGAACGTAAATGCCTATCCAAACTGGACTATCATCGACACACTCAACGTCCACAACAAACTCACTACCGGCATGTACCGCGGTCTCTATATCTTGCAAGTCCAAGATATTCTCACAGATCACGTGGCCTGGGTACCACTCAGACAAAGTGATCTCGCCACGTACTGCATCTACGGCCCGCTATAGGCTGGTCCGTAGCATGTTCAGTAGCTCTGGGGAACCGCCGCTACGCAGGATTGCAGACGGGTGAATCGAAAGTACGCAAAGGACCTTGTGATTGCCACCTAAGTCTAGCTGAACTATCGAGGCGTTCTCGTCCTTTATCCTTACTTCGGAAACAGCCCGCCCCAAAACGGCGGCTATAGCTACTCTACCCAGTAATAGTACAACCGACGCAAAGGTACTCTTCAGTGAATCCAGTAAATGCGGCCGCCACTTTTTGATCTTAGCAGAATCTGGGGTCTTCGTCTTTTTCAAGTCCAAGCAAGGTACGGCATTATATACCCAGCAATCATCCCTAGTGACGCCGAGTTTGCCAAGCTCATCCCACAGAAGCTCTCCGGCTTGGCCTACAAACGGCTCCCCTCGCTCTATCTCCACTTCCCCTGGAGCCTCGCCAATAATGGCGAGGGTTGATTCTGGTTTTCCTGACGGCGGTACGTATGTTTTACAGTTAGGACCATGTTGAGGGCAGTTGCGCTGCATATGTACCCCCGACGGGTGGGTATTGTTTGCTAGCGGTATAGGCTAAAAATCAGCCTTTCGAGAAGGTCGGCGGCTTCGTACCAACCGTATCTACGGAGCAAACTGGCTAGGTAAAGCGAATAATCGCGACTAGCATCCAGTTGCGACTTATCCATTGTTACTGACACCGATCTCAGATAATCAGAAAACCTTTGATTTGGTTCCTGCATAGCATTCACCAATTTTGCGAAGCAAATCACAGAGGCTTAATTGCCCGACCTCCGATATGACTGCAACAAGATTCTCCCAAATGTAAGGATCAATGGTACGAACGGCTTTTTCAGCTTCTTTTTTACCACGATCTGTCAGATAATACACTACTGGATGGAACATAGGACTAAGCGGCCGCACAACAAAACCGTTTCTCTCAAGAGAAAAAAGTGATTCATAAACTTCAAAACTGCATGGCCCATAGAAAAACGGCTCAAACTGAAAGAAGTCAGGAATGCCACCAACCCTCTTCTGTAACAAGAAGAGAGCCCCCATGATATGAATCCGATCTAATGGCTTCACCATTAGCGCCGCCAATATCCACTTGTACTTATGTTTAGCGCCAAAGCTGTGGCGGCGGCCAGCAAGAATCTGTCGGGGAAAGGCACCTTTATTCAGTTGTCTGGACCGGGAAGGCATAAATCACCTCCTTCCGGTTTTTGTATAATCTACCCGCGCTGCTATCTCGCCGACCGCCGCCACAAACTCAACCACCAGAAAACTGCCTCTCAAGCAGAAAGTTTTTATACCACTCAGGCAAACCGCGTGTCACCAGGCGAGACACGTCGGGCCACGCCCACTTCCAAAGGATGGCCTCGATCTCGTCCCTACACTCCTTCTCAATATCCCTCCTAACCTCCTCAATCAACAGGCCGATATCCCTAGGGGAACCTTCCAGCTTCCCAGCCTCGCGAAGGTGCTGGACGGCCTTCATCCACCTAGCCTCCGTACGGTACGCATCGGCGATACGTAGAATGATATCTCCCTGTGAGACTTTCTTCTGTTTCCACTCAACAGCATGGGCCTCTTTGAAATCCTCACGCACAAACTTAGCCATCAATAGCTTTTTATCAGGACCGTACAACGACGTTGACTTTATAACAATGCCCTCAACCTTTACACCGCCAAGGAAGCTTTCGCGATCTAGGAAACTCTTCAGCTGTTCTGCACTCTCAACCATGCCGAAGTACAGTAGCGGAACCACCTCAAGACCAAGCCTTTCACCTTCCGCCAGCATTTCGTTGTATGGCAGATACTCCTCGTAGCCAGTATTTATGTCAAATAACACAAGATAATTCTTCGGGACACGAGAATACTGCAGGACATTGTGCTTCGGGTGTCTTAGGTACTCGAAACGGTAAGTCCAGCCATCGCGAAGGTCAAGCTTCGACACCACTTCGACGGCTTCCTTGAACATAGCTTCAGGGTAGTTCGGGTCAATCGTAGCGCCTTTGGAGCGACAACGCAGGACACCGCCAAAACGGCCAGCAGAGAACTGCGAGCCGTCTACCTTTTCCTCTACACGCACGGGCGCAGTAAAAATGTCTCTTACCGCCGCGTGACCAAGCGAGTATATCGATGGGTACGAGTGCCAGCTAGACTCCACAGGCTAATCCTCGTCGCAGCACGTCGCCAAAGCCTCAAGTTTCTTCCATGCCCCACACGACGGGCATTCGTTGACATAGGCTATAAACATCTGGCCGCAGGAAGTGCAGACCCACATAACCCCCTCCCTACTGCCCGCGTAGCTCTCTCGGTGCCAAATAGGCTACCAAGTCCTCGTACGTTGGGACGCTCGTGCCTTCTGGTAGACTAAACTGCAGCGGCTGGCCCGGCAACGCAGTGTATCGACTCTTATCGCCACCTGTGCTCTCGTCACGCTTGCGGGTGATAATCCAATCGCGATCAGTAATGGTGCCCTGCATCTCAGCGAACTCCTTCACCATAGATACGAAGGAGAAGGCCGTCTGGTTAGCGCTCAAAATCTCCACACGCTTGGTGTCGTGGTTCCAGACGAGCCAGAACGCTACGGCTTTGCGACGGTAACCCTCCGCGCAGTAAGGGCAGTGGCCGTTAGCTATGTCCTTGTACTCCTCGTTGAGGAAGCACGTTACACGGCCATACCTACCATTACCAAGCGGCACCCTTTCGTGCCGCCACAACACGAGGCGATCCCCATATTCCCACAGGAATCTGACACGGACCCGTTGACCCACAGCAATCGTAGTGAACGGAATCTTGGGGGTATCCCGCATAGACGCAACAGCCTTGTCAAAGTCAGAACCCTTCATGCCACACCTCCTATCCACGCGAACCGCGATTTCGTACAATGATGCAAACAAGACCTCTCAGTCTCCCCCTGCCCCGCCAAGCCGAATGGTGTGCCACGCACCGTCTCTCCCCCTGTATACCACACTAGACAGCCCCTTGTCAATAGCCATGCCCAAGCAAAGGTCACACGGCTTGGCCTCGACAAGGCCACGGCTCTTCCGGTACCTTCCTGCGACAACCAAGGTAGCACCGGCCAAGCGGCGCTTGCTGGCCCGGCGCATGGCATGAACCTCAGCATGCTCGCCTAGCCCATCTTCCCCAGGGTGGTTCCATCCCCAAGCGAACACGCCATAGCTATCATAGATCACAGCACCCATCTGAACCCTGCACACAGACCGGCGAAGTATTATTTCTACCAGCTCCTCGATTGGAAGCCTCGTGTTCACAGTTTCTCAGCGGCGTCATAGTGGATGTCCGCGGGGCTTTCCACCCGGTCCGTGATGAGGATCCCGTCCAGGTGGTCGACCTCGTGCTGGAAGATGCGGGCCAGCCAGCCCTCCGCCCGCACCTCTTGCACC
>Ga0079995_1073496_pt1 | contig 13263 bp, 11 predicted proteins | sample FaiFalFF_MnMetaG_2_FD_69198 | JGI IMG/M metagenome (GOLD analysis project Ga0079995, IMG submission 69198) | Freshwater microbial communities from Yellowstone National Park, Wyoming, USA - Fairy Falls C (FF_Mn_C) (SPADES assembly) (version 4) | ecosystem: Environmental > Aquatic > Freshwater >... | reverse complement strand
TCGCCGAGGCCCTCGTCGCTTGGGTCTTGACCGATGCCTGGCTCGAGAAGTTCGGGGGAGATCACCTGGACGATGTACGAGCCGCCTATGAAGCCTACCGTCGGCGCCTGGGGCCCTCGACAGGCTAAGGCCTCGGGGTGGGCGGTGGGGGTTTCGAACCCCCGGCCTTCGGCTTGTAAGGCCGACGCTCTACCGCTGAGCTAACCGCCCATGGGGATGCACGATGCAAGATGCAGGATACAGGATGCAGGATGCAAGATGCACGATGCAAGATGCAGGATACAAGATGCAGGATGCAGGATAGCACCAAACTCGTTTTCAGGAAGACGCATGGGAGATCGACGGCTCTTGATGGGAGTTATTATGAAAACTTACCAAGATTTGGAAATCTATCAGATGGCTCATCGGCTGGCTGTCGAGATTCACCGCATGAGTTTTACGGAACTGCCCCGCTGGGAGCATCCCGAAGAAGCCCGCCAAGTCCGCCGTTCGGCCAAATCGGTCGCCGCTAATATCGTGGAGGGCTTCGGACGCCGCCGCTATAAGGCCGAGTTCCTGCGCTTTTTGGTATACGCCCACGCCTCCTGCGATGAAACGATCGAGCACCTGCGACTCCTGCGAGATACAGGCTCGCTGGCCGCCGAGCGGGCCGAAGCCCTTATCCAGGAATACGAGGTCCTGAGCCGAAAGCTGTATCAGTTCATCGAGGGCGTCCGACGAACCCATCGCCCCGCCTTGTAATATCCTGCATCTTGCATCCTGCATCGTGCATCCTGCATCGTGCATCCTGTATCCTGCATCTTGCATCCTGCATCCTGTATCTTACATCTTCAACCAGCGGTCCAGCCAGGCGAGGACCGTTTCGTGCCACTGAATGCTGTTTTGCGGCTTCAGGACCCAGTGGTTCTCGTCGGGGAAATACAGGAACTGGCTCGGGATGCCCCGCCGCTGGAGGGCCGTGAAGGTGGCGATCCCCTGCGTGTCCGGGACCCGAAAGTCAAGGCCCCCGTGGATGACCAGCATGGGTGTCTTCCACCGGTCGACGTATAGGGCCGGGTTGTGCTTCTCGTGACCCTCGGGATTTGCCCAGTAGGGACCGCCATGCTCCCACTCGGGGAACCACAGCTCCTCGGTCGTATAATACATCAGACGCATGTCGAAGACGCCATCGTGATTCACGAGGCACCGAAACCGGTCCGGCCACTGCCCGGCGATCCAGTTGATCATGTATCCCCCGTAGGAGGCTCCGAGGGCGCAGACCCGCTGGCCGTCCATCCAGGGGTAGCGGGCCAGGGCGGCTTCTAAGCCCTTCTGGAGGTCTTCCAGGGGTTTGCCGCCCCAGTCACCCCGGATGGAGTCTGTGAAGGCCTGCCCATAGCCCGTCGATCCGTGAAAGTCGACCATGACGACGGCGTAGCCGGCTCCGGCATAGACTTGGGGATTCCACCGGTAGTGGAATTCGTTGCCGAATGAGCCCTGGGGACCGCCGTGGATGAGAAAGGCGACGGGATACTTCCGGGAGGGGTCGAAGTCGACGGGCTTGACGATGTAGGCGTACACCGTCTCGTCGTTCCACCCCCGAAAGGTGAACTGCTCGGGCTCGCCCATGCGAACGGCCGCGAGGCGTTCGGCGTTCATCCGAGTGATCGGCCGGAGGTCCGAGCCGTCCGGTCGGACCGTATACAGCTCGACGGGTGACCGCAGGTGGTCGAGGCCGAAGAGGATACGGTCTGCGGCGAGGGCGGGAGACCGCACGTGGCCGTCCCGGACGACCGTCCGGACCCGACCCGTCGAGACGTCTACGGCAAACAGGGAGACCTGGCCGAGGTTCGGGGCCGTCGTGTAAATCGTCTTTCCATCCCGGGACCAGACGATCCCCTGGGGCGAGCGGTCCCATTCCTCGGTCAACCAGCGCTCCGGACCGTCCGGCCAAGTCCGGAGGACGATGCGGAACCGGTCCGACTCGTAGCCGGGGCGGCGCTGAGCCAGATAGGCCAGCGTCCGGCCGTCCGGTGAAAAGACGGGCGTCGTGTCCCAGGCCGGATTCGATGCCGTCAGGTTCCGGGGCGGGGCCGAACCGTCGACGGGGACGAGGAAGAGGTCGAAGTTCGTCGACCACGCCTCTTCCCGACCGGCGTCCCGGGCCGTAAAGACCAGGGCCCGACCGTCGGGCGTAAAGGTGAATTCCTCGGGTCCCCCGAAGGGCTTCGAGGGCGTGTCGGCGTCCATCCCCTTCATGACGTCGACGGGCTCGCCTCCCGAGACGGACATGACGAATAGATGGGAGCGGCGCCCGTCTTTCCAGGTGTCCCAGTGGCGGAGGAAAAGACGGTCCAAGAGGCGGCCCGTCGCCTTCCGTCGGGACGCTTCGTCCAGGCGCTGTTTCGTACACGTCAGGGTGCCGCAGTCGGGAAAGACCTCCACCGTGAAGGCCAGAAGCCGGCCGTCCGGAGACACGGCCAGGTTTCCCACGTCCAGGGGAAGGGCCGTGACGGCCTCGGCTTCCCCGCCGTCGACCGAGATACGCCAGACCTGAGACGAACCCGAGCGGGTCGACAGAAAGTAAATCGTCTTTCCGTCCGGTGCCCAACGGGGATTCCAGTCGTTGGCCGGATGGGTCGTCAGCCGCCGTAGGCCCGTCCCGTCGGTGCGGACCAGCCAGAGGTCCGTCCGGCGCCGATTGCCCTCCAGGTCGACCGAGCTGACGACGAAGACGACGTGCCGTCCGTCCGGTGAGACCTGCCAGTCCGACAGACGGTCCATGGCGACCAAGTCATGGACCGTGAAGGGGTGACTCTCGCCGGCTCGGACCGAACCCAGGCCGCCGGCGATGACGGCTCCCAGGAATAAGGCCCCGAGTACTCGCATCGGACGCATCGGAGACCCTCCGTTGCCGAATCGCCCAACCGCTGACATCATAAAGGGCAGTACGGCCGTACGGCAATACGGCGTTGGAATGGGAGTGACGGAGTGACGAAGTAACGAAGTGATGGAGTGACGAAGTGATGAGGTGACAAATGGAGCAATGAGATACTGAATTTACTATGTCACTTCGTCACTCCATCACTCCGTCACTTTTCATAACATGGACTGGCAAGACATCAGCGTCGTCCTGATCACCCTCGAGGAGGCCGGGCGTCTGCCCCGAACGCTGGACGCCCTGCCGCCCGCCGTCGGCGAGATCGTGGTCGTCGACGGCGGGAGTCGCGACGGGACGGCCGACCTCGCCCGTCGGTGGGGCGCCCGTGTGGAGGTCCGACCCTTCACGTCCTTCGTCGAGCAAAAGAACTGGGCCCTCGCCCAGGCGACCCGACCGTGGGTCCTCCACCTGGACGCCGACGAAATCCCCTCCCAAGACCTTCTGGACGAGATCGCCGCCCTCGACCCTCCGCCGGACGTGCATGGTTACTGGATCGCCCGCCGGAACTTCTTCTGGGGCCGATGGGTCCGCCACGGCGGATGGTGGCCCGACTTCAAGCTCCGATTGTTTCGCCGGACGTCCGGCCGATTCGTCGCCCGGGGCCGGCGGGTCCACGAGCGGGTCGAGGTCCACGGCCGGACGGCCTACCTACGAGGGTATTTGATCCACGAGACGTACCGGGACCTGGACGACGTGCAGAGGAAGCTCCGGCTGTACACGACGCTGAGCGCCCGGGACCTCTACGAGCTCGGGGTCCGAAGCCGGTGGTGGCACCGCTGGGTCCTGCCGGTGTGGGCCTTTGTCTTTTCGTGGCTCCTGCGGGGCGGCTGGCGGGACGGCCGGCCGGGCCTGTGGGTCGCCCTTCTCCAGGCCCAGACGGCCTGGTGGAAGTACTGGAAGCTGTGGGAACTTCAACGGATTGGGTAGGGCAATAGGGCAGTAGGGCAATGGGGCAGTAAGGCAATAAGGCAGTAAGGCAATGGGGCAATACGGCAGTACGGCAATAGTGCCTTGTTAAGATATGGATGCAGGATACAGGATGCACGATGCAGGATAAAAATGGCTCGGATTCCGGATACCTGGTACCCGGGACCTGGTATCCGGCACCGGAGTCGGTCCGACGCCGAGGACCGAACACCGAGCACCGAAGACCGAGCCCGGCCACCGGAAAACGCGCACATCGGGTATGCATCCTGATCCTGCATCCATTAGAGCTTTGAGGGCAATTCACCCGTCCCCTACCCTACTCCGTCCCTTCATCACTTCGTCACTTCATTACTCCGTCACTTCGTCACCTCGTCACTCCGTCCCTTCATCACTCCGTCCCTGCACTTTCTTGCACTTTTTTGGACCCCCTTCCCCGGGGATAACTGCAATTTTTTGCACTTTCGGGACGGGTCGGCGGAACGTGGGGGCCTTCGGGAAGTTCCTTCGACTCCGGATGGACCCCGACACGCCCCCAGATTGGCACAGAGGTTGCAAGGGGCAAAAGTGACGAGTAACGGGTAACGAGTGATGGGTAAGGGAGACAGGATGCATACCCGATGTGCGGGTTTTTTCGAAGGCAGGTGCCAGGTACTGGGCACCAGGTATCGGGTACCGGCTATCTGGCACCGGGTACTGGATTCGCGCCGAGGGCCGAACACCGAGGACCGAGCCAAACCCGCACATGGGGTATGCACGATGCAGGATAGAAAGGGCTCGGCTTCGGATTACCTGGTACCCGGGACCTGGCACACGGGGGCCCGGGCTCAATGCCCCTGAGGAGTTACGCAGTTGAAAGGGAATCGGGTCCAAGCCATTGGTCAAGCCAGATGTTCGAATCATAGCCGTACTGCCGGATTGTCGGATGACCCGACTGTCGGAATGGCCTTTCGGCAGGAGCCGGAAATGCGAAGCCGTCGTTCCGTCCGAATGATGGGGCGTGCCTTCCCTACTTCGTCACCCCGTCACTCCGTCACTTCGTCACTCCATCACTCCTCCCCGGCCGGGTTCACGGCCGTCGAGGTCGCCGTCGTCCTCGTTGTCGTGGCCTCCATCCTACTCATCGTGACGCCCGGCATGATCCAGTGGTACTGGCGCCAGCGCTTTTTCCAGACCGTCGAGCAGGTCGGGTCCGCCCTTCGACTGGCTCAATTCTCGGCCATTTCGACGGGCCGATGGATGGCCGTCGTGGTTTATAAGGACTGTCCGGATTCCCTTCAACTCCGCCGGCTTCCCGGGCCGGTCAACGTCTTAGCCTGCATAGCCCGCTTCCGTTTGGCCGTCGGTGACTGTGGGTTTCGGTCCGCCGACTGGGATAACATCACGGGGAATTACGACACGGCCCTCCCGGCATGCACCGGGGACCTGACGAACCCGGCCCTCTGCGAGTACGTACAGGACTTCTGGTTGGCACCGACGGCTCCCCGGACGGACGTCTTCTTTGGAAATGCCGGCTTCGAGGTCTTTGTCATCAGCCCGACGGGAACGATCGGTCGACAGACGTCGGCTCCGGCAAGCCCCTGGGGGGATCAGTGTCTCGAGATGATGGGTCCGGACGTTTGGCGAATTGAGACGCTCCCAGCATCGGCGCTCATCGATCCCAATCAACCGACGCTCCAGATGTACTTCCAATTTCCGATGGACGACCCCCGGCTGTTTCGGGGCGTGTGCGTTTCGGGCGGTGGCCGTGTGGGATTGACGGGTGCCGGCCTCACCCCCAGCGACCTGACCTGTTCGTAAGGAAGCAGGGAGGAAAGCGCATGCGATGGTGTCAGAGGCGTCTGGACCTTGTCCGGGCGGGCTTTACCCTCATCGAGGTCATCGTCGCCCTGGGCATCCTGGCCTTTGTCCTCCTGGGCATCGCCCAGCTCTTTTCGGTCGCCTGGGGCCTTCAGAACACGTCGGGGCGGCAGGCTCAGATGCTGAGTTTTGGGCAACGGCAGTTGGAACAGCTCATGACCCTGTCCTTAGCGGCGGCCCCGCCCCAATTGGGGAATTTGGTCCTGCCGCCAGCCTGTCGAGTGCCTGCGCCGGACCTGTCTTGCTGGAACAGCGTAGACGACGATCATCGGTGGCCGAGGGCCGCCAATGCGGCAGATATGCGCTTCTGCAACTGCTTTATCGTGTGGGAAGTCCTTCACGCTCAAACGCAGGGGGCCTGTGTCGCCGGCCAACCCTGCATCATTCGTATGTATGTATTCCCCTACCCGCCAGCCTTGACTCTGCGGCCGCAGGTCCTCATCGGTTACGTACAGTGAGAGGTTCCTTATGAAGCGTCGGGGATTCGGAGCGACGGCATCCCCCGTGCGGGGACACGGCTTTTCGCTGGTCGAGCTTCTCGTCGTCATGACGCTCCTGCTGATCGTCATCGTGGGGGTCCTCACGACCTTCGCCCAGATGATGAAGGTCCGGAAGCGGACCGAAACACTCATCGAGGCCCAGCAAAACCTGAAGATCGCCGTCACGACCCTGACCAACAGCATCCAGATGACGGGCCTCGAGATGATCCGGGACGCCGCCTTCCTTCCGGACCCCCGGTGCGACGGCCCCGGGGCCAACCCCGTCTTTTGTGCCCTCCCCGACCGAGTTCCGACTACGGACGGCATCGTCCTGATGGTCCCTGTACAGGACCGGCGATTTCTAAGGCCCCGAAATGGTACCGGCGATACCTGCGCCACGCCCCCGCCGCCGGCGGCCCAGTGCACGCCGGGGACGGACTGCGTCGTCGGGAACCGCCTGGACGTCTGCACGCCGACGGGCTACCCCGACGGCGCATGGAACGGTCAAAGTGTGGTCGTCTGCGGGCCGGTCGCTCCCGGGACATGTCCGGCCGACGGATGGGTCGTGCCCGCGGCTCAACTTCCGACAGCCGTACCCCTTCAACAGCCTCCCGTCTGTACAGGCCCCCTGGGCTCCGCCGACCTCTGCTGTGTCGTCCGCACGGTCATCCAGGGACCGAACTGCTCGACCGGTTGTAGCCGTCCCTCGGCACCCAACGACAACGGGCCCTGCGCGGGAGCGGGACTATGTGGGGAAACGATCCTCCTGGATAATCCACTTCCGGCTTTCCTTCCGACCCGCCCCCAGTGCATCAGCATCACGCCCGCTCAGGTCCTACACTATCAGGTATGGCAACTCCGCGACCCGACGTCGACGAACCCGGACCACCCAGAGTTCCGGCGCTTCCTGATGCTACGGCGGAACCGAGAAGTGGATCCCAACACGGGTCAACCCCTGTGGATTCGGGTCGCCAGCGACGTCGAGGACCTCCAGATATGCTATCGCTTTGACCCCCAGTGTGATCCAAGCCAGACCTGCTATCCCTGGGGCAATTGGGGGAATCTTACGTGTGCCGATACGGGCGCGGCTCCGACGATCCGGCGCGTGCACAGCGTCGTCCTTCAGGTCACGGTCAGCACGGCCCAGCCTATCCCGATGGCCATCTCTCCCCGTATACCGCGTGTACCGGGAGAGCAGTCACCTTGCGACCCGTCGCTACCGCTCCCGCCGCCGACCCCGAGCCAGATGGGCCCCCTGCAGTGGCGTTACATCACGACGTGCGCTTCGGCCATCCTACGCAACCTGGCTTATAACGAAACGGTCGACTGGTTCTGAGAGACCCGGAGGAGGGCATGGGATGAAACGAGACCGTGCATTTAATTCCCACGTGCCCGTACGGGGTTCATGGAGCCTTCTCCAGGCGGGGACGAAACACTCCGAACGGGGCGTCGCTCTCATCCTGACGCTCCTGATCGCCACGATCCTCTTGGGCCTGGGGCTGGCCCTCGTCCTGCTGGCCTCCATCGAGCGGACGACGTCCTATCAGGTCCAGCGGGAACGGCAGGCCTTCTACACAGCCGACGTGGAAACGGCCTATCTGACCATCGCCCGGATGACCATCGCGCAGTTCAACGACTGGAATCAGCTCCTGGGGAACGGGGCCGGGATACCGACCGATTGCAACCGTATGACGCCGCCCCAGCCTACGCCGAATAACCCCTGTCCGGAACAGGTTCCCGCAAGCCTTTCGGATTTTCAAGGCTTTGAATGCAAGGGGCGCGTCCTGCCGTCGCCGGGCGGCTCGGGCTGGAACTTGGGGAATGAGGCGCAGAACCCCTTTCGGCTCCGATGTGCAGACGCCGCCCGCTTCTGCAACTGTCAAGTCGTCCTGCCCGATAACACGCTGAGCCCCAACCGCATCACGCTGTATGTCCGGGATGACCCCCAGGACGGGGACACCAACGCTTTCCAAGATAGCAATGGCGACATCCAGCTCATCGCCGTCTCCGAGACGGGCGGGGTCCTGGCGACGGCGGCAGTCCGGACCGTCCTGGCCTTTGACCTGAGCCGCCGGACGATCATCGGCAACCCCTGTGCCCTGCCGGAGCTGACAGGGGCCTGCGAGTCGGGTGGCGGGGGTGGAGGAGCCGGAGGCCCCGTCGTCGGGCAGTAATCTTCCGAAAGAACGGGAGTTCCCCGATCCCGTCCTACACGGACGTGCGGGGCGGGGATTTTGGGATCACTCGGAGGTCGGAAATGACGGGAAAGACGAAGACGTCGGCATGGATGACCCTGCTGGTCGGCGGCGTCCTTTGGGCCGGCCTGGGGACCCACCTCCAGGCCCGGCAGGACCCGCTCCGGATCATCTTCGTGCAGGCCAAGGAGAAGCCGGCCGTCTACATCCTCTTGGACACCAGCGGCTCGATGGGCTGGCCGGCGATTTGTGGGGGCCCGGTTAACTGTTCTTTTTGTAGTGCTAAGAATCGTGCAGGATGTAAGGCAGAAGTATCGATGCAACCACCGGGTGCGAGCAGTACCCTGAAAGCCCGCATTGCGGCCGATTTCACGGTCGATACGGGTGGGACTCCCCGCCAGGGTACCGGAAACGGCTACTGGGTGAGGGCTTCCACCTCCGGTGCCTTTTCTTATTGGTACTTCCTACCGCCTTCCCGGATGGCCATGGTCAAGAACGTGTTTGGGAACTGCGTCGTCATCTACGACGTCGTCCCCCAACTGAAAAACTTGCGGCCCCGAGATTTCAACGACCCGGCCTATGGCCAGTCTTCATACAAATGTACCAATGCGACCCTTCCGTCGGATGCCTGTGCGACCGTGGCCGGCCAATCGGTCTGTAAGTGCGTCGACGCCGTCGGCAACATTGCCTACCGTTTCCCAGCTGGAGGGGGTCCGACGAATGGTCATTACTGGGATTTTACGGGTAGTCCGGGTTGGAGAGGCGGGTGGACGGGCCCGCCCTCCCAGGACGAGCCCGTGGGGGACCCCCGCTTTACGGCCCGACGGGACCCCCTGGACCTGGTGGCTAAGAACATCAACACGATGTACTGGGGAATGGGCGGATTCTGGAGCGACTCCCAAGCCCGGGCCACCCGTTTCGTCCCCATCGTACCATCCGATAACAATAATAATACTACAGTTAAATCAATTCAAAACCACATGAAGACGAGTAATAATTCTCCCCGATGTGGGGGGAATGCCCCGACCGATGCCGTTCCCGGCGGCGGGACGCCGACTTCGCAGGGCCTCAACTTCGTGAAGGGGGAAATCAACCAGTTCTGGCGACAGGACGCCCGGGGTCAAGCGTGTCAGCGCCCCTACTACACGATCCTTATCACCGACGGCCAAAGCAACGTTTGTAATCCGGATATCAATAGGGATGGGCGGCCGGGCGACGAATGGGGGAACACCTGTCCGGGCTACACGACGAATCATCCGCCGACGCCGCAGACCGTCTATTTCCCGCCCGGCCGCACGGACGAACTCTTCCGGAACCTCCCGGATAAATCCTCCGGGTGTCAGACAACGGACCAGCCGGGACGTCCCGTCAAGACCTTCGTGATCGGCATCAGCCCCGAGGTTTCCCGCTGTGAGTTGAACCTGGACGCCTACTACGGCCGTACGGACGCGTCGGCCGACGACGCCGGCGTTAGTTTGAATGACCCCCTACCCCCCTTTGACCCGTCTAAAAACTATGCGTTTTTCGCTAATAATCCTGAAGAATTGGACGCCGCCCTCAACAAGATCATCGCCGGCATCCTGGCCGGCGATTACAGTACGGCCATCCCCGTGACGTCCATCGAGGCCCGGGGGACGTCTTTCCAAAACGCCGTTTTCATCCCCTCGACGAAGATCCCCGGGTGGAAAGGGACCCTCCGGCGATGGGAGGTCGCCCCCTGCGGCGATGACGTTAGTCCGGCGACCCATGTGGACGTTTCGAACCTCACCTTTGACCAACTCTGCAACGTCCTGAAACAGCAGAACCCCCGGATCATCGTCACCTCCGGGACGACGACCTGCGTGAGTCCTGACCCCAACGACCCCCGAAATACTTTCCACTTCCACCTGAAATGGGACGCCGCCTGTTCGCTCCTGGACCAGGCGAATCCATCCCAGAACGACTACAACCGACGCATTTATACGGTCGACCCCGGATGTGCCGTCGGGAACGCCGCCACGGGTCCGACGGTCGCCTGCCGAACCCTCAAGATGTTCCGGAAGGACTCGACGACGGTCGCCTGGGTTCGAAGCAAATTTGGGGGAGTCGTCGATTGGTCTCAGCTGGACTTCAACGGCAACGGCCAGACGGCCGACACAGACGATCAGGACGTCCGGATGCTCATCGACTTTATCCTCGGCGGCGACGGTCAGGGCAACAAGCGGGCGTGGCTCATGGGCGACGTCATCGGGAGTTCGACCCAGGTCGTCGCTACACCCCTGACTTACGCCCTTAAGACCGTCCCGCCGAAGGACGCCTTTGACCAGCAGTTTCGCAACCGGCCGGTCATCGCTTACGTCGCCGCCAACGACGGCCTCCTCCATGCTTTTCGGGCCGATCACGACCCCAGCGACCCGGCGTCTCCGCCGATCGAGCTCTTCGCCTTCCTGCCGCCGCAAGCCTTCCCCAGTGTCGTGAAGATGTTCCAGAATTTCTTGAAAAATCCCAAAATTCCGACGGGTCAGGCCGAGCCGCCCAACTTCGACCAGCACATCTGGACGATGGCGGCGCCTCTGAATTCGGCCGACATCTGGATTCGGTGGAGAGACTCGACGCTGGGCACGCCCGGCTGGCGGACGGTCCTGTACGTCCCGATGGGACCGACCATTCCGGGCCTCTACGCCCTGGACGTGACGGACCCGAGCCGCCTGGACCCGAACAACCCGGAAGCCCGACCGCCCTTTCAGGTCCTGTGGTACTGGACGGCTCCAGCCGGGTCTTACGGCGACAAGGTCTGGAATGCCGTTCCCCTCGGACCCAGCCGGGAAACTCGGATATCCCCGAAATTACAGAATCAGTACCTGACCCTTTGGATCGTGGGCGTCGTCACGACGGACTCGGCCGATACCCATGTTCATAGCCTTACGTCTCTCCTGGCGGCCGATACGGGAGAGACCGTAAAGGGCGGCCGAGTCATCGCCTCGCCGGTGAACTGCGACCCCGCGGGCACGGATGACCAAGGTCGACTCAACCCCTTCTGCGTCCCCTACCACGTTTACGGCCATGAAGCCTTCGTCTCCTCGGAGGTCGACCTCTCGGCGGCCGACATGCCGAACACGCATACCTTTGTCCCGGATACGGCTGGGCGGGTCTTTGTGGAGAACATTTTCCCGGAAAATGCTCTTCTGTGGCGGGATAACAACCCGACGCCGCTGAACCTCCCCTTCACCCAACCCCCGACCGATCCTAAGAAGAATCCCATTTACTTTACGCCTTCGGTCGTCCATGCCCGGGGTAAGCAGGCCCTTATGCTGGCGACCGTCACGGGCTCGATCTTCGAGACGGATTCCGACATCAACGACAATTCGAACCCTGCTTTCTGCGGGACTGGTAACAAACCCCCCTGCTTCTGCGATGCGGGCGGAAACGGTTTTTGCACGAAGATCATGCTGGACATCTTCGACGTAGACCCCAACACGCGGGACATCCAGCAGACGAGCCCATCGACCCAGCACTTTGAACTCCGTATCGGAAATACTTCTTTTCAAGTCGATACCGACGGCGACGGGGATGTGGACAGTACCGTAACCCTTTCGTCACTTACGCGAGCGACCACACGGCCCCTGGTCGTCATGGACGCGGCGACCGGCGGTGGGGGTCCCACGAGTGGGAAGGCTTACTTTCTGCTGATGGACCCGAGCCAGTTCATCGAAGAACTCGGGCTGTGCGCCGGTCGGACGTACCTGGTCCCGGTATCCTTCGCCTTTACGACGGGCGGCGGAGGCGGCGGGGGTGGAAGCTTCGTCCGGTTCGCGAGCCCGCCGCAGGTCCAACAGCCTATCCAGCAGTTGGGCTTCGGACCCGTGACGAGCATTACGGCCGTCGCCGGCAAACTCGTCGTCGTCCAAGCCGGTTATGGAGCCCGGATTGCAGCGCCCGCTGTCCCGGGACCTCCGGCACCGAACTCAACGCCAACCCTGCCGCTCCTACGGGGTGTCCGACGGGTCCAGTAAAGGCTATCCACTGGCTTGTCCGGTATCGCAACGTCCCCGGCATGGAGGGATGAGGAGAAGGATCGATGTGGCATCGGTCGTGGATGCGGGTACTTGGTTTTGGGTTGATCCTCGGCTTGGTCGGTCTGGGGGGAGCGACCCAGACGACCGGCCCGACGCCGCCAGCGACGTCCCAAGATACCGGTCTGGCGGACCTCTCGGCAAAACAGAAAGAACTGATGGACCTCATGCGGCGTTACGTGGAGGTCGTCGAGAAGGCGAATCGGGCCACGACGGTTCAGGAGAAGAGCGCTTACATGGACGAAGCTCAGAAGATCCGCCAGCAGATGGCCCAGGTCTATCAGGAAATCCAACGCCTACACAGGGATCAAAGCGAGAAGGCGGCCTCGACGGCTTCGCCGGCCAGTGACCTCCAGGCCCAGGCCGACAAACTCTTGGCCCAGATCCGGGAGTTAGAGGCCCGCATCCAGCGGATGGTCGAGGACATCAACGCCCGGATCGCCAAGGCCGAAAAGGAAAGCGACCCCGTCCTGCAGGAACGGGCGAAAAAGCAGATTCAGCGCATGATCGACGAGTTAAACGAACTCAAGAAGCGTCATCAGGAGTTGGCCGAACAGTACCGTCGCCTGACCGAGAAGGCGGCCCAGGCGGCCCCGCCGCCCCCCAAGGAGGAAAAGGCCAAGCCGCCCCGGTAGGGTTCCCAAGAGGCAGTAGGGCCTTGTTAAAATTTGAGATGTGGGAAGGGTGCAGAGGTTCCGGGTACCAGGTTCCAGGTACCGGATTCGGTGTCCGGCCTTCGGTTCTCGGCCCTCGGCCTGGACGAAGGATGCGGGGAAAGTCGTATCTCCCTTGCCCCTCATCCTTCCATGGCCGAGGGCCGGATACCGAGCACC
>Ga0079995_1035559_pt1 | contig 13273 bp, 12 predicted proteins | sample FaiFalFF_MnMetaG_2_FD_69198 | JGI IMG/M metagenome (GOLD analysis project Ga0079995, IMG submission 69198) | Freshwater microbial communities from Yellowstone National Park, Wyoming, USA - Fairy Falls C (FF_Mn_C) (SPADES assembly) (version 4) | ecosystem: Environmental > Aquatic > Freshwater >... | reverse complement strand
TAATCACCAGAAAAGAAAAAATCTGTATCTCTTATTGAAATTTTGCTATTAGATGATTTTGCAAGTTGACTCAAACTCCAATTAAGATATTTTGGTAAAGTTATAGCTGAACCATCAGTAAGCTTTGGCTCGCTTACAAAAATATTTTTACTCCAAAAAGAAAAATTCAACCCAATAAGAGGCACAATAGTATCTTTTTTATACCTGAAACCAAGATCTGATATTGTGTGAAAAGGGAAAACATCTGGATAATCAGCATAAATACGAGAAGTATAATCTGGATAAAATGTGAAGAGAAGGAAATAGAAAATATAAACGAAAAGCTGAGAAATTTTTATTCTGCCCAGATTACCATTTGGCGGAGAGGGTGGGATTTGAACCCACGAGGGAGATTTAAGTCCCCCAACGGATTTCAAGTCCGTCCCGTTCGTCCGCTCCGGCACCTCTCCGTTATTAAAACTTTATTTTAGTATCTATTCTTCATTCTTTTGTTTTTTTTAGTTTTTTACTTCGTTTTTTCTTAAACAAAAAATCTTTTTGTATAAAAAATTTTTGCAATTAACTACAAAAATAAAAAAATTGGACATAAGTTTATTTCTGGAAACTACAAAAAATTAAACTGATAGAAAAGGAGGTGAAATATCATGGTAGAAAAAAAGATGGGAAAAATAGCAAAATTAGTAAGTAGCGGATTAGGAGGTATTCTCTTTGCTTTTGTAATTTTTGTATTTTCCTCTTCAAAACTATACTCACAAGAAGACGAAGATAGAGCTTTACTTGAAAGAGCAAAAACTTTCTTTGCCCCACTCACAGAAAAAGTTATAGATAATCCTCAAAACCCCGTGAGACCGGAGAAAGTAACACTTGGAAAAATGCTTTACTTTGAACCAAGACTATCAAAAAGTGGATTTATCTCATGCAACTCGTGTCACAACCTTGCTTCATATGGAGTAGATAATTTACCAACATCTATTGGGCACAAGTGGCAGATTGGTCCGAGAAATGCTCCAACAGTGTTTAACGCTGCACTACATACAGCTCAATTTTGGGATGGTAGAGCAAAAGATTTAGAGGAACAAGCAAAAGGTCCAGTATTGAACCCAAAAGAGATGGCATCACCTCATGAAGGATTTGTCGTTGATAGAATAAAATCTATTCCAGAATATGTTGAACTTTTCAAAAAAGCTTTCCCAGAAGAAAAGGACCCTGTAACATATGAGAATATTGCAAAAGCAATAGCAGCTTTTGAGAGAACCCTTCTTACTCCATCAAGGTTTGATAAATTCCTTCAAGGTGATACGAATGCTCTTACAAAGGAGGAGAAAGAAGGTCTGAAAACTTTTATAGAAGTCGGTTGTATAACATGCCATAGAGGAAAAGGTGTAGGTGGAGACATGTTCCAAAAATTCGGACTTGTAAAACCATACTACGAAGTCATAAAGTATAAAGACAAAAAGCAGATAGATGTGGGTAGATATGCCATAACTAAAAACGAAGGAGATAAATATGTTTTCAAAGTTCCTTCTTTGAGAAATGTTACGAGAACATATCCGTATTTTCACGATGGATCGGTGTGGTCTCTTGAGGAAGCCGTAAAAATAATGGCTGAAATACAGCTTGGTAGAAAACTCACAGACGATGAAGTAAAGAAAATAGTTGCATTCCTGAAATCGCTTGAAGGAGAAATCCCAGAGGATGCTCTGAAATTACCAGTTCTACCTCCATCCTCTCTCCAAACATCAAAACCAGATTTTAAATAAGAAAAAAACCAAGAATGTGAGAAGGCAAAAACTCAGAATGTATTTATGTTGAGAATTTTATTATGAACATTTTGCATACACTCAAACATTTTTCATATATATAAAGAAAAGACCATCAAGAGTTATTGTTTCATCAACGCAAGATATTTTTTTACATAAAGATGCGATAAGATAAGAATAACCCCCGGTAGCTATTGAAAAGACTTCATTTCCCATCTCTTGTGATATTTTTTCTATCATACCATCTACCATAGAGGCGTATCCGTAAACAATACCAGATTGGATGCTATGCGAGGTACTTTTTCCTATAACTTCGTCAGGTTTTTTGACAAGTATGCTGGGGAGTTTTGCTGTTTTTCTGAACAACGACTCAACCGCAAGATATATTCCAGGAAATATTGCTCCACCGATATATTCACCCTTTTGGCTTATACAATCAAAAGTTATAGCAGTTCCAAAATCAACAACTACGATTGGTTTTTTTGGTTTCATCTTTTTTGCATATTTTTCCCAGGCTCCAACAGCATTAGCGACCCTATCTGCACCGACATCAGTAGGAGGATTATATATTACAGGAATCCCTGTTTTCACACCTGGTCCAACAACAACAAGCTTTGAATGGGAAAAATATTTTTTTACAAAGCTCTCAAATGTTCCTTGAAGAGGAGGGACAACTGATGATATACAAAAGCCTTCTATATCATCTTTTGGTATTTCGAAAAGTTTCAAAATATCCAAAATCAAAACTGCATACTCATCTTCTGTTTTCATCATATCAGATGAAAGTCTGAAAGTGTTTATTATTTGAGGTTTTTGGTTCTTTTTATATATTCCTACAGTTATGTTTGAGTTCCCTATATCAACTGCGCATATTAACTCACCCACAAAACCTAAAACCTCCTTTACTCCAAAATCTTTATAATTTCTTCAACACTTTTGAGACCCTCTTTTATCATCTCAACTCCTACTCCTCCGCGATAGTAAGCTAAGATATGCAAATTCTGATAAGCAGTTATAAGGTTTGCCATAAGTTTCCCATTTTTCGGAATTTTTCTTACGGCGTCCATATAACCTTCTATGGAGGTTGGAAGTTTATCTCGTGGAACTCCCTTTGATATGAGATATCCATCTATTGCAAGTAATGCTGCCAAATAAGCTATTCCAGCAGCTTCACGGGTAGCTTTTGGATCTTTATATATCCTACCATACTCTATCTCTGTTTTTGATAGAATTTCCTTTGCGTTCCTCAAGAACCTTTTTGCTTCGCTTATAGCTTCCTCTTTTGTCTTCGGAACTATCCTTTCGCTTTTCCTCATATCTAAAAATTTAAGAATAAAAAATAAACTTATTACTATTAGATGTTGCTTTCATAAATAATCTTTTAGAACCAAAATCTTTATTTCTTTTATCTGCTTAAGTTTTTTGTCGTTGGTAATAAAAACATCTGCACCTACATCAATAGCCGATGAAATCTGAATAGCTGTATATATAAAAATAGTATCAACTTTGGCAAGTTCATCCGAAATGCTCATATCCTGTCTTTTCTCAGACGGTTAACATACTCTTGAGCGTCTTCGCCTCTCCATAACCCTTTGCCAAGTCCATAAAGTTTGTTCCAGTCAAGCTCCTTTCTTACACCTCTTACACCTCTCCCTTCCGCTTTCCTTATCTGACGAATAAGTTTCTAATAATTTTAACTTCTCATCAGGTAAGAGTTTTTCTATTTCTCTCTCAATCTTTCCCAGCATAATCCTATTTCGCATCTTTACTTGCTTTTGCTCCATCATATTGCATTTTAGTCATCACTATGCGAAAAAATAAGTTTTTGTAATTTCAAAAATAACCTTGCTAATTTTAAGCTGAATTTCTAACGAGAGATTGCTAATGTTTTTAAGATTGTAAAGATTTTGATACACCGGCTGATGAGAAAGTAGCCATTTGCATATATATTTTCAGTGATGTTTCTATTATAAAAGAAGCAAGAGCTCCTCCTGTTCCTTCCCCAAGACGCATATCAAGATCTAAAATTGGTCTTAACCCCAAAAAAGACAAAACTACATTCCCTCCGGGTTCAGCAGTTTTGTGTCCTGCAAAAACGAAATCTTTAACTTTTGGATTTATTGACCAAGCAACACAAAATCCAGCCAAAGATATAAGACCATCTAAAACAACTGGTATTCTGTTTTCTGCACAACCTAAAATTAGACCTGCAATAGCTCCTATTTCATATCCACCGAATTTGCACAAAGCATCAAATCCATTTTTCGGCTTCCACCTTGAAATAGCAGATTCAACAACCTGAACTTTCTTTTTCAGTTTTTCGTCATCTATACCTGTACCTCTGCCAACGACTTTCTCTGCTGGCTGCTCAGTAATAAATGAAATGAGAGCAGACGAAGGAGTAGTATTTGCTATGCCCATATCACCTGGTATAACAAGGTCGGCATTATTTTGTTTTGCAAAGTCGGCCATTTCTTTTCCGATATCAATTGACTTTTTTGCCTCATCTTCGGTCATAGCAGGTTCTTTTAGAAAGTTTTTAGTTCCGTAATTTATCTTGCGTGCAAAGAACTTTTCAGATTCCACTTCAAAATCTCTCGCTACTCCGACATCTACAACAAAAACATCAGCACCTACATGTTGTCCTATTACATTTATAGCTGCACCACCTCGCAGAAAGTTGAGAACCATCTGATAAGTTACTTCTTGCGGATATGCGCTAACTCCTTCCTCAGCTATTCCGTGATCTCCGCAAAAAACAAAAATAAATTTTTTGAGAGGCAATTTAAAAGAGGTTTTACCCGTGATTTTCGCATATTGTATAACTATTTCTTCAAGATATCCCAAACTCCCCGGAGGTTTCGTAAGATCATCAAGTTTTCCCCTTACGACCTTTTCAATTTCACCGTTGAACATACCAAAAAATATTGTCCTTCACAATAAATGTTGGAATTACCAAATTTTTTCGAGTTTAGTTCTCCGTTTGGCTGTTGTATATTCTCTTATTACTTCTTATTATTCATCACTTGGCAGGTCAAATAGTCTTCTTGCTATAACCACTCTTTGAATTTGTCCTGTTCCCTCAACTATATCAAGAGCTTTTACATCCCTGTAAAGTTTTTCAACAAATTTATCATTTTGAATACCTGCATCTCCGAGAACATCAAGACACAGTGAGACTGCTTCCTGAGCAACGGCTGGACAAAAAGCCTTTGCCTGGGAAGCTTCAACAATATTTGCTATACCAACATCAGCCATCCAAGCTGCCTTCCAACAAAGCAATTTCCCGATTTCTATCATTCTTCTCACACGAGCTATTGATCCTTTTATTTTTGCGTATCTTGGTATAGGTCTTGATAGGTTATAGTTTTCTTTTACGAATTTTACCGTGTAATCGTATGCAGCACGGGCTATTCCTATCGCCATAGCAGCAATAGTGGGTCTTGCAGCATTAAATGACCTCATAGCAGTTTTGAAACCTTCTTTTCCCTCATATGCTTTTTCTCCACCTAAAAGATTTTCTTCCGGAACCTCACAATCTTCAAAGATAAGAGAACAGGAAGCGTAAGCTTTAAGTCCCATTTTATCTTCTATTTTTGATACTATAAAGCCGGGAGTTCCTCTTTCCACGATGAAAGCCCTATGTCCTGCTCTCCCGAGTTTTGGATCTATCGTAGCCCAAACAACAACAAAGTCAGCTCTATCTGCATTAGAGCAGAAGGCTTTATGACCATTCAAAACCCACCTATCCCCTTTTTTAACACACCTTGTAGTTATTCTAGCAACATCAGAACCTGCTCCTGGCTCAGTCATCGCAAAAGCTCCCCAGTGGGGATTTTCTCTATCTTTGAATATGGAAAGATATTTCTGCTTCTGTTCAGGAGTACCAATAAGGGCAAGAGGAGGACCTGCAAGTCCCGGTCCAGGTAAAGCAACGGCAACTCCCCTATCCCAATAAGATGTTTCTTCTCCTATTATAACTGCCCGCCTTGCAGAGGTTCTCTCTTTTTTTTCTTTTTCTTTTTCTGTTCCGTCTACCTCTATCTCCCTTCCAATTCCAGCAACTCTTTCTTGAAATCCTATTTGAGCGAGCATTTTAAAAAACGGATGATCTGGTGGAACCGGCTCGCCCTTCAGATCGTACTCTATACCCAAAGGTCTCATGAATTTTTCTCCAAGAAACCTTATGTTCCTTATTAACTCCTTATCTTCTTGAGATAAGGTAAAGTCAACCATCTTTTATTTCACCTCCTTTTTCTAAATAAAAATTTTTCCATTTCTTCAAGATAATAAATCACACTTCTTTCCCTTCTCTTCTTCTCCTTTCTTCGTATATTTTTTTAGCTTTTTCTCTGAGTTCATATTTTAAAACTTTACCGGTTGCATTTCTTGGTAATTCATTTACAAACTCGTAATATCTTGGAATCTCATTATCTGCAAGTTTATCTTTCAGAAATTCTTTGATTTCTTCTTCGGTTAAATTTTCCTTTGCAACGACAAAAGCGAAAACATCCTCTCCTAAAAGAGGATGTGGAACACCAACGACAGCACATTCAATAACTTTCGGATGAGATGAAATAACTCCCTCAACTTTTGCAGACGATATATTGAACCCACCCCTTATTATTATATCTTTTTTCCTATCTACAACATATATATATCCTTCCTCATCCATATATCCTATATCTCCTGTTTTTACCCAACCATCCTCAGTCCACACTTTTTTTGTAGATTCCTCATCCTTGAAATACCTACGAGGTTTTACTCCTGGAATTCTCATCCATATCTCTCCTTTTTGACCTCTGGGAACTTCATTCCCATCATCATCGCATATTTTTACCTCGGTTGGAGGCAAAGGAATTCCTACTGAATCTGGTTTTTGTAGAGCCATACCAGGCGGTAGGAAACAACCTGCCATCCCTGCTTCCGTTGCACCATAGAGGTTCATAATCCAAGTATTTGGGAGCTTTTCTGCAAGAGCTTTCACAGCCCAAGGAGGCATAGGAGCAGTTCCAAACATAATCACTCTTATATGATCAATCTTTGCATTTTCAAATTCTTTTTCTTTCATAACGGAAAGGAGATGAAATGGTACAGCATAAACCATAACGACATCTTCTCTTTTCATAACCTCTAAAAAAGATTTCGCATCAAACTTTGGTAATACAACTGCATTCAGAGCATATCTTAATGGTATCATCATCATAGCGTGACAACCCGCAAAGGTAAAAAGAGGAACAGCATGTAAAAAAGTTCTACCAGCATATAGAGACTCATAAACCGAATCATCTCTGACAAAGAGAGATTTGTGAGTAGATAGGATACCCTTTGGGAAACCAGTTGTACCGGAAGTATATATTATATCAAGATAGTCGTCCCCTCTGATTTCAACTTGCGGAAGATGTGAGGGGAAACTTTCAAGGATTTTTTCTGCTTCTTTTCTTTCAAGAGCAAATTGCAAATTCAGTTCCTCTTTCAGATCTTCTACAAGGTCTGCAAACTCATTCGCAAAAATTATTCCTTTTGCTTCTGAATTTTCAAGAATGAATTTTATACCTTCTTTTGGTAGTCTTACATTTATAGGTACAGGTAAAGCCCCAGTTTTTGCTACGGCAAAATATGATATTTTGAAAAATGCAGCATCTTTGTTTGAGAACATTATTGCAACTTTATCTCCTTTCCTTACACCAAGTTCCAAAAGAGCGTGAGCAAGTTGAGAGGATTTTCTACTCCATTCCTCAAAAGTCAATTTTTCTACTCCGAAAACCTCAACAACATTCTTCGGATATCTTTTAGCTTTATCCTCGAGAAGCTCAACTATTGTTTCCATATAAATAAAAAAATAATGTTCGACAAAAAAATTTGTAAAAAAACAAAAAAGTATTAATTTTCACTTTATACTTATTTTAAATTGAAAATTTGAAAAAATATCTGACAAAATCTAAAAATTAAAAAATTGATAGAAAAAAAGAAGATTCAGGCGATGAAAGAAGTAAAAGAAAAAGAAGAGAAAACAAACAGCAAAAGGAAGATAATCAAAAAAGAGGAGCTCAAAGCAAAAGGTTATATGCCCATAAGGAAAGTAGCCGAACTTGCAGGAGTAGAAAAATCTACAATTCACTTTTACATATCACAAGGGCTGTTGCCAAAACCAGTTATGGTATCAAAACAAATGGCTTATTACCCTCCTGAAACAGTAGAAAGAGTGAAAATAGTAAAGCAGTTGCAGAAAAGGTTCTTACCTCTCAAAGAGATAAAAAAGATACTCAAAAGACCAAATAATGAAATAAAAGAAATGCTGATGAAGATAGACCAAGAAATCCTCATTACAACGAAAGATGGGAAAGAAAAAACCCATTCAGAAATAGATTTACCACAAAATGTCATAGAAGAACTAAAAAAAATAGGGCTGATAAAAAAAGAAGATGAAAAAGATTTATTCAGAGAAGAAATTTTGTCAATTATATCTGATATGCGAAGAGCCGGTCTTGATGAATCGCATGGATTCTCCGTAAAGTTCCTGAAAAACTATGTTGAAGTATGTAAAAAACTTGTAGAAATAGAATTTACCGAGTTCAACTCAAAAGTTATGGGCAAGCTTCCATCAGAAAAAATAATTGACATGGCAAAAATAGCCATAGAAAAAACATCTGAACTTATAAAAATACTCCACAAAAAAACCTTACTTGAAAAGCTTGAAGAATTAACATCAGAACTAAATGAAAAAGGACAGAAGTAAAAGAATAAATGAAAATAGACGAACTAAAAAGAAAACAAAAAAGGGATTGAACATCAAAGAATAAAAGCGACAAAAAGGAGGTAAAACAAAAAAATGGAAGACATAGTAAAAAACCATATTGAAAAATCAAAACAAATAACAGGAGGACAAAAAATCCCTCTCCTCATAAATGGAGAGTTTGTTTTCACCGAGAAAACTTTTATCACAGAAGATCCAGCAATAGAAGAAGGTATAGCGGAAGTATGCGTAGCCGGGGAAAAAGAAGTTTCTGACGCTGTTGAAAGTGCCAAAAAGGCATTTGAGACCTGGTCAGAACTTCCCCCCAGAGAAAGAGCAAAATATCTGAGGCAATTTGCTGAAAAAATAAAGGATATAAAAGAATATCAGATAGCAGAAATACTTGATTCTGGGTTGCCTCGCTCTATATCTTCAAGAATATCTTTTGGAGCTTTGAGGAGAGGATTTGAATACTATGCCGAGTGGTGCGACAAAATCTCATCTGATGTTGTAGGAATAGGTCAGAACTTTTTTGATTTTACACTAAAAGAACCTTTCGGAGTTGCAGCAATAATAACCTCTTGGAATGTTCCGGGAATGTTCTTAGGTTTTAAGGTTGCTCCCGCTCTTGCAGCAGGAAATACGGTGGTTATAAAACCATCAGAAAATTCTCCCTTACCTGCTTTCATATTCGCAAAAGTAGCAAAAGAAGTCTTTCCCCCAGGAGTCGTAAATGTAATCTTCGGAGGACCAGAAACAGGAAAATATTTAATATCACATAAAGATGTATGGTTAGTATCTTTTACTGGTGGAACTGAAATAGGAGAGAAAATAATAAAAGAAGGTGGAATCAAAAAATATATTCTTGAACTCGGTGGCAAATCACCAAATATAATTTTTGAAGATGCAAACATTGATTCAGCTGTATTTTTATCTAATGTTGGAATGTTTTCGTTAGCAGGACAGATGTGTGCAGCTTCATCCCGCATCTTTGTTCAAAAATCAATATACGATGAGTTTGTAAAAAAGTATGTAGATATGGCAAAAGGAATATCTGTTGGAGACCCTCTTGATCCCGCTGTAATATCAGGACCACTTATTAGCAAAAAACAACTTGAAAGAGTTGAAAGATTTGTTGAAAAAGGGAAAAAAGATGGTGGGAAAATACTCGTTGGAGGTGCAAGATTAAATCAAAAAAAGGGATACTTCTTTTTCCCAACAGTTTTTGTGGATTTACCTCATAATTCAGAAGTCGTCCAAGAGGAGATTTTCGGTCCGGTTGTATCTATTTTCCCATTTGAGAGTGAAGATGAAGTTATTCAGCTCGCGAACTCCACAAAATATGGTCTTGCAAGTGCCATATTCACCAGAGATATATCACGAGCAATAAGAGTTGCAAAGAAAATAAGAGCAGGGACAGTATGGATAAACACCTTTGGTGTAATTCCACATAATGCTCCCTGGGGTGGATATAAAATGTCAGGTATAGGGAGAGAAGGAGGAAAAGAAGGTTTAGAAGATATGATGCAGGTAAAAAATGTATATATCCAGCTTTAAACCTTCAAATAAAATTTGAACATATCTAAGCTTAAACTGCAATTCAGCTCCATTTCATTAAAAATGATATAAAACAACTGAAATTTTTCAATTCTCATTTGTTTTCTATATTGTGTTATTTATGAAGCTATCAGAGTACTTCATTTTCTCTTTGAGAGAAGTCCCAAAAGATGCAGAGTCAAAAAGTCATATTATTCTTACAAAAGGTGGATATATAAAAAGGTTAGCAGCCGGGATTTATGATTTCACCCCACTAGGTTTTAGGCTTTTGAAAAATGTATCAAGAATTATAAGAGAAGAGATGGAAAAAATAAAATGCTTTGAGGTTCTTCTACCAATTATGAACCCAGCCGAAATCTGGAAAGAAACAGGAAGATGGTATGTATATGGCAAAGAACTCATCAGATTTAAAGATAGAAACGAAAGAGATTTCTGTCTCGCACCAACACACGAGGAAATAATCGTTGACCTTGTTAGATTCGCAATCTCATCCTGGAGAGAACTCCCATTTTCTCTTTTTCAGATAGGACCGAAATTCAGAGATGAAGCGAGACCAAGATTTGGAATAATAAGAGCAAGAGAATTCATAATGAAAGACGCATATTCATTTGACAGAACAGAAGAAGAAGCAGAAAAAACTTATTGGAAATTCTACAAAGCATACGAGAGAATTTTTGAGAGAATGAGGCTTGATGTAATACCAGTTCAAGCTGCAGTTGGAGCAATAGGGGGAAAATTCTCCCATGAATTCATATTCCCAACAGAATATGGAGAGGATAAAATTATGGAGTGTCAAAAATGCAAATTCATCTCAAAAAAAGAAATATCAAGTTTTTTTGTAAATGTTGATGAGAAAACAGCTAATCTCAAAAGCAAAACCTCAACCATACCCCCAAAAAGCAAAGTATATACACCTTCAACGACAACAGTGGAAGAGCTCGCAAAATTCCTAAAAATTCCAACATCAAAAATAATAAAATCCTTCTTCGTAAAAACAGAAAGCGGAAAATACTACCTATGTCTTGTAAGAGGAGATAGACAAATTTCAGAAGATAAATTAGTAAAAGTCTTAGGAGAAAATTTTGAACTCGCAAGCGAAGAAGATGTGAGAAAAATTTTCGGAGCAGGAAAAGGATTTATAGGTCCCCTAAAATACAAGGGGAAAATCATAGTAGATAGAACGGTCCTTGATTGCGTCGACGGAGTTGCAGGAGCAGACGAAGATGATTACCACTACATAAATGTTGTACCCGGAAGGGATTTTCCAATAAACGAAATATACGATATAGCATACGCAGAAGAAGGAGATATATGCCCAGAATGTAAAGAAGGTATTTTGAAAGAGAAAATAGGACTTGAACTTGGACATGTTTTTTATCTTGGTAAAAAATACTCAGAGCCTATGGGACTTACATACACAGATAAAAACAAAGAGAAAAAATTTGTAGTTATGGGATGCTATGGTATAGGTGTTTCAAGAACTATCGCAGCGCTTGCTGAAAAATTCGGAGATGACACAGGTGTAGCTTTTCCGCCAGAAGTTGCACCATTCAAAGTCCACATAATTCCCATAAATATGAAAGACGAAGCTATTTTATCCGCAGCAGAAAAAATTCACGCAGAACTTGAAGATATATCTCTGCTTGATGATAGAGAAGATATGAGCGCAGGAGAAAAATTTGCAGATTGCGACCTATGGGGAGCTCCAATAAAAATTGTAATAGGTAAAACGCTTAAAGAAAAAGGGAAAATAGAAGTGATAGATAGAATAAAAAAGATAAAAAAAGAAATTGAGCCCGAAAAATTAGCAGATGAAATCCAAAAAATGATCTCAGAGATTTGAACTTAAACTTAAATTTGAATTTACCTTTCTGACCTAAATTTATTCTTTCAACTCTCCTCAAAAGACTTTGCTCTGTATCCCTTCTCCACAAGTTCAAGTAAAATTCCAAGAAAGTCTTTTGGATGAATAAAAACTACTCTCTTACCCGTTGCTCCTATTCTTGGACCTATTATCTTGTATCCTTTATTTTTAAGCTCCTCTACTTTTCTATCAAAATCATCTACTTCAACCGCTATATGATGAATGCCCTCACCTCTTTTTTCAAGAAAGGATTTGACGGCAGAGCTATCACTGAAAGGTTCAAGAAGCTCTATACGAGTTGCTCCGACCCATATAAAAGATGCTGTAAGTCCTTCTGTTTCAACTTTATGTCTTCCCGATGGTTTTATTCCAAGGACATCTTCAAATTTTTTCTCGGCTTCATCAAGATTCCTCACAGCAACTCCGATATGTTCTGAAAATGGTAAAAATCCCGCCGTCATAGCTCCAATATCTATTGGAGAAACTCTCTTCACTGATATATTAAAATTTTTTTCTCTCAAAGAATCTGAAAGAGCTTGAACCCAATCTTCAAACTGGCTTACAACAAAAACATAACCTGATGGCTTGAACTCAATCACTTTACCAGCGGTCATCTCACACGATGCAGGAGTTGGAGGATTTATCTTTATAGCCCATAAATCTTTTTTCCCATCATTTTCAGCTATTATGTACTCACCATCTTCTCTCAAATTAAAGTATGGCTCCAAAACAGCCATCAGTAAAGTTTTTTCTCTTTCAAACTCCCCAAGTATTTCTAAACTCTCCATACTTACTCTTTCTTAATGTCGGAGAAAAACAAATAAATAAATTCAGGAAAATCTAAGTTTTCAATTTTTCTTCTAATCCTTATTTCTACCATCAAAAATAAAAGAATAAAATAACTATTAAAAATAATACACAGGATAACTATAAAAAATTGAAAAAGTGATTAGAATAGCTTTTTTCAAATCCCTTATCAAATAAATATGGATGAGTTCAAAAATAAAGAGATAGAAAAAGAGAGGGAGAAGAAACTTACCCCAGCTATGAAACAATACCTTGAGATAAAATCTGAATATCCTGATTGTATTTTACTTTTTAGAATGGGAGATTTTTACGAGCTTTTCTACGAGGACGCAATAGTTGCTTCAAGGGTTCTTGATATAGTATTGACTTCAAGAGATAAAGAAATACCTATGGCAGGATTTCCTCATCACGCAATAGAATCTTATGTCATACGCCTTATAAAAGAAGGTTTCAAGGTAGCAATATGTGAGCAACTTGAAGACCCGTCAAAAGCAAAAGGGATTGTAAAAAGAGGAGTAGTAAGAGTCATAACTCCGGGACTTGTCACAG
>Ga0079995_1057397_pt1 | contig 13283 bp, 15 predicted proteins | sample FaiFalFF_MnMetaG_2_FD_69198 | JGI IMG/M metagenome (GOLD analysis project Ga0079995, IMG submission 69198) | Freshwater microbial communities from Yellowstone National Park, Wyoming, USA - Fairy Falls C (FF_Mn_C) (SPADES assembly) (version 4) | ecosystem: Environmental > Aquatic > Freshwater >... | reverse complement strand
AATAAGCGCCGAGCATTATGGTTTTGGAAGCGGGGTAGGGTAGCCAGGTCCATCCCGCCGGGCTCATAACCCGGAGATCGGTGGTTCAAATCCACCCCCACTATCAGTATTGTACTGTAAGTCTTGTAACCCTTATCAGCCCCACTTTATAGGCTGACCACGCGCGACGCTGAATCGATCAGGGATGGCCGTCGCGGACGCGCTCCTAGTCATCCAGTACGATCAGGTCTCTCAGAACCCCTCTATCTGTTCAGACGATTGACGAGAGCGGGCATCCCATCGTTATCGTCAAGGCAGACCTTGGGACAAACCGATTGTAATGCCAGGGCGCTTACTCCTAAGGATTTCAAGCACGTGAGGGCCGCTCTAGAGCACTTGGTCGCGCTGGAGGTGCTGGAGAGGAAGAGGAAGCCCGGAAGGAAGGCGAAGTGCCTCTTCAGGAAGGCGGAGAGCTTCGAGGAAAAAGTAGTGATGGTGGAATAAGGGAAGGAGTAGCCAATAAGTTCCAGCTAGATTTTAGGGGGTTCGATATAACGGAGGTCGGAATTGGGGTTGACGTTATAATCTCCTCTTTTTAGTAAGGAGATAGATAGCCAACATCACTATTATAGGTATAGGTAACATTGCAAGCGGTATAACAATCATATGAATTGGCAGCGCTTCTGACCCGATAATAGTCGAAGTGATTATTTCTGTCATACTAACGGTTTGAGTTATTGTCTCAACTTTAGTTAAAATTCTCTCTTGGATTATTGTGGTAATCTTGATTGTTGTAATCATAAATGTTGCTTTGTCTATAAATAATCGCTGTTCATAATAGTTTCCAACTACATCGTAAAATGTAACGGTTATTGGTATGGTGACGTTGTTTGGAGTCTTGTTTAGAACAATCGTGAACACGTACTTTTCTGTACCGATGTAGGGTACTATTGCCACCAATTTCTGCACGTTCGCTGGCTGTGCATATGATAGGAAAATGCCGGAATACCCATCTTTCAATTCAACTTCTGCTTTAACTGCCACGATGTCTCCATGATTATCAATTTTGATCTTTAGGACATTTCCCTCTATAGATGGTGTTACTATTGTAGAGGGTTTTTCATAGGGCGGTGGTTTGGCTCCCTTTTTGTACAACCATGAATAGACTCTGGTTATGTTCATGTATTTGAAACCATGTTCCATTGAGGGTTCTATCTCTGTCCCTTCGTTCCAGTCATTGAACGTGGTGACCATGACCATGTCTGGATTTGTTTCAAGTACGACTTTCCATTGCTCCTCGTACACCTTCCCATTCATTCTATCGTATTTCGTAACACCGAAGCCCCAACCATATACCCCGACATTGTCGAACCCAGGCCACACACCAGCTAAGAAGCATTTATCGGGGTAAAGCCTCGAATATGCTCTCAAAATAAAGGATATCTCCCGTAATCTGTCCCATGCAGTGATATTTGCGTCCTTTATCCATAAAGGCTCCCATTCGTAGATGCAATCGAAGACTGATAAGAGATGTGGGTCTGTCCCCTCCGTTATGTGGATAGCTTCAAACCCCTCTTCTTTCAGCTTATTGAAGACGAAGACCCACTCTTCCAGCTTCAACTGGGACGGCCAGAAATAGAATATAACGGGTTTTCCACCTATCCTGAAATACGCAGGATGTTTTGCGTAACGTGACAGGACATACTTAAGGTCTGAGATCACCATATTGACCCTGTATTCTCTAGGCCCGCTCCCCCACTCAATTCTTATCTTAGGCTCATACTCGATAGCTATACTGAAATTCAACTTCGCCGCAATATCCAAATACTTGTTTATCGAGGAATCCTCAAAACTGTTTGGACCGTACCAGTCTATGGCAAATACGTCGATCCCCGCAGCTTTAGCGATCTTTATGTGGTACTCTATTAGCCTCTCATCCCTAGAATCGTAGGGGCCTACCAATGGATAGTGCGCTGAAGCCAGCTCCCTCCTTCCATCGACTATTCTTTCTGGGTCACGTCTAGGCCCGGGTCCGTGCCATGACCAATGTATCCACTCAGGTCCTGTGGAATACCAGTTATGGTACTCCCCTATAACCACCTTTGGAAAGGACATCTTACGTAACTTCTGAAAGTCTAACGTAATGCCCAGAAGCTTTTCAGCAACTATCTTAGCTATTGCGGCAGCCCTCACAACTATATTCGTCTCGCCTCCACTCATGAAGGCGCGTAAAACTAATCCTTTACCTGCCCTCACTAGGGCCGGATCATAATATCTAACACCTCCGATTACGCAGGATCCAAAAACTTCCAGAACCCCGCCTCCACCGATCACCGGTCGCGCGGAATGGGTGGGCAGAGCTACGTCATCAGGAATCAAATACCTCTCAACCTTTAACTCGCATTTTTCTGCATCTACAAACCCGACAATTTTGGAATCATATAAAAGGTGAGTATGATCCCCCACTTCACGTTTGCTACCATTCGGGTAACCGATATACCATAATTCCACATCCCCGCTCCAAACTAAGAACCCGCCCCCTCTAACCCATCTAACTAGAAGCGAGTCACCTCTACCATTCCACACGGTACTGGGTGCAACATCCTGTGACATTACCAAAATCTTTACAACTCCTTCAGATAGCAACCTCCCTAAATGATCTGCATCAACTATCACAACGTTAACGCCAACCTTTTCTAGAATATCACTGAGATATCTAACCAAAAATAAAGAATCATCACGCGAAAGCCAATTGTTTGGATAAGAAGGATCATAGTAAACATGAACGGTAGGGGCTGAAGAGCTGAATTGATAGGTAGTAGGATAGGTTGTGAGCACCGCCAGGAGCAACGCCAGGAACGGAGCCAAAAGCACGAGGATTGATCCCACACCGCCCATCGTTCTTGCCTGCTTTAATGTTGCCGCGCTCACACCCCTTGTAATCCTAGACTGTTACTTCAAGATTGCAGGCCCTGGTTGTTCCCGATCAGATCGCTTAAGTAAGCTTCCCGGATCGTTCTTACGGTTTGGCGCGCCTCAAGGACTACTACGCAATCCTAGGCGTCCCCAGACACGCTACTCCGGAGCAGATTAAGGAGGCCTACTGGAGTCTCGCCAAAGAATATCATCCCGATAAGAACCCGTCGCCAGAGGCTGAGGAGAGGTTCAAGCTCATCAACGAGGTCTACCAGGTCCTCTCAGACCCAGCTAAAAGGGCCGAATATGACGCATTGTACGACATGATGATGTCAAAGGCTTCTGCACCTACGGCATTGGAGGCGCGTGGGCCCCGCGTTGCTGGCTACGGATTCAGGCTTAGGATCCAAGAGGCCCTAGTGAGATACCTCTTCGACCCCGTGCCCAAATTGATTGCCGCCCTGTTCGCCCTAGCCTCCGTCCTTACATTTGCGTTCAGGCTCATGGGGTTCTCCTCGAGGCTCATATCCGACCCGATCCAGGCGCTCTCCAGCGGGCTCCACCTGATGTTCTCCCAGCCGACCGCGGTAGTCGTCGTGAAGGCGGTCGCCTTCGCGGCTCTGCTTTTCTTCATCTCAGTATACTTGGCCGTGATGAAAGGGTGGAGCTCGAGAAGGTTTACCCGGGATTCGCCGTGGTTCTTGTGGACGACAGGTTCAGGGCGAGGCTTGAGCCCTCTACCTACAACGGTCCCGGGGAGCTGATAAAGAGGGGTAGGAGGTTCAGGGCGAGGGCAACTGTAACGAAGTTGAACGGGAAGACTGCGATACTGATTCATGATGTGGTGGAGGCCATCTGAGCTTATTTATCGCGAACGAGGGAGTTATTGAATGAGCGTCGAGGATGAAGTCGAGGAGCTCAAGCACAGGGTAGAGGAGCTGGAGCAGCTTGTCGCGCTGGAAGTATTGGGAGGGAGAAGAAGCCTGGAAGGAAGACGAAGTGGTTCTACAGAAAGACGGAGAAGTTCGGAGAAAGAGTATCAATAATGGAGAGGAGCGAGGAGCACCAACGAACCTCAGCTAGCCCAAACTTCCGTTAGCATTTTTGATCAGAGCTGTCCTCTCCCCGGTCCTCTCTCAGGTCATCGACCTGGTAGACTGGGTAGGTTGATTCGGGGTCAATCATCCTTGTGAAATATGCGAGGGTGATAAGGTTGCCAAGGCCACCGTCAACCACTTGTTGTTTATATAACGCCTTATCGGGACATTATATGGACGTGTCATCTGCTGAGGATAAGGATGTAGAGAAAGATCTGGTAGAAAAAATTCGATCTGAACTACAGGAAGGGATAGCTCTTGCGAAGTGTAGAAGGTGTGGGTGCATGAAAGAAGCGTTGGAGAACCTGCGTTTTTCTCTTTCCCTTCTCAAGGGTAGGGGTTCTTCGGAACTGCTGTTAAATGTCGAGGGCTGGCTTCAACAGATGGAGTCTATAAAGTATGCTTGCCTGGGCTGTGAGCATTGCTTTCCGGCTGTCGCAATGAATATTTTTGCACAAGCTTTTCCCGAAGCAGCAGCTGTCCAACCCCTGGGTTGTGGTTTTGAGATTGAGGAGCAGGCATGGCCTCCTATTCCAGGAGAGTATTTCGTATTCTGTGATGGCCCGGGCTGTCCCGTCGCTGTCTCAACCCTTGGAAGCGTTGAGCTTGCTGAGGATTTGGCAAGAAACCGGCCGAGGGAGCTTTGCATTATCGGCAAGACCGAAACCGAGAATATCGGGGTTGAGAAGGTCGTCAAAAACATCATAACAAACCCCACCATCCGTTTCCTTCTATTGGTAGGCAGGGACCCGGAAGGACATCGTAGTGGTGCAACACTTCTTGCTCTGTGGGAAAACGGCGTCGATGATGGGATGAGGGTGATAGGCTCTCCTGGCAGGCGCCCTATTTTAAGAAATGTGACCAGAGGGGAGGTTGAAGCCTTCCGGAAGCAGGTACGTGTAGTAGACCTAATAGGCTGTGAGGACATCGCAGTGATAGTTGAGAAGATAAGGGAGCTTTCTAAAAGCCTCAATACATCTTATAGCTATTCGGAGCATTTTAGAACCAATTCTGTCGGGATCTTAACAGTCCCGGTTGTCAAGGCAAAAGAACCAGCAAAAATCGAGATGGATAGGGCGGGCTACTTTGTGAACATTCCGCATCCAAAGAAGAAAGTAATCATAGTGGAGCATTATTCCTACGACAACAGGCTTCTAAGAATAATTGAGGGAAAGGACGCGAGAAGCATATACCATACGATTATTGAAAACGGCTGGGTTACGCAGCTAAGCCATGCCGCCTACCTCGGGAAGGAACTGGCAAAAGCAGAACTCTCCCTAAAACTTGGGCTGAAATACAATCAGGACAGAGCATAAAACATTGCTAGGGATAAGAACACGACGCACCAATTCAGTGTCCATACATGGCTGAGCAGTATTGACCTAGTAACCTAATAAGCGGGTTCCTAATTGTTTAATGATCAAATCATGCTGATGTGTAGTGTGTTGACAGAACGTCAGTTATAGTTTGACGCGATGAGCGTGGTTAGGCCTTGGGATTATAGTCAATAGAAACCTAAACCCGCACCGCCTCGGGACGCCAGCCTGGAGCAGAAGCTCAGGGAATTCCTGAGGAGCGGGGAGGACTGGGAGAGGTCCAGGACGAGCATATCGGGAGTCTTCGTCGTCAAGCTTCCGGGCCGGGGATCGAGGGGGCCTGAGCTCGCGCTGGAGATAAACCCGGTGGACGGCCAGGGCCAGCCGAAGAAGAAGCGAGGGTACATGGTCAGGGGAAAGGCCGACCTGGAGGAGCTCACGAAGATAATATCCGATCCGAGGCTGGCAAGGCTCGCAGAGGCCCTCGAAGCCGTGAACCCTAAGGCAGTCAAGAGCAACTCGAGGATGATAGAGGTCTAAAGAAAGGTCCTCAAGGAAGACTCCTGTAGATCCTCACCCATAGACGTAGATTTGGTCGTTCCAACTCCAGGCAGGATTTCACAGTAGATCCGGCCTCGCTCTGTGAGGTCAACTGCGATCTCCCTCCTCCTTCCCTTTGAGAGCTTCACCATCCCAGCCCTTTCAAGCCTCCTCAGCCTCCTCCAGACCGTCGGTTTGGAGATCCCCAACCTTTCTGAAAGCGAGTCAAGCGTCCTAACCCTGCGGGCCAGCGATTCCATGATCCGCCTGTCTAATTCGTCGATCTCAGGGAGGCTCAGATCGTCGGTGCTGAAGGTGGCGAGAGCTTTCCCGTCCTCCGACTCGACCTCAACGGTCATCGATACCCTCGAGATCAGCATCCCCACACCAAACAACAAAGCCAACACGGGATTATGTGGAAGTTCCCGATCTGGCGAGGGGTACTGACAAGTTTTACTTAACGTCTTTTGAGTCTTTGGCCATGATGCATGTCATCGACGTCCTACTGGACTCATTCACCAGGCTCTTCAGACATCACAGGTACTCTCCTTTAGAGAAACTCTATTCTGTGATTCTATTCATTGCAGGATTGAGTCTGGCATTGGAGAGACTGGGGATAACTTACTTCCATGAGACCTTCGGAAATAGGAACAAAATAGAGAGGTGGTTCAGGGAATTGAAGGAGAGGACTAAGAGGTTCTACAATAATGTGAACGCGAAGACGTTGAAGAGCATAGAGGAGGTAGCAACGGCGGTAGTGATTGTGCATAACCTCGTAAGAACAGGAGGAGGGAGGTAATACCAACTTGACAGTACCGAAGATGGCGAAGAAGCTCCTAATCAATACGAAAGGGTTGGTCGACTCAATTCTGGAGCCCGTGCTGAATACCTATAATTAGCTTTGCGAGAAAATTTCTATGCGGTATTAGCAGTATTACGTGTTTACGTGTAGATGACGGTCTAGCCGCGTAGCTTGTCTGAGCCGGCCTTCAAGATGGTTATCTGGCTTAACCACCTAGATATTGCTTCTCTTGCGGATATGTCGCTACGTATCCCATAGGCGATGAGTAGGGTTGAAAATGCTAGCGGCGCCGCGTAACCTACCACGGGGCTTAACGCGTATAGTGTGAATGGCTTGGGCTCTTGAGGCAGTACTGAGAGCCACCAGTCGTAGTGGAGCGCGAGAGCTGGCATCCCGATAAGTATGGTCGAGGCGAGGACAACCATCGAGTAGATGCTACCTCCCGCTGCCCGCCACTCACTGCTGAATATGCACGAGCCCGCAACACCTATGCCGAGGCCGAAGACGAACCCTCCGAGGAGTATCTGTGACGCCCCGATCTGCGGTGGCGTAAGCTTGAATGGGATTCCGCCCAGCTGCTGAAGGAGGAATATCCCTGTGCTGTAGACTAGCACCGCTAGCCCGACAGCAACTACGTTAATCCCGCTGGAGTATCGTGGGGCCACTAAGTCCCTGTAGCAGCTTGCGAAGCAGATGGATGAGATCCAGCCGAGGGCTCCGAATGCGAGGCCTGCCAGCCACCAGACGGAGACTAGGGGCTTGAGGAGGAGCGCGATGCTTATGGCTACAACGACGAGTGCAGCTCCAAGAGTCCTCTGGAACCATCCAGGTGGAGCTACACTCATCTTTATTGGCCTCACCCTGGATGCAAAGACCGCCTCAGTTATCCTGAGACCTACGTATGTTCCTGGGAGAAGCGCGGCTGTGAATATGGCGGCGTGTACCCCTCCTGCTGCCCAGGCGCTGAGAAAGTTGCCTATGTTACAGCCCAGCGCGAGTCTAGCACCATAACCCAGCAGGAATCCACCCACTATGGCTTGGGCGAGCATCCAGCGGTCAGGCAGATGCTTCACGACGAAACTCCGGGTGATCAGCGACGCCGCCCCGCCGCCCACAAGGATAGCGAAGACGATGGCCTGTGTGGGGTCCTCCAATGGTAGAGCCAGCTTGAATTGCTTGAAATAGGCTAGTTGATCGGCCCTAAAACCTAAGCTTTGCCAGAAAAGTCCGCCCAGCTTCGACTCGCCCGTCGTTATCCCCCAGAGACTCCCAGACCCCGTGACAAGGTACACCGAGTAGCCTAGCAGCACCGACACAACCCCTATCAGCATCGCCGAGACGTACGTCAACCTTGTGCCCATTTACCCGTCACCACTCACCTTTTGGCAAATCTGTGCTATTTGGCTATTATTATCCAACACCAATATTGAAAAAATAGCAAAGTTAAATATAAGGGACCCAGGTAGGGAAGAGGACATGAGCCAGGGTATCCAGATCCCGGCAGGCCTCCTAAGACGCCTCGAGTCAAATCGATACCAGCTAGACCTACGAGGATACTCGTGCCCATACCCCCAGCTCTACACCGCCAAGGCCCTCAAGGAGATCGAGAAAGGAGCGATCCTCGAGATACTGATAGATAACCCGCCGTCCTGCGAGACCGTCCCAAGAACGATAAGAAACAACAAGCAGGAATACATTGGAACCGAGACGCTGGGCCCAGGAACTTGGAAAATACTTGCAAGAAAGATCGCCGACTAGGCTAGCTTTACAGGCGTTATCCCCCGTCCACCGAGCAGCCCAGGCATTTTTAGCCGCCTAACGTAAGGGTGACAATATTATCTCAAACCTCTCCTAGTTTTAGAGCCAACACCTCCTTTTTCATTTCCTCAATGTATTGTTTGAGCTTCAAAGCTATTTCAGGATATTTTATGCCAAGTATTCGAAGGGCGTAGAAGGCTGCATTCTTAGCGTTGCCGATTCCAACCGCAGCCACCGGCACTCCCGTAGGCATTTGGACTATCGAGAGAAGAGAATCGAACCCGAGTAGCTTTGAGGTTATTGGAACGCCTATCACAGGCAGCTGTGTTAACGCTGCTAACATACCCGGAAGGTGAGCGGCACCTCCAGCCCCAGCGATTATTACCTCTACTCCGCTGTTACTAACACTTTTAGCATATTCGTATAAAAATTCCGGCGTGCGATGAGCTGATATAATTTTTACTTCAACATCCACACCAAATTGTTTTAGAAGTTCGACAGCCCCCTTCATTTCCTCCCAATCACTTTTACTACCCATGATAACTGCCACTTTAGGCATGCTCAAACACCCCAACCTCATTCTTCAATATTAATGCATCAAATCTAACTAAGATGATGGTTATCATCAGATTAATCGTTCTTGCTCACCTTCTAATTCCTGTTGCTTAAAGACGCGTATGGCCTAGGTTAACCCTCAGAGGTGATAAAAAAGGAGACTTCTGAAGTTATCAACCCACGCTCTCCTCGAGTGGTTTTGTAGGCCAATACGCTCTCGCTTTTTAAAGTACTTTACATGTTTATGTCAAATTTATTTGATTGGTGAATCAAAATTTAAATAAAACTGTCAATGCGGACCTTACGAGACTATGGGTCCTCGAATAAATAACAATGACGAATGGTTGGTGGAGGCAGTGATAGAGCCTAAGCCTAGCTTGCGGGATCCTGAAGGGGAGACGATCCTTAAGGCTCTCGTCCACCGAGAAGGATGGGGCGAGGTTCTCGAGATTAGATCAGCAAAACTACTTAGGTTTAAGGTGAAAGCCATAAGTCCCGAGGAGGCTGAAAGGCTTGTAAAAAAGGTCTGTGATGATTTGAGACTCTACAATCCAGTTTCTTCTACTCTCAAAGTGAGGGCTTATGAGGGTTCTCGTGGTTAAGTTCCCAGGCACAAACTGCGACTACGATGTGTTTGAGGCGCTTCGCAAAGTGCCAGTGACCTATCCCGAGTTGATGTGGTATAGAGATGCTGAGCCTCGAGGATATGATGTCGTTGTTCTCCCGGGCGGTTTTTCCTACGCCGACAGGCTTAGAGCCGGGGCAATAGCTGCAAAGAGTCCCTTCGTGGAGCGGTTGCAAGACTATGTGGAAGACGGAGGCCTAGTCCTAGGAATTTGTAATGGATTTCAAATCCTAGTAGAGGCGGGGCTCTTACCTGGCTCCTTCCTAGTGAACGACTCGTTAAGATTTATCTGTAAATGGGTTAATCTCAGGGTTGAAAATGCATCAACACCCTTCACTTGCCTATTTACTGAGGGGCAAGTCATCAAAATGCCTATAGCCCATAAGGAGGGACGTTTCTACGCCGGAGAACTCTCGACAGATCTAGTGAAATCAAAGAGGGCGGTACTGCGCTACTGCACCGAAAACGGTTCAATCACAAATATAGCAAACCCGAACGGTTCTGATCACTCAATCGCTGCGCTTATTGACACGACTGGCAGGATCTTGGGAATCATGCCCCACCCTGAGAGGGCGGTCGACCCTCTCCTCTCCCCAGACGGTAGTGTGGACGGTCTACTGCTTTTCCTCTCCATCAAGGCCTGGCTAGGTGGGCAGGCATGAGGGCTGGTAGTTTAGCGCTCACCTCGCTCACGGCACATGAGGTGGAGGAGGTTAGAAGGAGGTTGGGGAGAGAACCTACAGAAGTTGAGTTGGCGATCTTCGAAGCAACATGGTCTGAACATTGTAGTTACAAGTCTTCGAAACGTCTCCTGACACTTCTCCCAACCTCGGGGCGAATAGTCGTGGTGGGTCCTGGATATGACGCAGGAGTCGTTGATGTTGGGGAGGGATATGTCGTCTCCATTCACATCGAGAGCCATAACCATCCCTCCGCTATAGACCCTTATGGCGGAGCGGCTACAGGTGTTGGAGGAGTAGTTAGAGACATATTGTCAGTAGGTACAAGACCGATAGCCCTGCTGAATTCTCTACGATTTGGAAGACTTGAAAATGCTCTCTCAAGATGGTTGTTCAGTAATGTTGTGAAAGGCATAGCAGATTATGGGAACTGCATTGGCGTGCCAACGGTTGCAGGTGAAGTGGAGTTTGATGAATCATTTGAAAGGAACTGCCTAGTTGATGTCGTCTGCATAGGGGTTGGGAGGCGTGAGGAACTTATTCTAGCGGAGGCAAAGGTGCCCGGTTCCGTAATCCTCATAGTGGGCAACTATACAGGGAGGGATGGCATACGAGGGGCCTCCTTCGCCTCTAGACCGCTTGACGGCGAGGATGACAGATCAGCTGTCCAGATACCCGACCCATTTCTAGAGAAGCTACTCATAGACGCAACGTTAGAGGCCGTTGAGAAGCGTTTACTCCTTGCCGTTAAGGACCTCGGAGGCGGCGGTTTAGCGACGGCACTTGCAGAAATTGCCTATAAGGGAGGAACCGGAATAGATGCCGACCTCTCAAAGGTTCACCTCAGAGAGCCTGACATGCAGCCTACCGAGGTGCTGCTTTCAGAGAGCCAAGAAAGGATGATCTTCGTGGTCAGGACAGAAGCTCTTAAGCAAGTTACTGGAATTTTGGAGAAATACGAGTTGCCATTCTCAATTATCGGTGTCGTCACCTCTGATGGAATACTGAGGCTCAGGTGGTACGGCAGGATTGTCGCCGAGGTGCCCGTTTGGGCCGCAGTCGAAGCACCTATCCAGGAAAGGGTTGTCCAGATGGTTCACCGGCTCAGCAACACTAACACTACGTTAAAACCACCAACTCCAGACCTGCATGAGGCATTCTTCAAGATTCTGTCCTCACCCAACGTGGCTTCGAAGAGGTATGTCTTCGAGCAGTACGATTATGAGGTCGGTGTCAGGACCGTCGTTAAACCGGGCGATGGTGATGCAGCTGTCCTAAAGCTCCCGAATGGTAAGTTTCTCTCCATCAAGGTAGACGGCGACCCACAGAAATGTCATCTTGACCCTTACATGGGTGCGATGAATGTTGCATCAGAAGCATGCAGGAACATAGTATGCAGCGGGGCGGAACCGATAGCTGCGGTCGACCATCTACAGTTTGGAAACCCCGACGACGAAGAGGTGTATTGGTCGTTCTACCAAACAATCAGAGGTCTAACCGACTACTTCAGCACAATAGGTGTCCCGATCGTTGGTGGGAAAGTGAGCTTCTATAACGAGGATAGTACCACTGGGAGAGCTATTAAGCCGACCCCCGTCATAGCTGCCATCGGGCTTGCTCTAACTCACGACTCGGTGACCACTATGTCTCTAAAGACCGAGGGCGACGCGCTCTTAGTTATAGGAGAGACTTCTGCAGAGTTGGGCGGCTCAGAATACTACAAGGTGGTTCACGGTATTGAGCAAGGCCAAGTGCCATTCGTAGACCCGAGGCTAGATCTTAGAATCTTCAGGGTTGTCCTGACTCTTGCGACAGTTGGGGCTCTAAAGGCAGCACATGACTGCTCTAAGGGAGGGTTCGGGGTTACGCTCGCCGAAATGTGTGTTTCAGGGAGCTTTGGTGCCAAAGTAGATCTTTCAAGTCTTCCCAGAGTTGGTGAGTTATGCCTTGACGAACTTTTATTCTCCGAAGGCAGAACCAGAATAGTAGTGGAGGTCCCCAAGAAACTAATCGGTCTCGTAACCTCAATTTTAGAGAGATATGGTGTCCCATATGGTCTTATTGGCACCGTTGGAGGGAGAACATTGAGAATATTATATGATGGCAGAACGATTATTGAGGCCAGTTTGGATGAATTGGAAAATGCCCTCGAAAAGCCAATTCCTAATATAATGGGTGATTAGGGATGTTTCGCGAGAAATGCGGGGTTGTGGCGGTCAGATCTTATGGGGACGCTCCAGCCGCATCGATAATTGTTAATTGCCTCAGGGCTCTTCAGCATAGGGGGCAGGAAGGGTGGGGGGTTTCTCTGTGGGGTTGGAGGATATTCAGGAGACCTGGTCTTGTCTCCGACTCTGCCCAACATTTCCTTGAATTAATCCGTAATCGGCCTTTCGATAGAGGGATAGGGCATGTCAGGTACTCGACTGTCGGTGGCCCACAATACCTTCAACCCTTAGAGATAAGGAACTTAAGAGTTGCCCATAACGGCACCGTGGTCAACTATTCCTCACTGCTCAGAGAGGTGGGCTTGTTGGAAGACGTGAAGAGCGATAGCATGGCCCTAGCTGCGAGGCTGGCAGTAGCCTTAGAAGACGAGCACCGGGATTGGGCGTCCGCTTTTGCCGAGTTGAGTAAATCTGTGGTTGGATCCTTCTGTCTCGTCGTCCAAGACGGCCGCGGGACCTTAGCAGCAGCCAGAGACCCACTAGGCTTCAGGCCACTCTGTGTCGGATATATCAAGGAGAACGACACATACATCGTTGCCTCAGAGAGCTGCGCCCTCGAGGCCGTTGGTGCCAGGCTTTTATGCGATGTTAAGCCTGGACAACTCGTAGTGTTGGACGAGGGCGGCCCCTCGTTCCAAACCTATGCAGAGTCCCGAGCGGAGAGGGCTTGTGCCTTCGAGTACGTCTACTTCGCGCATCCGAGCTCCGTCATAGACGGTGTTAGCGTCTACGAAGTAAGAAGGAGGGTCGGTAGACTTATGGCGGAGAGGTGCCCACTAGAGGGGGA
>Ga0079995_1079202_pt1 | contig 13306 bp, 2 predicted proteins | sample FaiFalFF_MnMetaG_2_FD_69198 | JGI IMG/M metagenome (GOLD analysis project Ga0079995, IMG submission 69198) | Freshwater microbial communities from Yellowstone National Park, Wyoming, USA - Fairy Falls C (FF_Mn_C) (SPADES assembly) (version 4) | ecosystem: Environmental > Aquatic > Freshwater >... | reverse complement strand
ACGGGCCGCCGCTGGGCCTGGAGGCCCTCCGGCAGGTGGCGCGTGCGGTGCCCATCCCGGTCATCGCCCTGGGGGGAATCACCCCGGCGAACGCCCGATCCTGCCTGGAGGCCGGGGCCGCCGGGATCGCCGTGCTGGGCGGCCTCATGGAGGCAACGGATCCCGGTGCCGTCGTGGTGGCCTATCTCCAGGCGTGTCGGCTTACGTGATGGTATGCACACCATGGGCTTAGAAAAAGTCACACCACCCGGGCAGCCGCCTGGGTTTAAAGTTTCAAGGAAGCCACCGAAGGTGGCGGCGCAAATGTCATCGCAAGCGAAGCAATCTCCGGGCTCGTGAGAGGGACTACCTCGGCAGCACTTCGGGCGAGCTTCGGCTTGGCCCTATTGCCGCCTCGCAATGACGATAGATGTTAAACAAATTTGGGGGGCATCGAAGATGAGACTGGGACCTCAATATCCACCGCGGCTTGTTGATTTGCTCTTCTGGATCGGAGCAGCGTTAGTGGTCGCGGGAATGGAGCCGCTTATCGGGATGCCTATATCCGTCTCCTCTCCACAGCCTTCCAGAGGGCTCGTTCCCTCGCCCGTGCCGATGCGGCCCCAACAGATCCCTCCGGTTGCATCCTTTCAGACCCCTGCACCGGCCTGGTTGTCGTCCTCCCCACAACCGATCCCACCTGTCTATCCTCCCACCCGTATTGTGATTCCCTCGGCAAGCGTGGATGCCCCGATCATTCCCACTCACTCGGAGCTACGGAAGGTGGCCGGGACCTGGCGGCCTGTCTGGGTGGTTCCAGATGTTCCGTATGTGGGCTGGCATCAGACTTCCGCCCCGCTGGGCCAGATAGGGAACACCGTCTTAAGTGGCCATAACTGGCCGGAGAATGGTCCCTTCCGATTCTTATATAAGGTTCGGGTAGGGGACCCTGTGATGTTATACTCTGGCTCTCTTGCTTTCACATATCGAGTCGATGAAGTTCTTGTTCTGGAGGAGGCTGGCCAGCCATCGGAGATCCGCTTGGCGAACGCGCGCTACGCTCAACCCACCGACGACGAGCGGGTCACGTTGATTACCTGTCATCCCTATGGAAGCATCCGCTTTCGCCTGATTGTGATCGCGCGGCCGGATAACTCCCCCTGAGGGGCCGACCACGAATCTTGGTACGAATCCATGAATCTGGTCTCCGGAGTTTCCAAGCGCGCCTCCTGTTCATGCATTCGTGTCCTCATTTGTGGACGGGCTCTCACGGCATGAGCAAATCCAGTCGCCTCTCAGGGGTCTGCGGTCAGGCATCTACCGGCGGACATCACCGTCCACGTAGGTGGACAGCCAACCGGGTAGCCGAACGCATGGCCTTCAGCTACCTGGCGCCATTTCGAACCGCCGGCCTCCTCCGTTGATGCATGTTGAGGGGGTTGGATAATCCCCCCATGACCAAAGCCCTAACGCCTTCCTTGGAGTTCTCGGGTATCATGTTGAGGGGGTTGGATAATCCCCCCATGACCAAAGCCCTAACGCCTTCCTTGGAGTTCTCGGGTATAAGGAAAATAACTTAGCGTCCTTAGAGGTCAGATGGGAGAAATTATAAGATGGATATAACAAATACAACTAACGATCCGGGGGTGCCATGCTCCGGGAGGATCTGGGTTCCCGACGTGGGATAGGAGGGTGGGTGGGATGGATGATAGTGATCGCTTGGCTGCTCGTCGGTGGAGTGGCGGCCGGCAAGCCAGCCTTTGCCGGTTTTACCCCGACTCCGACGGAGACGCCTACCCTGACCCCTACTGTGACGCTCACCCCGACTCCGACGGAGACGCCCTTGCCGCCACCGCCGCCGCCACCTCCACCATCGCCCACCGAGACGCCGACGCCCACGCCAGTCCCTCTCCTGCCGGAAACTGGCGGGGATGCCTCGGTCCCCTGGGTCTTGATCGCCCTGGGCGCGGGTGCTCTCTTGGCGGGGTGGCTGGCGAAGCGCAGGATATCAGACATAGGGCACGGTTCCTAACGCTGAGGTCGAGGAGATAATCCATATGGGTCGCGCCTGGTTCTCCTTGTGGACACTTTTCTCTCTCTGGATGAACCTGGTGGCCCCGGCCGGGGTGTTGGCTGCGCCTTCCCGAGTGGGGACAGAACAGATCGGGCTGAGCCTTCCTCTTCTTCCCGCATGGTTCACCGCGGGATCTGAGCCTCTTCCGGGTTCGGGGGAGCTCCTGCCCGCTTGGTTTGCTCAGGCGTTGTCCCGCCGTGGGGAGGATCCCCATGCTGAAGCGGGGTCATCTGATTGGTGTCCCCTGCCTGCAGTTTCCGGATTGAAAAGGGATGAGGGGCTTCGAGGGGAAAGCCCGTGGCCCGCGTGGTGGATCTCCCCGCTGGGCTCCGCATGGTGGACAACCGGGCTGGATCTGCAAGCACCAGGCGAAAGCCGGGAGGCCACAGACGGCGCACCTCGGATGGCAAATCCATCGCCTCCTTCATGCCCCAACCTGCGCGCTCCCGTGGAATTCAGAACCAACAACACGTGGGACTTCAGCTTTCCCGTAACGCATCATACCATCTATCCCTCCGCGCTGACTGTCCTCGGCCCGGATGGTCCGATCAACAACTGCGATGTGGTCACCTTCACCATCGTCGCGGCCAATGACAGCGTGACCACCACCAACGTCATCATCACCAGTGCGATGCCCGTCGGCTTTGAGCCCATCGAGAGAGTCTTCAATGTCGGCACCGTCTTGCCGAACGAAGTCATCACCCGCTATGCGGTCTTCACGGCCACCTGCAACGCTGTCTCCGGGCAGAACGTGGTCACCCTCACCCAAGATGGGGCTCCACCCATCGTCCGCTACACCGATTTTGTGGTCAACCCCGGCGCGATCACTGTCCGCAAGGAGCCGGCGGTTATCCCTGCAGGGCCGGATGACATCGTGACCTGGACCGTCTACATCGAGAACACCGGCTACGGCAAGGTCTCCAACGTCCGGGTGACCGACACCCTGGGGAGCGGGCTCCAATATGTCTCCGGCCTCACGTCCGCCTATATGATTTCGATCCCTGTTGGCGGTGTGGTCACCCTCCCGATCGTGGCCCGCGTCGTCGGTTGTCTCAATCTGGAGAACGTGGTCACGGCTACCTGGGGCTGCGACAGCGGTGCCTGCCTCACCCCTCAAGTCGCTAAGGGCGCAGTGGATCTGCAGCTGCGCAACCCCGACCTGGACTTCTCCCTGCCCGCTTTCAACGTGCCCTACTGCGCCGGTTCCGGCGTCTTCACTGTTCCCATCATCAACACCGGTGACGGCACGGCCTACTCCGCTACCCTGGCGGTGGACCTCTCGCCCTTCAACGTGGCCGTCGCCCCGCCGGCCTCCTACTCCGGCGGTGTCTTCTATCTGCCGCCTATCTCACCCGCTCAGACCTACAATCTGGTCTTCACCCTGACCCTCCCCTCCGCGGCCTGTGCGATGCCTCGCAGCGGCACTTTCGACTTTAACCTGACCTACTATGACCGCTGCGGCAATCCCTACACCGAACTTCCCCAGTCCGCTCCCTGGCAGCTAGCGAACGCGCCTGGGGAGTTGAGCGTAAGCAAGTCCATGCCCCGCGAGGTCTACAGGGGCGAGAATGTCACCGCCACGGTCACCGTGAACGCCAGCGGCATCGTCGGAAGCATCCTCGTCACCGACCAGGTGCCTGCTGGATGGAGCGTGTTGGACCCGGCGGGCGGCAACGTCTTCACCGTGGGCGGGGTCACCTACATCACCTGGACCCTCTCCGGGTCAGCCATCCTCACCCCGTTCTTCGCCACACCGGATGCCGACACCGGCTGCGCCTACTGCGGCACCGCGGCCACCAACATCGTCACCGCCACCGCCTCGGACTGCCAGAACTGTCGCCAGACGGCGGTCGCTCAAGCCACCACCTACATTCAGTGCCAGGAGTCGGTGGCCAGGAGCTTCAAGCAGGTCTCCGCCCCCGCTGAGACCTGTGCCAGCCCGGCCTTCACTTACACCAACACGTATACGTTCACAAGCTCCTTCATCGTGACCCCTACATGGGAGGGGATGATTTTCACCGAGACGCTGCCCTTCTTCCAGACCTACGTCACCGGCAGCGCCTCGGTCTGGATGAGCAATGGCGCCTTGACCTGCACGGCCCTGTTCTCTGAAGCGGTTGTGGGTGGGATGCTGGTTCTCTCCAACATCTCTCCCACCTGCCCCATCACCGTCCCCGAGGCCACGATGTGGATTTCCTACCAGACGGCGGTCGGCGAACCGTCGGCCTGCTCCGACCTTGAGTGGTACGACTGGTCCTACCTGAACCTGGGGGTGACGGGCAATCCGCAGTGCGCGGCGGATGGCGTGATCGAAGAGGGCGTCTTCGCCCAGACCAGGGCCCCCGCCATGAGCCTCAGCCTTTCCGGCCTGCCGAGCTGGGTTGCCCCCTGTGGGGTCTACACGGTGACTCTCATCGCGCAGCGGACCTCCGCGGTGGGGGCTTATGATGCGGTCATTGATGTGCCCACGTTCACGTTCCGGGTTTTAGAGGTGTTGGGCTTCTCCGGCGCCACGCCGGCTTATACGGAGACAGACTCCGTTGGCTACCACTGGTATTACTCGGACACCTTTGCCACCGCCACCACCGGCACCGTTCAGTTGCGGGTGCAGCTGCCTTGTGAGAGCGGCATCGCGCCTTTCCAGGGTTTCCTCTACTACGACAACCGTTGTGCGGACAATGATATCTATCGGGAGCGGTGCAGCGCCGGAGGCCCGCTGGGCTCGCCATTGGTGGCCCAGCCCCTGCAAGTTCTGGCCAAGTTCCCTGAGGTCATTTATGCCCATGGAGATGTAGTCACATGGACGTTAACAGCCCTGAACTCCGGCGCCGGCCCCGCCTGCAGTGTGGTCCTCACGGATCGTCTGGGTGGCGACCTGCGCTACGTGGATTCCTTCATCACCTCCACCCAGGGGTCCGCTGCCGGGGTGACCCCCATCACTTCTTCCAACTTGGTCACCTGGAACCTGTCGTTCATCCAGCCCAAGGAGAAGGTCACGATCCAATACGCCGCCGAGATCATCGGATGCGCGGATCTCACCAACCGCTTCGCCAGCGCCCAGGGTTGCCAGGGCCAGACCTGCCAGACGGCTGGGCCGGTGCAATCCCGTGTGGAGCTCCCACCGACCATCCTCCTCAACACCAACCAGGCGGTGACACCCATTGACACCTGCTACACCCGCACTGTCACCGTCACCGTGCGAAACGCCGGTTTGACCAGCGTCTACTCCGCCACCCTCACTGAGACGTTGCCGGCCGGCCTGTTTTACATCCCCGGCACTACACAGGTAAGCACGAACACGGTGAGCTGGCAGACCGGGCCGGATCCGACCATCAGCGGGCAGGACCTCGTTTGGGGCCCGGAGAGCGGCGCGCCGCTGGATGCGCTTCTCTCCCGCATCCGCCCCGGTGAGACGATCTACCTCCGCTTTGACGTCCGCGCCTCCTGTCCCTTTGCGGGCGGGCTACTACGCATCCAGACCGCATACCGGGATCCCTGCGGGACCCCTCACCTCACCGATGCTTCGTATTTCGCAATGCCGGTCCGCGTAGCGAACCTGTCCATTTTGAAGGTTGGGGAGAACCTAAGCCGAACCTCCCCGGCACCAGATCTCATCTACGCCGAGCCAGGGGAGCCGGTAGTCTTTACGATTACGGTCTCTAACCCCAGCAGCGCCGCCCCGGCCCGCGCGGTGGTGGTGACCGATACCTTACCCAGCAACTTGGTCTTCCAGAACGCCACCCCCGGCTACATCGGCCCCGCGCCCGGCTCCTTGGGCGGAACCATCACCTGGACCTTTGACATCGTCTCGCCGGCCACGTCCGTCGTCCTGACCATCACCACCGTGGTCAGCCAGCCGGAAGGGTGCACGGTCGCCGACACCTATAACATCGCTGAGGTCTCCTGGGGCTGCCCCGACGGCTGCCGCCAGAGCGCCCGCTCCGACCAGGTCACCCTGCGCACCCGGCCGGTGTTTGATTGGCCGATCATCCAAACCTCCATCCCGCCGGCCACCCTTCACCGATGCGGTGGCCAGATAACCATCATCCTAAATAACCAGGGCCCGCCTGCTTACAACGTTATCCTCACCGACACTCTGCCCAGTGGGTATGTCTACAGTGGGACAATCGGTGCCAGCACGCCGCCGCTCGGCATAGTGGATCTGGGCGGGACGGTGGTTTACACCTGGAGCATGCTCCCCACAGGCCTGACCACGATCACGCTGGCCGTGCGCAACAGCGTGGGGCCCGGCATATGCGCGGTCCCCTCCGGCTCCAACGTCATCACCCTCACCTACGATGACGACATCCCGGATTGTGCGACCACTGGCCCCTACAGCACCACGGCAACGCAGGCCATCAACGTGGTCGGCCCGAACCTGGTGGTGGATAAGTCCCCCGCCAGCCTCACCGCGCAGGTAGGCCAGCGCGTCACCTGGACGCTGCGGCTCACCAATACCGGCACCGGCACGGCCTACAACGTGGTGGTGACCGACGTGGTGGGCTCGTCCTTCATCAGCGTCACGGCCACCCCAGGCTCCGACGGCTCCTCCCAGGTCATCGCCGGGAACGTGGTCACCTGGACGCCCGCGCCCATTGCGGCAAACGGCGTCTGGACGGCGCAGGTGAGCGCGGTGCTCACGGAGACCGGCGTCAACCGCAACGTCGTCACCGCCACTGCCTCTTGCGATACGGGCTGTCTGGCCACCTCTGCCAGCGACGTGGCCCGCGTCACCCTGCTCCAAGCCTTTGACAAGGGGCCGGCGATCCAGACCGGCACGATTGGCAGCCTGGTGGTCTTCACCTTCACCGCCAACCTGCCCGACGTGGACACTGTCTACGAGCGCGTCATTCTGACCGACACGCTCCCGACAGGGCTGGGCTATGTCGGCTCCGTCCTCACCTACACCTGGGATGTGGATGGCAATCAGGGCGGGCCGTATACGGCCATCTCCACCACGCCGACCATCAGCCCCACCTACCTGGGGAGCGGCAACGTGGTCTGGCGGCTGGGCAACCTGACCGGCGCGGTGCAGATCGACGGCGTCATCACCGCCGTCATCCAGAACATCACGTCCAACTACGACGGCGTGCGCCTGACCAACACCCTGCGCCTGGCCTACACCGACGACGGCCAGCCCTACGTCTACACCGACACGGCGAACGTGGACATCCTGGAGCCGCTGCTACACATCGGCAAGTCCTACGTGACGCCGTATGGGTGCGGGGCGACGCTGCTGGAAGACAATTTCAACGCTGGTGTTTCGGGTTGGAGTACGACTGGCGGGGGAACCTGGGTTTGGAGCAATGGCACGTACCAGGCACCAACCGGCGGCACTGGCATCGGACGGATCAGCCGAAAGGGGAATACGGGCTGGACGGATTACAGTTATTCAGCGATGATCCGCTCAACATCTACATCTGGCCACTTTGGCCTGGTATTCCGGGGTCCCACAGCCGGAACCAATACCTTTTACCGCTTCCGCTGGGGCAACGAGGCCAACAACAACCGTCGCCTGGAGCGTATAGTGGGAAATTCCATTCAGGCAACATTAGCCCAAGACACCGCAGCGTATGTCCCGGGGCGGTGGTATCACATTGAGGTGCGCGCCGAAGGGAATCGCTTGCGCATTTATGTAGACGGAACGCTTATCTTTGATGTAACTGATGCATCTGCGAACGCATTAACGACGGGGAACATCGGCGTCTATGCGATTAACCAGACCAATGCGTATTTTGACGACATCCTGGTCACCCGCCTGGGGAACCAGTCCTGCTACGTGGGCGCGGGCGACCGGGTCACCTACACCCTCACCATCTCCAACCAGTCCCTCATCCCCGGCTACGACCTGGTCATCACCGACGTGGTGCCGGCGGGGATGAGCCTGGTCACCTACACGATGACTTCCAACGACCCCACCGCGCAGGTGGTGGCGGAGCCCTCGCCCATCCCCGGCGCCACCGGCGTCCTCACCTGGGGCGTCAACCACCTGACGCCCACCGTCCCCTACACCTGGGGCCAGCACACCGCCATCACCCTGACCGTGGTGCTCTCGGTCTCCGACGGCATCACCGCCAACACCGTCCTCTCGGACCAGGCCTTCCTCTCCTATAGCAGCCAGCCCGGCGGCGGCCCGGTGGGGGTGGAGCGCGGCTACAGCGGCGGCTCCCACTCCGCCGCCGTCCAGACCGTCAACGCAGGCCTCTCCAAGACCGTGACCTTCAGCCCGCCGCCCACGGCGACCCTGGGCACCCTGGTCACCTACACCCTCATCATCCCCGACCACCCCATCTCCGCCACCCTCTACAACGTGGCGGTGACGGACACGGTAGACAGCCGGATGCAGATTGTGGCGGTCACCGCCCACGACACCTTCTGGAGTTATGGCTGGTCCGGCCAGGTGGTCACGGCAACCTTTGCCTCCATCCCCCACGATACCCAGGCTTACCTCACCATTACGGCGCGCATTCACACCGACCTGGGTGCTAACGCAGGCGACGTCCTCACCGACGTGGCCCGGATGAGCCACGCCACCGCGCCGGTCACCAATAGCAACGTGGTGAGCACCACCGTGGGCGAGCCGCGCCTGCTGCTGGAGAAATCCGTGGAGAGCAGCGCCGGTCGCCTGACCGACCTGGACGGGACGGCGCTTTTGACCTACACCATCCGCCTAACCAACACCGGCTCCAGCCCGGCCTACTCGGTCCACATCACCGATGCGGTTCCGGCGGGCATCTCGGTCACTGCCCTCTACGGCGGGGACGACCGCAGCGCGCCCGTCGTCGGGCCGGGGGTGCTCACCTGGACGGTGGGCTACATCAGCAACACCGCCCCTGCTAATGTTGTGTTGCTGACCTATACAGCGCGCATCTCCCAGGCCCTGAGCAACGCCTGGCTGACCAACACGGTGGACATCCTTTACCACTCGCTCACCGAGACCATCCCTGGCGTGCGGCCCTACACGAACACCGACCAGGCCTCAGTGGAGACGGCGCAGCCGACTGTCTCCAAATCCACTGAGCCGCCGGTGCTGCGGGTGGGGGACCTTGTCACCTACCATCTGGTCTTCACCATCCCGGCGGGCACCGTCGGAATGGGTGGTAATTCCTTCCTGCGGGACGCCCTCCCGCCGGGCATCTGGTACATCACCGATAGCGAGACCCTGACCTGGACACCTTCCACGGTGAGTGTGACGATTACCAGCAGGGTGAGCACCACGACCGAGGTGCCCGGCTATCAGGTCATTCGCTGGTATTTCGCGCCCATCACCAGCGAGCAGGACCTGCCGACGGTGGTCACGCTGACCTTCCGCGCCAAGGCAGTGGGCTTGCGGATTGACACTCTCAGTCCAGTCTGGCCGGACCAGACGCTCGTCTACACCTCAACCGACTGGATGGAACTCTGGCAGCGGGATGTGTTCATCGGCAACGACTGGGCGCAGAACGATGTCATCCAGCCTCTCCTGTCCATAGATAAGTCCAGCACCCCGCCGCCCGGCGCGTATGTCGGCGCGGGCGACCGCATCACTTACACGTTGACGGTCACCAACTCCGGCCACGGCCCGGCCTACGACATCGTCATCAGCGACGTGCTGCCGGCGGAACTGTTCTACGTGACCTCCACCATTGCCAGCACGGCCCCGCCGACGGTCGCTTTCACCTATGAGCCTGCCGTGGGGGCCACCGGGGTGCTGACCTGGCGGGTGAACGAACTCTGGGGCACGGACTGGGGCGGCGGCGTGGCAGTCATCACCGTTGTGGCGCAGGTGACCGATACCGTTGGGGCCAACCTGCTCTTGACCAACACCGCCGCCATTCCCTACTACGACTCCCAGCCCGGCAACGGCCCCGGCCCGTATACGCCCGATGAGCGGGAGTACACCGACGGCTCTGATTCGGTCTCCCACCGCACGGTGGACGCGGCCATCCTCAAGACCGTCACCCCGCCCACGGCCACCCTGGGCGACGTGGTCACCTACGTGGTCGTCGTCCCGGCGACGCCCATCACCGCCACTCTCTACAACGTGACGGTCACCGATCAACTGGACGCCCGCCTGCAACTGCACGCGGTGGCCGACGGGCCGGACGGGACGGTGGTTACCGCGGGCAACGGTTTCACCGTGACCTACGCCAGCATCCCGCACGGCCAGCAGCGCTTCATCACCGTCACCGCCGTCCTCTCCGACCCGCTGGGGGCGGTCGCGGGCAACGTCATCACCAACTTGGCCGTGCTGCGCCATCAGGACGGCGGCCCGACGCCCTCCAACCAGCCCGTCTTCACCGTCACCGAGCCATCGCTGACCCTGGTCAAGGCCAGCGACCCACCCACCTCTAACACCGTTGTGGCGGGCCAGGCCGTCACCTACACCGTCCGCATCACCAACAGTTCCGCCATCACGGCCAGCCCGGCCTACGACATCGTCTTCACCGACACGTTGCCGCTCGGGATGCGGGCCACGTCGCCCGCGCTCATCACGGTCACCCTGAACGGCGCGCCGGTGGCGGCCTCGGATTACGTCACCGGCTACAGCCCGGCCACCGGCGTCTTCACCGTCGCCTTCACCCCGGCCTTCTCGGTCCCGGTGGGCGGCGAACTGGTGATTCAGTATGTGGCGACGGTGGATTCGGATGCCCCGGCCGCAACCGACCTGACCAACCGGGCCGAGGCGACCTGGTCCAGCCTGTCCGGCCCCGTCCCCGGCGACCGGGACTACGGCCTTATCTCCGACACAACAACCGTCCATACCCCGCTGGCCACCGGCCTGAGCAAGAGCGTGGCCCCGCCCACGGCCACGGTCGGCTCCCAGGTGGTCTTCTCCATCACCCTGCCCGTCCCGCCCGTGGGCGCGGTGCTCCACAACGTCGTCTTCACCGATGTGGTGGACAGCCGCCTGCGGATTGACGCCGTCAGCCCCAACGCCGCGTTCAGCGGCCAGGTGGTCACGGCGTCCTTCACCACCATCCCCGCCTACACGCAGGTGACAGTCATCATCACCGCCACGGTGCGGGACCTGATCACGGTGACGGCAGGCACGCAGATCACCGACGTCGCAGCCTTTGACTACCGCGATAACCCCGCCGGGCCCATCTCATCCAACCCGGTCACCGTCACCGTAGCCGAGCCGCACGTCACCCTGGACAAGTCGGTGCAGGTGCCGCGCGACCCGCTGGGCGCGGGGGACATCGTCACCTACACGCTGGTCCTGCGGAACGAGGGCGACAGCCCAGCTTATGATATCTGGATCACCGATACCCTTCCGCCCGGCCTGGTATATGTGGCTACCGTTGCCTTCACCCTCACGAACCCGATCACGGCTGTCCTGACCGATACGAACAGCCCGGGCGATACGACTTTAGTGTGGGGTGTTTCTGAGCTCAGTGGGGATGGACCCGGCTCATGGCAAGAGGTGGGCGTGGTCTTCAGTCCTTCTCTCGGAGTTTACTACCCATCGGTGCTCTACGATCCCAATGCCTTTGGTCATGCCGCAGGAGATGTTATCTCAGCATCATTGCCATATACTTATCGGGTCACACCATACTATAAAATGTGGGTGGGCACCAGGTCTGCTCCCAATTATATTCAATTTGCCTACTCGGACGACGGCATTGCTTGGTATCAGTTCAATAGTGGTGCTCCACTCCCCGGCTTGAAGAGCGGTGGCTACCATTCCGTGGTTCTCTACGATCCAGCCGGTTTTGGGGACGGATTTTACTACAAGATTTGGTATTGGGATTCTACTGTTTCGGTTTACACCATAACTGCTATCCGCACAGCTGAGTCGGTCAATGGGATTGTCTGGCAAAACGATCAACCGATAACGCAGGACCCAACTGCCCCGCTGATCAGGGGATTCAGCGGAACCTGGGACAGGGGCACCTACGGCCCGGTTTGGGTGCTGTATAATCCGTCCGGCGCTCCTGGTTTTGATGACACCAACATCTGGAATAACCGCTATGTGATGTATTACGATGCGACTACTGGTGCCTTTGAGCAAGTCGGAATAGCCTATTCGGCGGATGGGAAGCATTGGAAGCGATGGGGTGATGGTCCTGTGCTCCCGAGCGGGAGGCCCATCACAGAGCCGTGGGGACAGCCCACGCCGTGGGATAGCTCCTATTCCACCTTTGGCACCGTCCTCCGCCTCAGCAATGGCACCTGGCGCTTCTGGTACAGCGGCGGCACAACAGCCTCCCATCAGGGTATTGGCCTTGCGTTTTCCGGGGATGGCCTCCACTGGGCGAAAGCTATAGGCCCGATGATGCATATCAACGATGGCGTATTGTATCGGACAAGGCGGACGTACACCCCATGGGTTTTATATAGCCCTACGGCCTTCAATGGTCACGGGCCGGGGTGGCACTATAAGATGTGGTTCTCTTGTGTGGACAATAGCAATAATTATCGCATCTGCCACGCTTACAGCGCTCTCGCTCCAGGGGGCGTGCTCACCATTACCTTCACCGCGCGGGTGGCCTGGGACATCGGCGCGGGCCTGACGCTGACCAACTCCGCCTGGGGCGCCTACAGCAGCCTGCCCAGCCCCAGCGCGGACGAGCGGACCTACCCCATCCCGACCGATACCGTCCCGGTGCGGACGGGCTACCCACTGCTGGACATTGAAAAATCCGCCGAACCCAGCCCGGTGGAAGCGGGCGGCCTGCTGACTTACACCCTGACCGTCACCAACACCGGCATCGTCTCGGCGACGGGCGTGGTGGTCACCGACGCCGTCCCGGCCAACACCACCTACCAGTCCTGCGGTCCGGCGCCGTGCGGCGAAGCGGGCGGCGTCGTCTCCTGGACCCTGGGCGTGCTGGACATCGGCGTCCCGCGCGTGCTGACGATGCTGGTGCAGGTGGACTCGCCGCTGCCCAACGGCACGGTCCTCACCAACACCGCCTGGGTGACCTCCACCGAGGGCCTCACCGACACCGACACGGTCACCACGCCGGTCACGAGCGCCCCGGTCCTGAACTTAGTCAAGTTCAGCACCGATGCGAACGGCGCGCCACTGCGCCCCGGCGACCGTATCACCTACACCCTGGTGGTCTCCAACACCGGCAACGAGACGGCGACGCTGGTAACTGTTTCCGACACCGTCCCGGCCCACACGACCTACGTGCCGGGCTCCATCGCCGGTGGCGACAGCCGCGATGATTCCGGCCTGCCCGTGCTGGTCTGGACCATCAACGCTCTGACGCCCAATGTGCCGGTCTATCTGACCTTTGCCGTCACCGTGAACCTGCCGCTGAC
>Ga0079995_1056481_pt1 | contig 13326 bp, 11 predicted proteins | sample FaiFalFF_MnMetaG_2_FD_69198 | JGI IMG/M metagenome (GOLD analysis project Ga0079995, IMG submission 69198) | Freshwater microbial communities from Yellowstone National Park, Wyoming, USA - Fairy Falls C (FF_Mn_C) (SPADES assembly) (version 4) | ecosystem: Environmental > Aquatic > Freshwater >... | reverse complement strand
CGCTCACCGCGTCCGTAAGGACTTGAACGCTCCTGACAAGTATCCATCATAGTCGGACGCCCCCAAGGGTCAGGCAGGTCATGACTTCTCCCTCGTTGGGCATCCGATTTGTGCGGAACGTGCTGTGGAACTTCGGTGGACAGCTGTGGAGCCTGGGCCTGGCTTTCTTCACGACTCCTTATATCGTCCACAAGTTGGGAACGGATGCCTACGGGCTGCTGATGACCGTCGGGGTCCTAACGAGCTACCTGGGGTTCATGGACCTGGGGCTGGGGAGCGCATCGGTGAAGTATATCTCTGAACACGCGGCCCGTGAGGAATGGGATCAAGTCGTGCGCATTTTCTGGACATCTTTTTTCTCGTACCTACTCTTAGGAACTTTAGCGGCATTCATTCTCATTCTCCTCACTCCTTTCTTCGTCTACTGGTGGCTACGCATTCCTGTAACACTCCAGGGGCCTGCCGTCAGCATTTTCCACTTGAGCGCCCTGGGGTTCCTCATCGGAATGCTGAACAACGCTCCTGCATCTATTCCCAGGGCCCTACAGCGCTTCGACATCGTGAACCGAGTCAGCATCGCCGTTGGAACGACCCAAACCCTTTTGGCGATGACCCTTTTGGCTCTGGGTCTCTCGGTCCGGGAAGTCGTCATGGGAAATCTGGTTGTAGGCATCCTGTCGTTAGGCTTGAATACCTGGGTGGCCCGATTCCTACTTCCTTCAGTGAGCCGGCCTCGATGGGATACTTCCATATTCCGGCAACTCCTGCGCTTTGGCGGATTTGTGACCGTTTCAGGCCTGGTCGGACCTCTGCTGGTTCATCTGGAGAAGGTCGCTTTAGCCAGCTTAGTCTCTGCGAGCGCCGTGGCCTACTACGCCGTCTCCTACAACGTAGCAACAAAGCTTTGGATCTTCGCAGGCACCTTCAGTGCCGTCTTATTCCCCTTATTCAGTAGTTTTCATGGGGTCGGGCAGAGGGATGTCAACGTGGACGTGAATCTTCGAGTAATACGGTGTATTGCGATTTTTGTAACCGTCCCAGCCCTCTTCTTCGTCGTCTTCGGGCGGGAGTTCCTCCAACTCTGGATGGGACCCGAGTTCGCCCGAGAGAGCACCGGTGCTCTACGGGTCTTGGCGGTGGCCATGGTGGTCAACAGCATCGCTTGGAGTCCTTACGCCCTGATTCAAGCTTCGGGACGTCCAGACATCCCGGCCAAATTTCATACTGTCGAACTCCTCATCCACCTCCCCCTCACTTGGTGGATCGTCCGTTCCTGGGGCGTCACGGGGGCGGCCTGGGCTTGGTTTATCCGAGTAAGTATGGGAACAGCCTGGGTATATTTTGTATCCGCGCGCTTGTTTCAAATGAAGTGGCGGCAGTGGCTCCAAGAGGTCCTTAACCCGGCCCTGGGGGTCTTGGTCATCGGAGCAACCATAATAGGGCTCCTTCGGATAAGCCTCTACAATCACATGTCACCAGAGGCCGTCCTCTGGATCTTCGGCGGCGGGTTCTTGACCCTTGCGGCACTCTCGATAGCGCGATGGGGCCTGCGTCGGGAAGAACTGCATCTCCTCGTTCGGGCTCTAAGAGGAAGTGCGGAGGGATAACGCTTCTGAAATGACCTATCTCCGCATGGAAGAAGTCCTGGCCTGCCTCCTCTGCGGCACACGGGGGACGAGTCTTTACGGAGGGACTATGTGACCGCCTGTACGGCGTCCCTGGAGCGTTCGGATTCTGGCATTGTCCCGACTGTGGATTCATCTGGCTGAACCCTCGTCCCATCCGAGAGGATATTCCAAAAGTCTACGAAAACTACTACACTCACCAGGCCCCCGAGACGGGCGAGCCGGATAGGTCGGGAACGCTCCGAAAGTTCCGGGATGCCCTGCGGCGGCTGATCCTGGAAGCCTGCTACGCTTATCCTTCCGAAGACGGACGCCGCCTCCTGCGTCTTGTCGCCGGCAGGGCCCTTGGAGTCATCCCGCCCCTTCGGGCGCGGGCGGCCTATGGGCTGGAAGTGCTGTTTCCCGCATGGCGCGGCCGGGGACGCCTTCTGGACGTGGGGTGTGGGAACGGTTCCTATTTGAGTCTGATGCGGACGCTGGGCTGGGATGTGGCCGGTGTGGACGTAGACCCACAGGCGGTCGCCGTGTGCCGCGCCCGGGGCCTGTCCGTCTTCCTGGGCACCCTGGAAGAGGCCAGCTTCCCCGACGGGTCCTTTGATGTGATCACCATGAATCACGCGATCGAACACGTGCCCGACCCTCTGGCGCTCCTCCGGGAGTGCTATCGGATTCTTTCCCCCGGCGGCTATGTGGTCATTGTCACCCCTAACGTGAAAAGTCTCGCGCACCGCCTCTTCCGTGAGAACTGGCTTGCTTTGGACCCTCCGCGGCATCTATGCCTTTTCTATCTGGCTACCCTGCGCAAGTGCGTGCAGGCGGCCGGCCTTCGGGTCATCCGCGCCTACACCCGGAGTTCGATGGCGATGGGGATATACGAGTGCAGTCGGCAGATCCGCCTCCACGGCAAGGCGGTCCCCCAGGGGAGCCGGCCGGATATTGGGGCGCGAGCCTTCGCCTGGATGGAGAAGTCTCTGGTAGCCGTCGGCCGGGACGTCGGAGAGGAAGTCTGTCTGCTTGCCCAAAAACCCGCTGAGGGTAGACCATGAACCCAACTCCGTCACTCCATCACTCCGTTACTTCGTCACTCCGTCACTTTGTCACTTCATTGCTCCATCCCTCCACGTAGAGGGCAGTCCCATGGAAAGGAAGGCAGAGACCGTCGATCTTTCAATCATTATCGTCAACTGGAACACGCGGGACCATCTGCGGGCGTGCCTGCAGTCGATTTACGCCCATCCGCCCAGCAAGTATACGTTCGAGGTCATCGTCGTGGACAATGCGAGCGCCGACGGAAGCGTCGACATGGTCCGCCGGGAGTTCCCGGAAGTACGCGTGATCGCTAATGATTACAACTACGGCTTTGCAAAGGCCACAAACCAGGGATACCGCATCAGTCGGGGCCGCTACGTCATGACCCTCAACCCGGACACCGAGGTCTTCGAGGGCACGCTGGACGGTCTGGTGGAGTTCTTGGATACGCACCCGGATGCGGGAGCAGTCCAACCATACCCAACATTTTATAACTCTCCCAATCGCGTCAGGTCTTTCATCTTCTCTAAGATGTTAGAAAAACTGGGCAACTGGAGGTGGTTGAAGAGAGAGAGTGACAACGTTAGAGAACCCTTCGAGGTCGCCTGGTTATGGGGCACGGGGATAACTTGCCGACGGGATGCGCTCGGTCCCGACTCGTTCTTTGATGAATGGAGTTTTATGTATATTGAGGAATACTGGTTATGTCGACGACTTCGGGAGAGGCGAAGCAAACTCTATGCGGCTCCAAATCTCAAGATCCACCATATTGGGGGAGCGTCCAGGAGGCGTTCCCCGGAGTGTTTGTACCAAACTACTTTGCTTGCACATGCCGCCGGATACGTAGTGAGATGGTATGCGTTTGGCTCGTGGAATGCCAGGTTCAATGCAGTCGTGCACCTTCTGGACGGCCTCATCGTGTGGCCCATCCTGTGGCTGAAGCAACAATTCCGAAAGGACTCCCTGCGGGAATTTGCCCTGGCCGAATGGAAGGGGGTCATCCATGGCAACTGGAATAGCCTGTTGCAGGGAGAAAAGTACTTTCGAAAAGTGAACGAGGATACAGAACGATTCTTTAATCGTGCGAACGATGGACAGTCGGCATAGGGCCGTCACCCTTTCCATGGGGCCCGGACAACATCAGAAGTACATGGTCTCCGAACTCCACCAGAGGGGAGTCTTGCGGAGAGTCGTTTATTCTTGGCCGGAACTGGAAATCTGGGATGTAAACGCCCAGAACGAGTTTCTCCTGAAGAAGCGTTTCGGGTGGTACCGGCGGCTGACGTGGCTGACCTGGGCCCTGTGGCGCCGGGTCCCACGGTGGGGGCGATACGACTATCCAAAGGTGGCATTATGGAGCCTCTTCGATCGAATCGTGTGCCGCTATCTGGACGGCTGTGACGTCTTCATCGGCTGGTCGCAGGTGAGCCTCCACAGCCTGCGGAAGGCCAGGGAGCGGGGGATCGTGACGATTCTGGAGCATCCGATGAGCCATGTCTTGACGCGGCTATCCCTGATGCAGCCGGAATACGAGCGGTTCGCCCCGCACGCGTCCTGGTACTTCAACCTGTGGCCGCGGCCGATGGTGAAAAGGATGCTGAGAGAATACGAATCTGCGCATATGATCCATGTGTGTTCGACATTCGCGCGGAAGAGTTTCATCGAACAAGGCGTGCCTCCCGAAAGAGTTACCTCTACACCCTTAATGGTGGATACGGACCTATTTCGGCCTATTACCTCCGAAAAAGAGCGTTTTGTCGCTCTGTATTGCGGACGAATCGATTTACTCAAGGGCGTTCCGTATTTGCTGAAGGCCTTTGCTGAATTACGACTTCCAGATGCGGAATTATGGCTCGTCGGCCCGGTCCTTCCTGAGATGAGTTCGATGCTTCGCTCATACGATGGGTGCTTCGTTTATCGAGGCATGGCGCGCCACGAGGAACTCCCTGAATTGTATAACCGGGCATCGGTTGTGGTATTCCCATCTTTAAATGATGGGTTTGGCCTGGTGATTCTTGAAGCCATGGCCTGCGGAGTGCCGGTCATCGCGACGGAGAACACCGGGGGCCCCGATGTCATCCGGGACGGCGTGGACGGGTTCATCATCCCGATTTGGGACGTTGAAGCCCTGAAGGAACGCCTTCTCTGGCTCTATGAACACCGGGATGCCTGCCGGGAAATGGGCGTGAACGCCCGCAAGAGGGTCGAGGAAAACTTTACCGTCCGACACTACGGCGAGCGCCTCATGGCGAACATCGAAGCCGTCGTCCGGAGAGTCCGAGGGTGACGATGTCTCGTCCCCTTTGCCCCGTTTGCGGATCGGAAGGTCGTGTCACGTATACGGACTGTGCGGATTTTTACTGCCACTCGCCGGGTACATATCGATACCTGCGTTGCCGGGGCTGCGGCTTACTTTGGATCTCGGACCCCCCCTTCGCCGGACGACCTTGCCCGTCTCTATAACCCCAGCCATGCCCGTCGTGAGTGAGCCGTTGCTTTCTTTGTTACGTTGCCCTTTTTGCAAAGGGCCGCTGAACTCGAGGCCAGAGGCCCTGGGCTGTTCCACGTGTGGAAACACGTATCCTATCATCCGAGGGGTTGCTGGTATCAGTCCCACCACACCTACCCAGAGGTATTCCGTTGGTTTCAGGAGAACGGGCTGGAGCGGGTCCAGCCTTATGACCCACCCATTGCCATGGTTGGCCTGAAATCTCGATGAACTCCAAACTCCTACAGGCTGTTTACGTGTACGGCCGGCCGGCGCCCCATCCGAATCGTCTGCGACTCCTGCCTGCTATCGGTGCTACGCTGGTTCCCGGAGATTTCTGGCTTCCCTGGATGCACATGCCCGCCCCGCCTGCCTGGCGCAAGTGGGTGAGCCTCTTGGGCTGTGCGATTCGCTTTCCCGACATCCGTCGCTGGGATCTTTTGATAGGAGATGGCCCTCAACATCTTCCGGTAGTCATGAAGTGCTTGAGGCGTCTTGCGCCGAATCAAAAGATCGTTCCCTATTTAGCCGGAGAATTCCCATATTTTATTAAGGTAGGGTTTTACGGCCCCAAGAAGACGGCCCTCTTGAAGCGGTGGTTTTCATTATGGGACGCTTACCTGTGCATATCACCCATGGTCGCTGAGATTGTTCGCGAGATCTTACCCCCAGAACGGCACGGGGACGTCTTCACAATTCAAAACTTTATCAGAAAGGAACGCGCATCGGCCCTCCAAGAAGTGGCCCCCACCCTTGAAGCTCCACGGATGATCTTCATCGGGCACGGTTCCTCGGGATTTCGAGTTTACTACAAGGGTTTGGATCTCATGTTTCAAAGCTTTGCGCTTGCATTGGAGGGCAGGCCTGACCTCCACTGGACCATTGTGGGGCTGTGGGATTCTACTGTCCGGGGAACTTTGGAGATGAAGTTTCCCGTTACACGAAATCGGGTGGAATGGGTAGGCCCCGTAACGGACTTTGCCGCATTTCTGAGTAGGAGCTCCCTATACCTGCACTGCAGTCGGGGCGATGCCTTTGGTGTCTCGGTGTTGGAAGCCATGGCGGCGGGGGTGCCCGCCATGGTGTCCGAATGGACGGGTGCCCGAGAGGTCGTCGCTCAGGTCGACCCGCGGCTCGTCGTGCCCCTGGATGCCGGGGCTATCGCCGAGCGAATTCTGTGGTACTTTTCCCTGCCCGTAACGGAGCGCCGTTGGCTCGGAGAGCGGAGTCGGCAGGTTGTGCTGAAGCAGTATACCGAAGAACGCGCGATACGGGTGTTCCGGGTCACCATACGGCAGATCCTCGATCATCTCGGTCTCGACGATCGGGCATTGCCCCCTTGGGAAGACGATACGGCATGCTGAGGGTTCTTCACTTTGCCGGGACGATCAACCGGTATGACTTTATCGATACGGTCATCCGGTTTGCGGATCCCCGTCGTTTCCGGATGATGGCCTGCACCTTTACGGCGCAGAGCAACATCGAGGACCCCGGTTATGAGCGGGACGGGATTCCCCATTTCGTCCTGGGCGTCCGGCGCAGCAAGACGAACTTCCCGAGGGCCATCGCCCGCCTCGCGACTCTCCTCCGGAGAGAACGGGTGGACATCCTCCACACGCACCACTACGACGAAGCCGTCATCGGTCTGGTTGCGGCTCGCCTGGCCGGGACCCCTGCGGTCGTCGTTGGAAGGCACTATCACGACGAGATCTACCTGCTGACGAACGGCTTCAAGCGGAAGGCCCTGCTTGCGCTGGAGGGCTGGGTGAACCGCTGGGCGAAGGCCATCGTGGTGCCGTCCACGCCGATCCGGAGCCTGCTGGTGGAGCGTCAGGGGGTGCCGGCCGACAAAGTCCACGTCATTCCCTACGGATTTGACTTCCGCGCCGACAGGTATCGGCTCCCCACGCAGGAAGAAGTGGAGCGGATTCGAGAAGAACTGGGGTTGCAGGGCTACTTTGTCGTCGGCAACTTCGCCCGGCATCACCGTCTCAAAGGCCAGGAATATCTGCTTCACGCCTTTGCCCGTTTCGTTCGGGATGAGCCCTCAGCCCGGCTCCTCATGGTCGGCGACGGTCCCGACCATGGACGCCTTCGGGCCCTCGCCCGGGAGCTCGGATTGGAAGAAACCGGGAGGGTCCTCTTCACCGGCTGGCGGAAGGATGCCCGGCGGCTGATGGGTGCTGTGGACGTCGTCGTGCATCCGACACTCCTGGATAGTTTCCCACAGGTGATGGTCGAGGCCATGGCTCTGGGCAAGCCGCTGATCACGACGCCGGCCGCCGGGCCCATGGATCAGGTCCGGCCCGGACAGACAGGTCTCATGGTACCCATGCGGGATGTCGAGGCCCTTTATGAAGCCCTCGTATGGGTGCGAACGCATGGAGAGGAAGCCAGAGCCATGGGAGAGCGGGCCCGCGCCTACGTGCAGGCGGAACTCGACATTCGATCCGTCATCCCTCGGTATGAGGCGGTATACGAGGCGTGTGGATGGGGGACGAAGTGACGGAGTGACGGGGTGACGAAGTGACGAGTAACAGGTAATGGGTAATAACGGGTTGCCGTATTGCCGTACTGCCGAATTGCCGAATTGCTGAATTGCCTTACTGCCGTAAAAAGGCCCTGCCCACTGCGTAAGTCCTACGGTGAACAGAGTGTTTGTCCGGACCCCACGCGATTCGCGAATGGCGGCTGAAACGGTCTCGGAAAAACGGTGCCCCGGCTGTCATGCGGTCATGCGGCCAGCCGGATGGACGGTGACCGAGCCCGAGGCAGGCAGTACGCCTATTGCGGTACTTCGATGCCCTGCCTGCGGCCTCGTGACCACGCCCTGGACGTTTCCGGGCCAAGAGGCGGTCGCCTCCCTGTATGCCCAGTATTCCTACGGCTCGGAAACTGCCTGGGAAACTCCTGCGGCGACGCGACACTCCCTGCGAAGGTGGGTTCGCCAGATGGAGCCGTTCCGGCGGCTCAACCGATGGCTGGACGTCGGATGCGGGGCCGGCGCCCTGCTCCGGACCGCCGTCGAACACGGTTGGCACGCGGAGGGGACCGAGCTGTCTACCGTGGCCGCCGAGCGCCTCCGGTCGGAGGGCTTTGTCGTGCATGTGGGTTTCTTGACAAATCTGAGGCTCCCGATGGAGTCCTTCGATGTGGTTACGATGATCGAGTTGATCGAACATCTGGCCGACCCGATGGAAGACCTTCGGGCCGTACAAAGTCTCTTGCGACCGGGAGGTGCCCTTTTCCTGACGACGCCGAACGCGGGGTCTCTCCGTTGCCGTCTGTTCGGATTCAGGGAGACGTTGGGACCCCCGGGGCATCTGTGGGGATTCACGCCCAAAGCGCTTCGGAAACTTCTCTACCGGGCCGGCTTACGTCCCGTGCGAGTCTGGACAGACGGCCTCAACCCCTACCTACTGCTTCGCCGGATTCGTTCGGCATCCGGAGCCGGGGCGCCCAACGTCTGGACCCAGACCCAGCGGCTTCGGGAGCAGGCGATCACGAATCCTCTGGTGCGGGTCCTGAAATTCTCCGTGAATGTCGGCATGCGCCTGACCCGGTGGGGGGATACGCTTAAAGCCATTGCGGTGAAACCGGAGCGATGAGGGTTTCGGCCGTCGTCCCCGTCAAAAACGAGGAGCGTTCCATCGGACGACTCCTCGACGCACTGCTGAACCAGACCCACAGACCCGACGAGATCGTCGTCGTAGACGGGGGGTCCAGCGACCGGACGGCGGACATCGTGCGGGCCTACATTGCCGGTGGGCATCCCGTTCGCCTGATTCGGACGGACCACGCCTATCCCGGCCAGGCGCGGAACATCGGCGTGGCGCTCTCGAAGGGGGAGGTCATCGCATTCTGGGATGGGGGTATGGTCCCACGTCCGGATACCCTGGAGCGCCTCGTCCACCCGATCCTGAAGGGGACGGCCGATTTCGTGCACGGGAGACTCGTGATCGAACCGGCCGGTTTTTCCGACCGGTGCTTCATGCTGGCCCTTCTCCCGGCGTGGAATGCGGTCCAGAACGGCTTTCGCTTTAATGCTCCTCCGATTGCGAATACGGCCCTCCGCAGGAGTATTTGGGCCGCCGTCGGGGGTTTCCCGCCCTGGCGGGCGGGTGAAGACCAGGCCTTCCGGGAAAAGGTCGCCGCATGCGGAGCCCGGATCGCTTACGAACCGGAAGCCGTGACGGTTTTTCACCCCGACGAGTCGTTTTCCGGGCTTCTCCGGAAGCTGGCCGTATACAGCCGGCACAATCTCCTGGCAGGCCGAGGCAATTTGTGGCACCGCGGGCTGGCCCGGACTCATCTTGTGGCTTTCGTACTGGCCGGACTGTTGGCCCTGGCAGGAATCCCCTTGGGCCTTGCCCTTTCCGGCTCTCTGGCCATCGAAACAACCGTACGGGTATTCCGAAGGGCCTGGCAGAAGAGAGCCTTCTTACCCTTTTCGCCGTGGTCTCCATCCGTCTTCTTGGGTTCCTGGCTCCTCCTTCTGGGGGCCGACCTCGCCACCGTGGTAGGGGCCATAGCGTGGTTCTTCGGCGATCGGTTGCGTCTGGCACCCACAGCGTTCCACGAGCCGAGGGTCCTGGAAAGCCTTCCCGAGGAGGGGGCCTGATGGATTTCTCCGTTTCCGTGATTATCCCAACGTACAACCGGGCCCGTTTTCTTCCCGCGGCCGTCGACAGCGTCCTCTCCCAGACCTGTCCGCCGTCGGAGGTCATCGTCGTGGACGACGCCTCCACGGACGACACGCCGACTTTGATGCGGACCCGATACGGAGATCATCCCAGCGTTCGGTACATCCGCCTGGAAGAGAATCACGGGCCCGATTTTGCCCGAAACTTTGGAGCCCGGACGGGATCCGCTCCCTTTCTGGCATTTGTGGACTCGGACGACGTGTGGCTCCCCCACCACCTGGAGACAGTTCGTCGGGTTTTTATGGAAAACCCTGACACCGTGGCCGTGTTAACCCAGCGGGGACAGATCGATGCTGAGGGAAGGGTGACCCGGGACGTCGTGCCGGAGTTCTGGTCCGGTACCATCTTGGACGTACTCTTGAAGCGTGTGATCTTCCACCCGCCGTGTCTGGTGATCCGAAAAGACGTATGGTCGAGTATCAACGACCGGAAGCCCCTGGGCTCGTTCCTGTGGAAGTTCGGGGAAGATTATTTCATCGGCGTCGCCTGTGCTCATATGTACGGGACGCGGGTTCGGGTTATTCCAGAGCGAACGGTGTGGGTGCGTGCTCACGAGAGTCAGAGTTACCACAGCGCTTTGGCTTTAAAACAGAACCTCCTCTTCGTCGTCGATGCCATATTTGAGACCTTCCCGGAACTCCGGCCCCTGAAGCCCATGGTGAGGTCCGCCAATCTGTATCATGCCGCGTATTTCCTCTGGCGCACAGGCCGATGGCGCGAGGGTTGGCAAACCCTGGGAGAGGGTCTGCGGAGTTATCCACGGAGCATCCTTCTCCGGGACTTCTGGATCACGTTGAGCCGTCTGCTCCTACCGCCGGGAGTCCGACGGCTTTGGGGATTGCCGGGATGAATCGGAGGTACCGGGATTTCCTGAAAATCCGGGGCCAGAACCTGCGAGACACGCTCAAGATCCTGTTCAACCTCAGCGTGCATGTGGTTCTCCGAGTCGTCCTGCAGGCCCGTTTTAGAAATCGGTCGGACGTGATCCGCTGGATCGAGGGACACCCGGAAGTCTACTGGACTCGATTTCCCTTCGACCTGGAGGGCACGATTCTCTGGAATCCCTGGCTTTACGCGTGGGCAGACCCCCTCAGTTTTCACTGGTGTGCGTGGAATGACTTCCCGGAGGACTGGTTCAACGTCCGGGAAGGTGAGGTCGTGCTGGACGTCGGGGCTCACCGGGGCTATTGGACACTTTTGGTCCTCCGGTTCCGCCCGAGCCTGGTCGTGGCCGTTGAGCCGATCCCGGAAAACTTTGGCTATCTGCTTCGCCATCTGGGAATCAACGGCGTCCGCAACTGCATTCCTGTACGGGCCGCCTGCTGGAACAGGGTAGAGCCCGTCCGCCTGGAAGGAAGCCACGAAGAGCCGGAACGATGGACAGCGAAAGGAATGACGAAGAGCGGGAGGGAGATTTTGGAGGTCAACGGGGTCACGGTGGATGGGCTCGTCCAGGGCTTGGGATTGGCCCGGTTGGACTGGATGAAGATCGACGTGGAGGGAGCCGAATGTGAAGTCGTGGAGGGCGCCCGGCAGGTGCTCCACCGGTTTCGCCCGATCCTGTTGGTGGAAGTCCACGGTACATGGGAGCGCCTGAGGACTTTCCTTGATGAGGTGGGATACGTCATCGAAAAGGTCCGGGCGGAACCTGGCGGATGGCGAGGCTTCATCCGGGCCCGACACCACGAATCGGCATAAAGGCACTCCTCCGGAGCTCTTGGGCGGCGTACGGGTCACGAAGGGAATAGGAAGCGCCTTCATGGGGGCGATAAATCAGCGGCTTGTTTCCCTTATTGCAATTTGTATCCTTAGCTTTTTAATAAGGGTAATAGCGATATTAACCCTTATTCAGGATCCTACGATGGGCATGGACCCTCAATATTGGAACGGAGCGCTCAATCTCAAAGAGGCTCACGTATACAGTGAAATGAGGCCCCCATCCACACACCCGACAGCTAACAGGCCTCTTGGCTATTCCTTATGGATCGCTCTCCTCGGCGGTTCCAAGAGCCTGGTCATTATCGCGCAGATTCTGCTCTCTGTCGCGACCGCAGGATTGGTCTACGCGATCGTAGAGAAAGCGGGTAGCCGGAAGAACGCTACAGTAGCCGGTATCATCTATGCGATGGCGCCCTACAGTGCCTACATGGCGGGGCGGATCGCTTCTGAAACATTGTTTACATTTCTTTTTGTATCCGCTTTATACTGTCTGTCACGCCAAGAGTCGACAAAGAATACCTTCCGAGATTCCTTCTGGTCACGATACCGGTACCTAATGGGGGCTGGCGCTTCGCTGGGAATTGCGTGCCTCGTGAGACCCATTGGACTGGGTCTTCTTGGGATAGCGATCATTTATATGGCAATTACAATTGTTAGAAAATATTCGCTTAAGTCCTACACGACTTTTGTTCTGATTGCCCTTCTGCCTATCAGCCTCTGGGGCATTCGGAATAAGGTCCTTTTCGGTGATCCCCTATGGGGGGGTGTCAACGCAGACATCGTCTTTGCTCACTACATCGCCGCTTGGACACTCAGCCGGGCAGAAAACATTAGCGTGGACGAAGCGAGGGCGGCTATCGGAGCAATTGACGAGTTGGCTCCCCGGGCGGAGGAATTACATGAGTTAAGGCGAAGGGCCTGGCACGTGCTGCGACGATACCCCAGGGAATGGCTCAAAGGCTATATGCAGGGGATTCCCATTTTGTTGCTGGGAATGGAGCCTTATGGTCCAGATCTTTTTCCGCGCCCTGAGGAAACGATCAGTCGGGGTATTCGAGACCTCCTTACGCAGGGTGAAATCCGGCTGGCCTTAAGGCAATTTCTCAAACTCCGGTGGGATAAGTATCGTAACAAAGCGAAGGTGTTTTATTCATATTCTATCCTTTACAACTTAGCGACGATTGTCTTGAGCATCTGGGGTTTGAGAAAATGTCTCAGGGCCTTCGGATCCCTTGGCGTCCTCGGTATCCTGTGGGGATTCTGGCTGATCCTGGCGCCTTGTCCTCAGACCAGTGCTCGTTTCCGCATGCCCGTCGAACCTCTACTGGCCATCGCGGCCAGTGCTGTGTTTTATCGATATGATGAGTTTGAGAAGAAAATTTCTCTGTAACCCCTTATGATCAAGATCCAAAGTATATTCTGAGAGATATGATGGGTATTCTGTATATCTGTTATCAGAGCATTGCGGAACCGCTGACCCAGACGCAGGTCGTTCCTTATCTGGAAGGGCTGGCGGTGGATACGAATTCCGCAGATGCGGTATCCCTCCCGGAAGGGGAGGAAGGGTACGGTGCATTCAAGATTGTACTTTTGACGTTTGAACGCCGCGCTCTTGAGCGGGAAGAACAACAGGCTTGGCGGGAAAAGCTGGCCCGAAGGGGCATCGAGTGGCACTGGGTGCGGTATCACAAGTGGCCTCGCCTCCCGGCCACGGCGTGGTACATCCTGGTCGGGTGTTGGACGGCGTGGCGCATCATGCGGC
>Ga0079995_1054096_pt1 | contig 13340 bp, 12 predicted proteins | sample FaiFalFF_MnMetaG_2_FD_69198 | JGI IMG/M metagenome (GOLD analysis project Ga0079995, IMG submission 69198) | Freshwater microbial communities from Yellowstone National Park, Wyoming, USA - Fairy Falls C (FF_Mn_C) (SPADES assembly) (version 4) | ecosystem: Environmental > Aquatic > Freshwater >... | reverse complement strand
CACCTCCACTGGTACGGCAAGGCGGTGCGCCCGGGGCGGAAGGTGGGGCACATCACCCTGAGGCGGGATAGCCGGGAGGCCCTGGAGGAGGCCCTGCCCCTTCTCCTCCGGCTGGCCCAGGGCGCTTAGCCGGGAAAAGAAGGGGTTCCCGCTCCCGCAAGGCGCTTACCAGAGCGTCCAGGAAGGCCTCCCCCCGCTCCACGGTGGCCTCGGGGTCCAGCAGGAAAGCCTCCTTCCGGCTGTCCACGAAGACCACCCAGTGCCCCTCCACCAGGCCCTGGGCCCAGAGGGGAGGCCTTCTTTGGGAGAGGGCGCGCAGGCCCTCCAAAAAGCGCTCGTATGTGGACTTGAGCTCGTCCCCCACCGGGTACTCGTACCCCTCTTCCCGCTTGGTGGGGGCCCCGTAGTCCAGCACCACCACGTGGCCCACCACCACCTCCGGGAAAAGCATCTGGACCGAGGAAACCTCCCCCACCAGGTCGTCCAAGCGGTTGGGCCAGGACCCCGAGGGGTTTTTCAGGATGGACTTCAGGGAAAGGAGAAGCCTGGGCTTGCGCACCGGCCCCTCGGGGTAGACCAGGCCCAGGTCCCAGGACTTGGGCCGGGCCAGGCCGGGCACCTGAACCTCCCGCCCCAGATGGGCGTGGAGGTGGGCGGGAAGCCGATGGCGGAGGCGGTTTAGCAGGTAGTCCGCCACGGGATCCTGGCGGCCGCTACTCTGCTTGGCGGCGTGGAGAACCCTCCCCAGGGCCTCCTGAAGCTCAAGGACTAGGGCCCCGGTGTCCACGGCTAACCCTCCACCACCTGGGTCAGCCCCGCAGGGGCTACCTCAAGGACCGCCCCCGGAAGCTCCCGGGCCAAGCGCTCCTCGGCCAGCTTCGCGTACCGGGGGACGAGCTCCACCCCTATGGCCTCCCTCCCCCACTTGAGGGCCGCCAGCAGGGTGGTGCCGGTGCCGGCGAAGGGGTCCAGGACCACGTCCCCCACGAAACTGAACATGCGCACCAGCCTTTCGGCGAGCTCCAGGGGGAAGGGGGCCGGGTGGGCCCTGGTGCTCTCCCCGGGGATGTCGTCCCAGATCTGGCGGAAGAAGCGGGCGAAATCCTCCTTGGGGATGCGGCTTTTCTCCCTCTGCTCGGGGGTGGGCTTGCGGTAGCCCCCGGGCTTCCTCTGCATGAGGATGTACTCAATCTCGGTCTTGATGATGGCCCCGGGCTCGTAGGGCTTGCCCAGGAAGAAGCCGGGGCGGTCCGCCTCGAGGGTGGCGTTGGTCTTTTTGTGCCAGATGATGGGGTTCAGGTTGTCAAAGCCCAGCTTCCGGCACCGCACCTGGATGTCGGCGTGGAGGGGGAAGACCAGGTGCCGCCCGAAGCGCTTCCTGGCCACGGCCACGTCCCCCACCACGACGATGAGCCGCCCCCCGGGCACCAGAAGCCGAAAGACCTCCCGCCAGACCCGGTCCAACTCGTCCAGAAAGGCCTCGTAGTCCTCAATGTGGCCCATCTGGCCGGGCACGTCCTCGTAGCGCTTCAGCGTCCAGTAGGGGGGCGAGGTGATGGCCAGGTGGACGGAGGCCTCGGGAAGGCGGGCCAGAACCTCCCGGGCATCCCCCACATGGAGGCGGGCCCTGGGGTAGGAGGGGGCCGCTTCCTGGGCGAAGAGGGCAGGGGCGGCTTCCATCCCGGGGATTATACCCCTTCCAGGGCGATCCCCTCCGGCCACGCGCCCCCCAGGGCCTCCCAGGCCCGGGCCATGTCGGCGGGGACGGGGGCCAGAAACTCCAGGATCCGCCCCGTGCGGGGGTGGGGCAGGCGGAGCTCGTAGGCGTGGAGGGCCTGGCGGGGGATGACGGGGCTCTTCTTGCCGTAGACCTCGTCCCCCAGGATGGGGGCCCTTAGGTGCTTGAGGTGGACCCGGATCTGGTGGGTGCGGCCGGTGTGGGGCCTGGCCTCCACCAGGGCGTGGGGGCCGGCGGTGGCCAGGACCTGGAAGTGGGTCTCGGCGTAGCGGGGGGCCACGCCCCCCACGTGCATCTTGTGCCGCTCCACCGGGTGGCGGCCGATGGGGGCGATGAGGGTCCCCTCCTTGGGGTGGCCCTCGGTGAGGGCCAGGTAGCGCTTCATGACCAGGCGGTCGCGGAAGGCCCGGGAGAGGGCCTCGAGGGCCCCCCCGTGCTTGGCCACCACCAGGACCCCGCTGGTGTCCTTGTCCAGGCGGTGGACGATGCCGGGGCGGACCATCTCCGGGCGCTCCACCGCCTGGGGCTCGTAGTAGCGGCCCAGAAGGGCGTTGACCACGGTGCCCGTGTAGACCCCGGGGGCGGGGTGGGTGAGGAGGCCCGGGGGCTTGTTGAGGACCAGGAGGTCCTCGTCCTCGTAGAGGATGGGAAGGGGCAGGTCCTCGGGCACCACCAGGGGGCGCTCCTCCTTGGGCTCCACCACCACCTCCTCCCCCTTGAGGCGGTAGGCGGGCTTATCCACCACCTTCTCCCCCACCCGCACCCGGCCCTCCAGAATCCAGGCCTGGGCCCGGGCCCGGCTCACCCCTAAGGCCTCGGCCACCGCCTGGTCCAGGCGCAGGCCCTCCCTGCGAAAGCGCACCACAAAGGCTCATTTTAAGGGCCACCCGGCGCCTTTTCCAGGTTCCTTCAGAAGCTGTGCTCCTCGCCCGGGAAGACCCCCTCCCTGACCTCGGCCACGTACTGGCTCAGGGCCTCCTGGATGAGCCGCCCCGCCTCCAGGTAGCGCCACCTCCTCCCCGCCCTCCAGCTTCACGGCATCGGCCCCGCCCTCCTTGATGAGCCTCTCCGCCGCCAGGAGGGCCCGGTCTAAGGTGGCGTAGCTGAGATAGGGAAGGTCGGCCACCAGGAAGGTGTTCGGGGCCCCCCGGCGGGCCGCCTTGGTGTGGTGGAGCATCTCCTCCAGGGTCACGGGCACCGTGGAGGGGTAGCCCAGGACCACCATGCCCAAAGAGTCCCCCACCAGGATGGCGTCCACCCCGGCGGCCTCGCATAGGCGGGCGGTGGGGTAATCGTAGGCGGTGAGGTAGACGAGCCTTTTGCCCTTAGCCTCCCGGAAGTCCTTCACCGTGCGCACGGGAAGAGGCTATCATGAGGGGGCGTGGCCGTGTACGAGGACCTGACCCTGAGGCCCAAGACCCTGGACGAGTACATCGGCCAGGAGCGCCTGAAGAAGAAGCTCAAGGTCTACCTGGAGGCCGCCAAGGCCAGGAAGGAGCCCTTGGAGCACCTCCTCCTCTTCGGGCCGCCGGGCCTGGGCAAGACCACCCTGGCCCACGTGATCGCCTACGAGCTTGGGGTCAACATCCGCACCACCTCGGGCCCGGCCATAGAGAAGCCCGGGGACCTGGCCGCCATCCTGGCCAACTCCCTGGAGGAGGGGGACATCCTCTTCATTGACGAGATCCACCGCCTAAGCCGCCAGGCGGAGGAGCACCTCTACCCGGCCATGGAGGACTTCGTCATGGACATCGTCATCGGCCAGGGCCCCGCCGCCAGGACGGTGCGCCTGGAGCTTCCCCGCTTCACCCTGATCGGGGCCACCACCCGCCCGGGCCTCATCACCGCGCCCCTCCGTAGCCGCTTCGGCATCGTGGAGCACCTGGAGTACTACACCCTGGAGGAGCTCATGGAAGGGGTGAAGCGGGACGCCAGGCTCCTGGGGGTGGGCATCACCGAGGAGGCCGCCCGGGAGATCGCCAAGCGGAGCCGGGGGACCATGCGCATCGCCAAGAGGCTCTTCCGCCGGGTGCGGGACTTCGCCCAGGTGGCGGGGGAGGAGGTGATCACCGGGGAGAGGGCTAAGGAAGCCCTAAACGCCCTAGGCCTGGACGAGCTGGGGCTGGAGAAGCGGGACCGGGAGATCCTCGAGGTCCTGATCGGCCGCTTCGGCGGGGGGCCGGTGGGCCTGGGGACCCTGGCCACCGCCCTCTCCGAGGACCCGGGCACCCTGGAGGAGGTCCACGAGCCTTACCTCATCCAGCAGGGCCTCATCCAGCGCACGCCCCGGGGGAGGGTGGCCACGGAAAGGGCCTACCGCCACCTGGGCTACCCGCCTCCCGTGGAACCCCTCCTATGATCCGCGCCAGCCTGGCGGAGCTGGACCTGGGGGAGCTTCTGAAGGCCCTGAGCGTGGGGCGGAAGAGCGCCGTGGTGAGCTTCCAGGGGCGGATCTACGGCCGGGTCCACCTCTATGGGGGCCGGATCCTCTACGCCCGCACCGAGCCCGGCCCCCACCTGGGGGAGTACCTGGTGCGCCTGGGCCACCTCACCCTGGAGGAGGTCCAGACCCTGGTGGAGCGCCAGGGCCGGGAAAACCCCGGGACCCCTCTGGGGGCCCTGGCCCTGGAGCTGGGCCTCATCGGGGAGGAGGAGCTTCTTGAGGCGCTAAAGGCCCAGGTCCTCGAGGCCCTGGCCACCCTGCTGGGGGAAAAGGAGGGGGAGGTTCTGGCCGAGCCCCTGGACGAGGGGAGCCAGGTGGCCCTTCCCCAGACCCTGGACACGGACTGGGCCCTGATGGAGGCCGCCCGCCTTCTGGACGAGTGGCGGCGGGGCCAGGTGGACCCCGACGAGGTCCTCCACCTGGCGGAAGACCCCACCCGCCACCCCCTTTCCCCGGAGGCCTGGGCGGTGCTGGAGCTACTGGACGGGGTCCGGCGGGCCAGGAGCGTGGCCCTCCTCTCCGGCCTTCCCGAAGAGGGGGTCTACCACCTCCTCCACGAGCTGAAAAGCCGGGGCCTGGTCCGCCCCTCCACCCTCCTGGCCGAGGACCCCCTGGTAGTGGTCCTGGCGGAAAGCGGCGTGGTCAGGCGGCTTCTCCTCTACCTTCTGGAGGCCCACCGCTTCCGGGTCCTTCTGGCCAAGGACCAGGAGGGCCTCCTCCGGCTCCTGAAGGAGAGGCCCAAGGGAGTCATCCTCCAGGGGGAAAGGGCCCTGGAGGCGGCCAGGAGGGTGCGGGCCACCCTCGAGGGGAGACTGGCCTCCATTTACCTGGTGAGCGACACCCCGCCCGGCCTCCTCGCCAGGCCCCTTCGGCTCCTCCACCTGCCCAAGCCCCTCAGGGCCCAGGAGGTGCTGAAGGCTCTGGAGCCCTTGCGGCAAGGGGCCCGCTAGGCTTTTCTGGGGCCCCCACCGCGGCTTTTGCCGCGGTGGGGCACTTAGTTGGGCCGCCTCCCCTGCCTGAGGAGGACCTCCGCCCGCTCCTTGTAGGCCAGAAGAGCCTGGTGCCACTCGTCGGCGGGGTGGACGTGGGGCAGAACCGCCTCGGCCCGGGCCAGGATCTCCTCGGGGGAGCGGTAGCCCAGCTGGGCCAGGGTGTCCACCACCATCTCCTGGGCCCCCACCCACTCCCGGCTTCCCTCCTCGGCCCGCTCCGCCGCCCGGCGGTAGTGGGCCAGGGCCTCCTCCAGGTGCATGAGGTCGTAGGCGATGTGGCCCAGGATCAGCTCCCCCGAGGCCTCGGCCCCCAGGGCCATGGCCTCCTTGGCGGCCTCCTCCGCCTCCCCGTAGCGCCCCTGGCGGTAGAGGGCCTCCGCCAGGTCGGCCCAGACCTGGGCCCGGTAGGGGTAGGCCTCCTCCCGCAGGGCCTCCCTCAGATACCCCTCGGCCTCCAGGTAGGCCCCCTGGTCCAGGGCCGCCACCCCCATCTCGTGGAGGACGTAGGGCCTCTCCCCCGCCTCGGCCCGCCGCAGGGCCTCCTCGTAGGCCTCCATGGCCTCCTGGTACCGCCCGAGCTGCGAGAGGGCCTGGGCCGCCACCAGGGGGGTACCGTAGGCCTTGTGGCCGCTTGCCTCCTCCTCTTCCAGGGCCCTTCTGGCCTCCTCCAAGGCCCGGTTGGGGTTGCCCAGGAGGAGGTGGGCCCGGGCCAGGAGGTAGTGGCGGGTGGCGGCGTCCTCTGCCCCTTCCCCCTCCCCCACCACGGCCTTGGCCTCCTCCAGGGCCATGAGGGCCCTCTCCCCTTCCCCGGCCTCCAGCCACATGGCGGCGGCGTCCAGAAGGAGCCAGTAGCGCTCCAGGCCCAAAGCCAGCTCCGCCCCCCGCTCGTAGGCCAAAGCGGCCTCCCGGTGCCGCCCAAGCCGCTCCAGGGCCCGCCCCTTGAGCCCCTCGGCCCGCCAGGCCAAAAAGGCGGGAAGCCCCGGCCTAAGGGTGTTCAGGACTTCCTCAAACCGCCCCAGGTAAAAGAGGGCCTGGGCCTGGTGGTACCGGGCCCGGGGGTCCTCCGTGGGCAGGAAGAGGGGGAGGACCTCCCGCTCGGAGCGCCCCTCGAGGGCCAGAAGCTCTCCCAATAGGGCCCGGTAGAGGGGGCTATACTCCAGCTCCCCCAGCTCATAGGCCTCCTCCAGGGCCCGGTGGGCCTTCTCCAGGCCCTCCTCCCCGTAGAGGCTGTGGACCTCGGCCAAAAGGAGGAGGGCTTCCTTGGCCTCTTCCCTCCGGCCGAAGAGGGCCTTGCGGGTGAGGCGCTCAATGGCGGTGTCGTAGTCCCCCTGGTGCAGGGCCTCGAGGACCCCCCTCATCGCCGCTAAAGGATACCACGGCCCTCAGTCCTCTCACCGCTCAAGCGCTACCATAGGAGCTTGGGAGGTAGATGTTGCCGCAGCGAATCAACCCCTTCACCCTAATCTTTCTGCTCCTTCTGGGCTATCTGGCCTACACCAGCCTGACCGGCCCCCCGGCCCCCACCCTGGCCTACACCGAGTTCCGGGAGCTGGTGCGCCAGGGCAAGGTGGCCGAGGTGACCCTGGAGGAGACCCGGATCCTGGGGCTTTTAAAAGCGCCCGAGCGCTTCCCCACCCCCCAAGGGGAAAGGGTGGCCCGGCGCTTCCAGGTCCCCCTGCCCCCCGTGGCGGTCCAGGACCCCGAGCTTTTGCGCTTCCTGGAGGAAAACGGGGTCAAGGTGGTCACCAAACCCCCCTCCCTCTGGCCCCAGGTCCTCTTCTACGTGGGCCCCACCCTCCTCCTCATCGCCTTCTTCTGGTTCTTCCTCATGCGGGCCCAGGGCGGGGCGGGCCAGGTGATGCAGTTCGGCCAGAGCCGGGCCCGGCTCTACGGCAAGGAGAAGCGGGTTAACACCACCTTCAAGGACGTGGCCGGCCACGAGGAGGCCAAAAGGGAGCTCATGGAGGTGGTGGACTTCCTCAAAAACCCCAAGAAGTACCTGGAGCTGGGGGCGGAGATCCCCAAAGGGGTCCTCCTGGTGGGCCCCCCGGGCACGGGCAAGACCCTGTTGGCCCGGGCCGTGGCCGGGGAGGCCGGGGTCCCCTTCTTCTCCGTCTCCGCCAGCGAGTTCATGGAGATGTTCGTGGGCGTGGGGGCCAGCCGGGTGCGGAGCCTCTTTGAGGACGCCCGCAAAAACGCCCCCAGCATCATCTTCATAGACGAGCTGGACTCCATCGGCAGAAAGCGGGGGGCGGGGATCGGGGGCGGCCACGACGAGCGGGAGCAGACCCTGAACCAGATCCTCTCGGAGATGGACGGCTTTGAGAAGGACACCTCGGTCATCGTCCTGGCGGCCACCAACCGCCCCGACATCCTGGACCCCGCCCTTCTGCGCCCGGGCCGCTTTGACCGCCAGGTGGTGGTGGGTCTGCCCTCGCTGGAGGAGCGCAAGGAGATCCTCCTGGTGCACCTGCGGGGCAAGCCCGTGGCCGAGGACGTGGACGCCCTGGAGCTGGCCCACCTCACCCCCGGCTTCTCCGGAGCGGACCTCAAGAACCTGGTCAACGAGGCCGCCCTGATGGCGGCCCGGAGCGGGGAACGAAGGATCCGCAAGGAGCATTTCCTCAAGGCCCTGGACAAGATCGTCCTGGGCTTGGAGCGGCCCACCTTAAAGCTCTCCGAGGAGGAAAAGCGGGCCGTGGCCTACCACGAGGCGGGGCACGCCGTCGTGGGGGAGGTTCTCCCCCACGCCGACAAAACCGAAAAGGTCTCCATCGTCCCCCGGGGGATGGCCCTGGGAGCCCGCTGGAGCAAGCCCGAGGAAAGGGTCCTGGTCTCCCGGGAGCACCTGATGGACGAGCTTTCCGTCCTCATGGCGGGCCGGGCCGCCGAGGAGCTCTTCACCGGCACCGTGACCACCGGGGCCCAGGACGACTTCAAGCGGGCCACGGGGCTCGCTAAGCGCATGGTCCTGGACTGGGGCATGGGGGAGCACTTCCGGAACATCGCCTGGGGCTCGGACTCGGGGCCCATCTTCCTGGGGGAGGAGATCGCCAAGAAGAAGGACCACTCCGAGGAGACCGCCCGCCTCATTGACCAGGACATCCGGGCCATCCTGGACGAGGCCTACGCCAGGGCCCGCCAGGTCCTCCTGGAGCACGCCGAGGCCATGCACAGGATCGCCGAGGAGCTTCTAAGAGAGGAGACCATCCCCGGGGAGAGGGTCCGGGCCATTCTAAAGGAAACCGCCCCCGTCCAGAAGAGCCAGGAGGGCTAAGTGCCCGCACTTTGGTTTCGCAACATGGGGTGCCCGAGTCTGGGCTAAGGGCTTTTCTGGGGCCCCACCGCGGCAAAAGCCCCGGTGGGGTACTTGGCCTCCTTGTTGATGGCCTCGAGGAGGAGGGCGACCTCAATCAGCTTTCTGAGCATGGCGGGCCTCCTCCAAGATTTTCAGGATCTCCTGGGCAGCGTAAAGCCTGTTGCGCTTCCTTTTGCTGATGGTTGTCAGAATGCCGTCTTTTTCCAGCCTCTGCACCAGCCTGTTCGCCCAGGCGTGGGTGATCTCAAGGCGGCCCTTGACCAAAGGAACGGTCAACACCGGGCGCTCAAAGAGAAGGTCTAATAACCCCAGGATGTGGGCGCTCCCCCCCTTGCGTCCGTACCTTTCCCGCCACTCCCTCCAGAGGTCAAGGAGCCTGCTGGCCCGAGCCGCCACGTCCTTGGCCTCCGTGCGCACCCCTTCCAGGAAGAAGGCCAACCAGTCCTCCCAGGCTCCCCGCTGGCTCACCCCGAGGAGAAGGTCGTAGTAGAGGTTTCGGTGCCGTTCAAAGTAAGCGGAGAGGTAGAGGGCAGGCTCCGGTAAGAGCCCCCTCTCCAAAAGCATCAGGGTGATGAGGAGCCGCCCAATCCTGCCGTTTCCATCCAGGAAGGGGTGTATGGCCTCAAACTGGTAGTGGACCAGGGCGATCTCCACGAGGGGCGGAAGCTTGTGGTCGCTGTTCCAGAAGCGCTCCAGGGCATCCAGGGCCTCCAGCATGGGGCCGGGAGGAGGGGGAACGTACCGGGCCTCCTCCAAGGAACTTCCCGGTGGACCGATCCAGTTCTGGGCCCGGCGGAACTCCCCCGGGGCCCGCCCCCCTCCGCGCACCCCCCGCAGGAGAACCGCGTGGACCTCCTTGAGGAGCCTTAGGGACAGGGGTATCTCCTGGAGAAGCTCCCTCCCCCGCTCCAGGGCGCGGATGTAGTTGAGCACCTCCTGGGCATCTTCCCTGAGCTCCGGGGAGGGGAACAAGGGCACCTGGGCCTCGAGGGCGTAAACGTCCAGCAAGCCCGCCTGCGTCCCCTCTATGCGGGAAGAGAGCACCGCTTCCTTCTGGATGAAGGGACGGATGAACAGGTAGGGGTTGGGGAGCTGGCGCAAGAGCCCCGCCAGTTCCCCAAGGGCCCTACCGGCCTCGTCAAGAAGGAGAACGAGCCGCTGGTTCCACTCCAACCGGGGAGGTAAGGGGTCTGGCAGAAAGGCGTACAAGCCTCGGCCGATGGCTAAAAGCTTCCCCGGGGCCTGGGGGGCGAAGTCCTCCGGGCGCACGGCCTTTATGATACTAACTCCCCCCTCTTGTATCATAGGACTTGGCGTGTGATACTCCCGTACTATAAGAGCCCGCTAGTCTCCTGCTAGACTAGAAGCTGTCGTAAAAGTCCTCCACAGGCAGCTACACGGCCCTGGCCAGCCGCTTCACCACCAATCGTAGCTTGCCCAGACAGACCCAGGTTTCGAGGTTTCGCTTACCCGAGGGTTTTCCTCATAGTCCTTGGCAAACGGATACCACCCTTTTACGACAGCCTCTAAGTGCCTGCACTTTTGGTTTCACAACACGGGGTGCCCAAGTCCGGGCTAAGGGCTTTTCTGGGGCCCCCACCGCGGCGAAAGCCGCGGGTGGGGTGCTTAGCAAAGCCCAGGGAGGGCCTCCCTGGCCTCCCTAAGCTCCGCCTGGGCCCGCCCCTCGTCCCAGCCCAGGAGGGGAGCCATGATCTCCACCACCCGGGGCAGGGCCGAAAGGGCCTTCTCCCGGTCCAGCAGGGCGAGGCCCAGCCTCCGGGCCAGCACGTCCATGGGCTTAGCGGCGAGCTCCTGGCGCACCGCCCACACCACCTCCCCCTCCAGGTAGGGGAGGCCGGGAAGGAGGGGCCTCTCCCCCAGGGCCAGCACCTCCCCCGCCAGGGTGCCGTAGGTCTCGTAAAGGTGCCGGGCCACCGCCTCGGGGAGGTCCAAAAGGGGCCTCTCCCCCGCTCCCAGCAGGGGGGTGGTGTGGGAGGTGGAGGGAGGAAGGGAAAGGCCCAGGTCCTTGGCGATCCTCTCCACCAGGTCCAGGGCCATGAGGCGGAAGGTGGTCCACTTCCCCCCCACCAGGGTGTAGAGGCCCCAAAGCTCCTCTATGTGGTGGTCCCGCACCAATAGCCGGGTCTCCCCCTTCCCCACCAGGGGCCTCAGGCCCGACCAGGAGGCCCGGACCCGGCCCGAGAGGTCTCCCAGGTAGGGGCGGATCTCCTCCAGGAGGTAGGCCACCTCCTCCTCCCGGGGAAGGGGGCAGAAGGCGGGCTCGGCGGGGAGGTCGGTGGTGCCCAGGAGGGCCATGCCCCGGTAGGGCAGGAGGAAGAGGACCCGCCCGTCCCGGGTCCTGGGGATGAGGAGGCCCGCCTTCAGGGGGTAGTCCAGGACCAGGTGGACCCCGCTGGAGGGGGTGAGGAGGGGGGGAAGGTCCGGGTCCAGAAGGCGGCGCACCCCATCGGCCAGGGGGCCGGTGGCGTTCACCACCGCCTTAGCAAAGACCTCCACCTCCTTTCCCGTGAGGCGGTCCTGCACCACCGCTCCCCGAACCCGCCCCCCTTCCCAAAGGAGGGCCTTGGCCTCGGCGTAATTGAGGGCTACCGCCCCCCGCTCCAGGGCCGAGAGGACCAGGGCCAGGTTCAGGCGGTGGTCGGCGAACTGGCCGTCCTGGTAGGCCACGGCCCCCAGGGTGGGGGGGAGGTCGGGGAAGAGGTCCCGCACCGCCTTTGGGGGGAGGTAGCGGCTTTGGCCCAGGCGCCTCTTGCCCGAAAGGAGGTCGTAGAGCTTGAGGCCCGCCCAGTAGTAGGGGATCTCCAGGGGGCGGAAGAGGGGGGTGAGGAGGGTGAGGGGCCGGGCCAGGTGGGGGGCCAGCTCCAGGACCACCTTCCTTTCCCCTAGGGCCTCCCGGACCAGCCGGAGCTGGCGGGCGTCCAGCCGCTTCACCGCCAGCTCCAAGTAGCGCACCCCCCCGTGGAGGAGCTTGGTGCTCCTAGAGCTGGTCCCTGAGGCGAAGTCCCGGGCCTCCACCAAAGCGGCCTTCAGGCCCCTCAAGGTGGCCTCCCACAGAACCCCGGCCCCCGTGGCCCCCCCGCCCAGGATCAGGAGGTCAAAGGGCTCCTTGAGCCTTGCCCAGAGGGCTTCCCGGTCCATCATGTCTCCCTGGCGAAGCCCAAGGCCCGCTCCACCGCCCGTTGCCAGCCCCGCCTGAGGGCCTGGCGGCGGTCCTCGGGCATTTTGGGCAGGAAGCGGGCCTCCAGGCTCCAGGCCCTCCTCACCCCCTCCGGGTCCAAGGCCCCCGCCCCCACCCCGGCCATGAGGGCCGCCCCCAAGGCCGTGGTCTCCGTCACCCGGGGCCGGGCCACCGCCCTCCCCAGGAGGTCCGCCTGGATCTGGAGGAAGAGGTCGTTTTCCGCCATGCCCCCGTCCACCCTAAGCTCCTCGAGGGGAAGCCCCGCCTCCTCGGCCATGGCCTCGGCCACGTCGGCCACCAGGAAGGCCACCCCCTCCAAGGCCGCCCGGGCCAGGTGGGCCCTGGTGGTCCCCCGGGTGAGGCCCAGGATGGCCCCCCGGGCGTAGGGGTCCCAGTAGGGGGCCCCGAGGCCGGTGAAGGCGGGGACCAGGTAGACCCCGCCCGTGTCCTCCACGCTCCGGGCCAGGGCCTCCACCTCGCGGCTTTCGGCGATGAGGCCCACCTCCTTCAGCCAGCCCACGGCCGCCCCGGCCACGAAGACGCTCCCCTCCAGGGCGTAGGTGGCCTTCCCGCCCAGGCTCCAGGCCACGGTGGTGAGGAGGCCCTTCCGGGAAGGGATGGCCCGCTCCCCGGTGTTCAGAAGCAGAAAGGCCCCGGTGCCGTAGGTGCACTTCCCCTCCCCCGCCAAGAGGGCCGCCTGGCCGAAGAGGGCCGCCTGCTGGTCCCCGAGCACCCCGCGGATGGGGATGGAGGCCCCGAAAAGCTCCGGCAGGGTCTCGCCAAAGTCCCCCTCCGAAGGGCGCACCTCGGGAAGCATGGCCCGGGGCACCTTCAGGAGGTCCAGAAGCTCCCCGTCCCACTCCAGGCGGTCCAGGCGGAAGAGGAGGGTGCGGCTGGCGTTCGTGGGGTCGGTGGCGTGGACCTTTCCCCCGGTCAGGTTCCAGATGAGCCAGGTGTCCACGGTGCCGAAGAGGGCCTCGCCCCGCTCGGCCTTCTCCCGAAGCCCGGGGACGTTCTCCAAAAGCCACAGGAGCTTCGTCCCCGAGAAATAGGGGTCCAGGAGGAGGCCGGTCCGTTCCCGGAAGAGGGGCTCGAGGCCCTTCTCCTTAAAGGCCTCGCACAAGGGGGCCGTGCGCCGGTCCTGCCAGACGATGGCGTTGTGGAGGGGCCTCCCCGTGGCCCTGTCCCAGACCAAAGTGGTCTCCCGCTGGTTGGTGAGGCCCAGGGCCAAAACCTCCTCCGCCCCCACCCCCGCCGCCTTCAGGGCCTCCTGGGCGGCGAGAAGTTGGCTTTCCCAGATCTCCCAGGGGTCGTGCTCCACCAGGCCCGGCCTGGGGTAGAGCTGCCGGAAAGCCCGCCGCCCCACCGCCACCACCTCGCCCTGGAGGGTGAAGAGGATGGCCCGGCTCGAGGTGGTGCCCTGGTCTAAGGCCAAAAGGTACCTCATAGCGCCTCCCGCAAAAGCCTCGCCGTTTCCTCCGGCAAGGCGTCCACCACAAAGGTCCCCGCCCCCAACTCCGTGCCCGCGAGAAACTTCAGCTTATCCCGGGTCCGCCTGGGCGGGTAGAACTCCACGTGGAAGTGGAAGGTGCCCTCCTCCCCCAAGGGGGCGGCGTGGAAGACCATCACGTAGGGGAAAGGCTCCCCGT
>Ga0079995_1054648_pt1 | contig 13343 bp, 10 predicted proteins | sample FaiFalFF_MnMetaG_2_FD_69198 | JGI IMG/M metagenome (GOLD analysis project Ga0079995, IMG submission 69198) | Freshwater microbial communities from Yellowstone National Park, Wyoming, USA - Fairy Falls C (FF_Mn_C) (SPADES assembly) (version 4) | ecosystem: Environmental > Aquatic > Freshwater >... | reverse complement strand
GGAGGCCAAATACATCGAGACCCAGGACCCCAACGATTACATGAAGAACATCGCCCAGTTCGCGGACGCCGGCTATGACGTCATCGTCACCGTGGGCTTCGCCCTCGGGGAGGCCACCCGCGAGGCGGCCCAGAAGTATCCCAACGTCAAGTTCATCGGCGTCGATCAGTTCCAGGAGAGCACCATCCCCAACGTCGCCGGGCTGATCTTCGAGGAGGACAAGGCGGGCTTCATGGCCGGCGCCCTGGCCGCCCTGATGAGCAAGACCGGCAAGATCGGCGCCGTCCTGGGCACCGATGCCGTCCCGCCGGTGTGGCGCTTCGGCGAGGGCTACCGCGCCGGCGCCAAATACGTCCGCCCCGACATCGAGGTCCTGGTGGTCTACCACAACGACGTGGGGCTGGATAAGACCTTCACGGATCCCGAGTGGGGCAAGTCCACCGCCCTCTCCCTGGTGGACAAGGGCGTGGATGTGATCTTCGGGGCGGGCGGCAAGACGGGCAACGGGGCCCTCATTGCCTGCGCGGAGACCAAGAAGTGCCTGGCCATCGGCGTGGACGTCGATCAGTATTACACGGTGCCGGAGGCCCGCAGCGTCCTCCTCACCAGCGCGATGAAGGACCTCACCGAGGGGACCTTCAACCTGATCAAGGCCGCTTATGAAGGGAAGTGGCAGGGCGGCAACGTGATCGGCCCGGTGCGCCTGGCGCCCTTCCACGACCTGGAGAGCCAGGTCCCCCAGGAGGTCCGCCAGAAGCTGGCGGAGATCGAGAAGGGGCTGCAGGACGGCACGATCAAGACCAACGTGCCGCCGGCCAAGCCGCAATAAGCCGTCGCCGTCCATCGCCATTCCGGCCCAGGGCACCGGATCGGGGCAGGAGAACCCTGCCCCGATCTTGTTTTGCCTCTCTCTGTGGAAGCGTAAAATCGCTATAATCCCTCTCTGGGGGCGGTTGGCCTCTGGTGAGGCCCCCGGTCTTCAAAACCGGTGTCGGGCCGCGGCGCGGCCCGGGGTGGGTTCGATTCCCATCCGCTCCCGTCGCCGGCGCGCTCAGAGGCCGTTCGGAGCGCGCTTTCCCCGGCGGGCCCGTAAAGGCGCCCACCGAGGCGGTTCATCCTCACGCGGAGGCAGGAGACGATGCGCGCGGTTCGGATCCATCAGTTCGGCGGCCCCGAAGTCCTCCAGGTGGACGAGATCCCCACCCCCACCCCTGGCCCCGGCCAGGTCCTGGTCCGCCTCCGGGCCATCGGGGTGAACTTCATCGATACCTATCACCGAACCGGCCTCTACCGCATCTCGCTCCCCTTCATCCCCGGGCAGGAAGGGGCGGGCGAGGTGGCCGCCGTCGGCCCCGGGGTGACGGAGTTCCGGGAGGGGGACCGGGTGGCCTACGCCGGAGTCTCCGGCTCCTACGCGGAATACAACGTGGTGCCCGCGGATCGTCTGGTGAAGCTCCCCCCCGCCATCGATTTCCCGCAGGCGGCGGCGGTCCTCCTCCAGGGCATCACCGCGCAATTCCTCACCGTCAGCACCTATCCCCTCAAGCCCGGGGAGACCTGTCTCATCCACGCGGCGGCCGGAGGCGTGGGGACGTTGCTGGTGCAGATGGCCAAGCGAAGGGGCGCCCGGGTGATCGCCACGGTCTCCTCCCCCGCCAAGGCCGAGATCGTCCGCAACCTGGGGGCGGACGCGGTGATCCTCTACACCGAGCAGGACTTTGAGGCGGAGGTCAAGCGCCTCACCGATGGCCGCGGCGTCGATGTGGTCTACGACTCCGTGGGAAAGGACACCTTCGAGAAGAGCCTGAACTGCCTGCGCCCTCGCGGCTATATGGTGCTCTTCGGCCAGTCCAGCGGGCCGGTCCCGCCCACCGATCCGCAGATCCTGAACCAGAAGGGCTCCCTGTTCCTCACCCGTCCCTCGATGTGGCATTATCTGCTGACCCGTGAGGAGCTGCTCTGGCGGGCCGGGGAGGTGCTCCATCTGGTGGCGACCGGCCAGCTGAAGGTCTTCATCGACTCCACCTTCCCGCTGGAGCAGGCGGCGGAGGCCCACCGCCGCCTGGCCTCCCGCCAGACGGTGGGGAAGATCCTGCTGATCCCATAGCCTGAATCCGCGCTCCCCGGAGGCCTGTTCATCGATGTTCACCTTCCTGGACCCCTTCGGCCTGCGGTGGACCGCGGGGATCGCCCTTGAGGCGGTCGACGGTCAGACCTGGCCGTCGACCGTTTGGCGTCTGGTGGAGGAACAGCGCTCCCCTTTCTCCGATCTCCACGGATCCGGCGAGGAGCTCCGACAGGTCTTCCAGGCGCCCGGCTGGGAGGCGATCCGTCTCTTGCGCCGCTACGGGGCGGCGACGGCTGTCCGGTTGCAGCTGCGCCGGCGCGCGGCTTCCTCCATCGCCCTGCGCCGGGCGGCGGTGCTGACCGGGCCGGTGGCGGCTCCTCTGCCGCCTTCCCGCTGGCGGTTCTACCGGAACGGGTTTCACTCGTGGAGCTTCGCCGGAACCACCCCGGTGGAAGGCCGGGACGCCGGGACCCTTTTCGGACCCCTGGGCGCCCCCATGACCTTCGATGTGGCGGCTCCTCCCGGACCCTCGGGTGTGCGACGCAGCGATCTGGTTGCCGCCCTGATCGTGGGGGAGCGGGCGCTGATCGTCGGCCAGATCACCACGGCGGATCAGTTCGTCAAGATCGAGCTGGACGCGCGCGGGATGCCCCAGCTGCACGTGTATGCCGAGCTGGACGGGATCTCCGTCGACCCGGAAGAGGAGGTTCCCTCTGAGTGGATCTGGGTGGAAACCCGGGAGGCGACCGATCCCGATCCGTTCGGGGACTATGCGGAGGCGGTCGCCCGAGCGATGCAGCCCCGGATCCCGCCGCACGCTCCTTCCGGCTGGTGCTCCTGGTATTTCTACTACACGCGCGTGCGCGATGCCGATATCCGTTCGAACCTGCAGGCGCTGGCGGCATGGCGGGAAGTCCTCCCTGTGGAGCTGATCCAGATCGACGACGGCTTCCAGGCGGCGGTGGGGGAATGGACCCGGTTCAGTCCTCGTTTCCCCGAGGGGGTGGCCCCGCTGGCCCAGGAGATCCGGGAGGCAGGCTTCACGCCGGGCCTGTGGCTTGCGCCCTTCTTAACGTGGCCGGAGGCGGCGGTCGTCCGGAGGCATCCGGACTGGCTGCTGCGGGATGCGCGGGGCCGTCCGGTCTCCGCCGGCTTCAACTGGTATCGCTGGCTCCGCGCCCTGGATCCCACCCATCCCGGCGTGGAAGAATGGCTTCAGGATCTGATCCGCACGGTGGTCCATCGCTGGGGGTTCCCTTACCTGAAGCTGGACTTCCTGTATGCGGCGGCGCTGCCCGGTCGCCGCTATGATCCGAAGGCCACCCGGGCGCAGGCCCTCCGCCGGGGGCTCCGGGCCATCCGGGAGGCGGCCGGGGAGTCCGCTTTCCTGCTCGGATGTGGCTGCCCCTTAGGCCCCGCCATCGGCCTGGTGGACGGCATGCGAATCGGCCCGGATGTGGCGCCCCACTGGGAGCCCCGCATGTTCGGCCTGAGCCGTCCCTTTCGGGCCGAGCGCAGCCTCCCGGCGGCGCGGAACGCCGTTCGGAACACCCTCACCCGCTCCTGGATGCATCGCCGATGGTGGTGGAACGATCCCGACTGTCTGCTGCTGCGCGCCCGTGCCACCTCCCTCACGGAGGATGAGGTCCGCCTGATGCTCACCGCCGTTGCCTTGAGCGGGGGGATGGTCCTGGTCAGCGACCCGGTGGCGGAGCTTCCGGAGGAGCGGCGAGCGCTCTGGGCGGCGTTGCTTCCCCCCACGGGGGAGCGGCCCGAGGTGCGGGATCTCTTCGAACGGGAGTTCCCCCGGGTGATGCGCCGGGCGGGAACTCTTTGCGGCGCTCCGGCGGTGTGGGTGGGTCTCCTGAATCCGGAGGATCGGCCCTGGCGAACGGCGCTGCCCCTGAGGGACCTCGGCTTGCCGGAGCCGGCTTGGGGCTTTGAGCGCTGGTCCGGCCGGGCCCAGCGGCTGACGGGGAACCTCCCGGTGGACCTGCCGCCGCATGGAGCGGCCCTCTGGCTCCTGCGGCCGATCCGACCCGGACCGCAGTGGGTGGGCTCCACCCTTCGGATCCCGCCGGGTGCGGAGGTCGTGGAAGGGGAGGAGGGAGCCTCCTGGGGGCGCTGGGTGCTCCGCCGGGAAGCCCGCGCGCGGGGGTTCGTCTGGCTGGGGATCCCGGATGAGGGAGGCGTGCCGGAGATCCGATGGAACGGGAGGCCGTGTCCGATCGAGCGGGCAGGGGAGGGCCTCTGGCGGGTCGAGCAGGCGTTTCAGGGGACGGGGGTGCTGGAGGCCCGTCGGGCTTCGATATGATCGTCCGTTGGTCGAATCCACTTCAAAACCCGATGTGGACGGAGGCGCTTCATGGAGCGGACGCTGGTGCTCATCAAGCCGGACGGTGTGCAGCGTGGGTTGATCGGGGAGATCATCTCCCGTCTGGAACGCCGTGGATTGAAGATCGTGGCGCTGAAGATGATGCGGATCACCCCCGAGCTGGCCGCGCGGCATTACGCGGTCCATCAGGGCAAGCCTTTCTATGAGGGCCTGATCCGTTACATCACCTCGGGGCCGGTGGTGGCGATGGTGGTGGAGGGACCCCAGGCCATCGAGGTGGTGCGCAAGACGATGGGCGCCACCGACCCGGCCAAGGCGGAGCCGGGGACCATCCGGGCGGACTTCGGCCTCACCATCGGGCGCAATCTGGTCCACGGCTCCGACGGGCCGGAAACCGCCGCCTTTGAGATCGGGCTGTTCTTCCGCGAGGACGAGATCCTCTCCTATGAGCGGGCCATCGACCCCTGGGTCCTGGAGCGCTGATTCAATCGAGGGCCTGCAGGGCCTGCGTCAGCGTCTCCGGATCCTCCACCCGGAGGGTGCGCACATGCGGGGCGATGCGGCGGATCAGGCCGCTCAGCACATCCCGGGGGCCGAACTCGATGAAGATCTCCGCCCCTTGCTCCACCATATAGCGCACGCTCTCCGTCCAGCGGACGGGGGCGATGAGCTGGCGGGCCAGCTCCGCCCGCAGGGCGTCGGGGTGGCCATCGAGGGGGCGGGCCTCCACGTTCCCGATCACCGGGACGCGGGGCGGGAAGAAGGGGATGGTCTCCAGCACCGACCGGAAGGGTTCCACGGCGGGGGCCATCAGGGGGGAGTGCGCCGCGATGCTGACGGCCAGGGGGATCACCCGACGGGCGCCTCGGGCCCGGGCGAGCTCGCCGGCCCGGGCGATGGCCCGCTGGCCTCCGGAGATCACCAGCTGCCCCGGGCAATTGTCGTTGGCGACCACCACGGCCTCGCCGGTCTCGCGGTGGGCTTCCTCGCAGATCTCCTCCAGGGCCGCCCGTTCCAGGCCCAGCACCGCCGCCATCGCCCCTGGTTGCTGCTCGCCGGCCCATTTCATCCATCGTCCGCGCTCCTGCACCAGCCGCAGGGCGTCGGGGAACGCGAGGGCCCCGGCGGCCACCAGCGCCGAGAACTCCCCCAGGCTGTGGCCGGCCACCCAATCGGGGGGGAGCCCGCCCCGGGTTCGCCACGCCTCGTAAGCGGCGATGGAGACGGTGAGCAGCGCCGGCTGGGTGTAGAACGTGTCGTTCAGCTGCTCCTCCGGCCCCTCGAAGCAGAGCCGGGAGAGGGCGTATCCCAGCCGGCGATCGGCTTCCTCGAAGATCGCCCGGGCTTCGGGGAAGCGCTCATACAGCGCCCGGCCCATCCCGACATACTGGGAGCCCTGGCCGGGGAAGACGAAGGCGAGCCGCGGAGGCATCCTCCATCCCTCCTCGCTTAGGAGTTCCCGCTCCTCGGGTTGGGGGTGAAGGTCTGAACGATGCGGTCGATGAGCTCCAGGAAGAAACGTTGCCGGAAGCCGGCGATGAAGGCGATCAGATACATGAAAAGCGGGTTGGCCGGCGCGGGGGTTCCCTGGATGGTGAAGAACCCCACGGTGATGATCATGTAGATGATCATCCCGATCATGCTCCCCAGGATCGGCTGGACGAGATACCACATCACATACTGGCGATCGAAGTCCCGCCGGATGGCCACGTGCCAGTAAAGGCTGTAGAAGATCCCGCAGACCCCGCCCAGGCCGCCCCACATGATCGGCTCCCAGATCCCCTCATAGCCGGGCGGGACCACCCAGGCGCTGTAGCCCCGCCCGGCCGTGAGGGCCCAGAGATACGCCCCCAGCCAGGCCAGCCCCCACAGGAACACGAAGAGCCCGTAGGTGTATGACCAGCGCCAGAGCCGGCGGGCGATGGCATATCGGGTCAGGGCGAGGCTGTAATAATATTCCGCCTCATCGTAGCCATCGGGCTTCAGGAGCGCCTCGCGGGCCTGCTTCAGCCAGCTCAGGGCTTGCTCCGCGGAGCCCGGGTCCGGGATCGCCCCGCCGGCGATGCGCCGGTAGAGCTCATCGATCCGCCCGTGGAGCTGGCGGGTCTGGGCTTCGTCCACGGAACGAGGGCGGGAAGCGGAGAGCCGCTCGGGGGAGGAGGTGGGCACAGGTCCCATCGATGCCTCTCCTTCTTCAGGGGTCTCCATAGATGTCTCGAGAGAAGGCGCGATGGGGCCCACGGCCTCGGGCTCCAGCAGGCCCGGGATGCGCAGCGCCCGCATCGGTCCCTCCGGGTCGATTTGAATCCCCTCCGAAGCCGGAGGAGGGGCCTCCCAGCGCCAGGAGGGGGGAGCGGCCTCGGGAAGCGGCGAGGCCCTCACGGCCGCCGCCCGCGCCGCTTCCATGGCCAGGAAACGAAAGCCGTCTCCGTCTCGCCCCCCTGTGGGAGTCGGAGAGGGAAGGCGCTCCTGGGGATCCCGATCCCCGGACCCGGAGGCCCCGGCTTCCACATCCGGGACCGGTGGCGCTTCCGGCACCGGAGGGGCCGAGGAGGGTTCGGCCGGAGGACGCGAAACCGGAGGCTCTGGCGGGGCAGGGGGCGACTCCGCCGGCTCCACCCACTCGGCGAGGCCAGCGAACAGCGCCCGCCCTTTTCCGCGCAACGAGATCTCTGAGCGCCCTCGTTTCCCCATCGCTCCCTTCGCTCCGAATCCGGAGGCAAGGATCCGCTCACCAGAACCCTTCTTCCTGCGGCCCGATGGGTTCCAGGTATTCCATCTCGACGACGTGACGGGACCAGAGGCGCTCCCCCTCCCAGGCCTCCGCGATGACCGAATAGCGTCCGGGCGGCAGCTGCCGGAGGACGGCGCTCGCCGCATCCAGGGCCTCCCGCTGGTCCAGCGGGGCTTCGAAAAGCTCCATCACCTCGAACACCCGACGGACCTCGTGGGGCGCCAGGGTCACGGTCATCTCCCCCAGGGGGAAGGCCACCGGTCCCTCCAGGCGGAGGGAGACCCGCAGGGAGAGCGGCCGGTCCAGGTCCGAGATCACCCAGACCTCCCGCAGGGGCGGCTGGCCCACCCCTGCCCGCTCCACATAGGGGACGATGGAGACCAGGACCGGGGTGGAAGCCTGCTGCAGGGCGAAATAGCCCTGCTTGGGGACGCGTTCCACGTCCAGCACCGCCCAGGTGATCCCTTCCCAGGGCTCGACGAACATAAAGTGGAAGTAACCGGTGATCTGCCCCTTGGCCCGGCGGTAAGTGTGGATGGCGAACTCGATGAGGCGGGCCTGGTAGCGCTGGCTGTTCTCCACGAAGGCCTCCAGGCTCTCCCCCATCTCCACCCCTGCCACGCGGAAGGTCTGCTCCGGCTGGAAGTTGTGATACATCCACGTCTCCCATTTCGGCGGCCAGGCGTCGGGGCCGAGGACCCGTCGGAGGAGCTCCGCCCGGGGCAGCGCCTGCGCCCCGAACTCCGAGGGCAGCGGCGCGCCGGGCAACGCCTGGAAGTCCCGCATGTGGCCCCAATACCATCCGGGATACGCGTGCTCCCGGAAATCCGAGGCCTCTTTCACCGGTCGGGTGGGATCCGCGGCCCGGATGGCCGCCGCCACCAGGGGCGCCAGGGTATACCGGTTGTGGGTGGGCTCGTTGTGGGCGCACCACAAAAAGATCGAGGGATGCGCCCCGAAGTGCGCCACCATCGCCTGCGCCTGGCGGACGGCCTCCTGGGCGAACGCCTCATCGTCGGCGTAGCCCCACTGCAAGGGGAAGTCCTGCCAGACCAGGATCCCTTCCCGATCGCAGGCCTCGTAGAAAGCCGGGTGGGTGAGGTGGGCGTGCACCCGCACGGCGTTGAGGTTCGCCGCTCTCAGCAGGCGGACGTCCCGCGCCGCGTCCTCCGGAGTGTAGGCGGCCAGCCACTGGGTGGGGATGATGTTGGTGCCCCGCAGGAACACCCGGCGATCGTTCAGGAGCAGCCACGCGCCCTCCTGGCCGAGGGTCCGGAAGCCGATGGGCGCCGCCGCCTGTTGATCCCCCAGGGCGGCCTCCAGCCGGTAGAGATGGGGGAAGCCCCGCTCCCAGATCTCCCAGCGCGGGAGCTCGGGGAGATCCCAGATCAGGGAGATCGTCTGTCGTCCGGCCTCCAGGTCCAGCGTCCGCACCGTCGTGAGGGAGGGGCCTTCGAAGTTCTCCGGGCGGAGGGCGAAAGTGACCTCCGCGCGGCCGGCGGCGAGGGCGTCCAGGGTGAGCTGAATCCGGAGGCGCCAGCCCTGGGGGCGACGGAAGGTTTGATGGGTGAGATGGAGCAGCGCCACCGGCCCGGTCTCGAAGATCGTGACTCCTCCCCACAGCCCGCCGGTTCCCCGCTCCTGCCCGCGGGCGGTGGTGCCGCCGGGGCGGCAATCGTGCTGGCCGAAGATCCCCTTGATCTGCCGCTTCAGGCGGGGCCACACGGTGCCGTAAGGCTCCTTGGGGGCCGCTACGCGGAGCCAGAGGGTGTGGGGCTCCCGGGGGAGCTCCAGGAGCCAGGGCTCGAAGTATCCCTCGTGGGCGCCGAGGAGCCGCTCATCCGCCCACGCGCGGCCGAAGTAATCCGCGCGCAGGCGGGCCCAGCGGCGGGGCCCCGTCGCCGCCGGCAGCTCCAGCCGATACCAGCCCACCTCCGCCTCCATGCCCTCCAAAGCCCATTGATGGGGAAGGGAGACCTCCCGCCAGCCCTCGGAGGGCAGCCCGGAAGGGGTTTCCGCAGGATGTGGAAGGAAGTGCGCTCGCATGATGAAGAGAATCTCCGGCTCAGGATAGATGTGGATTGCTTTCCAGTATACAGGCGGCGGCTTGAGAGGAACAGTCGGAGCGGACGGTCGACCGACTGCGAGGCCCATGGTATCCTGAGGCCGATCTCTGAGGATATCCGACGGATGAGCCTGCGAGCGCGCATCGAGACGATGGCGATGCAACGGGCGGGCGGATATGCCCGGTGGCGGGAACGGCTGGCCGTCCAGTCGGCCCTCTGGGGGATGGCGCTGGCCTGGTCGCGGTTCCTGGGGTTCTTTCAAACCCTCCTGCTGGCCAGCTGGCTGGGCCCGGCCGATTTCGGACGGTTCAGCGCCCTCCAGAGCTGGTTGCGCTTCGGCCACGAGAGCGGCGAGTCCGGCCTCTCGATGCTCATCATTCGCGATCTGACCCGCGGCGATACCCCTCGCGTGAGCACGTATATGATCCTGCGGGGGCTCTGGATCGCGGGCCTGTGCGGGCTGGCCGGGCTGGCGGCGTGGGGAGCGGTGGCGCCCCCGGCGATCCGACCGGAGCTGCCGGCGCTGACCCCGCTGCTGTTCCTGATGGTGCTCATCCCGTTGCAGGGCGCCCGCCTGGCGGCGGCTGGCCGGCTGGACCGCGCGGCGGCGGTGGTGTTCCTCACGCGCACGGTGGGGCTCACCGGCATGACCCTGGCGGCGCGGTGGGGATGGACGGCGTTGTGGCTCGGCTTCGCGGGGGCGATGGCCCTGGACGGCCTGGGCCTCTGGCTGGCCGCCCGACGGGTGGGGCCGCCGCTCTGGCCGGCCGCCGGGCGGCGGTGGGCGCCCGAGGCGATGGGGGAGGGGCTCCAGATGCTGGCCTTTGGAATCCTGGGATCCCTCTACGCGCGGGCGGACAGCCTCCTGCTCTTGAGCTTGCGGGGATCTGTGGAGGCGGGCTTTTACAGCCTGGCGTATCGTTTTTACGAGGCCGGGCTGTTGCTCAGCAACGCCCTCGCCGTGGCGCTGCTTCCCCGGCTGGCCCGGGAGGAGTCCCCGGCCCATCGGGCCCGTCGCCTCCTCGGCGCCTACCTGGCGCTTCCTCTGGGCATGGCGATCGGGATGGCGCTTCTGGCGGAACCGCTGATCCGGCTTCCCTTTGGCCTCCGCTATCTCCCGGCGGTCCCGATGTTGCGGTGGCTGGGGCTGTCCTGGATCCCCGCCTTCCTTTCCAGCCTGGGGGCGACGGTCTGGATCAGCGCGGGCCGGTCGGGGAGGCTGCTGATCGTCTTCGCCATGGGGGCGGCCCTGAACCTGAGCTGGAACCTGATCCTGATCCCCCGCTGGGGCGGGGTGGGGGCCGCGATCGCCATGCTCGTTTCCACCGCGGCCATGGCCCTCGCCTTCCTTCCCTCCCTGAGGTCCCGCTGAACTCCTTATCGCACCGGGCGCTCCGGGCCGCGACCGCGAAAGGCGTCGATTCACCGCTTCCTCCATCCCGAGGCCGGAGGCTCCCCCGCCCGGGAAACCGAAAGCCCTAAGGGACATGCGGAGCGTGGAGCGCCGGAGATCTCTCCTTCGCAGCCCAACACGCCCGCGCGGATCCCCGGTTCCCGAGAGGGCCGCGTCCGCCCTTCATCCCGAACCGATCCTCATCAATCAGGTTATGTAAAGATAAACCCTATCGCATCAAGCGGTTATAAATTATAAACCAGTGTATGAAAACGGTAGGAGCGTATCCGGATAAGGATGATGTGCGGTATAGTGAATGAGAGAAGACCCGCGGGAGGATCCCGGAGGGCATCATGCGGCGAAGGGGACAGGGGTTGGTGGAGTTTGCCCTGGCGTTGCCCTTGTTGCTGTTTCTGGCGATGGCGATCGCCGATTTCGGGCGGATCCTGCTGGTCTATGCGGAGCTGGGCGGGGGCGTGCGGGAGGCCCTGCGGTATGCCATCGTCCAGGCCCCCACCGGCAGCATGACCAAAGCCCAGTGGAGCAGCTTTTGCTATGGGGATCTGCTGGATCGCCTGAAGGCCACGCTGGTGCTGACCCCGAAACAGGCGCTGGTCCCGCAGCGCACTTACTTTGTGTATTTCGAATCCTTCCGCTACGACACCGGACAATTCCAGCCGGCCGTGGAGTGCGCCTCGGTCGATCGGAAGTTCGTGCTGAAGCGGGAGGATCGGGTGGTGATCGATGCTCAGGTGACTGTCTCGCCGGTGACGCCGATGATCCAGGCCCTGCTGCCTCAGGTGACGATCCGCTATCGGGCCGGGCGGACCCTGTTCCCGCCGGACGGGGTGTATTTCGGCCCGAGCCAGCTGCCGAGCCCATAAAAGGGAGGGGATCCATGGGGCGAGGACGCTCCGGTCAAACGCTGGTGCTGGTGGCGCTGATGCTGACGGCCCTGATCGGGCTGGCGGCCCTGGCCATCGATGGCAACCAGGCCTATGCCCAGCGACGGCGGGCTCAGAACGCCGCGGACGCAGGGGCGCTGGCCGGGACGCGGGCGTTGTGGTTCGCCCAGCATGGGGTTGGCGGTGAGACGGCGATCCTGCAGGCCATCCATTCCGTCGTCGAGGCCCAGGGGATCCCGGACGCCGGCGGACAGCCGGGGGATGCCCAGAACGCGAACGTCCAGGCTTTCTACTACATCTCGGAGGCGGAGCAGATCCCCATCCCGGCGGGCGCTGTCCCTCCAAACGCCCGGGGGATAGCGGTGGTGGTCCGGAACCCCTTCCGGTCCTTCTTGGCGGCAGTGATCGGCCACGCCTGGCTGGAGGTGCGAGCCCAGGCCACGGCGATCTATTCCCCGGGCTGGAGCTCGGGCGAATACGCCCTGACCGCCCTGTGCAAGAATGAAAACACGAACGGGCCCTGCTATCAGAACGCCCTGAACCTGAGCGGGAGCGACATCTACATCAACGGGGGGATTCACTCGAATGCCGGCCTGAACCTCACAAGCGCGGATCCCCGCAAAGCCCCTCACGTGGTGCTGGAGAACGGGGTGTGCGAATATGGAGGAGAGGCGTATGGCCTGAACGACGCCGGGCTGGGATGTGAAGGAGCCTCGCCGATCATCCTCGAGCCGTTGTATACCATCGACCAGTTCCAGCCGGGAGGGACTTACTGGCAGGATGCTGGGCGGAAATTCTGTCTGCAGCCCTCCTCCGCCCAGGGGGTGACCCTGGACCCGACGGCTCCCTATACGCCCACGCAGGGCTCCTGCGGTTCGAACACCCTCCGCACTTACCGGCTGGTGAACGAAGCGCTTTATTTTGTGAACGGGGATGTGACCGTGAAGATCCCCAGCGGCTGGACCACGCCCATCACCATCACCGTGGCCGCGACCGGGCGGATCAATGTGGACATGAAGAACTGCCCCGACATCAACGGGGACAATCTCCCGGATTGTTCCCCGCTGTATGCCTACACCGCGCAGAACCTCCTGTTCTTCAGCCCGGTGAAGGATGCCTCCACGCCGGTGATCCAGGTCAGTTCCCCCAACATTTACTGGAACGGCCTGATCTACGCGCCCGTCGGACTGGTCCGCATGTCCAGCGCGGGCAACATCGTGAGCGACGCGGGGGCCATCCTGGCCTGGCGGATCGATCTCTCGGGCAGCAAGATCTCCATCATCGCTCAGCAGGGCCTGGGCCCGCTGGGGCGGCCGCGGATGAAGTTGATCCGATAGGAGGAATGGATGCGGCGAGGACAGGGGCTGGTGGAGCTGGCGCTGAGCCTGACGGTGTTGCTGCTGCTGGTCATGGGGTTGATCGATCTGGGGCGGGCCTTCGTGGCCTGGCTGGCGATCCACGACGCCGCCGCGGAGGGGGCCCTCTACGCGGCGGTGAACCCCTACTGCCGGAACCCCAACGATCCGCTCCCACCGGACGCGGACCCGGACGTCCAGTGCACGGATCCGAACAACGTGCAGTATCGGGCCTACACCCGGGCCCTGAGCGAGACCCGCTGGATCCCCTTCTCCCTGGTGGATCCCAGCCGGATTGCGGTGGTCGTGGAGCCGAACCAGGGGTCTTCGGCCACCCCGGTGATCTATGAGGGGGATCCCATCACCGTGACGGTGATCTACACGATGCCGCTGATCACCCCGCTGATGCAGGGCATGCTGGGCCCGGAGCTCATCATCCGCGCCCAGGCGGTCCAGATCGCCCTCGAAGCCAAGCCGAGGAACCCGT
>Ga0079995_1033071_pt1 | contig 13347 bp, 20 predicted proteins | sample FaiFalFF_MnMetaG_2_FD_69198 | JGI IMG/M metagenome (GOLD analysis project Ga0079995, IMG submission 69198) | Freshwater microbial communities from Yellowstone National Park, Wyoming, USA - Fairy Falls C (FF_Mn_C) (SPADES assembly) (version 4) | ecosystem: Environmental > Aquatic > Freshwater >... | reverse complement strand
TCCTCGTGGTTATCGCACCCGTCCCGAGCAACCGGCCCCACTCCGCTGGCGACCTGACGCCCCCGGCCTGCTCCTTGAAGAACTGGCAGTTCTTGTATGCGTCCTCCGTGACGTTGGCGCAGTACTTGAGGAAGTGGTCGACATCGATCTTGGCCTTGCACGTCCCGCTCGAGTACAACGGGCAGATCATGTCCCGGAGAAAGTCAGTAAAAGCAACTATATGAGACTATTGGTCCATCCCCGCAGATCATAGCGAGGGCCCTAGCACGTGGCGGGCAGGGCCCCGGAGCTTGAATCGTTCAAGTTCCGTCCCCTCGGGGAGTTGCCGGTCAGGCCCTGCCCTTCCTCATCTCCTCCAGCCTTTCGTCTATCAACCGCCTCAGCTCGAGGAGCTCCTCGGCGCTCAGCCTCGACACTAGGTACTCGGCGTACCTGAGGTAGCGTCTCTCGTCGTGCATCCCCGCCAGGCCGAGTTCGTTGAAGTGCTCGACATAGATGTACTCGTCGGGGCCGAGGTAGCACCACCTGGCCTTCTTTGTGCCACCTTCGGACTCCACGTGCTTGACGTAGCGGTAGGCGTTGTTGCCCCTGGCACGGATGGTCATGTAACCCTCACTCCCGCACCTCGGGCAGTACACCTTCGTCTTGGCCCTGCTTGGAGGGGACTCAACCTGAACCTCCGACACACCTGCTCACCCCACCTTCCGACAAATTTGTATGAAAAAGCCACCTCATAAACCTCATGTTGAGTTGGGCTCGTTTTCGGGCGAGTTTTCTGACAAAATTGTCACACCATTCGAGTCAGCTTGCTATCACAGCATTTTTATTAGATTCTTTTCTGCATGAAGACGGTGGATGGAGACTAGTGCCACAGCTAGGGAGGAGGGCGAGAGTGCAAAACCGAAGGCCAACCCGAAGTTGCTGAGGGAGTTGCAAGCCATTCTAGATGAGATGGCCAAGACCTGTAAGTTAGGAGACAATCTTCCAGAAGAGAAATTTGAGTATATGATCATCAGGGCCCTGGGACCCTGCAGCAGGAGAAGGATCAAGGACCGGATAATGTGGTTGCGGGCCTTCGGCATCATCGAGCCGGGTCCCTTCTTCCCTGATGTGAGGTCTTATGTCGTCAAGAGATTATCAGTATAATATAACTGTTATGCGAGGAGGATGGTAATACCGTAGTTCGGCGTAGTTCGTACCCCCTCTGCGGCCCAAATCGCATCGTAATACCGCAAATTTTAAATTTCTGAGCTGTCATAACGACGTTATAGGTCTATCACTAAATTGAACATAAAACGTTAGCACCAAATAGAAGACTACAAATCGACATAAAGATGGAGAGGTGAGGTAAGGTGAGGTTGGAGGTGGTTGTAGTTGGCTAGTCAAGGCAGAAAGGTCAAGGCCTTGTTCTACATCGATGCAGAGCTATATGAACAATTCCGCAAAGCTGTCACCCTGAGATATCAAGGTTACCGTTGGGGGGCCTACAGCCGTGCGGTCGAGGAGGCCATCCGGCAGTGGCTTGCCGAAACTACGCCGGACTACGAAGAAAAAGTCATAAGCAAGGAAAGAAATGACTCCAAGGTCGTCCAGGTCTATGGCCAGGTGAAGCGATACCTCCTTCAGAACTACTACGTCGACCTCCGGCCGGGCGATAGGGTCCCGCTGGGCCACCTGCGGGAGGCCATCATGGCCGTCAGGGGGGTGCACGAGGTGACGGTGCGGAGGTGGCTCCGGGCCTTCCACGAGGTGGGACTGATCAGGCCGGCGGGCACGTCGGTCTGGGAGTTGCAGGAGTAAGGTTTATTGCGGAAGATAACCATCCATATGGACGGGATGGCCACATGGACATCCAGACACACCTGGAGGACTTCGGGGTAAGCGGGGAGGGCCCCATAGGCTACAAGTGCAGGTACTGCGGCCGGGTGTTCGGCACGGAGAAGGGCCTCAACTCCCACATCACGAAAAGGCACCTCGACAGGGATGTCCCCCTCGATGAGGCGCTCTTCACCTACAACAGGGTCGAGGTCGAGGAGGGGCCGGGAAAGAGGGCCGTCCTGAAGATCCACATGGACAAGGCGATGCTGAAAGAGTTGGTGGGCAAGGCGGCCGAGTTCGGCTACCCCTTCGACGTCTTCATCTTCAAGCTCCTGAACATAGCGCTGGCACCCACTCTGAACGAGATGGAGAAGATCGTGGCCGAGTTGGCCAAGACGACGGGGCATGACATCTTCTCACCCATCACTTACACTCTCTATAAGGGCGGGACGGGTCAACCCGTCAAGATACCGAGGGAGCCGCCTGCGGAGGTGGGGCCGTACATCTCCTGAGACGGGTGGCTTGCCGTGAGCCACGTCGGCCTGAGGACCAGGTGGATCGTACACGCCATCAAGTGCGACGAGGGCGAGAAGTACGACAGGTACTTCGCCATCGCCTACCTCCCGAGGACGGACAGGTACGACGACTGCGTGGCCGTGGGCAGCCTCGAGGTCTCCAAGGGCCTCGACGGGAAGGAGTTCTTCAACCCGGCCAAGTTCTACGACCCGGAGAGGATGGAGGACGCCATAGCGCACATGATAGCGGCCCTCGCCGCCTTCAGGGCCGTCCGCCACGGCCTCGATCCGGCGCAGGCGTTCCACAGGACCATGAACCGCATCGAGTCCCTCCGGACCTACATCCCGGCCCTTGTCGAGAAGTACCACCGTGCGATGAGGGCCGCATCCGGCTGAGGGGCCCTCCCCCCGTATTTCAGGTTTAATACCCAGAGATTCGTAGGATAGTACGCCATGTCGCAGCCCAGGAAAGGCGGCGCCAAGCTCGACAACCACCCTATGAAGATCGTCCCCGTCTACTTCCCCGATGTGGTGGTGGAGGCCATCGACATACTGATAGAAAAGGGCGTCTACCCCGACAGGTCCAGCGCCATCAGGAGCATCGTCATACAGAGCCTCCCCGACGTCTTCATCAAGTACGGGCTTCTCGAAGACCTGACCGCAGGTTTCAACGGGGTGCCGGCGGCCCCTGCGCCGACCAGCCCGTTCTCCTTCAAGATACCGGCGGCGCAAGCCAAGGCCCTCGAGGAGATGGCCTCGGTTCTCGGCGTCGAGAGCCAGGGCTTCGTCGTCCGGATGGCCCTCGACCACTTCTACAGGAGCTACTACGTGCCGTACTTCCGGCCCCTCGCCGAGTCCCTGAAGGAAAGGAGGGAGGACGTGAGAGGCCGGAAGGTCGACAACCGCCAGCCATAACAGCCGTAGCCCCCCTCCACTCAATTTTCTTTTTGAACACTTATATTGGTGCCGTGGGACAGCATAGTGGGATGGAGTTCCGCAAATTCGCTGTGAACTCGGGCACGGCCCTGAAGGACACGTCGGCCATAGCGATGATCTCCGTCGGTGTTCAGCTCATTCAGAAGGGCGACTACCTCCTCGGCGGCGGCCTCGTGGCGGCCGGCTGGGCCCTTCTCGTGCTGGACCGCTACCTCCTCGGGGGTGGGGGATGATGCAGGACGTCGAGAAGGCCCTCAGGAAGCTCCTGAGGGAGGACGGCGTGAGCGGGTACTCGTTGAAGGGCAACAAGGTCATCATCTACGTCGAGAGCGACCAGTACGCCCTCAGGTACAGAACCTTGTCGCTAGAGGGGTACGAAGTTGAGATAAAAGTCATAGGAAAGCTGAGGGTGCTATAAGGGTGGTGCCATGGACCGGACCAGACGCTTCGGCGTCTTGGCCGGAGGCATCAGCATAGGCTCGGAGGAGGTCACGGCCGGGACGCTCTCCGGCCTCTTCAAGGACCTGACCGACGGGACGGACGTGATAGTCTCCAACTTCCACGTCTTCAAGGGAAGGCCCGGGAAGACGCTCATCCTCCAGCCCGGGAGGTACGATGGCGGGAGGGCCACGGGCGACGTAGTGGGCGTGCTGAAGAGGTACGTCTCGATCGGCGGCCACGAGGGCCTCCCGTGGTGGCTGAGGGCCCTCGCCGTGCTCTTCGGCTGGCTCCTCGGCCCGTGCAGGGACCCGAACTACGTGGATGCGGCCGTGGCGGCGTTCCGGCCCTCCGACCCGTCGAGGACGGCCACCGGGGGCGTGTACATAGAGGACGGAAGAATAGTCTTCCCGAAAAGCTCGATGACAGGCGACGGCATAGCCGGCAGGAGGGTGTGGAAGGTCGGCAGGACCACGGGCCTCACGATCGGCGAGGTCATCGACGACTCCGCCACCGTGAAGGTCTGGTTCGGCAACAGGTGGGCCCGCTTCGACGACCAGATCCTTGTCCGTGGCGAGTCGCAGGGCGGCGACTCCGGCTCGCCGACATTCGTCATGCTCGGTAATGAGCCAAGTGAGGCCGACGCATTCGTCGGCCTGCTCTTCGCCGGAGGGGATGGGGTTTGGGTCACGTGCAAGTACAAGTACCTGCTGGAGCTGCTGAGGGTGAGGTGGGGTTAATTAGGTGGCGCTTCCACACACTCAGGTGGGATGATGGCCACATCGACCACGTGGACTATGAGGAAGAGTAGCGACATCAGGCTCGTGAAGCTCTTCGACGAGTACGACGACATAGAGGTCTCCAGCATCGTCCAGGGGCGCTACGAGTACGCCTACAGGGTCGTCAGGGTCGAGGGCGCCAAGGTCACGCTCGAGAAGATGTGGGAGTACGTCAGGCGCCTCCGGCAGAAATACCCTGACAGGCGTTTCACGATAAGGAGGGTGGTCCTGAGGGTAAACGGCCGGAAGAGGGTGTTCCACGTCATCACGAGGGACATCAAGGGGGACCCGGTGGGCAGCATAGACGGCACGGTCCCAGATGTCATCCCAATCTACGTCAACCTCCGGAGGCAGGAGTTCTACGTCCCAGAGCGGTGCATCCAGGAAAACAGGAAGCTGACGAACTTCGTGATCCTCAGGGTCCTCGGCGCCCTCGGCATCGCAAGGAACAAGTACCTCGGCATCAAGCACATCCTGTGAGTCTCGTGCAGGGGTGGTGCGGGATGCCCCCCTACAGGACCCCGTACATGATCGGCCGTGACATCGAGTACAGGGCGAAGCAGAAGCTAGAGCAGATGGGATTCACCGTGATAAGGGCCGCCGCAAGCAAGGGCCCGATTGACCTCGTGGCCATCGACAAGGCCACGTGGCAGATATGGTTGGTGCAAGTGAGGAAGTCTCACGTCCCAGTCGACCCCGAGAAGTTGGTTCAGAAGTTCAGGGAGCTGAAGGCCCTCGCCGGTGTGTACACGGTGAGGGCCATGGTCTACACGAAGAGGGGCGACAGGTACAGGTTCGAGGAGGTGTGAGGGGATGGGAAACAGGGCCGCCATCGCATTCCTCACGATCTCGGTCCTGGCGCTCATCCTCATGGGTGCGAACTACGTGCTGGACTACCTCGGGACGGACGTCCTCCTGGACTTCTACCCGTGGGGCGAGGTGAGCGTCCAGAAGCTCCTCGGGAACACCGTCATCTTCGCCCTCGCCATGGTCGGCTGGCTCATCACGCTGGCCGCCCTCATCCTCGGGATCCTCCAGCTGAGCAGCGAGAGGCTATGGTGAGAGGAGACTCCTCATCCTCCTCATGGTTATGTAGTGGATGCTCTCGACCTTCATCGTCTTGACAAGGTCCTCCGCCACGGCCTCCGCCCTTTGTATCACCTCCTCCTCCACGAGCAGCGGGTTGGAGGCCTCTATCACCGAAGCACAGATTTCCTTCAGGTCGCTCCTCAGCTGGTCCTCCGAGATGGCCCCGTGGGAGAAGAGGTTGTAGAGGTAGTTGATGGTCGAGGCCACATCTATACGGGCTTTCGGGTCGCTTATCCCGGCGATGAGCTCCCTCACCTTCGACCAGAGCGTCATGCCCTCACCCCACTCACTCGAACTCCCTTATGATCGTTCCGCACTTCGGGCACCTGGTCCCCTCCAGTATGACGATGGCCGCCCTCAGGAAGATGTCCTCCTTCCTGACGTTCGCCTTCCTCTCCAGCTCCTCCAGCCTCTCCCACAGCCTGCCCGGGACTATGATCTCAAGTCTCCTGACCGCCACCCTCCCTCACCTCCGGCCCTCCCTTGATCTCCCTCGCAAAGGCCGTGGTCAGCTCGATGATCCTGTCGAGGCACTCGGGCTTCGCATCGTACACGACGACGTAGTGCTTCTTCAGGGTCTCGACGAACTTGTCCCACACGACTTCGGGATTGTTCAGGAAGAAGGACAGCACCCTCCGTGCGAAGTTGCGGTGCGTGAGTCTCTGGGGGCCTGCGACCCCGAATTCGTCTAGAACGGGGCCCAACCTGGTGTCGAAATCTAGCCAGAGGGCGTCGGCCCTCGCCTTCCTCTCGACCTGCAACTCGTGGATGCCCTCCAAGTACTCTATGTCCCTGATCGGTCTGGTCTTCGCTATGTAGGATCTCCTAGCCTTCTGATACTTTAGCCGGATCCTCTCTTCCTTGGACTCCCCCATCCCCATGGGATATCGGTTTTGCTGTTCTTAAAAGTGTTTCACACCGTATACCCAACAGTATGGTATCTAGTGTGCTATACGGTATACCGCACAGTATATGATGCTGTTATTAAACTTTATTAAGAAGACTTATCACCTAGTCAAAGATCGGTTTAATAGTTGCCGCTTTCCAATAGTTGGCGAGAAAGACGGGGTGAGGAAAGGGGATGCCGCTGTTCAGGGACGGGCTCCAGATGTTCGCCAAGTACCAAGCGAAGTACAACCCCGATGTCGTCAGGCAGAGGTTCACGGATGTCAGGGATGTGGCTCTAGCTAGGGCGCAGGGCGGACTCGTCATCGTCGACACCATCCGGTCGATGATCAGGGACTACCTCGACCTGAGGGGGATCACCGGCGGCCAGAGGGCCACGTACCTCGCCTTCGCCCTTGCGCTCTGGAGGCACACGGAGAGGCAGAGGGGACCGGCAGCCGATAGGTACGCCGACGGCCTGATCGAGTACTACGTCCGTGCCTTCGGCCTCGACAGGACGATACTGAACGACATCGCCAACACCATCATCGTGAGGACTACGCCGACTCCGCCGCCGCCTGAGTAAATGCGCTGACTCGCCAAGCTAAACTTAACTTAAACCGTTTTTTTCTTTTTTTGGGTTGTTCCAGCCGAGACAGCTAGTGGTCTATGTCTACCCGATGGGCAAGTGGGTCAGCTTTAGGGCCGTGGACAGGCTCCACGAGGTCCTCGACAACATGGATGACTATTTGCATGAGTTCGGCAGGAGGAGTGTGGTGGCGGGGCGTGCCGACGGACCTTAGCGAGCAGATCCTCAGGAAGCAGATGTACTTCAAGAAGCTGCTGTCCGACGATGCCCTGATGGTCAACCTTAGCAACATGATCAGGATGCATCCTCTCCTTGCGAGCGATGTCTGGCTCGACATCACGGCCATGGACTGGGCTACCCTCGGCCCGATATTCTACTTCTCCATAGTCCCTGTGGAGATAGAGCCCCTCACCGTGCTGTACGAGTTCGAGCCCGCCACCATCGATGAGATGCAGTTCGGGATATGGTTCAAGTTCGAGGCCGTGGACTTCGGCAGTCTCTATGCCTTCCTGAACGATTTGCTCGAGTTCCTGCTGGCCAACTTCCAGGACTGGTTCCTCGCCTTTTTGCGTGGGAAGGCCCGCTACGGCTTCGCCATCTACGGCAGGGACAGGTACGACCCGCCCGTCGCCACGGAGTTCCTGAGGTCCACGTTCCACCGGCTGAGGCTGCTGAGGAGGACCGACAGGTCCTACATGGACGCACTCAGGAACGCCTCGGAGAAGGCCGGGATCGTCGATGTGGCCAAGGACATCGAGTTCAACCTCCTGTACCTCCTCGCATCGGCGCAGGTCAACGCCTTCGTCCTGGGCCTCTCCGTCCTGGGGAGGAGTCCCCTCACGAGGACCGAGAACGGGTGGGCGGTCGTCCCCACGAAGACCTCGGACGGGAACGTGTACGAAGTCAAGTTCAGGACGCTCGACCACCTCCAGTACGGGTTCATCCTCGGCGTGAGCCACCTCGGGCACGGCGTCCTCATGCCCGAGGAGTCGGCCTACAAGATGCCGAGTCCGAGGAAGAACCCGCCGATCCTCGACCTCATCGTGGAGAAGGCACGGAAGATAACGAGGAACCTCGGAGTGACCTCCTTCGCCTACGCCAACTACAACAGGCCCGCCGAGATGGCCGACTACCACAAGAGCGAGAGGACGGCCCAGTACGACCTCCTGATGGCCCAGAGGGAGTTCCTGGAGGACTGGGTGGAGAAGAGGGTGCCGCCGGATGAGGCCAACCCGGTGAGGCTGAGGCAGTACAAGAACGCCATCCTCCAGCTGGTGTCGTGGAAGGCGAAGGCGCACGCCTGGGGCTTCGTCGGCTTCGAGGCCATGGACGAGGAGCAGTTCAAGGCGTGGTGGCTCGATAACTGGAAGCAGCAAGGTTTAAGGGAGAGTACACTCCTCCAACTTTACGAGGGGATAAGGCCATGGCTGCGGACCCTTCGGGAAAGAAAGCTCGATATCGGAAGGAGGGTGAGGGAGACCCGGAAGCGGTTGGCCTTGCTCAGCCGGGTCACATAGTCCAGCACCCTGCGACCGTCCAGGCGGGCGCCGCCGGCCAGCCCATCATGGCTCCCGATGTCAGGGACAGGCTCACGACGCTGATACAGGAGCTCCTCCTGAAGACGCAGGAGTTGGCCTTCGAGTACTCCACGCTCGACGAAGAGCACCTGATGGAGTGCCCCCTGGCCCCGAAGTGCAAGGACATCTTCAGGACCACGAAGGAGATCTACGACTACGTGAGGAAGCTCGCCCAGCCCCCGGCTGGGATGTAGGTGACTCCGTGTGTCCACGGAGCGCTTCCAACTCCTCCCCGTTTTTCTTGAGGTCGACGGCGTCCCGGTTATGCTCATCGAGGCCTCCAAGCAGCAGCCCTTGTACGGGCCCCCCTACTACTTGGTCTCGGTCAAGGTCATATACAAGGGGATACACAGCAAGGTCTTCCCCCTGATGGTTAGGGACGAGAGCGACCTGCGGAACAAGCTGAAGGTAGAGATCACAAAAATTAAATTTATTGAGGCTATGTACGGGCTGGAGGAAGTCAGGCGGGTGATAACGTGAGTGGCCCCGAGCTCAGCATGGGCAGGGAGGAGATTGAACTCGTCAGCAGGAAGATAGCCGAGGCCCTCACGCTGCACCTTCCGCAGGAGGAGGCCCTGCATGTGCAAGGCTCTGGGGGCCAGCCCCTCCAGGTCTACACGGTGGTGCCGGAGCACCTGATAGCCGAGGTCATCGACCTCGACCTCATAGCGTCGTCCGAGCACGGCATAACGGACGTAGTGGGGCAGGTAGCCGGGTTCTTCCAGAGCATAGCCAACGCCATCGTGGCCGGGATCAGCTCGTTCATGGAGCGCATAAGGGATGCTATAGTGGGCGCCATCAGGGAGATCGGCTCGATGCTTGTCGCCGCCATAGCCGACTTCACGGCAAGGGTGATCGCCAACCTGGTCGGGTACCTGGGGCCGAGGTTCGTAGAGCTGTTGAATGCGGTGGCCGATGCAATAACGAGGATAGGTGCGGCCATAGCGACGGCGATCTCGGCGATCTCGGCGGCCATAGCCACGTCGGTCGCCCAGGTCTCGGCGGCCCTCTCGACGGCCATAGCGTCCCTCGCCACGTCGCTCTCCCTCGCCATCAACCAGATAGCGACCTCGCTCTCTGCGGCCATCACGACACTCGGGACGGCCATCGCCACGCAACTGGTGAGCCTCTCGGCCGCCCTCTCCCAGGCCATCCTGAACGTCGGGTCGTCGATCATGGCGGCCATCGTCGGCATCGGGGCCTCCCTCGGCCAGGCGATCCTCAGCGTCGCCACTGCGGTGTCGGTGGCGATCAGCCAGGTGGCGGCGTCGCTGGCGGGGGCGATAGTCTCGCTGTCGACGGCCATCTCGGGGGCGATGGTCCAGATGGCGACCTCGCTCTCCGTCGCCATAACCCAGGTCGCCACGTCCCTCTCCGTGGCGATAACGCAGGTCACGGCGGCGCTGTCGGCCGCCATAGCCACGCTCGGTACATCCATAGCCGTCGCCATCAACCAGGTGGCCACCTCGATCTCGGGGGCCATACTCTCCCTCTCCGCCGCCCTGTCCACGGCGGTTGCCCAGCTGGGCACCTCCGTCATCAGCGTCCTCGGGGGCCTCATGACGACGGCCATAGCGGGGATACAGTTGCTCATGGGCCGTGTGGATGTGGCCATCGCCATAATGACGGACTTCTTCCCGCAGTTCTCCAGGTCGGTCGCCGAGAACCTGATCACGATCTCCGTGTCCATCAGGGAGTCCTTCCAGACCGTCTCCTCGGCGCTACTCCAGTTCTCCGAGAGGCTGACCCAGACCCTGACCAACAACCTAAGCGTCTTCGTCACAAGGTTGCTGGAAAACATCGAGAGGGTGGTGGGGACGCTCCTCAGCGTCTCGGAGAGGACCACGGAGACCCTTGTCAGGAACATGGACGTGACGGTCAAGGCCATAGCGGAGACCGGCGAGAGGCTGTCCAAGGCCATCGCCGACATCCACAAGGAGATCACCGATGCGGTCATCTCCAGCTTCAACAGGGCCTCCGAGGCGATCAGGGAGAACTTTGCGAAGTTCATGGACACCCTGAGGGACCAGTTCACGAAGATGTCCGACGCCCTCAGAGAAGCCAACCAGAAGATGGTGGACATGATACTGGACACCGGGAAGAGGACCATAGACTTCATCGACGAATCGTCGAGGAGGATCACCGACACGCTCCTGGACAACTTCTCGAGGTTCATGGACAGGCTGATGGCGGAGATGGACAGGCTCTCCAAGGCCCTCGACCAGCTCGGCGCCCTCTTCACCGGCTTCGTCAACTCGATACTGGAGCTGCCCGGGAGGTTCGACAGGTTCGTCAGGCCCTGGGCGAAGGCGTACTGGGAGGAGCTGATCAAGGAGCAACTGAAGGGATGGGAGGACGTGTGGAGCGAGTTCCCGAAGATGTTCAAGCGTGGGTCCGTCTCCGGCTGGGAGGCCCTGATAGTCGCACTCCAAGCGACCGCCATGCCGAGGGCGGCCTTGTCGGTGTTCGGGGTGGGCGGTGCGGGCGCCCCCGTCCCGGGGACGGCGGTGACGACCTACAAGCTCGTGGACTACTTCGCCAAGATCCCGGAGAAGGAGAACATCGCAGCATTCTCGGTGCCCTCGTTACTGTTCCAGCCCCTCCTCGGCGCCTTCTCGGCATACGTCGTCCCGGCCTTCAACACCATCGCCGGCGCCATCCTAGAAGGACTGAAGGCGCTGGTGTTCGCAGGGCAGACGACGCTCCAGATCATAATCGAGGGGGTCTCGGCCGGGGTCAGGTCGCTCTTCGAATTGATATCCACGGGGCTGGCGTCGGCCACGCAGGCGCTCTTCGAGGCACTCGAGAAGGTGCTGAGCGGACTCGCCACGGCCATAGAGCAGTTCTTCAAGAAGGATGTCGAGAGCATCAGGAGCACCACGAAGTCGGCCGTGTCCCAGATCTTCCAGATGAGCGGGTCGCTCGGTCTGCCCGATCTCTTGAAGCAGTTCGGGCTGGGCACCCCGGAGTTCCTCAAGCTGGATATCGTGCAGGAGAAGCTGGTCATGTGGCACCTGACGGGGATGGCGATGTTAACCATCCCGCTCTGGGCGCAGTTGCCTGTCAGGGCGCTCAGGAAGGCCCTGCACGCCCTCGGCAACGCCCTGATGAGTCACGGGTTGCCCCTCGGCGTCCTACTCAGGCCCTTCGGCATAGGCATCCAGACGTCCTTCGACATAGGGCGGGCCCTCGGCGCCGGCCTGTCGCACCTTTCTGGCGAGCTCAAGGAGTTCCTCGACCACATCCTCAGGGCCTACGCCTTCGGAGTCGGCATCTGGACCATGCAGCCCGTCTCCAAGCTGGTCAACTTCCACATGAGGAACATAGCGCCGATGGAGTTGCCGTCTGTTGACCGGATAATAGAGATGGTCAGGAGGAACATGCCCCACATGTTCACTGAGAACAAGGAGCTGTTCGAGACCCGGTTCAAGCTGGCTAGGCTGTACACCGCCATCCATGGCTACCCGGACGAAGTGATAGACATGATCTTCAGGAAGGAGGAAGAAGCCGGAGTGTCCATCAAGATCACGGACAGGTTCGAGGCGGAGAGGACCATTCCGCTCAGCCTGATGTATGCGCTCCCCTCCCATTCCGAGGTGGCGAGGATGGTGATCAGGGATGTCATCATCGACCCCGACGCCATCAGAAAGCTGTTCGCCGCCACCGGCCTGAACAAGGACCTCGCCGCCATGTTCTACTACCTCCACTTCAGGTACCCGCCGCCCGAGAGGCTGTGGACGTTCTACACTAGGGGGATCAGCGGGTTGCTGTGGGCCACCCTGACGGAAGAGGACAGGAGGGCCCTTGGGCGAGAAATCAGGGCGGCTGGGTTGCCGGAAAACCACGTAGTCGCAGAATCGGCCGAACTGAACTTCCAGTTCGGCACGCTCGACGACCTCATCAAGACCTACATGAAGTGGCACGACTTTGCCCGCTTCAGTTGGAAGTCCGGCTGGCCCTCCGACAACCTCATAGTCATCGACACGCTTGCGGACATACCGACGAAGATCGACCAGAGGTGGATGGTGAGGTTCGGCCTTTACGAGTTGCTGAGCGAGAAGGGGGTCACACGTGACTCGGAGGTAAAGGAGTTCGTCAGCAGGGTGGTCGAGAACTCGCCCGCCAGCCAGGTCCAGCTCGACCTGACGAACTTCTGCCGGACTCTCCAGGCCACCGGACTCCACCCGCACTACGTGCCCATCACGGCCGTCGCCGAGGTCATCAACACGATCGCCGACGAGAGGACCCTGCTCAGGACCGGAGTGATAAACTTGTACAAGGAGGGCTTCTTCGACACCGCCTCTGTCCACAGGATGCTCACGGGGGTCCTCGCCACCTCCTTCAAGGTGTCGTACTTCGACCCGGAGCGGAGGAGCTGGTTCGACGGATGGATCAACGTGCCCCTCAGGTACCTCGACATGGAGGCGAGGCTGATAGGACTGAGGGCCATAATGGACAGGGCCCTCGACATCCTGAGGGAGATCCAGAGGGACGTCCTGACCGGCTACCAGGAGTTCATCATAGAGACCTACGAGGAGTTCAGGCAGAGGTTCTCCAAGGTCATAGAGAACGTCAACAGCGTGTACTCGGCCGACTTCGAGAAGATAGCGGGGCAGAGGCCGCCGGAGGAGCTGACCCTGAAGTTCATAGAGGAGTACTACAAGCCGCTAGTCAGCTCGCTCGAGATATGGCGTGACATCTGGACGGTGAGGAGGATCAGG
>Ga0079995_1075592_pt1 | contig 13373 bp, 10 predicted proteins | sample FaiFalFF_MnMetaG_2_FD_69198 | JGI IMG/M metagenome (GOLD analysis project Ga0079995, IMG submission 69198) | Freshwater microbial communities from Yellowstone National Park, Wyoming, USA - Fairy Falls C (FF_Mn_C) (SPADES assembly) (version 4) | ecosystem: Environmental > Aquatic > Freshwater >... | reverse complement strand
TGGTCTTTATCCTTCTCTTTTATCTTTGATATTAAGCTACTTTCAACCCAAATCTCTCCTCTCTTTATTAGAGAAGCATTATATAGTCTCCAATTCCTAACCATTCCAAAATTTTAAACCACAAATTCCCACACCCCGAACATGATTTATTGGACAAAGCATGAAATTAATCCTTCGGCTTTAAAATATTCAGTTAAATAATTCTTAATCTTTTAAAACTTTAATGTCATTACTTAACTTTAAAGCTCTAAATAAGTGTCTTTTTATTTTCCTTGTCGTAGTTTTTGGAAATTCTTCATATCTTATAGCAAAATGTCTAATTCTTTTATATGCTTCAAGAGTTTCATTAACTTTTTCAACTTCATATTTTATTAAATTCCAAACATTATTATCGTTGAATTCTTGTCCCATTTTTTCAAGTTTTATTCTGACTTCTTCAAGATTTGGATAAATTATTGCTTGAATATTTTCGTCATCGGGACTGAAAACAAGTGCCTCTTCTATGTATATGCTTTTTGTTAATTTCTCTTCAATCTCTTCAGGAAAAACATTTTTTCCACCTTTTGTTACTATTACAAATTTTTTTCTTCCTGTTATGTATAAATAACCTTCTTCGTCAAAATAACCAATATCACCTGTCATTAGCCATCCATCAATTGTTAAGACCTCTTTTGTAGCACTTTCATTCTTATAGTATCCTTTCATAACATTTGGACCTTTTACAAAAATTTCACCATTTCCTTCACTATCAATATCTACAATCCTAACATCAACTGATGGAATAACCATTCCAACACTTTCATTTTTAGGTTTTGATGGAGGATTAACACTAACAAGAGGAGATGCTTCTGAAAGACCATATCCTTGAATAATAGGGAAACCATAAACACTCAAACCTTCACTTACCCATTTTGGCAATGCTGCCCCTCCTGATATAATATATTTTATTTTTTCAAGACCAAGCTGTTTTTTTATTTGATTACCAAGAAATTTTTTAGGTAATAGGTTTATAACAATTTTTTTTACACCTTTTTGCTCAGAAATTTGCTTATTTATTCTGATGAGTAATTTTTCTAATATGAGTGGAACATTCAACCAATATGTAGGTTTAGCAATTCTTAAATCCTCTAACATTTCAGATGGTTTTAAACTCCTTGCATAAAATACACTTACTCCATTATAAAATGGTGTAATTGTTCCAACTGTACATTCATAAGAATGATGAATTGGCAAAATTGAAAATAATCTATCTTCTGGTGTAAAGTCAATAATTTGATAAATATCACAAACATTTGATATAATGTTTTTATGACTTAGCATAACACCTTTTGGATCTCCTGTTGTCCCCGATGTAAATAAAATTTCAAGTAAATCATCCAAGTTAATGTTTTCATAATTAACACCACTTGAAAATTTTTTAGAAATTTCATCAAAGTCTTCCATAAGAATGATATTTCTTAATTTAGGAAGCTCATCTTTAATATCCTTTATATCAGAATAAAAGTTTTTAGAGACAATAATACCGCTTGTATCGGAAAATGAAAGAATGAATTTAATTGCATTTATGTCAAGCCTTGCATCTAGGGGAATAACAACACCCCCAATCCAACTTATAGCAAAATAAGAAATAGGCCATTCAGGTCTATTTTCAGATAGAATTGCAATATGATCCCCCTTTCCATATCCAAGTTCCTTTAAGAATCTTGCTAACTTTTTTATCAGATTATGAACTTGTCCAAAAGTTAAACTATAAATTTTATCATCTCTTACGATACTATAAGCTATATAATCTGAGAATTTATTACAGGCTCTCTCAACCATTTGAGGAATTGTTATGTAATCAAATCCGGATCTTATCGTTGGGACTTTCTTGACGGGTCTATCTAACTTTCTCATCTGAAAATTTTAAAGTCGTTTAATTTAGATAAAGCATTTTTTATTAAAGCCTCTAAATCTTCTTCTAAATAATAGACACTTTCATTTTTTCTTAAATTTTCAATTATTTCCATTACCAATAATTTTATCTTTTCCTTTACATTATCAGAAAATATGGGAATTTCAACTTCTTCTAATAATTTCTGAGTAAAAGCAATTCTTCCTCCTCTTCTGCCACCATTGGAAAGATAATAATTTCTAAAAAATGAGCTATTCAAAAAACCTAAAAGAAAATAAATATCATCTTCATTATATGGCTGAATAAATAACACATCTGATGAAGGTAAAAATCCACTTTCACCTAAACTAAAACGATTGTATGGTTTTCTATCAAGAACTGGAACATAAATTCTTTTCTTTTCTAAATTTCTAAATAAGAAATTATAATTTCTTAATGCTTGCCAATTGAACCATTTTTTATTTTTTGGCAAATATCTCTTTTCTAATTCATTTTTAAATTCTAATAGTTTTTTGTATATGTTTGGATAATTTTTTAAATCTTCCTCACTTGTTTTGTCGTCAATTAAAATATAATAATAATAGTTTTTTGTTATGAAGCGGGAGCAGTTTTTAGCTTTTATAAATTTCTTTACTAATAGTTTCTCTTTTTCACTTAATTTTAAAAAATTTTCATCATTTATTAAAAATGCTTTATCAAATCCTGAAACAAGACCTACTCCAACCTTAGCAATCTTTTTAAGTTTAATAAATGAAAATTTTGGTATTTGAATGTGGAAGGATGACCAAACAAATGAATTATGAAAATGCTTTATTTCTCTATAATCCCATATTTCATTAGAATTTTTATTTTTTAAAGTTTCAAGAGCTGATTTCATTATTTCTAATGAGGTTAAATTTTTGGTTTTTATACTTAAAACTTCAATTTTTTCATTATTTAAATCAAAACTTCCCTTTTTAAATTTAAAAATAATTGTTTCAGGATTTTCGCCTTTAAAAATGCGAATTTCATCAAGGTCAATAATTAACTCTAACTTTCCATTTTCCAAAATATACTCTCTTACTATTTTGGCATAAGTATTGTAAAAGAAGTGATAAGGTGTAATGTAAATTAACTCTCCATTTTCATTTAGAATTTCTATTGATTTTAATATAAAAGCATAATAAATATCACCTTCTGATGTTTTAATAATTTTTTTAACATTTTCCGCTATTTGCTTTGGCAATTTATTAAAGTGAGCATAAGGTGGATTTCCAATAATTAAATCAAATTTTTTATCAAAATTATAACTTAAAAAATCCCCTAATATAACATCAAAATTTTTCAAAAGACAAGTCTTATATAATTTTTCATCAATTTCAATTCCAAGAATATTTTTATATCCTTCTTCTTTTAGAACTTCAAGGAAAATACCATCACCACACCCCGTGTCTAAAACTAAACCATCTTTTTTTATTGTAGATAGTTTAACCATCAATTTAGCAATTTCTCTTGGTGTTTGAATAAAACTAATTTTATTGGTCATTTTGTATTAATGATGAAATTTCCTTTTTTATCGTTTTTAGAACAAGTATTTCCGTTTCTATTGAGGCTTTACTCTTGATTAACGAACCAATAATAGCATCTACCAACTTAATTACGAAGGAATAATAGTCCAAAGGTGTTTTAGATATTTGAGGATTATATTTTACTTGAAACATTGTATTGCGAGGATTAATATAAAACTTTTCCTCTATTTCTTCCAGAAGAAAGAAATTAAAGCCTCTTTTTTGACTATCAAAAACGAAAACGCCGTAAGATATAATCTCTTTTCCTAGAATTCTTTCATAAATTTTATTTTTGTCAATAGTTATTTTACTTTTCAATCTTTGCTGTCTAATATCTAAATATAGCCTTATAAGATTGTTATATGTCGTAATATCGTTACGAGCAATACTATATAAATCACCAAACTTATTGTTAATAAAAATTTTAAAATTTTTGTTATTTATCTTACCATAACAAAGTATGTCATAGGGTGTCCTTCCCTTTTCTGCTTTATAGATTTTATCTTTTGGTTTTGAAAAACTTAAAGTTATTTTAATTGTTTTTTCCTTATCTCCAAATTCAAAAGTTTTGTCTTCCAAAAGTTTTAAAATCTCTTCATCTATTGATTTTTCGTCAATATCTTTATCCAACAATTTAGAGAATACTTCTTTCTCAAAAATCTCTCTCAAAATTTCAGCTAAAATTTTAATTTCCAAACTTACCAAAATTTTAAAGTGTAAATTTTTTTTATTTTTTTTCGCTTACCTTATTTATACACAACAAGGTAATTTTTTAATATCCATAAAAAACGATAATGCACATAGTTTTATACTTTCAGAAAAACTTGGAAAAATTGGTAATGTTTCAATTATCTCTTGAACTTTCATTTTATTTTTCAAAATATAAATTCCTTGATTTATAACTTCACTAGCATTTTCGGAAAGAATATGAATTCCAAGAATTTCGTAATTTTCATTTACAACCATCTTAATAGCACCCGTGCTTTTTGTAATATATGATTTTGCTAAATTTTCAAAATCAATCATCCTACAATAACATTTACCATATTTTTCAATTACTTCCCTTTCAGTCAGTCCTATTGATGAAAATTCAGGGTTTGTAAAAATTGTCCAAGGGACTAATTTATAATCAATTGTTTTAAAAGAATTTAATAGAGCATTTTCAACCGCTATTGTGCCTTCATAACCAGCAGTCGTTTCAAGCCTTAATGGCTTATCTATAACATCTCCAACAGCAAATATATGCTCTTTATTTGTTCTAAAATAATCATCCACAACAATAGCCATTTTTTCATTTAGTTTAATACCTATTTTCTCTAAATTTAAATTTTCTGTATTTGGAATTTTCCCTGTTGCTATCATGATTTCATCAACTTCAATTAACTGCTCATTATTATTTAAAATAAATGTTAAAACTTTTTTATTTTTCTTTTCAACTTTTAAAACTTTAACACTTGTTAAAATTTCAATTCCATCATTCTTTAAAAATTCAATTAGTTTTTTTACAATTGATTGCTCAGCAAATGGTAAAATTTTATCCATAGCTTCAAGAATATAAACCTTTGAACCCATTTTATTAAAAAATTGACCATATTCCAAACCAATATAACCACCACCAATTATTGCTATTGTTTTTGGAATTTCTTTGATTTTCAAGACATTTATATGGTCTAAATAATGAACATCTTTAATGCCATCTATATTTGGAATGGCGACCTTTGAGCCTGTTGAAATAATAAATTTTTTGCCATAGAAAATTTCTCCATTAACTTCAATTTCATTTTCATTTAAAAATTTAGCAAATCCCTTAACATAATCAACATTTTCCAAAAGCTTAATAACATTAACGTATTTTTTATTTCTTAAATTTTCAACAATCTCTTGCGCATAATTCATAATTTCCTCAAAATTATAATTTATTTGAAAATTAAATGTTTTTGCCTTTTTAATGATATTTGAAATATAAATTAGTGTTTTTGATGGAACACAACCAACATTAACACATGTTCCACCTATTTCAAGTCCATCATTTATAAGTAATGTTTTCGCTCCGATGGAATTTGATTTAATAGCAGCAGCAAATCCACCTGCTCCTCCCCCAATTATAATTAAATCATAGCTTTTCATGTATCCACCTCCTTAGATTTGCTCCACTTCCACAGGTCAAACTTATCAAGGTTAAACTGAGCATATTCAAATTTTACACTATATAATTTTGAGCCGATTTGTTGGTAAATTACTTTGACTTTAAAATTTTGACTATGGAAGAAAAAAACCCCAGAGAAGAGGCTCTAAAACAATTCAATAAAGCTGCTGAAATTATGCATTTGGAAGAATGGATAAAGGAAATTTTAAGTTATCCTGAAAGGGTTGTTGAAGTTTATATACCTGTTAAAATGGATAATGGTGAAATTAGAATTTTTGAAGGTTATAGATGTCAGTATAATAATGCACTTGGACCATATAAGGGAGGAATTAGATATTCGCCAGATGTTGATAAGGATGAGATTGTAGCATTAGCTCAATGGATGACTTTCAAATGCTCATTAGTTGATTTACCATTTGGTGGAGCAAAGGGAGGTGTTAAGGTTGATCCTACAAAGTTGTCAATGGGTGAGCTTGAAAGATTAACGAGAAGATATACATATGAAATTATAAATTTAATTGGTCCTTCTATGGATATTCCTGCACCTGATGTTTTAACTGATGAGCAAATTATGGCTTGGATTATGGATACTTATAGTATTATTAAAGGTTATAATGAGCCTGCTGTTGTAACAGGAAAACCTGTTTATCTTGGCGGTTCTAAGGGTAGAAAGGAGGCGACAGGTAGAGGTGTAGCAATAGTGACAAGAGAGTTTTTAAAATTGTTTGGAGATGATGTAAAAAATAAGAAAGTAGCTATTCAAGGATTTGGAAATGTTGGAAGTCATACAGCTCTCTTTTTAAGTGAAATGGGAGCTATTGTTGTTGGAATTACCGATTCGCAGGGAGGTGTTTATAATCCAAAAGGTTTAGATATTAAGGATTTAATTAAATATGCCTATTATGAAAAGGATATAGAAGGTAAAATTAGAAGAACAGTTTCTGGATATCCAAATGCGGAAAGCATTACAAATGAGGATTTATTCAAACTTGATGTTGATATAATTATTCCAGCTGCCAAAGAAAACCAAATTACAAAAGAAGTAGCAAAAGACATAAAAGCAAAGTACATTATTGAAGGAGCAAATGGTCCTACAACATTTGAAGCAGAAGAAATTCTAATAAATAGAGGAATTATTATTGTTCCTGATATATTGGCTAATTCTGGTGGAGTAATAGTTTCTTATCTTGAATGGATACAAGATAGAATGGGTTATTATTGGGATGAAATAGAAGTAAATAATGCTCTTGAAAAAAGACTCATTAGAGTTATAAATGAAGTTTATAGCACTTCCAAAAAGTACCTTGTAGATTTAAGAACTGCCTCTTATATTTTAGCTATTGAAAGAATAGCAAGTGTTTATAGAAAAAGAGGAATTTTCCCCTAAATTCTTTTTAAAATATCATTATATATCTTTTCAGTAGCACCAATATGATTTTTAAAAAATTCTTCGCAAACCAAACTTATATTATCTTTTAAACTTTTGTTATTTTTAATAATTTTGATTGTTTCAATCATTTCATTCTCATCTCTGACAATAAAAATAGCATTTCTACTTTCAAAGTAATCAACATGACTTTTAATGTTTTTATAATAAGGTCCTATAATCGTTGGTTTCTTAAAATATAAACTTTCAAGAGCATTATGCCCTCCATAATCTGCTAATGTTCCACCAATAAAGCATATATCTGAAATCCTATAAATACTCTTTAATTCTCCAAAACTATTTAAAATTATAACCCTTGAAGGCTTAAATGGAACTCTTAATGACCAATTTATGTTTCTTTTATTCAGTTCATAAGCTATTCTTTCAATATTTTCAAAATGCCTTGGTGCTATAACAAACTTAAAATTTTTAAAATAATCAATAACTTTAATAATTTTTTCAATTTCCTTACTTCTAATACTTCCAAATGTTATTATAAAATCATCCTCACTAAAACCCAATTCTTCTCTCGTTATATTTATAATGTTATGACTAACCGCATCAATTTTTAAGTCTCCAAAAAACACAACATCTCTTGCTTTTAATAACTTAAATTTTTCTTCATCACTTTCACTTCTCGCATAAATCCTATTAAATTTTTTAAAAATTTCTCCAAAGAAAAATAAAAATGTTTTATAAAACTTAAACGACCTATCTGAAACTCTACCATTAACTAAAAAAATTTTTATATTTCTTTTGTATGAATTTATAATTAAGTTTGGCCAAATTTCAGTTTCGGCAATTATTAAGATATTAGGGTTTTCTTTTAAAATTTTTTTAAGTGTAAAGGGATTATCAAGGAAATATCTATAAATTGGTATATATGAGAAATTCTTTTTAGCATATTCATAAGCTGATTTTGTAAAAACAGATATAATTTTATCATTAAACTTTTTTATCAAAGGCATTATTGCATTTAATTCACCAATTGATGAGCAATGAAACCAAACTTTCACTTGAAATGTTTATAAACCATCTTAGCAAGTTGTAATATCATCATTTCAGTAGTTCCAGCACCAATATCATTTAGCTTTGCATCTCTCATTAATCTTTCAACAGGATAATCTTTCGTATATCCATAACCTCCAAGAACTTGAATTGCTTCAAGTCCTGCTTCAACACCAAGCTTACCACATAAATACTTTAATGTACTTGCTTGAACTCTATTATCTTTCTTAGGGTCATAAAATTTTGCTGATAAATATAAATATGTTCTTAAAACCTCCAATTTTGCTGAAATTCTTGCTACTTTTTCTTGAATTAATTGGAATTCGCTAATAGGTTTTGAAAATGCTACTCTTTCTTTGCTATATTTCACAATCCATTCAAGACATTTTAATGCTATTCCTGTTGAAATAGCAGAAATTGTAATTCTTTCAATTTCAAAACCTTTTACTACCATATAATATCCTTTATTTAAATCACCAAGTAATTTGCTTTTATGAACTTTGGCATTATCAAAATATAATAAAGCTGTAGGTGAGCCTCTCATTCCAAGCTTATCAAGTTTTTTTGAAATATAAAATCCTTCTGTTTTTGTATCAAAAATAAAAGCACTTATACCTTCTCTTCCTTGTCCACCTGTTCTCGCATAAACAATTAAAACATCAGCAACAGAGCCATTCGTTATAAAATTCTTTGAGCCTGAAATATAAAAATAATCATCTTTTAAAATTGCTTTTGTTATTATATTTTCAGCATCGCTTCCAGCGTTAGGCTCTGTATAAGCAAGACCACCAATTATTTCAGCACTTGCCAACTTTGGAAGATAATAATCCTTCTGCTCTTCATTTCCGTACTTTACAATTGGATAAGCACACAATACACTATGTGCTAATAATGATAATGCTAAGGATGGACTTTCTTTTGATATTTCTTCTAATATAATAACTGCATTTAAAACATCTTCACCAATTCCTCCATATTTTTCAGGAATAAGCATTCCTGTAAGTCCAATTTTCCCCATCTCTTTAAATACATCAATAGGAAAATAATCCTCTTTATCAATTTTTGATGAAATAGGAGCTATTTTACTATTTACAAACTTTTTAACATTTTCCCTTAATAATTTATGCTCCTCTTCCTCTATTTTATCAATAAGTTCAAAGAGCATTTTAAATAAATCTATCTAAACTTCTATAAAATAATTCTTGACCCTTTTCAAATCCATAATAAAAATCACTTTTATTAGCAAAGTTCTCATATATATATTGTCCAAAATTAATGTGTTTCTCTTCTTTCATATGCTCATCAAAGTAAATTAAATCATCTTCTTTAAAATTGTAGAATTTTATTAGACATTCTTTCTTAAATTTAGCAATTTCAGGTTGTTGAACTTCAAAAGAATGAATAGCACCAAGTAATTGAGAAGAATTCATATTATTCAGTTGTAAAATTAAATCATTTAAAGTTGGATATTTTTCAGGCTTTTCAAGGTTTTTTATCCATCTTTTCCAAAGTGAGATGTGTTCTCTTTCCTCATCAACAATCCAATTATCTGAAATTGAAAACTCGTTTAAAATTCGTTGCCAATAATAGGGTATATTTTCTATAAAATCAAGATAGGCATAAGCATATTCAGAAAGCTTTTGAGTAGTAATTTCACCATTTTCCCAAGCTTTATAAAACGGATGCTCTCTTAATCTAAATTTTATCTCAAACATAATGAAAATTTTAAAGCTAATCTTTAAAATTTTAAATCTTAATGAGAAATTTTCTATTGGAAATTGGAACGGAAGAAATGCCTCCTTTTGAAATTGAAGAAATAACACATCAATTTTCAGAAAAACTTTTAAAATTATTAAAGGATGAAGGCTTTGAATTTGAAAATTATAAATTATTTTCAACACCAAGAAGATTTGCAATTATTATTTATCATTTGTCAGAAAAGGGACAGGATAAGTTTGTGGAAAGAATTGGACCACCTTATGATTTAGCTTTTAAGGAAGGGAAACCAACATCAAGTTTAATTGGGTTTGCTAAATCTATAAATGTTTCAGTTGATGAATTATATAAAGTTGAAAAAAATGGTAAATTTTATATAGCAGGAAAGCAATTAGTAAAAGGCAAAACATTAAAAGAATTAATCTCTGAAAAATTTGAAGATATAATAAGAAGTATTAATGTTAAAAAAAGTATGTTTTGGCTTGAAGGAGCAAATTTTAAGTTTATAAGACCAATTAGATGGATTTTATGTATTTATGGAAATGAAGTAATTGAATTTAATTTTTTAAATATAAAAAGTTCAAATTGGACTTATGGTCATAGAATTTTATCAAATAAAAGAATTGAAATAAATAATGTTGATGAATATGAGTCAGTTTTAGAAAAGCACTTCGTTATTGCTGATGCTCAAAAAAGATTTAATAAAATTATTGAAGAAATAAAAAAAGTTAATTATTCTCCATATTTTGATGAAAATTTATATAAAGAAATAAATGGGCTTGTTGAATATCCTTTTATAGCATTATGCGAATTTGATGAAAGTTATTTAAAACTTCCTGATAAAATTATAATTACCGCTATGAAATCTCATCAAAGATATATAGCCCTCTTTGAAAATGGAAAAATTACAAATAAATTTATTGCTATTGTTAATAATTTTGTAAATGATGAGATGAAAAAAAATTTATCAAAAGTTCTAAAAGCAAGACTTGAAGACGCTAAATTTTACTTTGAAAATGATTTAAAAAAGCCTCTTATATCATATCTTGAAGATTTAAAAGAAATTCAATTTTTAGAAGGATTGGGAAGTATATATGAAAAAATTCAAAGAGTTCTAAAATTAAGTGATTATTTTATTAGCAAAATGAATTTAAATGAAATTAAACTCAAAAAAGCAATTATGTTATATAAAAATGATTTAGCAACGAGTATTTTAAGAGAGGGTAAGGAATTTGTAGAACTTGAAGGATATATATCAAGTATATATGCGAAATTAAGTGGAGAGGATGAAGAAGTAGTTCAAATTATATATGATAGCACATTATTAGAATCTCCGAAAACAAAGGAAGGTATAATTCTTTCAATTATTGATAGAATTGACACAATAGCATCAATTTTATCTACGGGATATAAAATAAAGGGAAATTATGACCCACTTGGACTTAAAAAGACAACTTATGAGCTATTTGAAATTATTTTAAATTTTCAAATTGACTTTGATTTCATTGAAGCTTTTGAGATTTTATTAAATGAATTAAAATTCAATCTACAAGATATTAAAGATTTTATCTATTCAAGACTTGAAAATTATTTTATTGAGAAATTAAATTACGATTATGATGTTGTTCTCTCTGTTATTTCCACAAAACCTAATAATATATATGAAATTTTCAAAAGAATAGAATTTTTAAAGCATTATAAAGAAAAAAGACCGAAGGAACTTTCAGAAATAGTTACAGCATACAAAAGACTTTACAACATTATTAAGGACAAAAAATTATTAATAGACATTAAAACTGAGTTATTTGAAAGTGAGTATGAAACTAAATTGTATCGCATTTTAAAGGAAAGCAATTTTATTGAAAATTCATTAAAAAATAGAAATTATGAAGAAATTTTTGAATTTTTCTTAAAGGCTAAAATTCATATTGACAATTTCTTTGATAATGTTTTTGTAATGGTTGATAATGAAGAAATAAGAAATAATAGATTAGCTTTAATTAGCTCAATTAAAAACCTTTTTGATTATTTTGCAGATTTTTCAAAAATTGTTTAATGAATTTTTTATTGTTTTTGTTATTTGTCTGATTGTTTATGTAGTGAATTTTTTATTTCGTTTTATATTATTTGAATTTGCTATTGTTTATAATGATTCACTTGGTGGCTCAAATATGGATGCTTTATTTTGGACATATAAAGATATAAGTTTTTTAAAAAAACATCCTATTGGTTTTTCACCGATAGAATTAACTCCAATTTGGAATTTAGTGGTAATGATTTTTGATATGAATTTTAGGGCTTATTGGATAATGAATTTCTTAATAGGAATTTTAGATATAATTTTTATGTTCTTAATTTTAAAAGCATTTAATTTTTCAAATTGGACAAAAAGTATTATTCTTCTTTCAAGTGTTATTTCACCATATATGTTATTTTCAAGTCTTAAAATTCGCCCTGATAATTTAGCATTTTTATTTGCTTTAATTTCCCTTTATTTATCTTTAAGAAATAAGCCTATTTTAAGTGCCATATCTTTCTCATTTTCAATTTTTGGATTTAAAATTCAGTTTTTGTCTTGGCTTTTTATTATATTGTTTTTCAATAGGAAACACTTAATAAAATTTTTAATTACATTTCTTGTATTTTCTTTTATTTATTACATTTTCTTTTTTGATTATCAAAAATTTTTATTTTTTGGAAAATTTGGAACGAATGCTTCAAGTCTTTTTGAATTTTATAAAAATATAACTTATCAAACGCCATTTTCATTTCTTGGGTTTTTTTCTCATATTGGACTATTATATATACTTGGCATTTTAATTCCAATTTTTTACAACTTTTCAATTCTCCCACCATTTCCTTTAAGAAGCTTATATTCAAATTTTATTTTAAATTTAAGTGGTGGTTTTTTGCTTGAAAAGAATAAATTTTTTAGAAAAATAGGAGTTTTACTTTTTAGCTTACAGCTTATTATTTTGATTTATAAATTTATATTGGATATTTGGGGATTAACTATTGAAGATAAAACTTACAAAATGGTTTATAATTTAAAGAATGTTTGCTCTCGTGAATTTCCGATTGAAGAATATGTCTATAGGAAAAGAATTGAAAGTTGTGAATTCTTCTTTATATCAAAGGGTGCTTTACATAATAGTGATATTTTAGATTTAAAGAGTTATAAAATTATTTATCAAGTTCCAGAAGGTTTTTCAATAAAAACGTTTTTAAAGGAGTTTAAATTTTAGGATAAATTTAAGAATTGTTTAAGATCTGATTTAAAGGAGTTCCACAACTTTTAGGTAAAATTAAATAATTTTTATTTCTAAATTCTATTCTTTCATCAGTTAGTCTTTTTCTCTCAATATTTCTCCACTTTTTAGCCAAAACAATAGGAAAAAAATCTACTTTATAGTTTCCACTATTACATGAATTTAAAATTTGTGAAGCCACTTGTAAGGCATTCTGGAGTTTTTGTATAACTTCATTAACATGAACAGTTCTGCTCTTTAACTCTACAATAACAACAATAATTTTTCCATTTCTTTCTATAAAAATAATACAATAACATATTTTGCGATTTCTACAAATTTTTTCTCCCTTCAATATAATATGATTTCTTATGTTTTCAAGATTTAA
>Ga0079995_1059477_pt1 | contig 13386 bp, 11 predicted proteins | sample FaiFalFF_MnMetaG_2_FD_69198 | JGI IMG/M metagenome (GOLD analysis project Ga0079995, IMG submission 69198) | Freshwater microbial communities from Yellowstone National Park, Wyoming, USA - Fairy Falls C (FF_Mn_C) (SPADES assembly) (version 4) | ecosystem: Environmental > Aquatic > Freshwater >... | reverse complement strand
CCGGTGCGGCGAAGCCCGCCCACCGGAGGTCTGGGGAGATGCGGCAGACCGCCCGGGGATCCGCCGCCAGGCGCTCCGCCGGGATGAGGGCCGGGATCACCGGGCCGGGAAGGACCTGAGTCCCCCGGATCCGCCGGAAGTCCCAGGCCCACTCCTCCTCCTCCCGCCGGAGCAGGACCATCCGGTCCCCGGCGGGGGAGAGGCCCGCGGCTTCCACCCCCTCCGCGACGAGATGGGCGGTGTTCCACCCCCACCCCGCCACGTAGGCCTGGCCGTTCTGGATCACCACGGCCAGGCCGGGGGCCAGCTCGGCCGGGCCCCGGACCGGGAGCTCCCACTCCTCGCTGTCGCCGTCTGGCCGGACACGGTGCCAGAACTGGGACCGCTCGTCCGACCGGACGACAGCGTCCAGGAGGCCGCTGGGGGCCACGATGATGGACATGACCCCCAGCTTTTCTGCGTGCCTCCAACATGGCTTCTTCTCCCCCGGGCGGACCGCCGGGCCGCTCCCCATGATCACGACGGCCCCCGCCCCGAGGGAGATTTCTTTTTGGAGGGGAATGATGTCGGGAGCGATCTCTCCCACCATGTATTTGTCAGCGAAATCGAAGAAGTATCGCTCCCGCCACTCGCGCCCCTCCCGGCCGCGGACGATCGCCCCCTGGTTGGGCAGGCGGATCGCCCGCCATCCGAGCAAGGAGATCTTCTCCCCCAGCTCCACCACGGCGTATCCGTTCCGATACGCCACGATGGCCCGGGACAAGCTGGGGAAGAAGACGGAGACATGGCAGAACGAGGCCACCCGCCCGGGCTCCCGGGACGGGACGGGGAGGATCACGACCTCCATACTCCCTCTCCCTCCCGGGCCAGCAACTGGGCCAGGGCCTCCTCCTCGGCCCGGATGGCCTCCTCCCGGTCCGGGAACGGGCCCAGGAGCTGCCCGTCGGGCATCCGGACCCGCCACGGACCGCGCCAGCGGCGGGTCCATTCCCGGACCGGCCGCAGCCAGCCCAGCAGACCCCGGACCGCCCGGAAGGCCGCCCGCCGCAGGGGAGAGGCGGGCTCCACAACCCCTCCGGGCCGGATCGCCTGGACCCGGCCCAGGGCCTCCAGCAGCTCGCCATCGCGGTCCGGATGCGCGATGGCGATGATTTCATCGTCTTTTTTGATGTAAATAATCATTTTTCACCTCCATTATTGGATTGGAACCGGCAGGATCCGGCGGGGGTTCGGAACCCGTCCGCCGGGATCCCGCCATCGGGCCGGATCGGGGATCCGGACCACCAGGATCTTGTCCGGTGCGGCGAAGACCGCCCACCGGAGGTCCGGGGAGATGCGGCAGACCGCCCGGGGATCCGCCGCCAGGCGCTCCGCCGGGATGAGGGCCGGGATCACCGGGCCGGGAAGGACCTGAGCCCCCCGGATCCGCCGGAAGTCCCAGACCCACACCGGGTCCTCCCACCGGAGCAGGACCATCCGGTCCCCGGCGGGGGAGAGGCCCGCCGCCTTCGCCCCCTCCGCGACGAGATGGGCGGTGTTCCACCCCCATCCCGCCACGTAGGCCTGGCCGTCCTGGATCACCACGGCCAGGCCGGGGGCCAGCTCGGCCGGGCCCCGGACCGGAAGCTCCCACTCCTCGCCGCCGCCGTTCGGCCAGGCGCGGTGCCAGAACTGTCGGCTTACGTCCTCCCGGACGACGGCGTCCAGGAGGCCGTCGGGGGCCACGATGATGGACATGACCCCCGTGTGCTGGGCATGCTTCCAAAAAGGAGAGGCGTTCCCGGGACGGATCGCCGGCCAGCCTCCCACGCTGACAACGGCGCCCGCCCCCAATGGAACGCCCTTCTCGAAAAACAACACGGTGTCGGGAGCGATCTCTTCCACGCTGCTGCAGTGGGCAAAAAAATACCGCTCCCGCCACCCATGCCCCTCCCGGACGCGGGCGATCGCCCCCTCCTGGGGCAGGCGGATCGCCCGCCATCCGCGCAAAGCCGCCTTCTCCCCCAGCTCCACCACGGCGTATCCGTCCCGATACGTCGCGATGGCCCGGGATGGGCGGGGGAAGAAGACGGCGACGGGGTTTCCGCGAGCGGGGATCTCAACGATCATCCCTGCCCCCTCCCAGGATTTCCCGCAGCCGCCCCAGGGCCTGGCGCAGGAGCGCGCGAACCTGCCCGGGGCGGATCCCCAGGTAGCGGGCGGCCTCCCGGGGCGTCAGCTCCCCTGCCGCCCCCAGCCCGAACCGCAGGCGGATCACCCGCCGCTCGAGGGGAGGCAGGCAGGCCAGGGCCGCCTCCAGAAGGCGCCGGCGCTCGGCCTGCTCCTCCTCCGCGAGGAGCAGGGCCAGAGGATCCCCGTCCTCCGCCGGGAGCTCCCCCAGGGCCTCCAGGGGGAGCGGCCAAGCGGCGGCGGGGATCTCCTCCCCGGCGGCCACCCGTCGCCGGACCCGGCGCGGCAGCCGCAGCGGCCGATCCCCCGCGCCCATGGCGGCGAGGGCCTTGCGGAAGCGGGGCCACCAGACGGTGGCCAGGCTCCCGCCCCGCCCCGATCGCCACCGCCGGGCCGCCTCCACGGCGGCCAGGGCGGCCTCCTGGAGGACATCCTCCGGATCGCTCATGGGGGCCGCCCGCGCCCTCATGGCCAGGATCCCTCCCCGATAGCGCTCGAGGAGGGAGAGAACTTTTTCTTCCCTCTTCCTCATGGCTTCCTCCTTCCGGGGGCGGGGTGTCCCCCGCCCCCGGCTGCTTGGGGAAGGCCGGGTCGGGGACTACTCCCCGACCCGGACCGTCCGGCCCCGGGAGACGCCCTCGAAGTACTCCGGCTTGAGCCGGGTCCCCCGGGCCGCCCCCAGGGCCTTCAGGAAGGGATTCAGGGCGGCGTCGCACTCATCGCCCTGAAACCCCAGGCCTTCCACCGTGATCTCCCCTTCCGGGGAGATCCGGATTTCAATGACCTCGTTCGTCATCGCTCCCTCCCTGAACTGAGATTTATTTCCGCCCCCGGTTCCCCGGGGGCGGAACGTTCATCCGACCCGGACCACCTGGACCACGATCTCCCCGTTCTCCCGGAGAACGGGGTCCAGGACCCGATGGCCCGGGCCCTGGCGGTGGGCGACCTTCTCCGCCACCCGCCGGACATAGGCCGCCCGGAGGGCGGTCAGGAGCTGCTGGTCCGTAAAGTGATCCGCCAGCAGCTCCACCGAGCCGTCCTCCCGGGCCACCAGGGCCATGTCGGAGTAAGGGACACAGCCCTGGATCTCCAGCACGCGGCCGTCCTCCCGGCGGAGGGAGACCGTGTACTGGGTCCCCTTCCGGACCACCGCGACGGCGTCCCGGAAGACGCCGCCGCCGTAGGCCCGGCGGGCAAGGCCCTTCCCCTGGGAGGCGGCCTCGATCGCCTGCTGGATCTCCTCGGCCTGGAGGACCTCCACGGCCTCCTGGCCGAAGACGTCCCGGAAGGCCTGGACGAAGGCCTCCGGGTCGCGGATCTTAAGATCAATTTTGACAATCTTGCTCATGGTTCCTCCTTTCCCCCGGGAGGGAGCCCGGGCCTCCCGGGATGGGATGGGATGGAAGCCCCGCCCGGGCGGGGCAGAAATCGCTTAATCAAAAAAGCTGCCCCGACGCCGGGGCTGGATCGGCGCCGGCTCCGTATGGGCCGGGGCGGCCGGCGGCGGGGGGGTGAGGATCGGCGGCGGGGCCGTCGGAGCGGCAGCCGGTGGCGTAGGGGTTGGCTCCGGCGGCGCGGCCTCCGGCACGGCGGGGCGCCGCCCCCGGGCGGCCGGCTCGGCCGAGGCATCGGCCATGGCGTCCCGGACGCCCCGGAGCAAGAAGCCCAGATGATCCCCCAGGCTCCCCAGCCCCAGGGCCACCTGGGCGGGCCGCCATGCGCCGATCACCCGGCGCAGGCCGGCCAGCAGCCACTCCGGGGCCACGGCCACGGCCGCCCCCGCCAGCAGCCCCCAGGAGAGGGCCGCCGGGTCCTCCGGGTGGGCCCGGGCGAAGAACCACCCCGCGGTGAGGATGTCCACCGCGAAGCTCAGGCCCACCCAGAACATGGGGGCCTCCACCGGCAGCCGGGCCCACAGGAGGGCCTGGGCGCCGGAGACCAGCAGTGCCAGCCCCACCAGGTCGAGGGGGATCCCCTGGACCCGGAAGAAGGACTGGACGACCGAGCCGGCGGCGGCGACGGTGGTGTAGAGGTTGAAGGCCTCCGCCGCCACCAGGATCACGAAGCCCCCGGCGGCCACGGCCACCCACACCGGGCCGGGCTGGATCTCCTCCCCGGGCCGCCCCCGGCCGGAGAGGGCCCGGCGGACCCGGTGGGGGATCAGCCGGAGGCCGTCCCGGAACCCGGCCCAGAACCGGAGCCAGTCGGCCCAGCCCTGGGCCGAGAAGGCCATGCCCCGGTGCTCGAAGAGGAACACCAGGGCGACCTCCGGGAGCAGGGCGATGGTGATCCCCACCCCCAGCCCGATCCCCACGGGGAGGATCCCCCGGGAGATCAGCTCCTGTGCCGCCGCCATCGGGGGCAGGTCCATCCGCACCCCCAGGACGGCGGCGGTGGTGGAGATCACGTCCACCGCCCGGAAGGCGTGGAGGAAGGCCTCGATGAGGGCGGGGACGAGGACGTCCAGGGCCCCCTCCCCCTCCGGGCCGTCCACACCCAGGAACCGCCGGCGGAGCTCGGGGTTCCTCAGGAGGGGGAAGAGGAACTCCACCAGGGTCGTGATGCCCGCGAGGACGAGGCCGCTCCCGCGGGCGTCGAACAGGCCCTCGGCGAACGCCACCGTGGCGGCGGCGTTGGCCACGAGGGCCAGAAAGGCGCCTGCAAACAGCATGAATCCCCACATATCTTCCTCCTGCCGCCCTTGGGATCGGGCCCCCGTTCGGGCGGCGGGAAGGCCCCCGGGGGCGAGGGCCAGGGGGAACTACGTCAGGATCCGGCGGCGCCGGGCCGCCTGCGCCGGGGCCGGGGCTTCCGCCGTCGCCTCCTCCGCCTCCACCTCGTTCACAAAGGGGAAGCGGCGGGCGACCTGCTCCAGCTCCGCCACGGCCTCCGGCATGGTCTCGGAGACCGGGCGGGTCGCCCGCAGGGCCTCCCGGATGGCCGCCTCCAGGGCCTCGGGATCCCCCAGGCGCCCGGCCGAGAGGGCCCGCAGGATCCCCTGCTCCACGGCGGCCTCGATGGACCGCCCGGAGCGGCCGTCGGCTTCCGCCGCCAGCCGCGCCAGGGCCTCCTCCGGCAGCGCCTGGCGCCGGCGGCGGAGGTGGATCGCCAGGATCCCCCGCCGCTCCGCCGGCCCCGGCAGCCCCACGCCGTAGACGTAGGGCATCCGGTCCAGCAACTCGGGCGGGAGGCCCGAGATCCGGTTGGCGGTCATCACCACCAGGACCGGGGACCGGTTCTCCTGCAGCCAGGTCAGAATAGTCCCCAGCACCCGGTGGGCGGTGCCGCCGTCGCGCTCGAGGCCGCCGACGATCCCGCCGAGGCCCTTGTCCACCTCATCGATGAGGAGGACGCAAGGCGCAGCGGCCGAGACGGCGGCCAGGGCGTCCCGGACCGCTCCCTCGGTCTGGCCCAGGAGCGGCCCGAACAGGGCCCCGATGTCCAGCCGGAACATCGGGAACCCCAGGGCCCCCGCGATCACCCGGGCGGCCAGGGACTTGCCCGTCCCGGGCGGGCCAACCAGGAAGATCCCGCGGGCCGGCCGGATCCCCAGCTCCTCGGCCTCCTCGGAGAAGGAGACCGCGATCGCCCGGAGATCCCGCTTGAGGCGGGCGAACCCGCCCAGGTTCTCGGGAGGCTCCGGCCAGGCCCACTCCAGCGCCGGGTGCCGGCGCACCAGACGGGCTTTTGCCTCCAGAAGGCCCCGGAGGAAGGCTCCCGGCGCAGCCGGGAGATCCTGGATCACCTCCTCCAGGGAGAGACCCGGGTTCTCCCGGCGTCGTTCCCGCCAGGCCCCCAGCAGAGCCTCCGCCGTGGCCTGGCGGACCTCCGGGATGGTCAGCCCGCCCAGGACCCGAGCGGCCGAGCGCAGGAGCTCTTCCCACTTCGGGGAGGAGAAGTCCGGGATCTCCTCCGCGTTGGCGGCGATCACCCCGGACATCTCCTGGGCGATCCGCTCCAGGTCCGGCCGGGGATGGTCCTCCACGACCGAGATCGGCCGGAGAACCTCCGGGATCTCCTCGTTTGTGATGAAGAGGATCACCCGGACCCGGCCGATCTCAGCCCGCCGGGCAAGCGAAAGCAGCAAATCAACAGTGGCTGGGTGGCCCAGCTGGTTTCCGGGGATGAAGACAAAAAAGATGACCAGCGCCTCATCCCCCAGCTGGGCCGTGAGGTTGATCACCTGCTCGATGGCGTCGGACAGAGAGCTCTGATCCAGGACCTTGGGCTGCAGCACCTCCAGGCCCTGGAGTTTCTTCGGATCCAGGGAGGACACCTTGCCGCTCCCCCCGATCCGCAGGGCTGCCGCCACGGAAGCATAGTCCGGCAGCCCCTCCAGAAGCCTGGGCGCCGGGGCCCAGGCGAGGACCCGGACCGTGCGGATGCGCGGCGACTTCAACAGCTCCGCCACGGCCCAGGCCGTATCGTCCACGGCCTCCAGCAGGGAGGACGAGGAGATCCGGACAAAGATCAGCCCCGTGCCACTGCTCAAGCAGTCAGTGACACGGGCAATGAATTTCTTTCGGGAATTAGAAGAATTGTTGCTCAATTTCCACCTCCTTTTTTCTAAAAGATGATTTTCCGGATGCCCTCCGGGGAGGGCAGCTCCTTCCGGAGGTCATCCAGGACGGCCTGGAGCACCGCCTCGAAGTGCTCCAGGTCGGGGCGGCGGTCCGCCGGGGGCTGTCCCCGGGCGCAGGCGGGGGCGCGGCGGGCCGCCTGTTCGACGGCGTTCAGGGCCCGCTCGAACTCCGGGTCCTGGGCGAAGGAGGCCAGCTCCCGGAGCTCGCGGACGGCCCGGATCACCCGGGCCCGGACCTTGGGGTTGAGGCGGCCGTGGGCCGCCAGGGAGGCGGCCGCCGCCTCCAGCTCCGCCGCCAGCCGGGCCCGCAGCTCCAGCAGCGCGGCCCGGAGGGGGGCGACCATCTCCTCGGCCTGGGCCCGGGCCATCTCCCGGGCCTGCCGCAGGGCCTCCCGGGCCGCCGCCTCCCGGGCCTGCTCCTCGGCCAGGTCGGCCGGAAGGAGCAGCGCGAACACCCGGAGGCGGGCGTCGGGCTCGCGGGCCAGGCGCGCCTCATCCAGGCGCTCGTAGACCCGGCCCTGGAGGATCTCCCGGAAAGCCTCCTGGCTGGGAAACCGGGAGCGGACCCAGCGGGACCGCCAGGCCTCCCGGGCGATCTCCTCCATCCGCGCCAGGGCCTCGGCGCGGATGGCCTCGAGATCCGCCCGGAGCGCCTCCCGGGCCGCGGCCAGCTCCGCCCGGGCCGCCTCGAACTCCCGAACCAGGCCCTCCCAGGCGGCGGCGGGGACGTACCGCCAGCTGCCCCCCAGGACCGCCGAGATCGCCCGCAGCGACCGGCGGTCCACCGCCTCCCGAGCCCTCCGGGCGGCGGCCCGCATCCGGGCGTAGAGGTCGCCCGGAATCAAAAGCCGGCGCCCGCCCCGAAGCCCCCAGGCCCGAGCAGACGCCGGCGGAATCCCCAGCTCCTCCAGAAGGACCTGGACCTCAAAGGCGCCCAGGCCCCACACCTCCGCCTGGCAGATCACCCCCTCCTCCGCCAGGCGGCGAACTTCGAAAATGACTTTATCAACTTTATCCATCCTCTCACCCCCTTATGGGATTTTATCCCACCTGGGATCACCTGTCAACCCCCCAGGCGGGATCCGCGCCGGCTGTCTCTGTGGGCGGGATCAATCCCGCGCACAGAGCGGCCAGCGGCTCCGGAAGGCCTGGGCCTCCTCGTGGAGGCCCAGGTCCTCGGCCAGGGCCAGCAGGGCGTCCGGCTCCTCGCTCCCGCCCCACGCCAGCAGGCGCCGGACCTGGCCCGCCAGGCGGGCCCGCAGCCAGGCGGGCAGATCCCGGGGGAGAGCCTTCCGCAGCTCCCAAATGTTCTCCCGGGAGCCCCCCTGCATCCGGCGGAAGGCTTCTTCCGCCAGATCCGCCCGCCCCACCCAGCCGGCCAGGGCCAGCAGCAGGCTGGGGATGCGCCAGCCCCGGGCCGCTTCGGCCAGGACGGGCAGGGCCGGCCGGGCGTCGGGATGCAGCCGCCACGGCCGTTCGGGCAGGATCGGGGCTCCCCAGGTCCTGTCCAGGAAAGAAGGCAGGATGACCAGGACCCTCGGGACCCCCATCGCCAGGCCCGCCCAGGCGGCCAGGGGGACCAGGCGCTCCGGCGGCGGATCCGACGCCAGCTCCTCCAGCAGCGCCCGCCCCTCCTCCAGCTCCGGCAGGCGCCGCAGAAGCCAGTCGGCCTTCTCCCAGGTCCACGGCCGCCACGCCGGCCGCAGCAGCGGACCCAGGGCGGGCGGCAGCGTCGGCCGCTCGGCCAGATACTCGGAGAAGTTCTCGGCATCCGGCCCGAGCCGCTCCAGCAGCCGCCGGGCCAGGGGTTGCCCCTCCGGATCCGCCGCCAGGTCCGCGACGGCCGCCGCCGCCGCCTCGGCCTCCAGAGAGGAGGGCGGCGGCAGCTCCTCCGGCAGCCGCGCCGCCACGGCCCGCAGGGCCTCCGGGCCCTGCAGCCGCCCGAGGGCCAGGGCGAGGTAGGGATCCCCCTCGGGATCCGGCCGGATCCTCGCCGCCTTCCGGACTGCCCTGGGCGGGCGCTCCGCGGGCTCCAGGGAAGCCGCCTCCAGCAGGTCCTCCCGGGTGAGGGACCCGGAAGGAGGCGGCAACGGCTCCCGGCGCGGCGGGTGCCAGTCCGGGAAGACCTGCCGGGCCAGGGCCTGGAGGGCCGCCTTTTCCCATCCGTGGAGAAAACCCAGGAGGTCCAGCTCAGAACGGTCCCCGTGGCGGATGCGCCAGGCCAGCTCCGCCCACCGGGCCTCCTCGCCCAGCACCTCCCGGGCGATCTCCGGCGGCAGCCGCCCGGCCAGCCCCAGGGCTTCGGCCACCGCCCGCCGCAAGGGCATGGAGACCCCCCAGTCCTCCGGAACGACTCCCAGGAGGTCCTCGGGGGACAGGCGGTCCGCCGCCGCCCGCAGGGCCGGCGAGCCGGGGCTGGTCAGGCGGGCCCACTCCTCGTCCGGGAAGAACCAGGACCCCAGCCGCCGGCGCAGGGCCGCCCGGAGCGCTTCCTCATGGCGCTCCAGCCCCTCCGGCGCCCGCCCCAGGGACCGGAAGGCCCCGCGGAACTCCTGCTCCCCGCCCCGCTCGAGCAGGATCACCACGGGGTGCCCTGGGAGGGGCCGCGGCGCCGGAAGGCGCATCGGCCGCAGGGGCCGCCCCAGGGCGGCCAGGACGGCCGAAAGCTCCGGGCGGCGGGCCGCCTCCTCCCGCAGGGCCAGGGCGGCCAGGAGCAGGACGGCCTCCCCCTCCGCCCGGACCAGGGCCCCCAGGGCCTCTGCCGCCACGGCCAGCGGCGGCTCGCCCTCCGGGAAGCCGGGCAGCATCCCCCATGCGGCCGGGGGAACCCGGATCTTCCTCTCCTCCCCCAGGGCTCGCTCCAAGCGGAGGACCACCTCGTCGATCGAGCGAGGCCGCTCCGCCAGAGGACGCAGGGGGATAGGCCCCAGGTCCCCCCCGGGGACCCAGACCCAGGCCGCCTCCCCGGCCGGGAACTCGTAGAAGGCCGGGGCCGCCCAGAGGGGCAGCGCCTCCACCCCCTCGGGGAGGAAAACCTCTACCTCTCCTCCCCGATTCGCCCCCATCCCCGCCCGCAGGGCCGCGAAAGCCCAGGCGGAGAGGGGGTCCGGGAAAAAGAAAACCGGGGACGTCATCGCGATGCCCCCGGGAACAGCTCCGGCGCCTCCAGGACCGCCCCGAAGGGCGTCTCCACCCTCCGGGGGACGACCCAGAGGACCGGGAAGGGCGGCCGCAGCGCCGGCGGCGGCCAGTGGGCGATGCCGTCGGTGAAGAAGATCAGGCCGGCCGCCAGACCCGCCCGGGCGATCCGCCCCAGGGCCTGCCCCATGGGGGAGGGATCCTCCCCCCGCAGGGCCCGGAAGACCGGGGCGAAAACCGTCCCGCCCCGCCCCCGGGCCGTCGAGAGGGCCTCCGCCAGCCCCCGGGCCCGCCGGATCCCCGGCCTGCCCGGAAGAGGGATCTCCCCCTCCCCGACGGGAACCCAGAACAGGCCCTGGAGGCCGGCGTCCACGTCCAGGACCACCAGGGCCTGCAGGCCGGGGATCCCCTGGGCCAGCTCCTGGATCTCCCCGGAGATCCGCCCCAGGGTCCCGGCGTCCATGGACCCGGAGACGTCCCGGGCGACCAGGAGGACCGAAGCGCCCCGCCCCTCCGGGAGATCCCGGACCTGGGGGACCCAGGCCCCCGGGATCTTCACCCGGGGGTCCCGGCGGGTCCAGTCGGCCTCCGGCTCCGGGGCCGCCTGGCGCAGCCAGGCCCGCAGGATCTGCCGCCAGGGGAGGCGGACCTCCCGCCGGGGGAAGATCCGCTCCACGAGATCCCCCGGCAGCAGGCCCTTCTGCTGGGCGGCCTCCAGGATCCGCCGGAGGCCCTCCCGGAAGATCGGGGCGGGGATGGGGCCGGCCTCCCGATCCCTCTCGCCCGCCCCTTCTCCCTCCCCCTGCCCCATCCCTTCCGGCGGGCGAAGGTCCCGCCCGGCGCCCCCGTCCGGCAGCGGCAGCCGCCCCCGCGGGGGGATCCGGGACGGGAAGACGAGGAGAAAGGCTCCCTCCGGCAGCGTCTCCCCTTCGTCCCCCGGCCGGGCGGCGATCAGGTCCCGGAGGAAGCGGGCGAACAGCTCCTCCAGGCCCGTCGCCAAAAGCTGCGCCTGGACCTTCGGGTCCAGGACCCGCGCCGCCCGGGCCGGCGCCCGCAGCAGCGCCCGCCCGTGGAGGCGGCGCAAAAGGTCCGCCAGGAGGTCGGCCCAGGCGTTGACCAGGAAGTCCGCCGCGTAGTTGACGAGATCCGGCAGGACCTCCCGGATCCGGGCCTCCCAGGCCGCCCACGGGTCCGGCCCGAGGGCTTTCTCCCAGGCCGCCCGCCAGGCCCGGAACTCCTCGGGCGGCACCTCCCGGGGCGGGACCCCGCTCCGGGCCCGGGCGGCCGCCTCCCGGACCCGCTCCTCGGCCCAGCCCAGGATCCACGCCGCCCGCCGGGGATGGTCCAGGGCGGCGTGGAGGATCTCGTGGGCCAGGACGTAGAGGGCCTCCTCGGCCGGGAGCCGGAGGAAGCGGTCCGGGTGGAGGCGGATCACCCGGCCGTCGGTCTCGGCCAGGCCCTCCTCCTCGGCCGCCATGGCCTCCAGGCCCAGGCGGTAGACCGCCCGCATGGGCGCCTGGACCTCCGGGGGAAGGAGGGCCATCAGGACCCCCCGGAGGGCGAGGGCCTGCTCCAGGACCCGGGAGGCCGTCATGGCCGGCCTCCCAGGCTGGGCAGGATGGCCGCCCGCAGGGCGGGGATCCGCATGGCGGCCTCCAGGACGCCGCTCCGCAGGAGGGCGGCGTCCTGGCCGGGCATCCGGGCGATCTCGGCCAGGACGGCGGCCGCGTGGTCCATCGGGCCGCCGGCCCCGGCCTGGATCGCCCGCTGGATCTCCTCCGCCGCCCGAATCAGGTAGCGGGCGGCGGCGACCGCGGATTCCCCCCGGGCGTGGGCCCGGTAGGCGGCGGCCGCCGCGGCCTCCAGGGCCACCCACATGGCCGCGGGGCGGGCGGCGTCCCAGTCCGCCCCGAAGGCGGGCACCGGCGCCCCCTCGGGGTCCGTCCGGATCCCCTCCGGGTCCGGCAGCCGGGGCGACGCCAGGGCCGGGCCGATCACGGCCCGGAAATCCGACGCCGCCTCCCGGCCGACGGCCGCCTCCAGGGCCAGGGCCGCCAGCCGCCGGACCCGCTCCGCCCCGGACGGGACCCGGGCCGCCTCCTGGGAGAGGGCCCGCAGGACCCAGGCGGCCAGCTCCCAGGACCGCCAGGTGGGGAAGGCGGCCCGCTCCACGCCGTCCACGGCGGCGGGGACGGCTGCCATCTCCGGCCACAGGGCCAGATAGGCCGTGATGGCCGCCGGCCAGCCCGCCTCCCGGGCGTACCGCAGCCGGTCGGGGGCCTGCCCGGCCGCCCACTCCCGCATCCGGGCCCGCTCCCCCTCGTCCGGGAAGAGCGGGACGCCCTCCTCCTCGGGCGGGGCGATCAGGAGCTGGAGGGCCCGATTGCGGACCGGGGCCTCCGGGATCCGCAGCAGCCCTCCCACGTCCCGGGGGCGGTTCCCGGTGCCCACCACCTGCCAGTAGGGCGGCAGGCGGTAGGCCTGCTCCGCCTCCGCCTCCGGGTCCCGCGCCCCGGAGAGGGCGGCGAACTGCAGGAGGTTGGCCGCCGCCCGGGCCACCTCGGCGCGGGGGCTGGCCGGGAAGTCATCCAGGACCAGCACCCCCTGCCCCTCCCGGGGCAGCCAGGCGGGACGGCGCCAGACGGTGACCGCCTCCCCGCCCCGGACCGCCTCGGCCAGCACGCCGAGGAGATCCGGGACCTCCAGGCTGGGGCAGACGGCCGTCACCGGCCGCACCAGCCGCCGCCAGGGCCGGCCCCGGCTGATCTCCCCCAGGAGGCGCTCCCGGCCGGAGAGATACGCCCGGAGCGCCACCCGGGCCATGGCCCGCAGGCTGGGCAGCGGGCTCGGCTCCCCCAGGAGATCCGCCGCCTCCCGGAGGTCCTCCGGGCCGGGGATCCAGCCCCCCTCGGCCAGGATCTCCTCCGGGGGGATCCCCCGCCCCCAGGCCAGCAGGAGCAGCGCCCCCGCCCCGGCATAGAGGCGCGGCAGCGCCTGCTCCGCCCAGGCGGTCTTGCCCTGGCCCGGGGGGCCCCACATCATCACGGACCCCGGCCAGTAGTAGGGGTCCGCGTCCGGAATGGCCGCGGCGGCGGCCGCCATCAGCCCCATCGCCTCCTCCGGCGATGGGGAGGGAATATTGAAAAAGATCCCGTCCATTTTTCACCTCCTTTTTTAAATTAAGTGTGATTTGAAATAATCCACCACCCCGAACTGGACAGCGTCCATCAGCAGTTCGGGGTCGTCTTCCCAGACGACCCAAGCCCACAGGGCGGGCCTCAGGGCGGCCGCGGCCCGGGGGGAGATCCTGACCCCGGGGCCATCGGCCCGGGCGAGGGCCCACAGGGCGTCCCGGCGGATCGCTCCCGACGGCGAGGCCAGGGCGTCCGCCAGGACCGCCGCCATGGCCTCCCAGGCTCCCGGGAAGGCCGCCCAGGCCGGCGGCATGGTGCCCAGCCGGGCCGGCATCCACCGGGCCGCCCGGGCCGCCTCCTCCC
>Ga0079995_1054818_pt1 | contig 13398 bp, 15 predicted proteins | sample FaiFalFF_MnMetaG_2_FD_69198 | JGI IMG/M metagenome (GOLD analysis project Ga0079995, IMG submission 69198) | Freshwater microbial communities from Yellowstone National Park, Wyoming, USA - Fairy Falls C (FF_Mn_C) (SPADES assembly) (version 4) | ecosystem: Environmental > Aquatic > Freshwater >... | reverse complement strand
TTCTCAAGAGGAGGGTACCTGTGGGACCGAAAGAGATTCGAGAAGGAGTCCAGTACCGCATCAATGACGTGCATTAAGACCAGAGACCCTAAAAGGCTTAAGTAAAACTTGTCAGCCTCAAGACAATAATTAAATTAATTAAGTACAGACTTAGTGATGATTGAGGAATGAAAATACTCCATTATAGCCGGTACTTCCCTTTTCCTGTGGCTTACGAATTAGCACTACGACAGATGAGCATCGGTCATGAAGTTTTGGTTGCCTGTTGGCCTGGAATGTCTAAACTACCTAGAGGTGTTACATTGTACAACGGGGTAAAAGTTAATTGCTTCGGAATAGATATATACTCCAATCCAGTTAAATTTAAGTTAGTTCCGTTTAAGTTATTAAGGATGTTTAATGATGTCGTTTCATTGTCGAATATGTTAAAATCTTTTGACGTAGTTCATATACATGGGCCTACTTTTTTCATTTACCCACAATTGTATAGCATAGGGATATGTGAATGGGGGATCAGCAAGCGCTTAACCGGAATTCCTGCTATCTGGACTTATCAAGGTCTTAGGAAGTTACTTAGCAAATACTGGAATGCAATAGTGAATGAAATGAAACATGCAGACATGTGTACTGCTGCAAACAAACAAACTGCAGATTTACTCAAAGTAATCTACGTACCAAATGGAGTGAATACAAACAAATTTAAACCTTTATCCCCTAGACCGGATAGGACAAAATTCGGTCTTCCAGACGATAGGATTGTATTACTTCACGTAGCAAGATGGATCCCAATTAAAGGACACGACAGGTTGGTTCGATGTTTATCGAAACTCGATCATGAAACGTTAAAAAAAATTTTTGTCCTATTTGTGGGACCTATCGATAGGGGTTATTTAGCGTATTACACTAAAGTGATAACCGATCTAAAAAAGGTCGGTGTTAGCTTCATTACTCTTGAGCTACCTTACGAGCAAATCCATATCGCTTATAACTTAGCTGATATTTTTTGCCTAACTTCAAGAGAAGGATATCCGTTAGTATTGTTAGAAGCTATGGCTTCAGGTCTTCCTGTAATCATTTTAAAGGCAGATTCTTCACCCGATATGAAAAGTGTGTTAATAGCCAACAACTACGATGAGTTTTCTGAAAAATTATATTACCTGGTCTATAATGATGACATTAGGGAAAAAATTGGCGGCGAGGCAAGAAAAGAGGCACTACAATATGATTGGGAAAAAATTAACCAACTTTACTTAAATCTGTATTCAAAACTTTAGCAGGCATAGCGTTTGTTTTAGTAGCTGCCTTGTGGCTTAATTCCTGGGCTCTTTCGCCTCTCTTCGCTACCTTATTGGCAATTCCTGTGACGTTTTCGGCTCTCATCTCAGATTCCCTATATCCTTCACCTCAAGGCCTATTGCCACGCTTCCATTCCTCTCCCATGATGAGCTACTGGAAGAGGGTCGATGAGAGGCTCATTAAGCGTGGAGAAAAATGGTGAGATATGGTAGGAGGTGGATGGCTGAGGCTGCGATATCCAGGTTCAAAGCGTTGTTCGGAGAACATCTCCTCTCCAGGAAGCTTAGATGGATGGACACGGAGCTGGCGATCAAGGCTTTCATATACAACATGCTTTTGAGAGCCGTAACGACGTAGAAAACTGAGCCCCAGCCGGAGAGGGGAAAATCGAACCATAGGAATTAGGCCACAAGGCACTATTATCCGTTTACCCATAAGGTACTGTCGAGTTAGTATTACCTCCCCTCCTCCTGCCCTGATGATATTATGCGTTGCTGCAATTGCAATTACCAGCTCCTCTCTGCTCTTCAAATTCTTCGAGTTCACTTTGTTGCAAAACCTCTTAGTCCTGTCCTCATTTCCCTGGACCATCCCTCTATTCGGATTACCTAGAATCGAAAGAAATCGGCGAAAGAGTTCAGGACGGCATCGATGACGTGCATCATGGCCAGAGACCATCTTAAAAGGCTTAAGTAAAACTTATCAGTAGTCCCTCGGGAAGAGCACAGGCTCTTTTACCAGAACCCTGTAAGCCCTCTTATATATGCCGCCGAAATACCTATTGGTCTTGACGGCGAAGGCTATAAGGTCGTAAAGTTCATCCTCTCACGGCAAGCCTTAGAAGGATAATACTTCTCAACGACGGGCGATACGACCGACCTTACAAAGTAAACCTCCTCCCACAAACCCCAACACAAAATTACCAGAGAGAAAACAAAACCAAAAAATATTTGATGGAAATATCGTATGTTTTTATCTTTTTTTAAGAAGTAAATGTATTAAGTGATTTCAATAATAATTATAGGATGTGGTGAGATACGTCTTAACCGCTGACAGATCACAATTGTCAAATTATCGTGGCAACTACCTGTTCGGGTTTCTCTCATGTGGGCCAGTCAAAATATCACCTGAGCCTATCTATAGCATGATATGTCCTACCAAGGACACCTATGATAGTAGAACGGGTGAGTTAGTTCTGGCGCCAGTGGGTCTCCGTAGGATACAGGAGTCGCTTGAGCGAGCGTATGGAACGGGCATAGTAGTGGCTCAACACCCTTTTCACCTGGATAAGGTGATCGATGAAAAAACGCGTGTGGTCGGTCTGACGGAGATGAGTCCCCTCGGACTAGGCCCGGTAGACACAGCCATCAGCTGGAAGAACGATAACTGGAATCGGAAATGGTTCGTCAGCCTGATGAAGCGTTTGAAGGAACTCAAAAAGAAATTCCGTTTCAAGGTTGTAGTGGGTGGTCCTGGGGCGTGGCAGCTACTCCATCCCTTCACAGACTATCTTCGCATCCAGGGCACCCCAATAGGCAATATGGCTGCAGCTTTCAGACGTACTGTGGGACTCTACTCTAAACATGATGCTATTATTGACGAGTGGGTGAAGGAAGAGCTGGGAGTGGATCATGTTGTGGAGGGTGAGGCTGACTCCGCAGCTCCGGAGATATTCGAAAAAATTGAAGAGGGTGATGCACCAGAATACATAAGGGTATTTACGAACTCAATTAGGAGCGTCGACGACGTCCCTGAGATAACCCGTCCGACACTCGCAGGATCTGTGGAGATAATGAGGGGGTGCGGGCGGGGGTGTGATTTCTGCGCACCCAACCTGAGAACCAAGAGGGATTTCCCTATTGAACGCATAGTTAAGGAGGCTAGCGTCAACATCCGTATAGGCCAGAGGGGTGTCTGGCTCCTCACCGAAGACCTCATGCTCTATGGGTGCGATAATAAAAATATGGTGCCAAATGAAGATGTGATAGTCGAACTTTACACAGCCCTGAAGAAAGCGGGGGCGTGGAAAATAGGCTGCACACACTGGACATTCGCTGGAGTATGCGCCGCACCCGATCTCATAAGACGGTTATCTGAAATAAACGAGCTGAGGGATGGGTGGATGGGCGTCCAACCCGGGCTTGAATGGATCTCACCTCACATGATCAGGAAGTATATGCCCTACAAGACAAAACCTTTCTCACCAGAGGAGTATCCTGAGGTCGTGATGAAGGCCCTAAAGATCATGAACACCTACCATTACTACCCAGCTGTCACACTCATAGTGGGTCATCCTGGGGAACAGGATGACGAGATTGAGATGACCATCCAGTTCATCGAGGATGTGCACCAAAAAGGGCTGCATGGATTGTTCGCCCCACTGCTCTATGTTGACTATTATAGACCAGAGAGAAGCATGACCTATGAAAAGATGAATAAGCACCATTGGCGGCTCTTCTATACCGCTTGGAAGCATAACACTAGAGAGTTTTCTCAGAAGATATGGCTTGCGACACAGAACTTCGGACCGCTTGAGAGATTGGTTACCGTGATTGGAACACATATACTCAACTTCTACATACTGAGGTTCATCAAGCATCAGTATAGGAGACGCTTCGGCGAGGTACCAAATTGGATGACCATTTAAAATTATGCGGATGAACACCCCACTCTTAAAAAAGCGCGTTGGACCTCCAAAACTTCCAGGGAACGAAGAGCTGGCAATAGATAACACTGGTTGGCTAGGATTCTATCACATCACACACATGGGAGATTCTTTATCGTCTCACGCTGAGAACACATGTGACGTATCCCATCTCGCTTAGCTGTTGGGCTAGTTGCTCAGGCTTAAGGGCTATGGGGATGGTTGCCTTAGCTTTCCCCTCAGTTAACGAAACAACGACGCCCTTTCCACCTAGCTGCTCTATTGTGGACTTGACGGCCGTTACACAGCTTTCCCATGTCATACCGTCCATGTCCAGCTCGACTGACTGATATGGTTCTTCTACAAGTAGTGCGGCTTCATTCAAAGCCTTCCCAGCAGGACCGCCCTTATCTTCCCTAGATATTTCTCGGTGATTGACGGCAAGCACTCTCTGCAACATTTACCTGTTAGACATCAGTTACCCGTCCCTGCACGGTGTATAGGTCCTGATGTCCTCAAGAGAATAGCAGCAACTTTGAATAGTATCTCATTCTCTATCTGTTCCTCGGTGACTTGGAGGCAGTAACAAATTGGACGGGGCGGATCGCTCTCCTTTGGCCCAAACCTTGTCTTAACATCAAACCTAGAAAAATAGACATCATTTACGTTGTTGTAGTATATTATTAGGCAAGATGGAGTAAAGCAGAAGAATTAGCCTTCGTTTATCAGACTTCAGTACTCGGCAGCTATATGTGTAGCCATTGTAACCGGCAAAACCCTCTTACCACCTTTCCGCTCACTACATGCCTGCTGTGCTAACCTATCTGTTGGAAATATAGCTCTGAAAAATTCTAAACTCCTTTCCCTCACACTCCTAACGGGCATAGAGAACATATGCTGTCTCTAAATATAAATGTGTAGAGCTGCTAGATTGGCACAATAAAACCAACCATGAATCAACTGGACGAGGTTCAAGCACCTTACACATCATCAGAACCTAACGACATATGATAGAAGCAAGGCTAGTATTACCACATACACGAGAGTGGTGACAAAGCCCGTTACAAGATAACCAACGCCCTTACTACGGATTATCCTAGTTACCAGAGCGACGGAAATAAAAGACATAAGTGGTGCTAACTCTAGGACGGGAGTCCCAACACTTATCACTATTTCCTCTTCTGAAACATTATTCGAGATAACAGTTACAGCAAGCACTGAGCAGGCAAAAGATGCGCCCACAAGGAATAGGACAATATCTCTCACCTTGGGGCTACCATATCTCCTGATCGCCAGCATACCCGCTGACCATACAGAAAGCGTATACCCGTGTGAGAATGCTATATTATCGACAATAAATCTAAGGATATTAATAAATGTCATTAGGACGCATTAACCCTTACACAATCGTTCAAAGTTTTTTGAGTTCTCCTGCCAGTATCTTATCCACAAGAGCGTTCCACTCATCTCTATGAAGTCTGCACATGTTTCCTTCTTCGCCAATCTCAACGTACTCCTTCTCGATGCGTACGACAGGGCAGCAACCGCTATGACATAGCTGCACTACCTTCACCGCAACCACCTCAAATCATATTCATGACACTTGTATGAAAACATTGCTCTTTAAAAGTTAAGAATTGAAATTATTTGAACCTAAGAGATTAAACATATAGTAATTGATGACTTTATCAACTAAACCGCTCGCCATATGGCCTTGTATCATTGGAAACAAAATTAAGGCCTATCCCTTACCCCTTTAACAGATTGTTCGACCATAATGAAGGCATCTCTAACACTTATCAATGTTACATAGTCTTGTACGTGATGTGGGAGTGTCTTTCTCCAATCCTCAAACCCGACCGGATCGTTAAAGAACCTGAGAAAGGGGCAAAGGTTCGATGGCGTACTACTAGATTTCGGGAGTCTATCCGAATATCGGCGATCAATATACGACATCATCATCGTAGTGTCGGGGGTGAGGGGGAACCTTTTAACCTCCCCCTGAATCCTTGTCTCAACCTCTACAGTCTCACCGGTTAACACACAATACAGAACAGCGTCCATGGCGCAATGTACAAACAACGCTCCGCCATCGGATCTGATGAGCTTAATATCTGTAGGCTCTTTACTAATGATGCGCTCGAGTCCTGGTATCTTCAACACAACCACCCAGATAACGTCTTAAAAGGTCTTTAAAAACATTAACTCTTAAAAACGTATTGTAGGCCTATTTTTTACCTAAGATTCTGTAATCAAAGGGTAAGTAAACCTTAATAATTAAACTATAATTAGGGATTGATTTACTCTATTGCGAAAAGGTGTAGAAACTCTAGGTGAAGCAATAAGTCACCTGAACGACATTAAATTAAACCTCGGCCGACTTTAGCACTAATTCTTATTCGTTCGGTTAAGTATCCATATTCTGAAATTGAAGCCGTCCAGTTTAGTTCTTAACTATTTTTAATAAGCACTTTTTTATTGAGCTAAAATGCTTGTTACAATGATGAAAGATGTCTAGTGAAGAGGTCCCTGCAGCGCTTCTGTCGATGGTGAAGATGCTTGCTGAGGCCCCTGAGGGCCAACGGAAAACGATGCTGGAGAGTAGATTACGCGAATTCGCAGCAATGGCCGACAAACAGAGAGTGGAGGCTATGACCCAGATGATTAAGGCTGTAGCGACACTCCCGGCTGACAAAAGGATTACACTAGCCAAATCAAGAATAGAGTGCTTATGCGATAAATTCGACGAAGCGACTAGGAAAAGGTTGGCGGCTACGCATATGATGGCCTTAATGAACGTGCCCGAGGCGGCGAGGAAAGCAGACCTAGAAGCTACCTTCGAAAGCCTGAAACATCTCAGCGATAAGCATCGGAATACGTTTGCCAGTACGATGAAGGCTATCATGGCGGAGCTCCCACCACAGCAACGGGAGATGATGATGAGTCAACTACCGCCTGAAGCTAGAGCTATGCTAGGAACATAACCACCTTCTTTTTTATACATTTTTATACGGTTTTTAGACCAAAACATTAAAGTAATCTCATCATGTAGAAAAACCTCATCCAGTCTTCATACAAGTTTGATGTAATTAGTGACAGGATAAAGTTCGGAATTATAAGCAAAGTGAAGGTTCACAGAGAAATTGAAGGCGAGTAAATACAGCGATCGTCATGAAAGATGCAGATCAATGGTTCATACCGTTAAGTGTAAGGGAACCCGAGCAATGCCAACAGATCCAAGGGAACGATAGGACCGTTGGGGTAAAGGATGACAAACGCAATAGCGCTAAGCGACGGATCGTTGCTAGAAGCCCCGCTTTCTTATAAAGGCTGAAGAAAAGGTCAGGGCGTTTCAAAAATCCTCGTTCGGCCAAGGAAGTGAGAAGCCCGCATCATTCAGACATAAGGTAGTTAACATTACGTCTAGACTAGCCTTCCAGCATCTTTGAAATCTCATCCTTCCTGAAAAATATTATGTAGATCAGCAGCGCTATCCACGCTAGGGTTATTAGATAACCAATCCCGGCTGGTAAGGGATAGGTTACTGCAATAACGGCCCCCAAGATTACAATAAACAGGAACAGTATCCATAACATAGTATGCACACTCTATGTAGCAAAGAACAGGGCCTGGTCCATGGCCTTAAGCATGGCAATTCTATCGTCTGGAGATAGCTCTGAAATAACAAGTAGCTGAGTCTTCATTACGTGATCCCTTTTCTCATCTGGCAGGGCGTTCAACCCATCAATCATGCCTTTAACATGTTTAACCCTTTGCTCAAATGGAAGCCTTGCCAAAGCAGCCACCCTCATCTTCATAATTTTGTAGCGAAGCTCTTCAGGAGCGTCCGCCAACATGCCTACGAAAACACTCAGCGTCGTCGCAAACTCATTCCTCAGGGCAATTGGCCGCAGGACCAATATCAGAATCGAGCCGGCTATGAAGAGCGCCAACCCTACCGAAAAACCGATTGGGTTCTTATCGGGGAAAAACGCCATAAAACCGTACGGGTTCTCTTCATCAAGCCTTATGGCTGGGACCCAAAACAGGTGTACGTACGATTCAATGAGCGATAGGGTTCCAAGCCATAGCAAGAGTTGCTTAAGAAATAGCTGGCTAGTTTTTTCTGCACCTTCGGGAAGACGGGTCTTATACCATCCCCTTACAATAACCAATAATAGAAAGGCTAAGGTTAGCGCACCAACCCCAAGCCAGCCTGCTGGAGGGTTCTGTACAAAGGCATTCCATTCCGGGCTCACGCCAATCACAGTGAAGGGCGCGTTTCCAGTGAAGGCGTTTAGGAATCCGTATAGTAAGATTAGGAGTCCTATGAAAAGCATCAACTCCCTAAAGAATAACGCCCTATAGCCAAACGCCCGTACATCCCCCAACATCCTACGCCTCCTACCCTTCACCATCTTATACATCCCCCTCAGGGGTATCAGGGTGATGATGCCCCAGAAAGCCAGTGCAAACCCCCACCAGTTCCATATAGGCATCTTGGGGATTGCATGAATGGCTATGAGCAGACCCACGCCCATCATTATTACACCCTTAACGAAGAGCACACCGCCAGGAAGTATTAAGTCCGGTCTAAAAGGCATGAAGGGCTTGATCTCCAAACCAGGCACATAAACCCCCTGAGTCCTACGTGATGCCAGCCATGCGGCTGAAGCCCAGAAACCTGTCATCCCTATCGGGAAGAGTGAGAAAACCTCTAGGGCTTGCATATGCCGGGCCTCATGTGCTGCATGACGGGGATCCAGTCCCTGCGCTAGGAGAAGGCCTAGGTATCTCTGGTAGATTGAGGGAAGCATTGATGCAAAGTAGATGAAGAGAGGCATGAAGATAACGCCCGCGATGAACAACGGCGTCCTGTACTTGAAGTAGTCCTGTAGCCCTGCCATCGGATACTGCATCAGACTCATAACAGCTGCTATAAACGCCGTACCTACGAAAGGCCCCGCATCCTCGGCCGGTATACTATATCTTAAGCTCACCATGATGGCCGCATATGCTAGTGAGACTGTGGCAAACGTGATAAAGTGAGCAATATGTGTGACGCGTCCAGCGTTTCTGGAGGCTATATATGCTGCAACTGAATATGCTGAGGGAAGGATATACCCAATAGCTAAACCTTCAATATTCCTCCCCTCGAAGAAAAGATTATACATGAGACTCCACCATATGATGAAACCCAGCCAGAACATTATGAAAAGCGGTATGATGCCTATTATCACCGGTATTTTGCGTCTCTCGTATTCCAAGGGATATCACCTATGTATTTCCTTCTTAAAATCGACATAATCTTTTCGGTTTATTATTTTAAGAAAGTACTAAAAATCTTGCTCTTAATGAAAAAATAACGTAAGTTCAGAGAAATAAACATAAACAGAGGTGATTAACTAGTTCAAAGAGTTTAACTGATTGCGCTACACTTCGGACGAGACATAGATTAGTCAAGACTAAGATATGTAATACGACGTCGCAGACATCTGCTACAGCTTTAATAAATTAATTACGGACATGAATCTTGGTTTCAATCGTGTCCAGCTTAACTTAACTTCACTTAATACTAATGAATGCCCTATAGGTCGTCTATTCCATTTCTTAACACAAATTGATTAATCACGGTCGGATTGTGTTTACTTTGAGGTGTAGTGGTTTGACACATGAAAATCTGCTTGTTATAATTCCGCTGTTAGTTTTAGATGGCGTACCTGTCAACATACTGCTGTACTCGCTTCTCAGGGAATATCCCGCCCACATACTTATCCGGAGGGTAGGGCTACCATCGTTGATAATCTTTCTAGGTATCACCGTTTATCTCGCCGCAGTAAATTCACCCGTCTTTGGCCTGATCTTATGGGGTGCTGTTGGTGGTGCCTTAGGAACAGTTGCACTAGACGTGGTTAGACTCAGCGGCGTCATGATGGGGCTGTTCCCAGTCGACATGCCAAGAATCTTCGGCGCATTAGCTTTGAACACGTTCTTCAAGTTTGTCCCGAAGAATGCTATGGCAAACATGGTTGATAGACTCTCGAGGATGCCTGAAACGGAAAGGAAGAGCTTGATGAGTCCCCGCTTACATGCTTTCGCACGGCTGCCCGATGGAGAAAGGCAGGTGATTGTCGATAACATGGTCAAAGCAATCAACAGGCTTCCAAGCGATAGGAGAGATCTGATGATGAAGACCATGATAGAGATACTTTCAGAGCTTCCAGAGGGTGAAAGGAGGAATATGATGCGCAGCATGGATACTGTTATCTTCGCATCCACGGGCCAACCTCAAATAGTTCATCAGTTTACCGAGAGGCCTAGCCCACGTCATGAGGTTGAAGAGGCAAGGAGGGGCCCAAGGGCAATATTTAGAAGGTACGGCATACCGCGTTGGCCAATGAAACTTGTTTATCCTGTGATGACCAAAGCCCTATACGACAGCGCAGCGGATGCCGACATCCCCTTCTTCCACATACTCTTCTCCGGCTATCTATGGCACTATGTTATAGGCATGACCTTTGGAATAGCACATACGCTTCTCTTTGGTGCAGGCACATGGCTAACAGTTCTGGGATTTGGTGTCTTCATTTGGGCTGTGATGATGGCTGTAATGCCATCCATGATGCCGATGATAAAACTGCCCTATCCAAAGTTCATGATCGTTCCTTTGATAGCCCATTTAGCATTCGCCGTACCCCTAGGGTTTATTTCAATGAACCTGATCAGTCCACAATCATCAGCCAGCTCCATACTCTCACTCTTACTAGAGGTGTCTAAACACTAGAACTCCCGATAAAAAGATTTATCTAACCAATCGTGTTGCAGATATGTGGTGGAATTCAGCGAAGAGTTTAGAGAGCGTATGAGGAAGAGGCTGGAGTTTTATCGTACCGCGGAGTTGCAGGGCTTAAGACGTGAGCTGGCTGTTAGCTTGGTTAAACACGATAATCTGCTCTCCGAGGCGTGGGTGGAGGGTGGTGATGTACATTGGTTCTCTGATGAGCCTAAAGCCCATGGGGGCTCGGGCAGGGGTGTGAGTCCACTAGCCTACTTCCTCTCCAGCCTAGGACTATGCCAGCTAGTACACTACGCCGAACATGCTGCAGCAGAGGACATACCCATCACATCCCTAAAGATGACTGTAAAAGGCCTAATCTCCTTCGCCCGACCAAGATCATTTGAAGAAATAATCTATGAGGTGGACATCGAAAGTCCGGCCAGCCCAGAGCAGATAGCCAGCCTGGCCAGACAGGCAGCAGAAGACTGCTTCGTCACCAACACATTAAAAAGGGCCTGTAAAGTGAAGGGCTATGTTACGCATAATGGATTCAAACTACTAGAGCTATAAACTCAGTCATGAATCCACAGCTAGCGTTGTAGATGTTGTGTTCAAATCACACCTGTATATAGGTCCGGTAACCTCACACCTTCCTAAGCAAAGAGACACTTAACAACCACCGTGAAGAAATAGATACCCCAATCCTCTAACTTCATAGCAGGACATGAGCTTTGTTGTCGGCATTTTTCACATATCACATGCTGCAGCCCACACGGCTTAGCCCGTTACGGCGGTCGGTTTGAAGGGTAGAGTTGCCGCTCTATTGCGTTGATTAATGTTTCTAGTCCGCTTGGGGGTACTGACAAATTCTACTTAAGGCCTTTTTGGGAGGCCTCTGGCCATGATACACGTCGTCGATGCCGTACTAGACTCTTTCTCCAATCTATTTCGATCCCACAGGTACCCTCCTGTCGAGAAGCTCTGTTCTCTTCATAGCAGGTCTCAGTTTAATGAAGGAGAGGACGAAGAGGTTCTACAATAACATAAACTCGAAGAAGTTGAAGAGCGTAAAAGAGTTGGTAACTGCAATTGCAGCGATGCATAACGTCATCAGGGCAGGAGGAGAGGAGGTAATACCAACTTGACAGTACCAGCGCAGGAACCGCAGATCGATTTACCTCTCCCGGGCTCACGGCTTCCGGTGAGCGACGACTCCTGACTCAGCCGCCTTCCTCGCAAGCCTGTCGGCCTCCGCGTTCGCCTCCCTCCTCACGTGCTGGACCTCCACCGAGCCGAACCTCTCCATCAGTTCCAAGGCGGCCCTGTAGAGGGGGAGGATCCTCTTGCTCCTGACCCTGTACTCGCCCCTGAGCTGCCTGACGACGAGCTCGCTGTCAGAGAAGATCACGAGCTCCCTGCATCCGAGCTCGAGGCACCTCCTGAGACCCTCGGTGAGGCCCGTGTACTCCGCGACGTTGTTGGTGGTCTCGCCGATGTACCCGGATCCCTTGTAGACGGATTCTCCGCAACGGATCACGTAGCCGTAGCCAGCAGGTCCTGGGTTGCCTATCGAGGCGCCGTCGAAGTAAAGCTCGCACCTCACCGTCTGCGATCGCGTCGGTCCCCTCAAATGTTTTGGCGACAGTAAGGATGTAAATTGGGGGTGTGCGAAGGTACCGCGTGGCAAGGCGCGTCATCGACCTCCTGAGGTCGGCAGACCCCCATATGATAGCAGCCGCCATGACCCTCTTCTTCCTCGTCCTGCACATCACGATCATCGGAACACCTTGGCCCGAGGACCTGGAGGCTTGCAAGGTCACGAAGGAGAAGTGCGCCTTCGTCTTCGACGAGGCCCATTACGTTCCTGCTGTGAGGGAGATGATCGCCGGGAGGCCGGCCAACAACGAGCACCCTCCGCTCTCGAAGTGGCTGATGATGCTGGGGATGTCGCTGTTAGGCGACAACCCCTACGGCTGGCGGATAAGCTCCGTGATCACCGGGACCCTGAGCGTCTACGTCCTCTACCGGTTGGCAACGCTCCTTTTGGGCTCAGGATGGGCCGGATTAGCGGCGGCCCTCCTCTACGCAGCCGACGTGACGTCCTTCAACCTCAGCTCGATCGCGGTCCTCGATCCGCCTACGAACCTCTTCCTGCTCCTCAGCGCCTACCTCCTCCTGAGGGAGAAGAGGCTGCTGGCGGGGATCGCGATGGGCCTCGCCCTGCTGACGAAGGCCTCGGCCGTCTTCGGAGTCGGAGCCCTTTTGCTTTTCGAGCTGCTGAGGTCGGCGAGGGGATCCGACTGGGCTGAGAGGCTGTACAACGGCGTGGTGAGGTCTTATGTGCTACTGATAGTCGGTGCCGCTGTCACGCTCTCGGGCCTCGCCGTCTACGACGCCGCCTACAACGCGTTCCCGAACCCCTTCGCCCATCTGGACTTCATCCTCAGCTACCACTCCTCGCTCACCTTCAACTGCCTCGGAGGGATGACGCCCTTCGCCTGCATACACGTCAACCAAGACGGCTCTAACGTGACTGTGGACCTCCCTCTCAGCTGGACTTTGCCGGGCGTGACCTTCCAGCCGATGGGCTTCTACGTAGTCACGGTCTCCGTCGACGGCAGCTCCTACCGGCCGATCGCCTATTACGGGATGGCAGCTCCCCTCTGGTGGACCAGCTGGG
>Ga0079995_1056880_pt1 | contig 13441 bp, 12 predicted proteins | sample FaiFalFF_MnMetaG_2_FD_69198 | JGI IMG/M metagenome (GOLD analysis project Ga0079995, IMG submission 69198) | Freshwater microbial communities from Yellowstone National Park, Wyoming, USA - Fairy Falls C (FF_Mn_C) (SPADES assembly) (version 4) | ecosystem: Environmental > Aquatic > Freshwater >... | reverse complement strand
CTGTGTGTTCGCCCTAGCCTCAACGACATACACTATTCCGGAGGCCACTCCGGAGGATATTACGTAGGTGTTGCTAAAGCCCGTTGAGGGCTTGAGGTCTTGGTTAATACTAGTAGACCATACGACGCTCGAGCCGCTGAGCATCCTTAGCTGCGTAAGCATCACAGGCTCCTTACCCACATTATACACGGTTACCTCCAGAAGCCCACCACCTCCGAAGGGCTCTAAGTGGGCTGAGACTAGGAGTCCTGTAGAGGTCACGGATGGCGCTAACCTCAGCATACCTGTAGCGTAAGCAACTGCAATAGCTACGAGAGATGCAAATGTGAGGACTACGGCCGCTACGACCTCGCTCAGGCCTATATGTGAGCGTGTGAGAAATAGGGGTTTGGGGCTCATGCTACACCACCGGTACGCTTGTCGAGTGTCTCACAGTTCCGCTGGAGCCTGTCCCTGATGCCTCTACTACTATTAGGTCTCCCCTGCCTGCTCCAAGGCCTGATACGCAGTTTGATGCAGACGCCTCAGCACCCGGCTGTAGTGTTCCTATGTTGCCGATCGATGCCGTGTTTGTTCCGAACCTAGCCGTCGCAGTGACACCGTTTATAGTAGTGCTACCATCATTCTTCACCTTAGCATTGACGTATACACATGTTCCTTGGAGGTAGGCCTGGGCCTCTATAACCCTTATACTCTCCGACCTAGCGAATACACCTATCCTAGCCATAGTCAGTACTCCTACTATTAGGGCAAGCGAGGTCACGATGACTACGAGTATTATGGCGGCTACCGGCTGGCTGAGAGCCCTCCTCCCCCTAACAACAGGGGTGAAAAATAGGGAGGTGTTTCTGTTCATGTCTACCGCCTCTTATATGTGGGCTACGGCTGACTTCTTGTCTACGACGTTGGTTCCGCCCGGGCCGGTGCAGGTCACGATCGCTATGTAGATGCTGCCGCTCTGGAAGCCGTTTACGCCGTTATCTGAGAAGCTACCGACCTGCCCTGGGTTGAGGGTTGCAGGACCTGTAGGGCTGGACATCACGTTTCCTCCCCCGTCTTGGACCTCAACGGTACAGCCTGTCAGCCGTGCCCCGCCGCTGTTCCTCACGTCTATTGTTACGAAGCCGTTGCCGCTGACTGGGTCAACCAGTATGTCGACGCGTTCAATGGTCACCTTGGCCGCCGTCCCCCATCCGAATAGGAAGCCGCCTGCCACGCCCGCCATCACAAGTGTCAGGGCTACGCCAACCACCAGCACTATCAGAGTTATCACCGGCGTGCTCAGCCCCTTCCTTGAGAAGTTTTCCCTGTTCATGGCAAGCGGCCCCAATAGTTGAGTGGATAAAAGGAAATCGCAAGGTGCTGACATCTTCAGAAAATAGGCGAGAGAGAACACCAAGAGCCAAAAGAGCATACAATCTTTAAACCCGGTACTCAAACAGGCATGTGTACGGACTATAGCTGTAAAGAAACCGTTAAGATAGGAGTTGGGGGGATATTTCCCACACCACAAGACTCGATGAGGTTACTACTCATTTGTTGAAACAGGGTAACACTGACATACAAAGGGAGGCGTACCGCAACAGAAGCGTTAACCACAAAACGCTTACGAAGTCACCAACCCCAACCGGTTGGGGTTTAAATACCCTCTGACACGCTATATAAACCCCAAATGGTTGGGGTTTAAATACTCTGGCCCTGCCTATATAAACCCCAATCGGTTGGGGTTTGTTTGCGGCTTAATGCCTACTGCATGTTAGGTATCCTCTTCTGGGCTATGGCCTTTGAGTGGAGAACTTAAGCCCGACCAGGACGGTCGTCTTAATCGGAGGCATTCCTAGAGGTCTGCTAGTTCTTGGAGCTTGAGGAGTTCGGGCAGCAGCTCCACCAACCCCTCCCTGTACATCATGTCTGCTGCGTGTCTTAGCACATATGTTGAGAAGAGGTGGGATTGGAGGCGGTCAGTGAGTCTGGTAACTATCTTGAGGACAACTTCTTCGGGGCCTGCCTCTAACCCATCTATGCCAAAAACTGTGGGGATTGCTGGGTTGATTTCTTTAAGCGCCTTTATGAGATAGTTTGTAATTATGTCTTTTCCATCAATGAGGTCAAGACGGCTATCCTCTAACATGGACATACATGCAAATGGTCTCCACATAAGATGCGTATAACCATATTGTCTTATGGTGGTCGCCGAGCTTGTGGATGCACCGCCAAAAACCATTATAAACACATTCACACAAACCTAAGGTTTTGCGATAAATCCCCAATCGTACACTTATAGCCGGCCTCAGCTTTATCACTTTTTGGCTGAGATTATGTAGTTGGGCGTTTAGGATCCTCACTAAGTAAGCAGGTATTATGGTTTGGATCGTTGAATAAGGTGTTAGCCGTAATACTACTGTATTACCAATACTTATTTACAAGAGTACTGTGCGGCTGTTTTAGGGTGCCCGGGATAGGGGTTTCCCTGTGATGCTTGGGTGACCAGGTGTCGCAGGGATCTCCAGCACCGTGGACCCATCGGGAAACCGTGGGCAAAGGCGTTGGAGAAGGTGCATGGTGGGTGTGGGGCCTAGGGGTCCAACACATCCATGCGTGGCCTCCCCGAAAGGCACCTTGAACCCCATGACCCCTTTCCCAAGACCTGTTTTACTATCTCTCCGTAGTAGGTTTCGGGTGGTAGCTCAACCATGGTTAGGTCGTCGACGCTGAGTATGATTACCGAGTGTATTCTGGCTTCCCGTACCTCCCCTTCCTGTACTGGCGGGCGGCTGTAGTAGGCGTCGCATAGGGACTTCAGATGCCGTATCTCAGCCACCGTCCTGCTTCTCGGAGGCTTGACCAGCGGCTCAGGTATCTCGAGGATGTTGTACCTAGGTGTCGCTAAGCTGAATTTGTCGGAGAATCTGCTGTAGCGGGCCGCCTTACTTACCACCCTCGCCATCAAATACCTCTGCGGGTCGAGGGCGTTCTCAGGCGGAGCAAAGCCCGTCTCCACCTCGATTATGTGGCCGCCGCCCTTCCTCTCACCGTAGACATCACACACCAGGTTATCACCTAGGTACCTCTCCACATCAACCACGTATCCAAGCCTGATGAGATGCGCTGCGCAGACAACCTCCATAACTGAATGGTTGATCTTCACAAGGCCCCGCCCATGCAGCGAGATCAGCTTCTCTGCGACCTTGAGGAGCGGCTCCCTCAACGACTCACCGAGAGAACAGCAAACCCTCTCGACAAGCTCCAGAATATCCCTCTCGAAATCACCCACACCCCCCATATATCCACCCACGGCTCCTATGGCCCCACCACCCAAAGACACTTATTTCTTTCGCAGCACCAGCCACCCAACATCCACAACTATACTCGATAAGCCCCCTTCACACATAGATCTCTCTGCCATAACCATGTAAGATTTCGCGACACAGGCAGCATCTTCGTCCGTGAAAGACCTTCTGAGAAACGCCGCAAAGGCCGACGAAACAATAATCTACGCTGAGAATGGCGAGTTGGCTAGGCTTCTCTGGGAGAGGATTGGAAACGCCGACGTAGCCAAAGCACAGCCGATAGACGGAGTTCTTCTAATTAGTGGGGCTGAGGAGGCAGGGTGAAGGCCCGTCGAAAATAGAAGATGTTGTTTATAGGTGCGTAATGGTAGGAGGGGCATGGTTGTAGACAGCAGAATATGTGGTTTTAGCGGTGGTTAAAAACACTCATTCACACCATAAGAGCTAGGCCTCTACTACGTCGTGTATCAATACAGTTGTTGTTCCTTCCATCTTTGTTATTGTTGCTCTTGCCTTGAATCTTCTCCCCTTCTTTATTAGGTCTCTTGGACCGTTGTATGCCGATGGCTCAAGCCTGGCCCTGAAGCTGTCATCAACCATCACAACAGCAAACCCAGGATATATCTTCTCCACCGCTATTGTGTGTATCTTTCCCTGTGGTTTTACTGTTAGTGGTTTTGACCTTATTATTGCTGTTGTGACGTATCTATCTCCTATCTTCTTTATGAGTCCTTCCCTCTCAAGCCTGCTTAGACTCTTCCTAACAGCTTCGGGACTGTAAGAGATGCTCTCCATAATCTCATGCAGTGTTACTCCTTTATCACCTGCTTTCAATAGCATCTCGTATATGTTTTTGCGGCAGTAGTATAGCTCCCTGCTTGAAGGACCCCCAACAGATACAACCTCCTGCCTAGGCTCAACAACTACTATCTCTTCCTCTGAAACCTGTTTAGGCTCAACATCAATCTCTATTATTGGCTCTGATTCTTCGATTGCCTCTGTCTTTGTCCACGGCCATGGTTTTCCCGGTGGTGGTCTTGGTGTTTTCCTCTCTATCTTTACTGTTTTCTTTGATGCTTGCTGTAGTATTTTGTCCATTCTCTTCGCTCTCCTATATCCTTCCCTGAAGTAGTATTCGTCTACTGTCTTGTCTGCTACCAGTATTACTGCTTTCCCCGGAAGCTTCCTACCCGTTCTTCCCCTCCTCTGTATGTATCTTATACCTGATACTGCTGGTTCGTAGAATACTACTAGCCCGCATTCTGGTATGTCTAGGCCCTCCTCACCAACACTTGTAGCAACCAACACATTGTATACACCCTCCCTGAAGGCCTTCAAAGTCCTCATCTGCTCATCCTGAGACATCCTAGGACCATGCTTCCCCTCCGCCCTACCTATGAATAACGCGGCCCTATAACCCCTATCCCTAAGCCTATCAACCAAGACCTCTGCGGTAGACCTTATGTTTGCGAAGACCAGAACCCTGTCATCAGGCTTCTCCGCGAAGTGGGCTTCAAGTGTTGAAGCTAGAGCATCTACCTTGCTGTGGTCCACCGTACACTGGTTAACCATCCTCACTAGGTTTCTGAAATCCGGTGTAGAGGCTATTATCTTATGGCTTCTTAGCTCTGACTTGGATATTTCCTCTAAGTAGTGTTTTAGGCTGTGTATGTGCTGGCTTTCAATAAGTTCTTGAGCATGGTATAGGCTTAATGCAGCAGATAAAAGAGTCATATAGTGTATGTTAGGCCCCTTAACACCTGAGTCTATCTCGGCCCTAATCCTATTCATCAAACCCACTAGAACCTTCCTATTAACGGCCTCTATAGGCATCCTTAACAGACCGCTCTCACGAAGCTTAGCAATAACAGACTCAATCATCCTCTTTATCTCGTCCCTTATCATCTCGTATTCTGCTGGTAGTTTAACCCTAACCCATCCAACCCTTATACCGGGAATATACTTTGATACTTCCTCATCTTCCTCAGACATCCATACTACCTGCTCTATCCATAGGTTCTTGATGACCTCCACAACCTTATCCTCCTCAGAACCAGGAGAAGCAGTAAGAGCAAGAATCAAAGGATAGGGACATCTTCTGATATATTCTTCTGCTAGCCTAGTATACGCATACCTGCTCCTAGACCTGTGGCACTCATCGAACACGAGTAGGGCGAACTCTTCAAGCCTAACCAACCCTCTCCTGTAATCATTCCAGACAGCCTGAGGCGTCGCAGTCACAAACCTGACCCTCGGACTATTCCACACATCAGGTCTCGCAGCGGTCTCTCCTGTAACTACAGCCACCTCACCTTCTCCGAGCTTAAGATGCTTTAACACCGATTCTCTATGCTGCAAAGCTAGGGGCCTTGTAGGAGCCATGAAGAGTATTCTACACCCCGGATACCTGTGCAGTAGCTCCGCGGCCACAAGCTCAGCTATAACGGTCTTCCCTAGAGCTGTAGGCAGGACTGCTAATGTGTTAGCCTCTAAAGCCTTCTCAACAAACCTCCTCTGATAATCCCTATCCTCAATAACACCATCCCTAACCATGGGATGGACAACATACCTTGGCTTTGGCGTCGATAGCTCGGTTTGAACCATTACTATATGCTTGCATATCGACCTCCTGTAAGTATAGTGTGGACATGTGCAGCTCCACACACCGCCATCATCCACGGAAACAGTATACTCTACGCCTGGCCTAGAATGGCTTGGAACACTCCAGCTCCTCACGACCTATCAACATATATCTGAAGCGTCTAAATAACGTTTTAAGTGGAATCTTTGTATTGTTTTGTGTGAGTTATCGTAGGGGTAGGAGGTTGGAGTATGTTGTTAGGGATATGTTTAGGAGGAGGGGGTGGTTTGTAGTTAGGGCTGCTGCCTCAAAACCAGTAGACCTAGTATGTCTAAAAGACGGTGAAGTAGTTCTCGTGGAATGTAAATATGGTGTCAGGGGTGTTAGGTGGGCTGAGCTAGCGCCACTACTTGAGGCCGCAGAAAGAGCAAATGCCAAACCAGTCCTAGCCACCGCAGAGAAGAAAGGAAGAGTTAAGATGATAGATGTGGGGAGGTGGGCCGACTTCAAACCCTAAAAGCTCCTTATCCTGAAGGCCTGTCTTGAGGCTGATATAACTTATACGGGCAGTCCCAGATGTTAGGCTGGACGGCATATATGTCGGACCGATCCTGAGGACTCATTATAGTATTTGACCTCTACTTCCGAAAGTCATCTTCTCTAATAATAAGTTGCATTTGCTTGCTTACTATCTCGCGAACACGCTCATACGTAACATTTGTGTTTATTAATGGTGTGTTACAGTAGGTTTCGTAATAAAGCGGCAAACTTCCTGTCCTCGAAAACATACCCCCACAGCTTTCTTTCCAGACTTGGTAGAAATCCATGGGACGCACTTTTCAACAGCAACCACCAACAAAAATGGATTGGGAACGAAATACTTATCCATCACTATCTAACTCGCGTTACTATTCCTCCACTACGCTTATTGTAACAAACCGAGTCCATGTAAGCTGTGTTGTCGGAGGATAACCTGGAACTACTGTCCCGGTGTAGTCTAGTGAATATGTACTTATCTTTTTTATTCAGTAGACTATTTACTACATCATTTATAGAGTTCGCAGGGTAAGATTTCGAAAACTCATAAACATTTACCGGTTTAAACTCATCTAGCTCGCCGAATATGTCGAAGATAAGCATAAAGAAGTCCCAGAGCAACCCAATATATGGAATTCGACCTATGATCTGACCTGCAATGAGCAATGCAACCTGCGGACCTATGTTTAGTTCCTTTTGTAGTGGCAGTATTATCATCTGAGTGCCGCTAGACGCTTCTATCCTTACTTTTATTTCATGTACGTATATAGCTCTCAACCCTGGTCCTATAATTCTACTAAGCTCCTCTCTCATTTGGGAGAGAACATCGCCGTAACTAGGCGTTTCGAGTCTAAAGTATGCATTGCGTGAACTTGTAGCCACATCTCTAACATTTACATTAAGAGTTGGTATTTGAAGGACAAGAAGAGTTACCACGTCTTCCCTTGTCTGTCCACCCCCTGAAGCCCTTATCGTAATTGAGTATTGCCCTGGGGGCGTTATACTAGAAGTTCTAATTGATAGTGTTGAGGTAAAGGTTGGTGTACCGGACGCGGGATTGAAGGAACCCGTTGTCCCACTAGGTAATCCTGATACGCTAAGATGGACTTGTTCCGGTGAACCTGAAACTAGATCGACTCTAACTGTGAATGTTGCTATTTCTCCTACAATAACCATCCGACTTGAAGGTAATACTGATATTCTGAAGTCAAACGGCTGTGGGGTCGTTGGAGATATCCATGCCCTCACTTCCTGGTAGTCTCTTATCTCTGGATGTTCTTGTGATTCGTATGTCTGTCCCTGGTATATTATCCGGAAGTATTCTAATCTGCCTTCATCCCGATTCGCTTCATCCCTTATTCTTAGATACCATCTCCTAGACTCAGAGGGCGGTAGGTCGTTTGTAGTAAATCCTAATTGTAAGAGGTCCCATTCTCTAAAGAGGTTTTGAGCGCTTCCACCTTCCCTATTCCATATCAAGACTTCCCTGCCGCCTTCAACTCCAACCCATATCCTGAGGTCTCCGATGTATGTGTGCCTTATGCCGACTTGGAGTATGGCTGTAGCTGCTGCACCTACTATCTCGAATGTTCCATCGCTTTCATCCTCTCCAAAGTTTCCAGCGGCATCTCTAGCAATTACCACTATCTTATAGTTGCTGCCAGGCCTGTTGGGTACTGTCCAATCATAGTATCCGGTGTTTGGGAGGTCGTCCGCTATAATCACCCGCATCACCCCTTCTTGATAGAGTCTGATATACACACTGGTGACGCCGACGTTATCCGAGGCCTCCCACCTAATTCTGAAAACGCTTCCCGGGGACAGTCTCTCGCCCCCATTAGGAGCTATAACCCTAACGGTGGGCCGTATGGTGTCCTGGGTCTGCTGTTCTGTAATGGTTGTGGTCGTTGTTCTTGTTACGGTTGTGGCGACTGTCTGGGTGGATGTGTGGGTGCTTGTCACATCTACGGTTGTGGTACTTGTTGTGTAGGTTGTCCTTGTTCCTGTGACGGTCCTGGTTACCGTGCTTGAGGTTACCGTGGTGTAGCTTGTAACAGTTGATGTTATTGTGCTTGTCGTGGTTACGGTTGTTGTCTGCGCCTCAGAAACATAAACTACCTGAGATAAATTGCTTAGAAGGAGGACCAGCATGACTAACAAACCAGCCATCCTGCGGATGGAGTTCATCCCCGCATCACACCTCCTGAATTCCTCGACCTTCTTCTAGTCCTTAGGATGTGGGCGGAGGCCAGAGGTGTTAGGGCTGCGAGCGAGAGAACGACCAACCCTTCACCGCCCCCCTCATAGCTCGCCGACCTCGTTACCGTTGTTCTCACGGTAGTTGTGGTCCAGCTAGTTATGGTCGTGGTCACCGTAGTGGTAACAGTCGTATACCAAGTTCTGGTAGATGTTGTATACAATGTCCGTGTAGTTGTTGTGTAGGTCGTAGTTTCGGTGGTAGCGGTTGCATGCAACGTAGACGTAACCGTCCTAGTGGTTGTGGTGTAGACGGTTACCGTCACAGTCCCTTGCTGCTGAACTACTATCCTTATAGCTCTTCCAGGCATTCTATATGGTCCCGTCGATGCCTGTCCATTGCTTATCACCTCCTCCCATCCCTGGCCGGGCATATCCCATACATCGTCTCCGTCACCGTAGTTTGGCGGATGGTCGTTGGATGCAACTTCGTCTGCACTATACATCCAGCCCGTGAAGAAGCCTAGGTAGTATGTTCCCGGACTGCTTGGGGCTGTTACATCTATGTTTACTGTGAACTGTCTAGTAGACCTTATATCATCTGCAACAACCCTTACCCTTCCGTTAGAGACAGTCCCTCTCTCCCAGCTCGTAACCCATATCACAGGAGTTATCCAGCTCCCCGGCTGGACATTCTCAACTGTGAAGGTTACTGTTCCAGTTATTCTTGAGCCTGGGTTAACTCTTAACTCGGGATTACTTGCGGAGAGGCCTTGACCATTAAGAGTAGCAGAGTCGAGCCTAACCCTAAGATAATAGTTTTGCTGTACAACTATCCTTATAGCCCTTCCAGGCATCTGATACGGGCCTGTTGATGCCTGGCCATTACTAATTACTTCCTCCCATCTTTGGCTTGACATATCCCATACATCGTCTCCATCGTCGTAATTTGGTGGATGATCGTTACTTGCTACTTCATCACATGTATACATCCAGCCTGCGAAGATAACTATATAATATGTTCCAGGAGTGTTTGGAGCAGTTATACGAAAAGTATAACGCTGGTTAGAAGTTCCAGTTGGTGCCGAGCTAGCTATGCAGGAGAACTGTCTTCGAGTCCAGCTAGCTGTACCTATTACCGGAGTTATCCAGCTCCCCGGCTGAACGTTCTCAACACGGGCTTCAAAATAACCTTCTAAAACTGCTCCAGGCTGGACGGTGATCTCTGGGTTACTTGCACTAAGTGTTACTCCATTAATTGCCGCAGAACCAAAATAAACCTTGAGATAGTAGCTCTGCGCACGGACTTCCGGCAGAAGCGCTGGGAGAAGCAGAGACGGTAGGAAGGCTAACAGCAGTAGGAGGGATAAAGCAGGGCCCCCAGCCCCCCTTTCCCATACAAACAACACATCCCTAGCTGAAAATAAGTCTTTAGCACATCTGTCACCGTTTATATACCCGGCCGACGCCGGCCATCCCAACTATCCCTCGAAACAGATTTGTATGATTGATATTCGAAAAAGCTAAGCCGCTCAACCTCATACCAACACTGGCCGTTGTTAAGGCATGGGTGGAAAACAATAACATAATGATGTCGTATGCTGTCCTAAACAGGTTAGTCCACCTTATCCGGACCACCGCCAGACCCCTTCCTAGCTAAAAGGTTCATCAGCCGTCTAAACGTTCTCTGCACGTAGTCCTCGAAGAAGCCGAACAGTAAAACCATGTCCCCCGGCGAGACAATCCCCTCATCTATCCTGTCGTGCTCATGTGCCGCCACGTTTCTAAGGTGCTGTAGCTTCTTGAAGAGGCTGTGTTCGCTGAAGTCTATCCAATGGCGGCGCTTAAGCTCCCACACCATTCCACGCGTCCCTATATCCCTCCAGTTTATGCCTTCGGCCTCGCAGAGAAGGCTTAGAGTGGAGGCCTCCGCATTGTGGAGCGTGAAGAGGGCTGCCCTCTCGTCTCCGGAGGAGTAGTAGAGCCTCGCCCGCCTAAGCATGTTGAATATTTCACTACGCTTTTCCACCAAATTTGTAGGGATTTTGAGGGACATGTACCTGTTCTCGGGCAGGTCTAGGACTAGCTGGGACCGCTCCCTGATCTCCTCAGACCGCCTTATTTTCTCCCCGTTCCTACGGATCCACAGAAAAACCCAAACTATGGCTATAACGGAGGCGATGGCTGCAATATGGGTTAGGGCTTGGAAGAAGGCTTGAGGCCCCATGGTGGCGTAGCTGACACCTATGAATACGTAGGCTAAGAAGCCGACCACTACAAGGAATCACAGAAAGTCGGCACCCAAACTAGGCTGGTCTACCGTTCTCCACAGATTTAAGCAATAGAAAGAAAAAGGTTGTAAGCTAAGGTTTAGGACTTCTTATATGTCCTCAAGTATTCCTCAGCTTTCTCTAAAAGTGGTAACCCATCTATAAGTAGGTACATCAGGGTAAAGAGGTAGACTTGTCTGAGAACGACGTAGCTCTTCCGGATGTCAGCCTCTTTTCCTAATTCCTCGTAAAACCTGTTTATGTCATCATTAACATTCCCAAAGTCCTCTCTACGCAAGTAATGTATCATTTTCGGCAGACTCTCCTTAATCTTCTCAATGCGGTAGTGAAGCTCTTCCAGCGGCTCTGTGCGGGCGTCTACCTTGGTTTCCGCCTCTTTCATTTCACTCTATCCACATTCCCCATAGATTTAAGGGATTAGCCTAACCAAGACCATAGGAGAACTTAACCTCCGCCTCATCCACTGTTTTCCCGTTCAGAGTCAGCCTTACCCAGTATTCTGTCGGCCCGCCGTCGCCTACTGTGAAGGGATTTGGCGTTATGCTTGGGCCTAGTAAGGGGTTGTTGCGGACGCTGCATCCGAGGGCTTGGAGGATGGCGGCAATGTCCTTCATGAATAGGAATGACCGCATGATGACCAACACGGGCTCCGTAGGCCCTCTTGAAGGAGTCCATGCTGACTGGATGGTTTCACCCGGTTTAGCTTCCGCCAGCCTCTGCTTAACCGTAACCCTCTCAAACCCGTGTGTAAGTGAGGTTTCTGTGTTTATGTGTTTGATAAGCTCTAACCCAGCCCTCTTAAACCCGGGGCCATACGCGTTCAGGCTGTATCGGAGGATTTCTTCGCCTGCTGAGAGGGGTGCGCTGACGGAGGCTTCCCCAGCAACCAGCAAGGGCTTCGAGACATCTATCCTCGGGTTTACATCTATCGGTGTTAACAGCATAAGCCAGATGTCCCTGCCTCGCTGTATGTCTATTTTGGCGGCTGGGGCGCATAACACCCCATTAAAGTATCTGACTAAGGCTACATACTCCTTTTAAGGTAAGGGTTGTGTTAGGGTGGCCGACGTCGGCCACTATATAAAGCCCTAATGTGTGCCGAATATTCCATCCATCCAACTATTGATGTCGGTAATACCGGCCGACGACGGTCGGTAATACCCTCTATATGATATCCGATTGGTAGGGCTGTAAATTGATTCCACCGGCTTGTTTCAAAGGATTACCCGCATATGCGGCGTAATCGGTTTAGCTAAACCCATTTTTATGGAACTCTTGGAGCCATTTCTGGATCGTTGGGGTTTCAGACCCGCTCAAACTCGATGATCGCCTTTCTAAAGGTATATGCTGGCTAGAGGGGAGTTATATAACAGGTATTTCTTAGGCGAAGACCAGGGCCCGCTCTGAGGCTGTGGTATTCGGATTGGCTGTGTCCTGGGTCTGTGTATTTGTTTGAAGGGCTATCCGATGCTATCATCTTAGGTTGTAACCATTAATATACCGTATTACCGGAAGTCGGCCAGTAATACCGCTCTTAATATATAGATGGATTACCCGGTTTTAAGGGAGTTTATATAGTGACCGTCGTCGGCCACCCCGCTTTTTCATTGATGACGCTCTTATCACAGAAATACACCGCTTAACAATCTCTCAATACGCTCCTTTGTTGGGGGTTTAAGCTGGATAGACCATAAATCTTCAGCCAGATGAAAAAATGTAGAGACATAACTTCACCTAAACCCTGTGCTGTTTCCCGGAAGAGGAAGATCTTTCAAGGGTTAAAATAGACCGGACATTACTTGGGTTAAAGAGATTTATGTATCCATGTGTTAATGTAGTTAGACAGCTATTTCCCCTTGGAACCGGGGTAGTGGCTGTCGAGGCAGCGGGATGCTGCCCTCCAGCCGGACGAACCGGAGGAAGGCGCGGAGTGCCTGACGGGGGTCGCCCAGGTGGCGTGGGCGGCTCAACGGCGTCCAAGAGGGCTTAAACGCCCTGTGAAAGGATGCCTGAAGCGTCCGGTTGGGATGCATAGGAACGCCTGCGGGGCCGCAGCCGGGTTAACACCCCCGGCGGCAGGCAACAACCCCCAATACCCCTAATCAGGCTTGGTAGGGGGTGGCTAGGGGTAGCCATTGCCCTGAACCGCTCCACTACCGGGCTTGAAGAAGGGTATCCAAGAGGGGTGAGCGAGTTAGAACGGCTCAGGAATGCGGTATTACTGACAAACGTCGGCCAGTAATACCCTGCGTGCGGTCCCAAAGGCCTGGCTTACGCCACGCCGGACTGAGGCCGCCGCCAGGTCCCTATGAAAAAGGGGACAAAACGCGGCTATAAGTTCGGAGCAGAGGTAGAGAACGAGGGGTGATTAACATTAAACCCTCTCCCGCGAGCCGTAACAGGCTCCCGTCCCGCAGATTTTTTCATGGGACGGTTGGGGAGAGGGGTTTGGCGCATGGGGCTTGGCGTGCTGTCACGACCAGCGGGGTGCTGGAGTTGGCTCCGGCCCCGTTGCGTCTCTGCCCCACATGGAACCGTCCCGGTGT
>Ga0079995_1063295_pt1 | contig 13458 bp, 14 predicted proteins | sample FaiFalFF_MnMetaG_2_FD_69198 | JGI IMG/M metagenome (GOLD analysis project Ga0079995, IMG submission 69198) | Freshwater microbial communities from Yellowstone National Park, Wyoming, USA - Fairy Falls C (FF_Mn_C) (SPADES assembly) (version 4) | ecosystem: Environmental > Aquatic > Freshwater >... | reverse complement strand
TACCACCACCTCTGCACCAAGGATTTGAAAATACTGCACCAGGTTGTAGGTAAAGGAGTCGTAGTTGTCAATCATAAAGACCTTCATGATAAAAGCTCTTGAACCTTGCTTTTTACCTGCTGTATGATCCAGTCTGGTGTGGATGCACCGGCGGTTATGCCCACCCTTTGGGCACCCACAAACCATTCGGGCTTTAACTCCTCTGCAGTCTCTATGTGATAGCTCCTTGGGTTCAAAGAAGAGGATATTTGATAGAGCCGACGGGTGTTTCCACTGTTTTTACCACCCACTATGATCATCACATCCACTTTTCCCGCCAACTCATAAACATCCTCCTGCCTTTCGGAAGTGGCGTTGCAGATGGTGTTTATGACCTTTAGCTCCTTTACCCATAGGGCAAGCTCACCCACTACCTCTTTAAAAAATTGTTCGCTTTGGGTAGTCTGAGCAACCACGCCAACCCTCTCAAGTTTTTTGAGCTTTTCCAAGTCTTCTCTCTTTTCCACCACCACGCCTGTTCCACCTGCCTCTTGCAAATACCCAAGGGTGCCAATAACCTCCGGGTGGTCCTTTTCTCCCACCAGCACCACAAAGTAGCCCTCTTGGACAAGCCTTTCCACCGCCTGATGCACCGCCTTCACATAGGGACATGTGGCATCCACAAGCTTTAAGCCCTTTTGCAAAAGTTCCCTTTCCTTCTGGGGTGGTATTCCATGGGAGCGGATGATCACCGTATCTCCCTCTTTGGCGTCCTCCTCTGATGCCATAACCTCAACGCCCAAACTCCTGAGCCTTTGAACCTCCTGAGGGTTGTGAATGAGGGGTCCCATAGACCATATCCTTTTGCCATCCTTTTCTACAGAAACCCTTTCTGCAAGGGCTATCGCCCTCTTAACTCCAAAACAAAAACCTGCGTGTGGTGCAACTATAATCTCAGCCATCTTTTAAAAATATAACCTCTATCTCCATGCTTATGCTGATTTCTCTCAGGCTAACATTGCACAGAAAAGCTTTAACCGTTAGCCCTCTGTTGTAGAATTCTTGGACCGCTTCCGAGAAGGGCTTATCCACTTTGTAGTTTGGAGAAAAGGCTAAGGCGTCCTCCCTTTGCACCACAAAAATTAGCTGGGGTTCAAAGCCCTGCCCCGAAAGTTCTATGAGTTTTTGTATGTGTTTTCTTCCCCTCACAGTGGGTGCATCCGGAAAGAGGGCTATGCCATCTTCTACCAAATTCACAGACTTTGTTTCTACCACCCTGTTGTCATACATGAGGTCAAAGCGATGCTCTCCAAACTTGGGCTCAAACCTAACGGGCAAATTCAAAAACTCTGCATACAGCTTTGGGGTGATTGTAGAGTCTATGCAAACTAATGAACTTCCCATATCCACCAAGGGCACTTCAAAGGGATACTTCCCCGAGTTCTTTTCCTTCAAAAAGACCGTGTTGCCCGGCTTTAAAAGCTCCGTCAGCCTTCCGGTGTTTCTTATGTGTGCAAAAACTCTTTTGCCCTCAACGGATACCTCTCCCACGAACCTGTTTAACCTTCTTAAGAACTTTGCGGGGATCAAATCTGGGAGTTTCATTTTTAGAAAGGCCCCACCGGGCGGTGGGGCAAACAAATTTGGGGAGGGAGGGGGAGGGAGTTTCTAATCCCCAAATCTCCAACTTATATCTACTATTATATACCCTTTTTAGAGGATGTCAAGGGGGTGCTATTATCTTTTCCGAATACCTGTAAAAGAGCACCTGCCTTAGTTCTGAGTATCTTTCAAAGGACGGGTCCTTTTCTAAAAGCTCCTGTGCATCTTTTTTACACACTTCAAGGAAGTGTCTGTCCCTTTCCCTCTGGAGGTTTGCGACCCAAAAACCAAAGTATCCAGACTGGCTCTCTCCCAAAAGCTCCCCAGGACCCCTCATCTTTAGGTCCTCCTCCGCTATTTTAAAACCATCGTTAGTTTGCACTAAAACCTTCAGCCTTTTTAAGCCCTCTTGGTCGTATCGCATCTGGTCTGGAACCACAAGGAAGCAAAAGGACTGAAGCTGGGACCTGCCCACCCTTCCCCTAAGTTGATGAAGCTGAGAAAGCCCAAAACGATGGGCGGATTCTATCACCATAACCGTCGCATTTGGCACATCCACCCCCACCTCCACCACAGTTGTGGAAACAAGAATGTCCCCATCATGCTTGAACTCCTCCATCACCCTTTTCTTTTCCTCGTCTTTGAGCCTTCCATGTAAAAGAAGAACCTTCCTATCCGGAAAGAGGGCTTTCCACCGCTCAAACTCCTTCACCGCAGACTTTAGCTCAAGCTTAGGAGAATCCTCTATAACAGGGTATATAACGTACGCCTTGTGTCCTTTTTGAAGTTCTTCCCTGATAAGCTTTAGAACTTTTTCCATCTCGGAGTCAAAAAACAGCCTTGTGATTACGGGCTTTCTGCCTGCGGGCATTTGGTCTATTATTGAAAGGTCCAAGTCTCCATACAGGGAAAGGGCAAGGGTCCTCGGAATAGGTGTGGCAGACATTACAAGAAGATGGGGGAAGAATTCTTCGGACTTTTCAAGGAGCCTTTTCCTCTGCAAGACACCAAAGCGGTGCTGTTCATCAACCACCGCAAAACCTAAGCTTTTAAAACTGACCCCCTCCTGTATGAGGGCGTGGGTCCCCACTACCACCTGTATGTTGCCCTCTCTTATATGCCTCAGCAGGCTCCTCCTTTGGGCGATTTTTACAGAAGAAGTAAGAAGTCCCACCTTCATGCCAAGGGGTTCCAAAAACCTTTTAAAGTTTTCGTAGTGCTGGTAAGCCAATATCTCAGTTGGGACCATTATAGCGGACTGATAACCCTCCTTGGCAAAGGCGTAGGAGATAGCCATTGCAACCACCGTTTTTCCGCTTCCCACATCTCCTTGCAAAAGACGGTTCATGGGTGTCTCTTGCTTTACATCCTCTAAGATCTCTTTTAGGACCCTGAGCTGGGCTTGAGTTAGCCCAAAGGGAAGGCTCCTTAAAAACTCCTGTATGTGCTCCTCCGCCCTCAAAAGATTTGGTGCCCTTAGGGATTTTATCTCCCTTCTTTTAAGCTGGAGGGCAAGCTGGAAAAGAAGAAGGTCTTCGTATATCAACCGATGGTGGGCTTGTGTGTCCCAACTGTTTAACCTTTCATCCCACTGATGGGGGGCATGCAAGAAATACAGACTTTCTGGCAGCTTGTAAAGGTTGTGCTTTTTTAAAAGTTCCTCGGGTAGGTATTCGGGCATATATCGTAGGTATTCCAACAGCTTTTGAATGGCTTGCCTTACCTTCTTGTGCCTTAGCTTGGCAGACATGCTTTCCGCAGACTTTACCCTTATGTTGTAAAAGGGCACAACTTTGCCAGCTTCCTCTTCCTTTAGCAGTTCCGGATGGACCATATACTTTTCTCCCTTGTACTCCATGAGCTTTCCATAGACTATAAGCTCGGTGCCTTTTTTGAAGCTTAAAAGTGCCCTTTTATCCTTGAACCTGTACTTTAGGCTAAGGTAGCCGGTGCCGTCTTCACAGAGCACAGATATAGGATACTTGGCATCTGGCTCCCATGAACTTTCCACCACCTTGACCCGCAGGGCAACCGCCTTTCCGGGAATGGAGGTTTTTATGGATGTGTTTAGCCTTCGGTCCTCATACCTTACGGGCACATACCAAAGGGTAGAATACAGGTCTTTTATGTTCAAAGACTTTAAAAGCTTCTTTTCCTTTGGGTCTAAAACCTTTAAGCTTTCAATAGGGATAAAAAACTTCTCTATGGGCTTTTTGGGATACCCATCAAAAGAAACCATTGGAACGAGCTCCTCCTTGTTTAACGTCTGCTCTATCTCCTGAAGTATGGCAACCTTTTTGGGAAAGGGCATGGCGTCAAACTTTTTTAAAAGCTCCAGGTGGCTGTTTGAAAGTCTGTTCTTCAGAAGGTTAAAAAGATACAGCCCTACTCCAAAGCTCCTTCTAAGCTTGAGATGGTTATTCTCCTTTAGCTCCTCTATGAACCTTTTTGCCTTTTCTACGCTGTCCATTTTTAGCTTAAACTTCCCTTAAAAAATACGATAATATATTCAAAGCCATGATAGAAAGGGTAGATTTATGGAACTTGGTAAATAATATCCTTGAGCAAGAAAGAAAAAGCAAGGAAAAGCCCGCAGAGGTTAAAGAACAAGAGGCGGTAAAGGTTGAGCTTTCAGAGGTGGCAAAGAAAAGACCACAACCCGACCTTTCAGAACTGGAAAGCAAAGTTTCAGAGATAAAGGCAAAGCTGGAAAGGGGAGAGTATAAAGTAGAGCCAGAGAAGATCTTTGAAGGGTTGAGCAAGTATTTGAGCAGTTCCGACAGATAGCTCAATCCTTTAGGTTTTTGAGGATGAACTGGGCTATGCCCACGCCTCCATTAAGGGCTAAGTGCCTGCTTAAGTTCTCCAAAAAGGCATCGTAGTATAACCTTTGCTGAAAGCCTTTACCGTTCATAAACCCCTTGAAGCCTTCTTTCAAAACCTCCTTCAACAGGATCGCCTCAAACTCCTGGGCGAGCTTCTTTTTGTCCTTTGTGTATTCCTGCATGTAGCCCATTGAGGGAGGAAGATAGATTTTGGTGTCCATGATGTTTAAAATTATATCATACCTCGGATGAGAAATTATTTAAACAGCCAAGACTTCCTGAAGGGAACTATGAAGGTAAGCAAGTAAAGTATTAATATTCCTCCAGAGGACTTTTCCAGCTTTTCTGATGTAAAAAGATCAACAGCTTCATTAAAAGATTTTATCAAAGGTCCCCCAGAGGGGACCCAAGGGTTTTTACTTCCTTCTTATCCTTCTTGCCAACACAAAGAGTGGAACAGACAGCCACACAAGGATGTTCCACAAGCCCGCCATAGAAGATGCAGAGCCAGTCATAGAACATCCGCCACCACCACCGCCACCAGAACCACCACCACCGCCGGAACCGCCGCCACCGGAACCACCATCAGCCGCCAAATCAGCAGTCAGCCTTGCCACAAAGGCGTCAGAGCTGCCTCCGCCGTAGTTTGCCTGCGCCCCGCCAGTAGTGTTGGGAAAGTCGGTGGAATGGGTCTGTCCCGCCACATAGACATCGCCCGTTGAAGAAATGGCAAGGGCGTAGGCATAATCGTAATCGCTTCCTCCCAGGTAGGTGGATTGGAGGGAGGTGAGGTTCGAGTTCAGCCTTGCCACGAAGGCGTCCGGACGGTTGATACTACAACTGCTGCAACTTGCCTGCGCCCCGCCAGAAGTGTTAGGAAAGTCGGTGGAAAAGGTCCACCCCGCAACATAAACCTCGCCCGTTGAAGAAATGGCAAGGGCCATGGACTCCTCGTAACGGCTTCCTCCCAGGTAGGTGGATTGGAGAATTTGGTTAAGGTCTGAGTTCAGCTTTGCCACAAAGGCGTCAAGCTCACCGCCCCTGGTTGCCTGCGCCCCGCCAGAAGTGTTAGGAAAGTCGGTGGAATTGGTATCGCCTGCCACATAGACATAGCCATCTGAAGAAATGACAAGGGCTTTGGCAACATCGTTATTGTTTCCTCCCAAGTAGGTGGATTGGATGATTTGGGTAAGGCTTGAGTTCAGCCTTGTCACAAAGGCGTCGTAAAAGCCGCCGCCACGGGTTCCCTGCACCACGCCAGAAGTGGTAGGAAAGTTGGTGGAACTGGTCTCTCCCGCCACGTAGACATCGCCCGTTGTGGGATGAATGGCAAGGGCATTGACACTATCGTAATCGCCGTTTCCTCCCAGATAGGTGGCTTGGATGATTTGTGTTAGGCTTTAGTTTAGCCTTGCCACAAAGCCGTCGTAAAAGCCGCCGCCATGGTTTTCCTGCACCACGCCAGAAGTGGTAGGAAAGTTGTAGGACGCAGTAATTCCCGCCACATATACATAGCCATCTGAAGAAATGGCAAAGGCGACGACACCATCGATACCGCTTCCTCCCAGGTAGGTGGATTGAAGGATTGGATCTATCACAATAGGCAAGCTTGGGTCTGCTTTGGCTACCTCAAAGCTGTAGCGGTTTTTGCCCACAAGCTTGTAAGAGACCTCCACTGGAAGTTTTTTGCCATCCCTTTCCTGCCATGCTACAGGTTTAGAAAGCTTTAAATCTCCCAAACCAGTTTTGATGATTATCTCTCCATCCTTGGAAAGCTTTAAACCTTTTGCACCATCCACCTGCACCTGAATTTTAGAAGGGTCTGCACCGGGCTGGACATAAAACAGCTTTTCCACTGTCTTTTGGGTGGCTTTGAGCTTTACCTCTATCCCAGACCACACTTCACCCAAAGAAACATACCTGTAGGTGGAAAGTCCAGATTTATGCTTGGAAGGGTCATTGCCTATGAAGTAGCTTACCTTCGTCTGGAGTTCCTCTTCTCCCTTTATGGCTTGAACCTTGCCACCCACCCAGCGTTCAGAAATTACCCAGCTTTTGGAAGGACATGCTTTGGCTTTTATTGTTTTATCCTTGCACTCTTCTTGCTTGACTGCCACATGCAAGAGTTCGCCATCCTTAGTTATCCAAGTGTTGCCAAAGTATCCTGGGGCAGAAAAGAGTGCCCTTTCATCCCACTGTCCTTCGTTTTTGACCCATCCACGTTCTAAAGTGGCAAGCTTGGCAGAGACAGCCTCCTTAGAGGGCATTGAAGGAGTGGTTGAAGGTTCTGCCTTTGTTAGGCTTTTAGAGGCGGTGGATTGGCTACTTGCAAGCCAAACTAAAGACAGCAAGCCTGCAATAAGCAAGAGGGCTAAAAGCACCCTTTTTCGCATGGCTAAACCTCCCTTTATTTGTTAGATAAAACTTTAAACCAAAGTCAAGGAAAAAATATGATATGAATCATAGGGCTGCCCTATACCTCCTTTTTTTCTTCACAATCTTTTGAGAGTAATTCGCACAGAGCCTGCCCTCCATATAGGAGTATTAGATAAATAATTCCTATAACCACTGCTGGGCCAAACCTACCAAGGAAATATATAAAAACATCATGTAGCGCCCGCTCCAGCCTCGAACCTTCCTGAATAGCTTTGCAAAATATTTTTAGTGCTTCACACTTATACTCTTCCCAGAAGCTACGACCCTCTATTTCTTCCTCTTGGATGGAGCGTCTAACCCTGATGCCTTCTCTCTGTGAAAGCCCCAGGCCTATCAGTCTGTAAGCTTGCTCTTCGCTTACCTTACCCTCAGAAACCTCCTTAATGGCTTGCTGCACTAACATACTCTCATCCATGACACACCCTCCTTTTAGTTGTTAAGGAAAATTTTAAACCAAAGTCAAGGGAAAAAATACGATATAAATCATAAAGCTGTCCTATACCTTAGGGTTAGAAATTACCTCCGTGTTTGAGACTTTCTGAGAAAGCTATAATAAGCCTTATCCCTGCCAAAGCTTTTTTAAAAGATTTACAGCTTTTTTGAATTTTTCATCGGAGGCGTGTTTAAAATTATATCATGCTTGAAAAACTTGTTCAGAAAAACAACAGCAAACTTTCGCTTGTAGTCCTTGATGGGGTTGGTGGGCTTCCTGTAAAGGATGGCAAAACAGAGCTTGAGCTTGCCCACACGCCAAACCTTGATAGCTTGGCAAAGGAGAGTGCCCTTGGTCTTCATATCCCGGTGGATTACGGCATCACGCCTGGCAGTGGTCCCGGACACTTGGGCATTTTTGGCTACGACCCCCTTGAGTATCAGATAGGAAGGGGTATCCTTGAAGCCCTTGGGCTTGGCATTGAGGTAAAGGACACAGACATCGCCATAAGAGGAAACTACGCAACGGTAGAGTATGTAGACGGCAAGCCTATAGTGAAGGACAGGAGGGCGGGCAGGATTGCCACGGAAGAAAACAGAAGAATAACCCAAAGGATCAAGGAAAACATAAAGGAAATAGATGGGATTGAGGTGATCATTGAACCGGGGATGGAGCACAGGTTTGCGCTGGTGCTAAGGTTTCCGCATCCACTGCCCGAAGGTTCAGACCAAATAAAGGACACAGACCCCCAAAAGGAGGGAAAGGAGCCCCTAAAACCCATAGCCATGAACGCCAACGCCCAAAGGGTGGCTGAGGTAATAGAAAAGTTCGTGCATAAGGTGGGCGAGCTTTTAAAGGATGAGCCAAAGGCAAACTATGTGCTTTTGAGGGGCTTTTCCCAAAAGCCAAAGATGAAGGGTTTTGAGGAGAGGTTTGGGTTGAAAGCCTGCGCCATTGCGGTCTATCCTATGTATAGGGGGCTCGCCAGCTTGGTGGGAATGGATGTTATAAACTTTGAGGGCTCTTCCATAGAGGATGAAATAGAAACATTGAAAAGGCTTTGGAACGATTATGACTTTTTCTTCTTGCACATAAAAAAGACAGACTCTTACGGTGAAGATGGAAACTGGGAAGGAAAGGTCAAGGTCATAGAGGAGTTTGACAAAAACCTTCCAAAGATCCTTGGGCTAAAGCCGAGCGTTCTGGTGATCACAGGAGACCACTCCACGCCCTCCGTGCTCAAAGGACACTCTTGGCATCCTGTTCCGGTGCTTTTGAAGTCCCACTATGTGCTGGGAGGAACTTCCCAAAGATTTACCGAGAGGGAGTGCCTGAAGGGAGAGCTCGGCACATTCCCAGCTAAGAAGTTAATCAACCTTATGCTTGCCCACTCCCTGCGACTTGCCAAATACGGAGCTTAAGAGAGAAGTAAAAAGATAGGCAAATAGGCTCGTGAAAAGCCCCGCAAGGAGGGAAAACTCATACTCAAAGCCATAGTTTAAAATTGCCCAGACGAAAAAGCCGGAAACCATGCTAAATATTGCAGAGTATTGGTTAGAACCTTTAAAGTAAAGTCCAGCCACCAAAGGGACAAACAAAGACACCAAGCTCAGGGCGGAGGAGTCTCCCACCAAGTGAAAGATGGACTCTCCACTGAGGGCAAAAAGAAGGGAAACAAAGCTTATCAAAATCACAGAAAATCTGGTGAGCCAAAGAAAGCCTCTGTCGGAGAGGTTTTTAAGCAGCGGTCTCAGGAGGTTTTCACTTAGAATTGCGGAAGGTGCAAGAATGGCAGAACTGGATGTGCTCATTATGGCAGAGAGCAGTGCCCCAAAGAATAGAACCTTTGTAAAAGTGGAGGTATGCTCCATAATCAGCGTAGGAAGCATCAGTTGGGCGTCAAGCTCCAAAAGCTCTGGGTATTTTACCCTTGCAAAGATGGTAAGGATAAGAGGAATAAAGGCAATGGTCAGATACATGAAGCCCGCAGTGAGGGAGGAATAGACTGCCACTCTTTCCGAGCGAGAGGACATAACCCTTTGGAAGACATCCTGCTGGGGTATGGAACCAAGCCCTATGGTAATAAGGGCGGTGATAAAGAGAAGGAACTCCTGAAGGTTTAAGGATGGAAAGAACTTGTAAAACTCGGGCGGTTGGGAAGCCAAAACCTGAGGGATATGACTAAAGCCCTGAGAAACTTCATAGAGGGCAAACAAAAGCCCCACTATGATCATTATGGTTTGGATAAAATCCGTGAGAGAAATCGCCCACATGCCACCCAAAAAGGTGTAAAAGACCACCACCAAAGAACCTATAACAGTTCCAAGCTTTACGCTAACACCGGTGGTTATGCTCAGGATCAAACCTATGGCAAGCATCTGGGCACCGATCCAACCAAAGTAGGACGCTATGAGAAAAAGGCTCGCCACAATTTCCGCCCTTCTGCCGTAAAACCTTCTGTAAAAATCTCCAAAGGTCAAAAGGTTAAGTCTATACAAGGGCTTTGCAAAGAATAAACCCACCAATATTAGGCAGAGGGCTGCGCCAAAGGGGTCTTCTATCACTCCCCAAAGCCCTTCCTTTGCCATCTGAGAGGATGCCCCCAAAACAGTTTCTGCACCAAACCAGGTGGCAAAGGCAACAAAGGTAGCCATAAAGAAGGGAAGATTTCTCCCCGCCAAAAGGTAATCTTTTGAGTTCTTTACTAAAGTGCTCGCATAGACCCCTATGGCTATGGTGAGAAGTATGTAAAGAACTATAGCAATAAGAAGCATCTCAGTCTAGCTTACCCAGAAATGCCAGCAGGGCTGTTATGGTTGCCGGTGTGATGCCGTCTATCCTGCTGGCTTGCCCCACCGTCAGCGGTCTGAACCTTTTGAGCTTTTCCCTTGCCTCGTTTGTGAGCCCGGGCACCTTGTCGTAGTCTATATCCTTTGGAATGACCGCATCCTCAAGCTTTTTCAATTTTTCGTTTAACTTTCTCTCCCTTTCTATGTATGGCTCGTATTTTAGCTGGATCTCCACCTCCTCCGCCACGTATGGATGCTCCGGCACACTAACTCCAAGCTCCTTTAGATCCCAGATGGAACGCTCAGAGGTCAAGAGTTGAGAAAGACTGTAAGCCCTAACATCGGAGCCTATGGCAACGGATACCTTATACCCTTTGTAGAACTCAAGCCAAGCCTGAATTTCACTTTCCAATTCTTTTACCAGTTTATACTGTTCTTCTGTCAAAAGCCCTAGCTCCCTTCCCAGCTTGGCAAGCCTCAAAATGGCATTGTCCTGCCTCAGATAAAGCCTATACTCAGAGCGGGAGGTGAAAAGTCTGTAGGGCTCCATCACACCCTTGGTGGTAAGGTCATCCACCATTATACCTATGTAGCTCTCGTCCCTTCTAAGATATATGGGCTCTTTGCCAAAAGCCCTCAGGGCAGCGTTTATGCCAGCCAGAATGCCCTGTCCAGCCGCTTCCTCGTACCCTGTGGTGCCGTTAAAATTGCCTGCATGAAAGAGTCCTCTTATTCTCTTGGTCTCCAAGGTGGGATACAGTTCTGTTGGGGGCACCACATCATACTCTATGGCGTAGGCGGGTCTTATCAGCTCCACCTTTTCAAGCCCAGGGATAGACCTATACATCTCCCACTGGACCTCCTCCAGTAAAGAGGTGGAAAGTCCGTTGGGGTAGATCTCTATGGTGTCCCAGCCCTCAGGTTCTAAGAATATTTGGTGTCTTTCTTTGTCGGGGAACTTTACCACTTTGTCCTCTATGGAGGGGCAGTATCTTGGTCCTATGCCCTTTATGAGCCCGCCGTAAAGGGCGGTTCTATGAAGGTTTTTTCTTATGATCTCGTGGGTCTTTGGAGTGGTGTAAGTGATCCAGCAGAGGGCTTGGGGTTTTCCTTTTTCAAACCAATAGCTTGCTACGGGCTCTGTCCAGAAGGAGAACTTTGGTGGTGGGTCGTCACCTGGTGCGGGCTCAAGGGTGGAAAAGTCTATGGTCCTCCTGTCCAACCTTGCGGGGGTGCCCGTTTTGAACCTCATTAGGGGAAAGCCATGCCTTTTGTAAAAGTCCGCTAGTCTGGTGGAGTTTGGCTCCCAAGCCCTACCGCCTGGAAAGGTTTTATCGCCTATGTAAATAAGTCCGTTTAAGAAAGTGCCCGTGGTGACCACCACAGCCTTTACTTTGTATTCAAGCCCAAGGCGAGTTTTCACTCCCACCACTCGGTTGTTTTCCACGATAATGTCCACCACCTCGTCCTGTTTTATGTGAAGGTTCTCCTGATTTTCGCAGACCCTTTTCATATACTCTCTGTATGCCTTTTTGTCCGCCTGAGCCCTCGGAGACCAAACCGCTTTTCCCTTACGGGTGTTTAACATCTTAAACTGAATGCCCGTATGGTCTATAGCCTTTCCCATCTCTCCACCAAGGGCGTCTATCTCCCTCACAACAATGCCCTTTGCCACACCACCTATGGCAGGGTTGCAGGACATCTGTCCGATGGCGTCTGCGTTCAGCACGAACATAACCGTCTTGGCACCCATACGGGCGCTTGCAAGCGCCGCCTCTATGCCCGCATGACCACCACCAATAACCGCCACATCAAACTCATCCACCAACATAGGGATAAAATATATACTAATGCAACTTGGAGAGTTAAGTGAAAGGCAGAGGGAGTTTTTGAAAACGGTTTTTGAAATGGAAGAGTTGCCTTTAGATCAGGAGCTGGAGGAGTTTTTGAACTCCAAAGGTTGCAAGCTCTATAGTTGTCTTGGTTGCGGAAAGCTCATATTTCACGATAACTACGAGTTTTGGAACCTTACCGATTGCTGTGATGATAACTCCAAGCTGGTGGAAGGAGGGCTTTTGTGTGAAGTATGCTACAGCAAAAGTGCGGAGAACTTGAAGGATTGGATCCTGTTTAAGCCCACATACATGAAGCCCGTAGAGTTTAGAGGTAAGTTCAATGCCTCAGATAAAGAACTTTGACGAAGTCAGGGAGTTTATAAAGGGCACCTCAGAGAAGACCGCCATATATGTGGGTTGCGATTCAAGGCAGGTAAATGATAGCACCATCTTCGTGGTGGTGATAGTGGTCCATATAGATTCGTGCAGAGGTGCCAAGGTCTTTTGGAAGACGGAAAAAGTAAAGCGCATAAGGTCCCTAAGACAAAGGCTCATGGAGGAGGTAAGCAGGGCAGTTTATACTGCCCTGGAGCTCATAGATGTGGTGGGCAACAGACCCTTTGAGGTGCATTTAGACATAAACCCAAACCCACAGCACAATTCCTCTGTGATCCTCAAAGAAGCTATAGGCTTTGTGTTGGCACAGGGACTAAAGCCAGTGGTAAAGCCCAAAGCAATCGCTGCCTCTTCCGTAGCGGACTACATAACGGGAAAGTATTAAAGAGCCCTTTTTACCCTCTCCTCCTTCTCCACAATGTCCGTGATCTTTACACCAAACTTTTCTTCCACCACAACGATCTCTCCCCTTGCCACCAATTTGCCATTCACCTTTATATCCACGGGTTCTTCCACCAAGTTGTCCAATTCCACCACAGAGCCTGGACCTAAGTTCAGAATTTCCCCTAAGGTCAGAGTGGTGGAGCCAACCACTACCTCTATGAGCAAGGGTAGGTCAAGGAACTTTTTGAGCTTTTCCTGAATATCTGGCGTTAAAACTTCCTTTTTTTCCTCCTTCTCTTTTTCTTCCTGCTCCTTTAATGTTTCCTGCCAAAGAGAGGACAGAGCCTCACCTTGGGCTTGCGCTTCTTCCCTTTTTCCTCTTCCATGGGACTAATTATATTACTCTTCTACCTGAATAGTCTCTCCGTGTTTTTCTTCAACTCCAGCCAACTCTGTAATGGTGGTGGAGGTTAAATACTCCATTATGTGTTCCCTAAGGACTTTCCATTTGTCATGAACCGTGCAGGGCGAACTTCTCCACTCTTCACACTTTTCTGGTCTTAGGGCACAGTAGTCTAAGCGATAGTCCTCGTCCAGATACCTTTATCTCCGAAAGGCATCCCACGAACCTCAACCCAAAGTAAAAACCAAAGGCTTCAAATTTATAGCTATAAACCTTTAGCTGGTAGCTTCCCTCCTCCTCAAGGTTCAGGGTAAGCAAAGGTTGGTCGTATATCTCCGATAGCCTTCCGTCTCTATAAACAAGCATCAGCACCTTT
>Ga0079995_1069232_pt1 | contig 13473 bp, 12 predicted proteins | sample FaiFalFF_MnMetaG_2_FD_69198 | JGI IMG/M metagenome (GOLD analysis project Ga0079995, IMG submission 69198) | Freshwater microbial communities from Yellowstone National Park, Wyoming, USA - Fairy Falls C (FF_Mn_C) (SPADES assembly) (version 4) | ecosystem: Environmental > Aquatic > Freshwater >... | reverse complement strand
GGGCCTGACCTCGGTTCCAGGGCATGCGGGCCAAAAGCAGCGCCAGACCACAGGTGTTGGTGATCCCGGCAAACACCAGCCCAGCTCCCACAAAGCCGCTCAACACCAGCCAGGCCGGATGGACAAAGGCTCCCAGCAAGGTTCCGGTGAGCACCAGCGATCCCGCCGCAATTTGCACCTGCCGCATTAGCGAAATGGGCGCGTTGCGGGTGCGGGTGGTGGGCAGCTTGGCAGCCTTCCAAGCCTCAATCCCGCCTTTTAGACTAAGCACCTCCGGCCAGCCGTGGTCTAGCAATTGACAGCCGGCACGGATGGAGCGGTTGCCCATGCGACACTGCAACACCACCGGTTTTTCCGGCGTCGAGGCCGGCACCCTGGCCGGGTCAAAGGTAGATAGAGGCATGTTGATCGCCCCTGGGATCCGCTCATCGGCATATTCTCCCGGCTCCCGCACGTCGATGAGCTGTACCCGCCCTTGATCCAGCCACTGCTTTAAGGTCAGGGCGTCGATCTCCTTGAGACGGGGATCCCGTTCCTGCTGAGCGGAAGGCGTAGGATTTTGTCGGGCTACAGTCATTGGTTTCCTCCTCGGGTAACTAACCTTCTTCCTCAAGCAACCTGCTGGGCTCGCCAGGGCAAAACTGGCTATCCAGGATTTGCTCGGGAGCGTAAGGACACGTCTTGGGAAAAGTCTTTCTGGGCAGCTTGGTCTCTTCCAGGGCTAGCTGGAGCGCCCTCAGGTAAGACTTGGCGATGGCCTCCGGCAAATAGGGCCTCAGGCTTGGGCTTTCCTCCAGCAGATCCAGAACTTCCTGCCGCTGCACCTGTAGGGTGAGCAGCCAGCTTACCGATCTAGCCTGCGGCTGATACTCCCATTTCAGGAGGTGCCCCACCAAAACCCCCAGCCGGTTGCGCAGCTCTTGCCGCTGTTGCCTGCCCAACGATTCCATCTCCTCAATCAAATGGGGCAGGTCTAGCTTCTCCCAAGCCCGCTCCCGCAGCAATTGAGCTTGTTGCTGAGTCCAAGCATAGAAATCCTTCTCATAGAGGCTTTCTGGATCCACTCTCAACCCTCCCCCTTCTGACCCGCCAGCTCAGAGAAGTCTAGCTAGCCCCGCAGGCTTTACAGCCAGGCTCTCCCACCCAAGAGGGTTTGCCCCACTAAACCGCGGCTGCCACTTGGCCGCACTGCTCGTTGGCGGGCAGGGCTTCCTGGATCTTCTTGGGCTGAGGCAGGTTGAGGCTATTCATCAAGGCGATGAAGCTCTCCCGCGAACGCAGCTTGCCCGTCTGTAGATCCACAAAGCGGGGGTTCCAGCGCTTCTCTTCGCCAATGGTGGAGACGGTGTGCCCACGGTAGTCGTGGCCGGGATAGACCAGCGTCTCGTCTGGCAGGGTAAACAGGTGCTGCGTAACGTGGTCGTACATCAGGCCGGGATCTCCACTTTGGAAATCCGTGCGCCCACAGCCGCGAATGAGCAAGGAGTCTCCGGTGAGAATGCGATCCCCATGGACGCGGTAGCTCATGTGGCTGTCGGTGTGGCCCAGGGTGGCGATGGCCTCGATGGTGATGGATCCCACCTGCAGCGTTTCCCCATGGCCAATGAAGTGGTCGGCACATTGGGCTTTGGCCTGGACTGGCACCACCCCTTGGCAGCCGGTCAACTCGCGCAGCTTGCCCGTGCCGGTGATGTGGTCGGCGTGAACGTGGGTCTCGAGACAGTACTTCAACGTCAGACCCAGCTCTCGAATTAACTTCAAGTCCCGCTCCACCTGCTCCAATACGGGATCCACCAGCGCCGCCTCGCGGGCGTTTGGGTCTGCAACTAAGTAGGTGTAAGTGCTCGTCTCGGCGTCGAACAGTTGGCGAAATAGCATGTTACCCTTCTGTCTGTTGGCAAAGACCTGAACGCCATTTGGGCCTCTGGAAACACTATATAACCATTTAGTGTTAAAATCAAGCCAGCACAGCCCTCAAGACGGTCTATGGATGGGGACGAGCTCGCGAAAGGCGGCAAAGACGAGCGCCAGTTGACCCTGACGCCAGAAGTGCTGACCAGCGTGGCGGAGTACTTCAAGGTTTTGGCGGAGCCCAGCCGCCTGCAGATCCTGTGTCAGTTGCGCTCGGGGCCCAAGAACGTCACCCAAATCCTAGAGGCCACTGGCATGGGCCAGGCCAACGTTTCCAAACATCTCAAGATCCTGGCGCAGGCAGGGATCGTCAGCCGCGAGCCCAAGGGCGTGAGTGTCTACTACCAAATTGCGGATCCCGTCTGTTTTGAGCTGTGCGAGGTGGTGTGCAGGCAGTTGATCAAGCGGCTTAAGCAGCAAGCTCGGCAATGGGAGCCGCTGGCGGCCCTTCACTCCAGCAGGCTGAGCAGCGAGAGCTCTTGAGGGGGTAGTGCCAGGAGAAAGCCCAGCAGCCCGAACTCCCCTCTCGTCTAATCCCACAAGTTCAGATCGGTCACCGCCCCCAGGCTGCTGCTGGAGACCAGCTTGGCATACTTGGCCAGAATACCTCGTTTGTAGCGGGGCTCGGGCGGAACCCAGCGGGCGCGGCGGCTGGCCAGCTCCTCTTCGCTGACATGCAGGTGGAGGAGGCGAGCAGGGGCATCGATAGTGATCAGATCCCCTTCTTCCACAAGGGCAATGGGGCCGCCTACGTAGGCCTCAGGAGCCACATGGCCCACCACCATGCCGTAGGTGCCCCCAGAGAAGCGGCCATCGGTAATCAACCCCACGCTATCTCCTAGACCAGCGCCGATGATGGCCGAAGTAGGGGAGAGCATCTCCCGCATGCCAGGGCCGCCCTTAGGGCCCTCGTAGCGGATCACCACTACGTCCCCTGGTCGAATCTGGCCGGCGAGGATAGCCTCCAGACAGGATTCTTCCGAGTTGAAGACCCGCGCTGGCCCCGTGATCCTCGGATTCTTGACGCCGCTGATCTTGGCCACTGCCCCTTCGGGCGCAAGGTTGCCTTTGAGGATGGCTATGTGCCCTTGGGGGTAAAGGGGGCTATGCCAGGGGCGAATCACCTCTTGATCTGGGCTGGGCTCGTCCGGCACGTCCCGCAGGACTTCGGCAATTGTTTGTCCAGAGATGGTGAGGCAGTCGCCGTGCAGCAAGCCGTGGTTGAGCAGGATCTTCATCACCTGCGGGATCCCGCCGGCCCGGTGCAGATCAGTGGTTACAAACCGGCCCGAGGGCTTGAGGTCACAGAGAACAGGCACGCGGGCGCGGATGGTCTCAAAGTCATCCAGCGTCAGGGGCACCTCTGCCGCGTGGGCAATGGCCAGGAAGTGGAGCACGGCGTTGGTGGATCCCCCTACGGCCATGATGACCGAAATGGCGTTCTCGATGCTCTGGCGGGTGATGATGTCCCGCGGCCGGATATTAGCTTTGATGGCCTCGGCCAAGACTTTGGCCGACTGAGCGGCGCTTTCGGCTTTTTCTTCGTCTTCTGCGGCCATGGTGGAGGAATAGGGCAGGCTCATGCCCATAGCCTCAAAGGCGCTGGACATGGTGTTGGCCGTGTACATGCCGCCGCAGGATCCGGCACCGGGGCAGGCGTGGCGCTCTACCGCCAGCAGCTCTTCCTCAGAGATGCGGCCAGCACTGTACTCCCCTACTGCTTCAAAGGCGCTGACAATGGTGAGGTCGCGGCCATTGTAGTGGCCGGGCTTGATGGTGCCGCCATAGACAAAGATGGAGGGCACGTTAAGGCGGGCCATGGCGATCATCGCCCCCGGCATGTTCTTGTCGCAGCCGCCGATGGCCAAGAGACCATCCATGCTCTGGCCGTTGACCACCGTCTCGATGGAATCGGCAATCACCTCCCGCGACACCAGGGAGTATTTCATCCCCTCGGTGCCCATGGAAATGCCGTCGCTAATGGTGATGGTGCCGAAGACCTGAGGCATGCAGCCGGCCTCCCTCAGGGCAGCTTCGGCCCGCTCTGCCAGGGCTTGGATCCCGATGTTGCAAGGGGTGATGGTGCTGTGGGCGTTGGCGATGCCGACAATGGGCTTGCCGAAATCCTCATCGCGGAAGCCCACTGCCCTGAGCATGGCGCGGTTGGGAGAGCGCTGCACTCCCTGGGTGACGACTTGGCTGCGCAGTGGAGAAGGAGGGTTGGCCATCATGGAACAGAGCGGGACGACAAGCCCCCGCTGGGATAAGTAGAACCCATCCTACCGCTCTGAAAGACTTATACAACGCTGGACAAAAGCGGACTTTTGCTCCAGGTTGACGCTTTCTCCCTGCTTCCACGACCCGTAGCTAGTGGCAGAGTCCACCCCTACCACCCCGCCAGAGGGATCTCCACAGGCGTCACTTCCCCGCGATCGCGATAGCGGGCCGTAGGCCTTGCTGCAGGTAGGTGCTCCTTGCCCCCATAAGGCACACCGGCTAAAGACGGAGCCAACTTTAACCTAGGCAAAGGGCCTACCAGAAAAAAAGAGAAAAAAAGATGTACTCGCAAGCCTACTCGCTCAGCCCATCTCCGTCAAGGCAGGAGGTTGGTCATGCCACAAAGTGGCTGATTGTCCAGTGAATCAAGGACTAGAGAAGAGCCCTTCTAACGAGAGCGCCCAGAGCTCAGTCGGGTGCGGGAATGCGCAGTTTTTTCGCCGCCCTAATGCCCTACAACATCCAGAAGCTTGGGGGATGGGTGTCGAAGGATCCCGCTGGAGGGATCACTTCAAGAAACTAAGTACCCCCACCCCGAGTACCATCAGCACCCAGAGCAGGGATCCCACCAAAAGGACATTCTTGGCCCGGCTCCAGTCGCTGGCCGAGCTAAGGAGCACCGGCACCGCCACCACCAACAGCAAGCTGTAGAGCACCAACACCAACAGAGCGATTTGGAAAATGAGCATCATCTTTCTTTACGGATCCCTTACAAAAGTCTTGTCTTGGATAAAGGCTCCCGGCAACACCGGGCGGCTCCTTGCTGATCTAGCTCGCTGCGCACCGGCAGCAGGGTAGATTGGGATAACGCTCTGACCAGCAGGCTAAGCGGCGCAGGCCCTGGTTTTTAGTCTTGGGGATGAGCCGCCTACTCGTGGCGTTGTATAGCCTGGAGTACTATAGTCGAGTTATAAGCCGACATCAACATCCAGTGCAAGTATCTGGGCTTAGGCTCAGTAGTTGGGGTTATGGCGTCCCCCACGGGCGTGCAGTGGCAGCCCCGCCGGTGCGTCCGCGTAGCTCGCGATAAGCGAGAAAGAATCCCCGCCCCTTAGGGCTGGGAGAACGTCAATATACCAAAACTGGGATCCCTCTCCCTGGCCCGCCTGGCAAGGGAGCAGCTTTATTTGGATACAACCTGGATTCGGAAAGGGTTGAAGTCCGTTGCCACGTCAAAGTAGTCCTCCTGCTCCTGCTGCTTCAGCCAGCCAGTGATGGCATAGGTAAGGGGCGTACAGGCCACTTCGACACCACACTTGAACACGTAGTTAGAGAGGATGAGGCTCACTAGGTTCGGAAAAACTCCCCAGAAGGCAATGAGAATGAACAGGCCTGTATCCACTGCTTGGCCCACCAGGGTCGAGCTGATGGTGCGCGTCCACAGCCAGCGTCCCCGCGTCCACACCTTCAGGCGCGCCAGCACATAGGCATTGGCAAAGCTGCCGCTCCAGTAGGCAATTAGACTGGCCAGCACGATGCGGGGGGTAAGGCCGAGGATCTGGTCGTAGGCTTCCTGGTGGGGCCAATCAGGGGCTGCCGGCAGGGATCCCACGATCATCAAGGTCACGGACATCAGGGCTGCCGAGAAAAACCCCAGCCAGATCACCCGCCGCGAGCGAGCATAGCCGTAGACCTCGGTGAGGATGTCGCCGAAAATGTAGCTGAGGGGGAAAAGAATGGTGCCGCCATCGAAGGTAAAGGGCCCCAAGAGCACGATCTTGGCCGAGGCGATGTTGGAGATGAGCAGCACCGCCACGAACAGGGCCGTCACCGCATCCAGGTGTCGGTAGGCGCGCTCAAAGCTTTGCTCAGCCATCAAGACCCCCCAATAGTTTACGGATATGCCGCAGCTCTTTGACGATTAGGGCTAAGCCCTGGCTGTGCCGTTCCACTTCGCTGGTGAGCTTACGGATTTGCTCTTCTAGGTTAGCGCTGTGAGACTCCTGACGATCTAGGCGCTGGTTGAGGTTGGCAAGCCGCGTCACTACTTCCCGCTGGATCAGGTTTTCCGTACCTTGGATAAGCAGCGTCTCGATGGCGGTGAGCTTGTTCAAGAGCAACTGGGTGTTGGTTTCCGATCCCGGCTCCGCTGCCGCCGCAGGAGTCACCTGCAGGGCCTTTTGGATTTGAGCCAGAAGAGTCTCCGCTTCAAACGGCTTTTCGATAAAATCGAAGTCGACAAAAGGCTCAGGGATGCGGGCTGTCACTTGTTCCTTCATCCCCGACATCATGATAACGGGGGTATTTTTCAGACTGTCTTCGCGGCGGATGGCTTGGAGGGTGTCGTAGCCATCCATCTTGGGCATGACAAAATCCAGCAGGATCAGGTCGGGGTGATGCTTTTTGGCGACCTCCAAGCCCGTCGGTCCGTCTTTAGCCTCCAGCACCTGGAAATGGTCAGCCAGGATGCTGGCCACCATCTTGCGGATCATGATGCTATCGTCAATGACCAACACCGTTTTGGTCGTCATGGCTTTTCCCATCAGTTCAGCCGGATCTGCCCCTTCCTTGAGCTCAGGAGGCAAGTGGAAACCCACCATTAGAGTACTCTCCTGCTTGGCGGAGGTTGTGCTCCGGGATCCAATTTGCCGGCTTCTCTTGCCGCCTAGCGGTTGTCGGCCCACCCTGGCCGCCTTGCTATAATCTACTATCGCATTGTAAACAAACGTTAAGAACCCGTTGGCACTGGCAGGGTCATGAGCTTCCAGTTAAGCCCCGAGCTGTCGCTGCCTATCCCATCGCCGGTGGGGGAGGCTGCTTACCGTGCCTTTCAGTGGGGCAAAAACCTCTTCGGCTTTGCCCACAAGGCTCTCTCCACCCAAGCTGCCGAACTGATGCTCTCTGCCCTCAGGGAGCTGCAGAGCTTTGTCTCCGGCAAGCCTCTGCCACCGCGGGAGCGGGTGAAGGTGAGCGCAGCTACTTTGCAGGAGTTGCGGGCTCGCTACGAGCGACTTCTAGAAGTTGATTGGCAAGATGCGGAAGCAGGCTACTACCCTCACGCGCTTCTCTTCGACAACCCCTGGCTGGACTTTGCCCGCCATTACCCAGCGGTGTGGTTGGAACTGCCCCAGATTGCCCGACGGGTACACGGCCGGCGCTACCAAGAGTTTTCTCCAGACATCTCCACAGAGGGCTACCCAAAATACTACCTTCAGAACTTCCACTACCAAACCAACGGCTACCTGAGCGATCGCTCGGCTGAGCTCTACGACTTGCAGGTGGAGTTGCTGTTTGGGGGTACGGCGGATGCGATGCGGCGACGGGTGATCCGCCTGCTCAAGGATGCCCTCGATCCCAACCTATCTGCTCCCCACATCCTCGACGTAGCCTGTGGCACAGGGCGGATGCTGCGCCTTTTGCGGGGATCCCTGCCCAAGGCGGCGCTGTATGGCTTGGATCTTTCTCCTGCCTATCTGCGCAAGGCCAACCGGCTGTTGCAGGAGTTGCCCGGGGAGCTGCCGCAGCTTATTCGCGCTAACGCCGAGGCCATGCCCTACGCTGACGCTTTCTTTGATGCAGTTGTCAGCGTTTTTCTTTTCCACGAGCTGCCTGGCCCAGTTCGGCAAAATGTCTTCAACGAGATCAGTCGGGTGGTGAAGCCAGGGGGCGTGGTTGTCGTCTGCGACTCGGTGCAGCTGCTGGATTCGCCGGAGCTAGAGGAGACAATGGAAGCTTTTGCGCAAACCTTCCACGAGCCCTACTACCGCGACTACATCCGCGACGATCTGGGGGCGCGCCTGCAGCGGGCAGGCTGTGAGGTGTTGCGCCGAGAAACCCACTACGTTAGCACTTACCTCTTGGCCCGTAAGAGTTGAGCGCCCTTGCCAAAAGCTTCAGAAGAGATTCGCAGTAGTCTACCTAGGGGTATAGTAGTAGCAGACACCAAACTTGGATATGAAGCCAGGCCACCAAGCCCTTGGGCGGGAAGGTGGTTGGTATCCATTCCTTTACTTAGGCTCATGTCTCCTCCTCATGGATCCCTCCGCGCCGGCATCACTGCACTGAAGCAGGAGCGCTACTTAGAGGCGATCAACCTTCTTGAGTCTTTCTGCTACTGCTGCTCGATTCAAGGGAGCTCGCCGCGCCAGAGGGAACGCAGCCGTCCTAAGCTAGACCCAGAGGAATGTGCTCTGGCTCGAGTGGCTCTGGTCATGGCCTATCAGGGCAGTGGCGACTTGGAGCGATCGACAGCCCTCTGCCAGGAGCTGCTGGAGCAGGGGGAGACTCCTTCAACTCCCCCCTGGGCACGGGAATGGGCAGCGCAGGCTCTTGCTACCCTCAAGCAGGCAGCAGAACACCCTATGCCCCCTGAGGAGGTGATGGCACGGTTGCCTGTCCTCCAGCAGTTGGAGGCCTGTCAGCCCCGCTGTAGCTCTCGCGACCCGGCCCCCTATCTGCTCAAGGCCACCCGCTGACTGGCTGAATTTAAGAAGCTGGACTTTGGCAGCTAGGTTCTATCCTTTTCGCAGTAGGAAAGCTCCGAAAGTATGCCTGCCACTGAGCCCACTACCTATCACTTCATCGTTGGCAGTCTAGATTTTTTGCGGTCTGAGCCTCTGGAGGAGGTGCTGGAGGAGCGTCGGCGACATTACGCGGAGCAGCATCGCCCCATTGATTTCCACTGGGTGCCCCAGCCAGCTTTCATGGAAGCTCCCGAGTTAAAGCCCCTGCGCAACAAGTTGAAGGAGCCGCTGGGGGCAGTGGTCTCGACTAACGAGAATTTCATTCGCTGGCTGGCGGTGCGCCTTGGCTTTGTGGAAAAGGGCAGCTTTGTGGCCCCCAGTGAGTCAATTCCGGATCCCTTGCGCTCCCTGTCGTTGTCGGAAAGCTGAGAGGCTTGTCCCCATTGCTGCCTTGGCACCTTGCTGCGCCCAGAAGGACACGCTGGGCAGCGAGGGGTAAGCTGCCCTAAAGGTGGCCGGAGAGGCGGGTTTGATTGCAGGCTAGGTCAAAATTTAAGATTAGGGCACCTCTCCCGCTCCAGCAGCAGCAAGGCTGTCGGGCAGCAGGAAAGGTGGGGGAGGGAGATAGGCTGGGCGGGGGCACCATGACTTGGGAACAACGAAGGGACTGGCTGCAAGAGGGAGCGGAGCTCTACTTAGTGTCAACAGCGGCTATGGAGACGCTGAAGTCAGAGGAGCTGGGTTCTCCCCTTGAGCCGATAACAAGCCCTGCCTCTAGCTTGCCAGGGGGCCCAGCCGGGGATCCCTTGCCAGAGCCGCCTCCCGAGGATCCCAAAGAGAACAGCCCAACGGAGAAGCTAGAACAGGCGGATCCCCCTTTCTCAGGGACAGGCCTGGGAAACTTCGCTGCCGTGCTGGGCCGACGCAATTTCCTGCTGCTGTGGATGGGGCAGGTGTTTTCCCAGCTGGCCGACAAGGTGTTGTTGGTGCTGCTGATTGGGGTGACCTCCAAGCGGTTTCAGCCAGAGGGGGCTTCCATCAGCGGCTGGGTAGCGGCGGTTATGCTGGCCTTTACCCTGCCGGCAGTGTTGTTGGGCAGCTTGGCAGGGGTATTCGTGGATCGCTGGCCTAAGAAGGCCGTGCTGGTGCTCTCCAACGTGGTGCGCGGCATCCTGGTGCTGCTGCTGCCGCTGCTGCTCTGGCTGACGGCGGGGCGTGACCTTTGGCCAGGGATCCCTTTGGGCTTTGGCGGGCTGCTGCTGATCAGCTTTGCCGTCTCGGTCTTGACCCAGTTTTTTGCCCCTGCCGAACAGGCCACTCTGCCGCTAATCATGACCAGGCGGGAGCTGTTGGCGGCCAACTCCCTTTACACCACGACGATGATGGCTTCGCTGGTTGTCGGCTTTGCCATTGGCGAGCCGCTGTTGACGCTGGCGGATCGTTGGGTGCGCGCCTGGTTGCCCGGCTGGGAGGTGGGGCCAGAGCTGTTGGTGGGGGGAGCCTACCTTTTGGCGGGATCCCTGCTGCTGCTGTTGCAACCGCACGAGAAGCTAGACTCCCGCTCCTGGGAAGCTCCCCATCTCTGGGCAGATCTCAAGCTGGGCCTACAGTACATCGGGCAAATGCCCCTGGTCCGCGCAGCCCTGCTGCAGATGGTGGTGCTCTACTCGCTGTTTGCGGCCCTGGCGGTCTTGGCAGTGCGGATGGCGGAGGTGATGGCGGAGCTGGAAGCCGATCAGTTTGGAGTGTTGCTGGCTGCTGCCGGCCTAGGCATGGGGATTGGCGCCTTTTGGGTAGGGCACATAGGCCGAGGAGTAAGCCGTCGGGCCTGGAGCGGGCTGGGATCCCTCCTGCTGTCTCTAGCACTGGTGGCTTTGTCGTGGACAGAGAGGAAGCTGTTTCCCAGCTTAGCCTGGATTGCTCTGCTGGGCTGTGGAGGGGCTTTGGTGGCGGTGCCGATGCAAACTCTGCTCCAGGAGGAAACGCCTGAACATCTGCGGGGCAAGGTGTTTGGGTTGCTCAACAATGCCGTTAACATTGCCCTCAGCTTGCCGCTGGTGTTGACAGGGGTAGCGGAAACCTATCTGGGCCTTTCCTGGACGTTTCTTGCCCTGGCAGTCTTAAATGCATCGGCAGGAATGTACTTCTGGAGTTTGTTGAATAGAGAGGCTTGACTTCTTCGCCAGCTCTAGCTAAGTTGCTCCTTCCCAGCAGCGGTGCCGGCCTCCCCAAGCCCTCCGCGCCGCTAACGGCAGGGCAAGGCAGAGCTTAGGAGCAGCCCCATAGCTACGCGCCGTCCTGCTGTCGGGCTGCTGCTAGCTTTCCCATGCCCAGGCAGCCAGCAGAGGGGGGATCCGCGTCTGCTAACCTTATGGGAGGTTTAACCGTTCTAGCAGCGTAGGGATCCACCCATGCACATTGCCTGGATAGGCAAGAAAACACCCTTTTGTGGCAACGTCACCTACAGCCGCGAGGTAACCAACGGCCTTTTGGAGCGGGGCCATCAGGTGAGCTTTTTCCACTTCACCAACGAAGAGGCCGCCGCTGAGGGGGGATCCCGTCCGGGGAGCAACTGGCGTGCCGAGCTGGAGGGGCGGGATGTCTCTCTGCCCTGTCTCTACAAGTCGCAGATCTACACGATCCCGGCTCCTAACGCCCGGCGGCTGCTGGAGCAAGCCCTGCGGGAATTGCAGCCGGATTTGGTGCATGCTTCTTTGACCATTTCGCCCATTGATTTTGCGTTGCCCGAGATCTGTGCTGAGCTCAACCAGCCCCTAGTGGCCACTTTCCACCCAGCTTTTGACCGACGGCGGCGCAACATCGCCTCCCGCACCCAATACTTGGCCTATCAGCTCTATGCCCCCTGTTTGGCCCACTACGATCGCACCATCGTCGTCTCGGAAACGCAGCGCCAGGTCCTGGTCAAACTGGGGGTGGGCAGCGAGCAGGTGGTGGTCATTCCCAATGGCGTCGATGTTGACAAGTATTCGCCAGGGCCCTCCACCCTCAAGCAGCGGCTAGGGCTAGAGCGGGTCTTCGTCTACCAAGGGCGGATCTCGCCGGAAAAGAATGTCGAGGCCCTGCTCAAAGCCTGGAAGCAGGCTCAAATGGGGGAAAAGTGCGGCCTGCTCATTGTGGGGGATGGACCCCTGCTCAATACCCTCAAGCCTTTCTACACCCGCCAGCACGGGATCTACTGGCTGGGCTATGTTGCCGACGAGCAGGAGCGCATTGAGATCTTGCGGGGATCCGACGTGTTCATTCTCCCCTCCTTGATCGAGGGGCTGTCTTTGTCGCTGTTGGAGGCGATGGCCTGTGGGGTAGCGGCGGTGGCCACTGACGTCGGCGCCGATGGCGAGGTTCTGGCGGACGGAGCCGGGATCCTGTTGGATCCAAGCCGAGTGACGGTGGAGCTGCAAACGCTATTGCCCCTCTTGCGGGATCAGCGGGAGTTTACCCAACTGCTGGGAATGAAAGCCCGCCAACGGGTTCTGGAGCGCTACACCCTCAGCCACAACCTCAGCCTCCTAGAACAGCTCTACCGAGAGGTGTGTCAGGGATCCCGTCAGCCCAGAAGGGCGTAGCCGCCAATGACCTCGACAACATTAACTCAAGCAGAGCCTTCGGGAGAAGAGGGGGTAGAGCCTGTGCTATCTTTGCTAGACTGCATCGTTATGTTGCTGAGGGATTGGCTCTACCTTCCCCATGGAGGAGCACAGCCCGCAAAAAGCTTTACCGGCCCAGCCGCCCGCCGGGCGAGCAGGTTTGTCCTGGTCGGACTCCTTGCTTCCTCCCAAAGTTCTGCCTGCCTCGCTGCCGTCCACAACCGACCCGAGCACTCCCAGCTCAGGGCAGGAGGATCCCCGCTCTAAGCTTGGTACTGCCAAGGAGAAGGAGCCGCCAGCCCTCTTGCCCAGTCGGGCCAACAAAGCTGAAGTGGGGGCAGACCAGCAGTCGATGCTGTACTTGTTGGGAGGATTGGCTTTTGCCCTGCGCTCCTTCAATAACCTCAACCAGATCCTGGAGTTCACGGCTTTTGTGGCCAGCCAACTCACTGGGGCTGAGGGGGGAGCGCTGGTGTTGTTTAACCCCAACGGCACTATTCAACTGGATCAACTGCACTGTTTCGATCTCGAGCGCCGCGAGCAGATTCGCGCCGAGATGGAGCAGATTGCCCAAGCCCTATCTGCTCAGGAGCCTCTTCTCAAACTAGAGGGATCCCTGGCGGTGAAGATCCCAGCTCTTGAACATCTTCTGGACGAGCGTCTGCGCCAGATCCTGGGGCCGGATGGGCGCCTATTTGGCACGCCGCTGTTGATCCGTAACTCTGTCCAGGGTCGCTTGTACGTCTTCAGCCGCCAGCCCAACTACCACTGGACCGAGCCTCGCCAGCAACTTTTGCGCCTAGTGGCTGACCAAGCGGGTGTAGCCATCGAGAATGAGCGCCTGCGGACAGCCTTGCGCCGCAGAATGGCCCTGGAAAAAGAAATGGAGATCGGCTCCTACATCCAGACCCAACTGTTGCCCCGCCAATACCACCAAGTTCGGGGCATTCGACTGGCAGCCCGCTGCCGCGTAGCCAGCAAAGTGGGGGGCGACTACTACGATTTCATCAAGATCCCGAGGGGGCCTGCCTCTGCAGAGCCGGCCAGCAACCGGGCGGAACCGCCTGAGCCCTCCGCAGACTCTCGCCTAGCGATTGTCATTGGGGATGTCATGGGCAAAGGTGTACCTGCCGGGCTGCTCATGAGCATGACCCGCGCCATGGTGCGGGCAGAAGCTCTTAACGGCCACTCGCCGGCCCGCGTTCTCCAACATCTCAATCGGGCCATGTACAGCGATCTCAAAAACTCCAGTCGCTTTATCAGCCTGTTTTACTCGG
>Ga0079995_1066438_pt1 | contig 13480 bp, 12 predicted proteins | sample FaiFalFF_MnMetaG_2_FD_69198 | JGI IMG/M metagenome (GOLD analysis project Ga0079995, IMG submission 69198) | Freshwater microbial communities from Yellowstone National Park, Wyoming, USA - Fairy Falls C (FF_Mn_C) (SPADES assembly) (version 4) | ecosystem: Environmental > Aquatic > Freshwater >... | reverse complement strand
CATAATCTCACCCCTTAGATAAAAGCAGAAGGCAAAATAATAATTGTTAGGGACTGGTATATAAATTTTTTGTATAAGTTTTAACAAAAAGTATATTATAAAATATAATAAATTTGTAAGGGTGAAATTGTATCAAATAATCTTCTGATTCTTAAATTTAAAGCTTATTGCTTTTTAATATCATTAAATCTTAAGTAAAGAAATGCAGTTGATGCTCTTCCTATTGTTGCAATTATATATCCAACTCCTAAAGCACTTATTAAATCCATTCTTTCGCTTAAATGATCGACTAGGTATGTAGAAGAAAGAGAGCCTATCATGATTGAAAGGTTGTGTATAAGGTTAAATTCAGCAGAAAATTTTCCTCTGTAACCATGTGGCACTAGATCGTAGAGATAAGCGGTATATGCTACATTTATTAATGCAGGAATTATTCCAGTAAATGCATTAAGTAAGTAAATGTGAATTGGTGATGATGCAAAGTAGAATACAATTGGATAAATTGTTAGACCAAATTTACCTGCAAATAAGCTTAATCTTCTATTTTTATCTACAATTTTTCCTGCAATGGGCTGAAACATTAGAGTTGAAAAAGCATGAAGAGCCTGTGCTATTGCATATTCATAAGGTTGCATTTTAAGCACACGTACTTGTGTTATAGTGAATAGAGGCCATGCAAATCCCCAGAAAATTCCAAATATAAAGTTAACTATGTAATAGTCTCGAATAATTTTAAGACGTGTTAGCTCTAATTTTTGTCTCATAATCTTTATTTCAGGAATATTTAATAGCACCATAGCTGAAGCTAAGAATAAAATACCTGCTAAAATAAATGCTGGAATAAAGGAATTAAAGAGATATGTAAGAGGAATCGTAATAAATATGGCAGTAATAGAACCTAGCGTAGCTATAAAAGCAAAGCTTGATAAAAATTTGCCTCTATTATTTGGTTCTGAAAGCTCGCCAATTAAAGCATTCCAAGCTCCTCCATATATTCCTTGTATTGCTACAAGTGCTGTAAGTAGTAAAGCTAAAGTTAAAGGATCCTTAGCATAATATAGGCTAATGCATAGAAATGCTATTAAGCTATTTGAAAGTAAAATTAATTTTATCCTGTTGTTTTTCTTATCTACCAAGTTACCAGTAAATAATTGAGCTATTGAACTAAATATTCCTAGTCCTTGAACATAGCCAACAAAGATATTCGAGTTGCTTATAGATGCTGCTACGTATCCAAAATATGGATTTGCAAAGTTATTAGCAGTTGAATTAATTAAAGCATGGGTTTTAATTTTTCTTAACATAAACTCAAAGACAAGTTTATAGTACTATAATAACCCCTATATAAACTTTTATGGAGGCTTTAAAAGGTGTTTAATAATAGAAATTTTAAGTTTATAAAATTAGTTTTAAAAAATAAGAAAATTTTTATTTTATTCAAATGACTGTCTTATAATTTCTTTAACTTTCTCTGAAAATATTTTTATTTGTTCAGATTTATTCTTTGAAGAAGGCCAAAATATGAAAGTATTCATTCCAAGTTCTTTATGAATTTTAATTATGAGTTCAGTCCATTCTTCATGGTTAGCAAAGAGCAGGTTATTTTTATCAATTTGAATTCCAATTCTTTCTTGGGTTATAACTCCAGCAATGTTGTAAATTCTGAGCAACTTATTAAAGTCTCTTCCGTATTTTTTGCAAGATTTTTCCAAAATTTTTACTTTTAATCGAGTTTCTTCTGGAGGAAAATAAAACATTGAAATAGACCATCCATCGCCTAATTTTCCTGTAAGATCAAGCATTTTAGGCCCGTTGGCACCAATTATTATTTTTATATCATGATAAGGCTTTAGGACAGGTTAAGCGTTTTTCAAAGAATAATGTTTTCCATCATAACTTACAACTTTTGTTTTAACTCCAATACTCCATAGCAATTTTATTATATTTATTCCTTCTTGCAATGCTTTTATTCCTTCTTTTATGCTTTTCCTTGACCCTCCATATGCTTCGATCGCTTTCCAATTTACACCAGCACCTATTCCAAGTTCAATCCTTCCTTTAGTAAGTATATCTAACGTTGCAAAGGATTTAGCAATTATCTGAGGTGTTCTTAAAGGCAAATTTGCTACGTTTGTCATAAATGAAACTTTGCTTGTTTGAGAAGCCAAATAAGAAATTAAAGTCCATGTATCAAAGAAGAATCCTATATAAGGATGATCTTGAATTCCTATTATATCGATTGAATATGTATCAGCTATCTTAGCTATCTTTAATATTTCTTCTAGCTCATTAATATTAGGGTCAATATTTACGCCTAAATTTATTCTATTAGGATCTAAAAACCATAAAAATAGTTATTCAAAAAAAATTTATTTCTATGAGTTGCAATTCCGAGAAATATTTTCGAAATAATAAAATTAACTTATTTCCAGTGGATGTGATTTTTTAATTTAACCAAAAAGAATATTTGTGCAATCTCATTCTTTAAGCTATGCAATTAGAATTACACCGTTTTTTATTTTAACTCAAAATTTATATACTTATACAGCATATTAAAACCAATTATGGGAACATTACGTGATGCAAAACTATTTGGAGGAATAGGTTCAATATTAATGCTTTTCGTTCCAATTGTAGGGCAAGTCCTTGTTATAATTGCAGCGAAATATATTTCGGATGTTGCTGATGATGAGTCAATATTTCAAAATGTATTATATGCAATGATATTTACTATTGTGGGAGGTATAGTTGGTGCTACAGTACTATACGGCTCCATTTTCGCAGCTGTAATGAATCCTGTTAATGCTTTTTCAATTTTTGCTGGTTTATTTTTGTTTTTAATTATATTGTTTGTTTTTTATTTACTTGGAGCTATATTCTTAAGGAGGGGCTTTGAAAGGATTGCTGAGCTATTTAATATAGGTTATTTTAGAACAGCAGCTTTACTTTATTTAATAGGTGCAATATTAACAATCGTATTTGTTGGTTTTATAATAATATTTATTGCAATAATTTTCATGATAATAGCTTTCTTCTCATTACCTGAGCAACCACCGCAACGACCCTCGCAACTAGTTCCTCCTCCGCCAACTTAAAAGATCTTTTAATAAAATTCAAATTTTTTTCAGATATTATTGCAATAATGAATCTAAATAGAGTGGTTCTCTGTGCCACCTTACTGCTCACTAAATGAGAGATGTAACTCCGAATCAATGAGGGGAACGATGAAACGCTTTGAAAAATAACTCTCGACCTTTTCAAGGCGGGGAGGAAGTTAGATTAAATTAGCTGAACTATTAATTCTAAAAAGTTCACAAGGCCTTATTTTAAACTGCAGTTTAGTAGGGTCTGGTGTGCCTCCTTTTCTTTGCATCGTGATCCTTCCAATGTATAGGCTACCTCTTGGAGAAAGCATTACAGGGCCTTGACCAAAGAAGTTCATAGCTGTATTTATATCTTTTAAGATCCAAGTAGTGGTATCAGATATTTTATCATATCTAGTCACAAGCATCCAATTAGCAGAAAAACCACCTCTTCCCTTCAGTATATCACTGACAACTAGAATCTTATTATTATTAAAAAAGTTTATAATTTTCTCCCTTAAATCATCTTTAAGTTCATCTAAATACGCTCTTCTCTTATCTCTTAAATCAGTCAAAGGAACTTTTAGTAGCTCAGGATATAGAGAAGGATTGATCTCACCTGTGAATAATTTTAATCCCAAAGCTATTTCATCACTAAAATGCCACATTTCTTTATATGCATCAACTGATCTTTTATCAACTTGATTATAATCAGCATCCGAATTTGCTTTCTTTAACGATAAATTTTCTACTTTGATTGCGTTAGATATTATTATTTTCACCTGAACTTGTACATCAGTTTTCTTAAATTTCATTAATTGTTCATATTCCTCTTCATCAAATCCAAATTTTTTAATTTCACTTCTTTTTATTCTTGGAGGTATCTGTATAGCAATTACTTGTTCTATTTTGTCAATGTCGTAACCCATTATCTTTAACCAAAGTTGGGCTTCTTTATCATTCTTCCAATTATTGAACTTTCTACATACTTCTTTCTCATTTGCAAAACCTCCCTTGGCTGTTCTTGATCCAAACTCAAAACCATGCATATTGCTTGCTAGAATTATTTTTCTGTAATAATGCAGACTTAAGCAAAGAATAAAGTTTCTGTAGAATTGCAGAATCTTCAATTCCAATAATTTCAAGTAATGTTTTGTCCATTTCAAATCTATAATCCTTGTTTAATTGTAGTATTACTGGTTCTAATTTTATTTTAGACATCTTATCAAGACTTCTGGCAAGTTTTAGCAAAGCATTCTTATCCAATAAGTTAACATTAATAACAGGCATTCTCAAATAGTCTTCTTCTAAGAATCTTGACCATCTTTCGCTTATTTTTCTACTTCCTACAATAAAATATGCTATAAATAATGAACTGTTAAACCATAAAGTTAATGCTTTATCTTTAAGTTCATCGTTAAAGGTAACTATATAGAAATTCTTTGAAGCTGTTAAGGGAAATTTAGAATAACATGCAAAAATACCTCTCTTAGCAAATGATGGATCTATTTTGTCAGGCAGAAATATATGCCCAAATGGTTTTTTAACATTCATTTGCTTGTATACATGGGAATACCAATGGTGTCCAAATGCTTTTATTGCTGGTTTAGCTGTTGAATGTAATTGGCCCCATTTAATATATTCTACGAGATCATGAGGTAATTCTGAAAGATCCTTTGGAGGAATTGATATAAAGTAATGTTCAATCCTTGGAATGATGGTATCAACATACAACTCTGGTTTTCTTAAAGTTGGTACTAAAAATTCTCTATTGATTAAAAGCTTTAGCCCATTATTACTTTCAATGAGCAAGCCTTTAGCATCTTCGTTAACAATTTTCCAATATTTATTTGGGATAAAGAAGAAATCTGGGCCATATATTTCAATTCCTCGTATTATTATCTTTTCGCTGAAAACGTTTTGCCACGTATCCAAAATACCTTTTGATTTCGTAAATATTTCAGATATTAACTCTCTTAAGCTATTTTGACCAAAAAGAGCTAACCAATTCATATTCCAAGGATATGGAATTTTGAAAACATTAACCCAATTTATGTATTCTTTTATTGGCTTCTCGCCTTTAACAATGCTCGATAAAATATCTAATTGATCAATTTCATTAGCGTCTATAGTTATAAATGCAGTATCGAAATTTGTATTCCTTTTGCTTGCCACAACTATTAGTTCTTTGAATCCGCTATCAGTTGAAAAAGATGCTTCTGAACTTAGCTCTAATAACATATGTAGCTGATATTTTTCTTTAAGCAAAGCCTTGGCTGCTTCACCATATAAAGTATAAAATGTGGAAGCTGGTAGAACTGATATTAATAGTCCTTCTTTTTTAAGGAAATAGTCTATTAAAAAAAGTGATATTAATTGAAGGTTCTGTTGTCTTTTTTCGACAAACTTACTATATCCAAGTAAATTGATAAATTTTGTTAGAAAATCTCTATAATCTTTACTTAGAATTTCCCACCTTGTAAATGGAGGATTTGTAAGTATTACATCGGCTTTTGGAAATATTTCATGCAATGGCTCCACAAAAAGTTGCAAGTTTTTGTACGCAATCTTAAATATATCACCAACAATTATCCTAACCTTTTCATATTTACCTTTTAAAGAATAAGTTATAGCTGAATATGCTACTAATGCAGAAAGTGGATAAGGCTCAACACCCCAAACTTTATCTATAAGAGAAATTGGCAATTCTTTTATAGTTTCGGATAATGTTAATCCCGAACCTAAGAACGGATCTGCTAAAGTCAGAGGCTGCTCTTGTGTTTTTATATACGAATCAACCAGTTTTTCCATAATTTTTATTCCGATGGGTTTGGTATAATATGCTGCCAATTTCTTTCTTTGGATAGGATCCATTAAAGTAGCTACTTTATACTGGATTTTTAAAATATCCTCATGCGTTATGGTTTTAATTTTCAACGTTACAAGCTCCTCGAGCTCTGAGATTTCCCTTTGTGAAAGATTCTTTAAAGAACTTATAGGAGTAAAATCTATTAACTTAATTAAATCTGAAATGCTAGATAAACCAATCGACTTCATAAGTGTTGCTAAAGAAGTAATAACAATTTCAAAGGCTTCAAGTTTATCCCTAGCATCAATTATCTGAAGAGAATTTAGAACATTATTTACTAGTTCTTTATTTTTAATTTCTTTGAGCATTTTTATCTCAATACTCATTATAATTTTTAAATTTGTTGTATATTAATTTACAATTAAAACTCAAATTATCGGCATCATGAAAAACTATGGTATAATAGGGTCATTGAATGATTAATTTAAAGTATAAAGCACTAAAATTAGAATAACTAAATCAAAAAATTTCAAATAAACTTAAATTATTAACACCTATAAATAACTAAGATTTCTTTAATTACATTGATCAAATCAAATTAATCGAATTAAATAGCAGTATAGTTGCAATCTACTTTTTTTCCGTCTCTAATTTTAACAAATCTGATGAAGTAATCTCGTATATCTTATCAAGGTCTTGATCCCATTCCTCCTTGAACCATTCTTTAATTCCATTTAAAATACTCTTGCTTACAAGAATTATATCATGCAAAACTTCATCCTTATTTTTATACTTAGAAAAATCAGGGTCAAATCCATTATATTGGTAATCATGTAAAAGAAAAGCTATATTTGTTATGTTCTCGACTTCTTTATAGCCTAACTTAACTAAATCGATCGAAATTCCTTTTAATGAACGAGTTGGAGCAGTATAACCTTTCTTTATATACCAATCAGAAGACAGCTTATCTAAGTTTTTGGTTACCAATGCAGATAGAAGTGCTTTGACTGCGCTAAAAACTTTGCTTGCAGAGTTCCTTGTTCTACCTGCGATCCACATATTTATAGCGATGTCTAAATCGTCTAAAGTTTCTATAATTCTAGCCTTAATGTAAGCCTTTTTGTTCATCTCGGCGAAACTAACTTTTTTATGTATTGCAATTCTTATAACTTGCTTATATGCTTTTTAAAATAGTATGTTAGCTAAACTACGATTTTCAAATCAGTGGAGAGAACATTAAATTGCACAATACATAGGTATTTTTATGAGAAGGTAATGGATTATGAAACATTCAACGACTGCTGGAAAGATGCTGTGGAATCGATAGAAAAGGTTAAAGAATTGATATATGAATCTTTAAAATGATGTGACGGCCGGCGGCGGGCCATCATATTGATCATCTTTGTTTGTGGCTCTAAAAAATGCCTAAATTTTTGTCTTAATGGTTTTTCGGTAAACTGTTAAGTTTATATATCGGTTTACTAAAAGTAATATTATGTCCGTAGTAAGTGTTAAAGTTAAAAAGGAAATTAAAGAAAAAATGTTGAAGTATAAAGAGAATGTGAATTGGGCGGAAGAAATTAGGAAATTTATTGAAATGAAGATCAGAGAGATTGAGGCGGAAGAAAAAATTAAAAAAGTATGTGAAATTCTTTCAAAAATAGAATTTCGTGCACCAAAGGGCTCTTCAGTTGAAATGATAAGGGAAGACCGTGATAGTCATTGATGCATCCGTATTAGCTAGTTTTCTCCGCAAAGAGCCAGGCTGGGAAAAATTGGCAAATTATATGAAAAACGTTGTATCTGTAGATCTTATAGTTAAAGAAGTTAGCAACGTGCTTTGGAAAGATTATTATGTTAGAAAAAGTGTAGATAAAGATACAGTGCTTGAGCTATATCGTTTGATGAAATCTTTATTAGGAGTAAATATACTATTGGAGAATGAAGAAAAGTATCTTGATGATGCCTTTGAAATAGCTATATTAATGGGAGTATCAATATATGATGCTCTTTATATTGCGCAGGCAAAGAAAAATAAGCTACCGTTGATTACATTAGATATGAAGCAGAAAGAGGCTGCTGAAAAGGTGGGTGTTGAAGTAATTTATCCTATATAGTGGTTCCATATATTATTACGTAATAATAAATTTAAACATGAAATTAATTAGCGAATTCTATGAATACTTGTTGTAGTCAATCTTTTTTTCTTCACAACTTTCTGTGCTTCCATTACCATCTTCTCAATGTCTTGAAGTCTATCTCTTACACTTTCAGAATCTAATTTTTCTTCGTGGAAGCCCCAAACATGCAAAGCCCATGCAGTATCCCATGAACTCCTGAACCATTTTCCAAGTTTTTCAGAGATCAATCTAGAAGCCTTGTCCAATTCTGTAATAGTCCACCTTTTTCTCTCATCAACTTTCTCTATAATATCGCTTAAGTTAAAGTATGTTGTGAGAGCTTTAACAACTTCTTCAGCAGCTTTATAAAGTTTCTCAGATGCTTGAATAGGTTCTTTATCGATCAGCGACTTCCCTTCATTGAGATACTTTACAGAGAGCTCTAAGTAAGAATCAGCGCTAGCCATCGACAAACAACTCCTTTATTTTAAATTCTTTAAAATTTTATAAAAGTTTAAGATCGGTATTCTTTGATTGCAATTAAAACATTCTTAAGTGTTACTAGATTTTCCTTGACTATTTCTTCATTTTCATAACCTTTAACGTAATTATCCAGCACATATATAGCTTTTGTAAAATTATCTAGAACTCTTGTAGCACCTTTTTCTTTAAGTATATTCTCGATTTCCATTTTAACTAGGTCAAGCGATGCTAAGACTAGGTCAACGCAGCTTTTTCTATCGCTTTCTTTATTCGCAAATTTTACGTTAGCTTCTGAGATATCTTTTAAAAGTTTAAGAATGGTACTATTAAGATCAGGACCTGCTATAATTTTAATACCGCTATTTAGCTGGATTGGTTTATATACATCTTGTTTTATATATGCTATATATTTGTTTGTGGTTTTTGTCTTTATTGCATCCACATTTATTCCTTTGTCTTTAATTGTTTCTATATCGTTTTTGCCCAATTCTTTAGGAGTGCTAATAGTTAAAGGCATATCCTTATGTATTACTGTAATTTTTGTTATTATGCCTAGCGAGATCTCATCTCCGTGATTTAAGGGATAAGCTTCTCTTGGCTTAATTCTTTTTCCATTAATAAAAGTGCCATTTTGAGAACCTTTGCCTTCACGTCCGTAGTCTATTATAAATAATTCTTCTTCCCTTAATTCTATAAGAGCATGTTTTCTACTAACATAGCTATCTATTACCTTTGTATAATAGTAATATTCGTTCGGTTTAAATATAAAGAGAGAATATGGGTTTTCTAAAGATACTCCTTGTTTTTTAGCTTCATAAGCATCTTCGCTGCTTAATCTACCAATAAAAACGTTCATATATTTTTCCAAAACATTGCTTAGATCAAATACCTCAGCTTGGCCATCATCCTTAACCCAATAAAGTTTATATAATGAGTTCACTAATATATTTTTAACTTCTAGACTTATATTTTTGATTGAAGAACCAACATTTGAATATTAAAAATTGAACTTAGGAGGCTTTAGAGGTCATGAAAACTCAGGTGAAAGATCAGAAAATAATATGTATATTTTAAAATGGAACATTTAAATAAGGATAAAATATCTTAAAAAATATATGAAAATTGCTTTATCTTTATAATTAAGTCTGGTGATACTTTATGACCTTTGATCCAAAAAATAAAGAACTGTTAAAAGCCTCAAAATTTGGCTATATAGAAAAAGTTAAAGAGCTTTTAAAGGAAGGGGCAAATGTAAATACTAAGGATTGGTGGAATGGTTATACACCATTACACTATGCAGCTGATAAAGGTCATGCTGAAATTGTTAAATTGTTAATTGAGCATGGTGCTAATGTAAATGTTATAGATTGGTGGTTTGGTTGGACACCCTTACACAAAGCAGCTTGTAATGGTCATATTGAAGTTGTTAAATTGTTAATTGACAATGGTGCAGATATAAATGCTAAGGATGTCAATGGTTGGACCCCTTTACACTGGGCAGCTAATAATGGTCATATTGAAGTTGTTAAGGTATTACTTGAGCATGGTGCAGATCCTGATATTGCTGATATTATTGGTGAAAACGCAATGTCCTTGGCTCGCAAGAAGGGATATTATAGTATTGTTAAGCTTATAGAAGAATTTAAATCTTTCAAAATCTTTAATATTGAAGTTCCCAAACTTTTTGTTAATGAATGGAGCAAAATTATTGTTAAAGTAAAAGGTAAAGGGAAAGTATCAATTAATCTTGAAGGAGATGTTGACTGGATCAAACCTGATCCAAAAGAAATATCAGGGATATCGATTATCGAAGTCCCAGTTAAACCTAAATTAGCTGGGGAAGTCCCAGTTAAAATAATCATTGAGACACCTCATGGAAGACAATCTTCGATAATTTTTCTAAGAATAGAAGAGAAAGAAGTGAAACCAATTCAAGTTGCAACCCTAATAAAAGATCAAGAAACAATTCCTAAATTGATTGATATTGTTCCTCTAAGAAATGTTCCATTGGAAAATTTGATTTCTGGATATGGCTGTAGTAATTCAAAACGTTTTCAAGTTAATTTTTCCAGTGGTTTTGTTCCCGAAGAATTCGAAGGTTTATGGAATTGCTGTCTTCTAGGCTGTGGCGGTTGGGGCTGTGCTTATCTTTGTATCCGTGGTGAAAATAAAATTGTGATCAAAATTCCAAGAGGATTTGAAGCTATAATTGAGAATATTGTAGAAGCTCCAACCGGTCACGAAGCATTATTAAAGAAGATTAAATCTGAAGCTGAAATCATGGCTTCTTTAAATCATCCAAATATAATCAAGCTTCTTGGTGTTTCAAACAGGGTTCCTTTGGTTATATATGAATTCGCTGATTATGGTTCATTATACTGGCAACAAATTAAAGGATGGAAACCATCCTTAAAAGACGTGGTATTGATTGGAATTCAGCTTGGGGATGCTCTAAGGTATATTCATTCCAGAGGTTTAATCCATGGTGATATCAAGCCAAGTAATATTTTTATTAAAAATGGAATTGCTAAGTTAGGTGATTTCTCATCAACGGTTAAACTTCTTTCTTCGGTTTCTATAAGTAAAATGGTTTATACCATTGGTTTCAGAGCGCCTGAACAGGTATATCTTGAACTAAGGAGGAAGGCTATGGGAATGGGTATTGAGAATAGAATAGATATATATCAAATAGGAAATTTATTGCTATATATCTTAACTGGTGAATCTATTGATGGTGAAGAAGCAATTGATGATAAGCTTGTAATGGATAAACTAAATGGTATATCTAACGAGGATTTGAAAGAAATTCTTGCAAAAGCACTAGCATTGGAGCCAGCAAAGAGACCATCTGCAGAAGATTTAACAAAGATGCTTTATACTGTTTGGAAAAAAGTTTAATTTTATTCTTTAAAACTTAGCTAAAAATTTCATATTTTTATCCAATTAAGACGCGCTTAGAATTTCACTTAATAAATTGAAAGAAGAGGTTGAAACAGTCTTATTAATGGTCGCTGGCAAAATTTTTATTCATGATAAATATAGAATAAATAAAAAAGACCGCTAAAAATTAGGTGTACCATAAGTAAAGTAGCAAGGATATTATATGTAACGAGGGTGTATAAATTTACTTCTCAGAACAAAATATCTATAATTTTAGACAAGTAATGGCTTTATTTTATCTGATTCATGATAATACTCTTTGATTTTCACTATTACACATAAAGGAGGAATGGTAAATTTTCATCTTAAAGACTTTAATTATATCATATATGTGAATACTTTCAAGAGACTATGCTAATTCATGTTAACTTAAGTAAATACAAAGCACTTAAAATTATATATCCGATAAAAGATAATTAAACGAAACATTAAAATATTTATTTTTGATTTTTATTTTTTAATTAGTGATACGTATTGGTTAGTAGATTTTCCACCGTAGAAAAAATTATTATAACATCAGCTTTCGTGGTTTTGTTATTCTTAATAATTTTATTGTTTTCTAGAAACGTTATTGCTGGTTTCATAGGGTTAGGTATGGCTATGATAACATTAATACCAATCATTATAGACATATTCAAGATAAATGATGTAGTTAGATTAGGAATATATGGATTAGTCTCCCTTATCCTTCCTATGTGGATTGAAGTTAAAATTTGGAAGGAACCCGCTGTATCGTTTGTTAGTACATGGTTGCTTGGACCTTCCACCTCTTTTTATGTAAATATGAAGAATAATCTCTTCCGCATCGATTTTGGCATAATAACATTAGCTTGGATCGCTTTTGGTTTAATATTAATCGGGATCGTCTTGCTAATAACAAAACGATTATTCATAATAGGAACATCGCTTTTAATAGGCATAGGTATTTTACTCGTAATATTAACTTTTCCTTTAACATCTTCGTTCGGAACAATGGGAATTATTTTAATACTAATTGGAATTTTTTTGTTTATTATAAAACAATTATCCAAAATAAGTTCATCCCTTATATCAATAGGATGTCTCATCCTAACATTCAACTTTTTCATAATGATTGTAAATTTTGAAGGATATATATTAATACCTATTAGTATTTTCTATATATTAAGCGTAGGTATAAGAGGACTAACTATCATGCCTATTTTTACGCCCCCAATAACCCCAAAAATTCCTGAAATTAAGACTCCTAAAATAATTCGTGAAAAGGAATATACAAAAATTGAAGAAACTATAACCAAGCCTTCAATTTTAAGTATTGAAGCTACCAAACTTTCTGTTGATGAATGGGGTAAAATTATTGTAAAAGTTAAAGGTGAAGGAAAGGCATCAATTAATCTTGTAGGAGATGTTGATTGGATTAAACCTGAATTAAAAGATTTGTCAGGAGAATCGATTATTGAAATTCCTGTTAAGCCAAAAGTAAGTGGAGAAGTGCCTGTTAAAGTAATCATTGACACTCCTTATGGAAAAGACACTTCAACGGTCTTCTTAAAAGTAGAAAGGAAAGAAGTGAAAATACCCGTGAAAGTTAAAAAAATAATTTCGAAAAAGGTTCCTGGATTTCCAGACGAGATTATTCCAAAATACGAGCCATTGGAATTCCTTGGAGAAGGAGGATTTGCAAAGGTATTCAAGGTAAAGAGAAGATCTGACGGAAAAATTATAGCTCTTAAAGTCTTAAAAAGCGAAGAGAGAACTTCGGAAATTCTTATAAATGAAGTAACTGCTTGGCTCTCTCTTGAACATGAGAACATAATTAAGCTTTATGGTGTTTCAAAGGATCCTATTCCACATTTGGAAAATGAATTAGCTGAAGGTGTTATGATCAATAATAAAATTGTAAGAGACCTCGATGGCCTTCCCAAACCTGTCGATGAAAAAATTGCAATTAAATTAATAAGGGGTATTGCAGAAGGTTTAAAGCATGCCCATTCCAAGAAGATTTTCCACCGTGATTTAAAGCCACAGAATATTCTTCTTTCAAGTGATTTCAAGCCAAAGATAAC
>Ga0079995_1057017_pt1 | contig 13484 bp, 18 predicted proteins | sample FaiFalFF_MnMetaG_2_FD_69198 | JGI IMG/M metagenome (GOLD analysis project Ga0079995, IMG submission 69198) | Freshwater microbial communities from Yellowstone National Park, Wyoming, USA - Fairy Falls C (FF_Mn_C) (SPADES assembly) (version 4) | ecosystem: Environmental > Aquatic > Freshwater >... | reverse complement strand
TCCATATTACTTATTTTTGGTGTGATTAAGTTAATATTTAATAATTTAAATAATAATATATACTGATAATTATAATCTTCATGATAATTATAATCTTCAAAAACTGCTTTAATAACTGCTTGAATATTATCATTTTCATTATCCTTTATATTCTTTATGATAGAATCAGATACTTTGTTCTTGAGTATATCTGCTGCTTCAGATTTGTTACAGACAAAAATAGCTAGATCGTAATCTTTTGGGGGATCTTGCGGATCTTCCAGCCATTCACCATTTATATAATAATATCTTTTATAATATCTTTTATCGCCCATGTTTGCATCTTAATTTTTTATATATACTCTTTTTTCTTCATTATATAGTAAGAACCTATTCCCATGATTAGAAGTAATATTAATACTAAATAATAGCCTAATGGATTCTCTAATTCTGGAATATTGTCAAAATTCATTCCATATATACCAACTAAAATAGACATTGGAAGAAATATTGCAGATATTGCTGTTAATAGTTTTGTAGCTTCTGTTTGTCTAAGATCTGCTAAAAGAAATGTTGTTGATATAGCATTTTGTATATCCTGTTCTATTCTGTATAAGTTATCACTATAGTTTTCTTTTCTATCTGATAATTCATTATAATATTGAACCGTTTTTCTGAACAATGGTCGTATATCTGTTAAAACTTCTTTTATATCTGTAAAATACAATCTTAGTTCAAGTATTAAATCTTTTATTTCAACTAAGTTTTTTATGTAAGTTTTTTGATCTTCAAATTTTGTTGTTTCATATATTTTTTTAGAAATATAATAAACTTTATTATCTAGATATTTTAACATTAAATTAAGCTCCGACATTAAAGCAAATATAACATTGTATACAAATACAGATCTTGAAACTTTTTTCTCTTTTTTAAATATATCAACAACTCTATTTATCCAATCAATAAGTTTATCATCTACAAATACATACAATTCTTTTTCAAAAATTACAATTGCTATATTACTCCTGTTTAATGTCATTGAGGTAATATCTAATTCAAATCTATTTAATGATATATACCAATAATTGTCAAAAAACCCCACCTTAACAATATTATCTGATTTTATATCATCTATAGTAAAATCTGAAACTTTATTCTTAACTATATTAGCTTCAGATTTACGATAGATGAAAATAGCTAGATCATAATCTTCTGCTTGATCTTGCCAAATACCATTTTTATAATACATCAATACTGCTTTGCTATATATACAACATGATTAGCTTTTCTATTACAAACAATACAATTTCCTTCAGGTTGTTCTTGTATATCTATTCTATAACCTCTAACTTCTGCTTTTAATTCTTGTTTTATCTTATTATAGCAATCTGTTCCATCTTTTTCAACTGAACAAAAACAAGCTCTAGCAATAACTTTTTGATCAAGAGCTTTTTTTAATTCTTCAAATGATGATACATTAACTATTTTTAATGGTTTAAATAAGCTATTATCAAAATCTTGAATTATATTTTCAAGTTCTTTTAGATCTTTTATATTATATTTTTTTCCATCTCTTCTATAAACGGATATAAAGTTTTGTTCAATTTCTTTCTTTCCTACAACTAATTTATATGGAACTCCCTTTCTATCCCAATAATAAAATCTTTCTCCAGGTGTTTTGCTAAAATCTAAATCTAATTTTAAATTTGCTTTTTCTGCAATCTCTTTAGCTTTTTCAACAACATCTTCAGATATTGGAATTACTATTCCATCTGCTAAAGCACTTGGATAAACAATTCCAATACTATCAGAATGAATATGAATAACAGAAGCTAATATTCTGTTTATTCCAATGCCAAAACAAGTTTGATGAACATACTTTTCTTTCATATCAGAATCAACATACTTTATGTTAAAAACTTTTGCAAAATTTTCTCCTAAATAGTGGGTTGTAGCTATTTGAAGAACTTTTCCATCTGGCAATAGCGTGTCTATAGCAAATGTTTGTTGAGCACCAGCAAATGTATCCCATCTTGGTCTTCTAACCATTATGAAATCTATCTTCAATTTATCTCTTATTATCTTTTTTGCTATAGATAGATCTTCACTTATCTGTTTATATGCATCTTCTTTATTTTTAAAGGCGCAATGGGTTTCTATCCATAGAAATTCTCTTCCTCTTATTAAAGGTCTTGTTGATTTAGTTTCATATCTCCAAACAGTTCCAGAGATATAATATTTTAAAGGTAAATCTCTATAGCTTTTTATCCATAAGGAATACATTGGATAGATTGCAGTTTCTGAAGTTGGTCTTAATATTAGCTTTTCATTTAATTCATTTAATCCAGCCTTAGTTATCCAAAAAACCTCAGATTCAAAACCTTTAAAATGTTCTTCTTCTTTTCTTAGATTCTGTTCTGGAATAACTGCTGGAAAATGAACAGGCTCATGGTTATTTTTTTCTAACTCATTTTCAAATAGATTATAAAGCTTTTTTATTGCTTTCATTCCAACAGGTTTTATAACTATAAATCCTTTAACAGGGTATCTTATATCTACTATTTCTTCCATTATATAATCCTTAATACAACGCTAGTAATCTCATACAAAGAATTTTCTATTAGAATAGAGACAACTACTATATATATTCCTATTAACAAAGCTAAAGATATATTTCTTGACTTTAGTCCTTCTGTTAAATTAATTTTATTTATTTTTAACAAAAATTTCATTATTTGAATAGATATAAATATTGATAAGATTCCAATTACAGAAGCTATTAAAAATTTTATGAGATCTATGAAAACCAGATCTACAATATTAGATTTTATCATTAAAGATTGACTAACTGTTTTAGAAATTAATATTGCAAATCCCAGCAATATAGAGCTTAAATATATTGCAACACTGACATTTCCCTTAGAAATCTCTTCCATTTCATCTATATCTTTAGTTAAAATATCGAATAATTTTATAGATATAAACGAAACTAATACGCCATATATAATAGTTATAAATAATTTAAACACCAAAAATGGTATATCAATATATTCCATATTTTTTTAAAAGTTATTTTTAAAAAAATAGCTATGGAATTTAGATTCTTTAAAAAAGATATAGACAATAAACAAGAATATGATGTAATAGTTATAGGCGCAGGTGTTGCTGGTTTAAGTGCTTCTATATATCTTGGTAGAGCTGGTAAATCTACTCTGATTTTGGAAAAAAATGCTTTTCCAGGTGGAGCAATAGCAACTACAGAATATGTTGAAAATTATCCTGGTTTTGAGAAAATAGAAGGAATTAAATTTGCAGAATTATTTGCAAATCATGCTACAAAATTTGGAGCGAAGATATCATATAATGAATACGTAAAAGATATTAAAGAGAATTATGTAATAACTGATAAAAAAACATATAAAGCTAAAGCAATTCTAATAGCTACTGGAACTAAGCCTAGAAAACTAGGTGTTGAAGGAGAGGATAAATTTTTTGGAAAAGGAGTAAGTGTATGTGCATTATGTGATGGAATGTTTTATAAAGATAAGACTATAGCTGTAGTTGGTGGTGGGAATACAGCTTTTCAAGAATCTATATATCTTTCCAACATAGTAAAGAAAATATATTTAATACATAGAAGAGATAGTTTTAGAGCAGAAAAGATATTAATTGATAGATTAAAGGAAAAGAATAATGTAGAGTTTGTTTTGAATTCTGTAGTAAAGAGCATAAATGGAAATGATAAAGTTGAATCAGTAACAATTGAAAGAGAAGGTAAAATAGAGAATATTAAAGTTGATGGTGTATTTGTTTTCATAGGATATCAACCAGATGATTCTTTATATAAAGATCTAGTGGAAACAAAGGATGGATATATAATAGTCAATCAAAATATGGAAACATCTAAAAAAGGTATCTATGCAGCTGGAGATGTAGTTTATGGAAGTAAAAAGCAAGCTATAGTTAGCGCTGCACAAGGAGCTTTAGCAGCTATACATATTATAGAATATTTAAATTCACTCCAATGATATATCTAAATCAACAGTGTCTCTAACTATTTTTTTAACTGTTTTTATCATTTTATCACTAATTGAAACATTGATTATAGGATACTCTCCTTCTATCATTTTTGCATAGTAAAGATCATGTTTGTAATTACTGACTGTTATTACAATCTTCTTTTCCCCACAGAAGCAAATACTTTCGTTTATGTATATATGATCAATACATTCTTTATATTTTTCTCCTATTAATAGATTTGAAACACTTGGAATATCTTTAGCACAACTTATAGTATAAGTTGTATACCCACCTATACAATATTTATAATCTCTATATAATTCATCATAAGATATTATTAAAGCTTCTAAATAGATTTCCTTTTTTATTTGTTCTAAAACTTTGTTATATGTATAATCATCTTTGAATATTTCTCTCAATACCATAGATATTTTATCTACTATTAGTTTAGCTTCTGAAAAACGCTTTATTAAAATATCCTTAAAAGCTATTTCTAGATGAACGGAACAAAATTTCATCTTTGATATAATTATAGAATCTGTATAGTAATCTATTGTAGGTCTTATTTGGATTAATAGGAAAAAAATAGCAAATAAAATAATCATATTTTTAAAAATGTTTTTTTAAATATGATAACTCCAAAATACGAGAAATGTAACTATTGTGGGAAAATAATCTCTATTGCAGATATTAAAGCTCAAAAAAGAGTTAAAAACCCTATGATAGATAAAATAACAATCTGTAGATTGTGTTGGAGTAATATTCAAAAAAGAAAGATATTTAAGAAATCAGATTTTGTAGTATTATGAATCATAAACTAATTTTAGCTATAGGAACCATAGTGTTTATATATTTCCTTGTAACAGAGTTTAGTATATTTTATCAACCTGATAAAGATAAGCTTTCTTGCATGGAAAATGTATCTCCTTGGTTGTATTATAATGAAGCTTTAAAAGAAAAAGTAAATTCTGTACCGTTCTTTATAATAAATTCAGAAGTTGTTAAAGGTTATGGTAGATTAGAAGATTTTTATAGATGGTTAGATAATCCGATAGGAACTCCTAGATATGATCTATACAATTCTGAAATAGATATAGGCTTAGGGAACAAAGATGCAACTGTTTGGGTAATAGAATTCTCTACCCCTGAATGCAAATATTGCAAGGATTTTCATAAATATAATTTTAAAAGTATAAAAGAAAAGTATATAGATACTGGTAAAGTTTTTTGGATAATTAAACCAATTCCAATATTTAAAACAGAAAAAGAGTATCAAAAAATTAAAGAAATACTCTGCAGCAGAGATAATATATATAAAACATTAGAAAAAGTTTACCAATGATAATAGATCCAAGAGAAGCTTTGAATATAATTAAACCTGTTTTGCCTGATCAAATACAACAAGCAGGCATAGATTTGACTCTAGATACAATATACAGATTTAAAGGATCTGGTGTACTAGATTTTGATAATTCAAAAAGGAAGATTGCCGAAACTGAAATAATTGAATTTAAAGAATATGTAGATTTAAATCCTGGGCCATACAAAATAAGATTTACTGAATATTTTGAGATTCCAAATGACACTATTGGAATATTATTTCCTAGAAGCACTTTACTTAGAAATGGTTGTACTATAAATAGCGGTCTATTTGATCCTGGTTTTAAAGGTTATGGGGAAGTTTTGCTAATAGTATTTAATCCCATAAGATTATACAAAAAAGCCAGAATTGCTCAGATAGTACTTTTCAAAAATGATAAATCTTTTCAAGAATATTCTGGAATTTACAAAAAACAAAATCTTTAAAAAAATATAATTAAAATATGATAGAAATAATAGTAATTCTAATAATTGCTCTTTTAGTTTTCAGGCCAGTTAGGGTAATCCAGCAATATGAAATAGGTCTATTATTTGAATTAGGAAAATACGCAGGAAAACTAGGGCCAGGTATTCATTTTGTAATGCCTTTGATTCAGAAAGTTAAGCAAGTTGATATAAGAGAAAAATTGATTGATATACCTGCTCAAGAAGTTATAACTAAAGATAACGGTACCGTTGTGGTTGATGGTGTCGTTTATTATAAAATTGTAGATGCAGAAAAGGCTATTTTGAATATATATGATTATGAAGAGGCCATATCTCAGTTAGCTCAAACTTATCTAAGAGCAACTATAGGAAAATTAGAATTAGATGAACTACTATCTGCAAGAGAAAAATTGAATGCAGAATTGAGAGATAGGTTAGATAGTGAAACAGATGCATGGGGTATAAAGATAACTAAACTAGAAATAAAGAAGATAGATCCACCTAAATCAATTCAACAAGCCATGGCACAACAATTAACAGCAGAAAGAGAGAAAAGAGCAAGATTAACTGCTGCAGAAGCTGAAAAACAAGAACAAATAACTAAAGCAGAAGGATATAAACAATCAAATATATTGAGGGCAGAAGCTGATGCTAAAGTTTTAGAAATAGATGTTATGGCTAAAAGTCAAGCAAAGATTAGAGATGCAGAGGCAGAAGCTAGAAAAATAGAATTACTTGCAGAAGCAGAAGCTAAAAAAATAAAGTTAATAACAGAAGCTGAAATTGAAAGAGTTAATAAATTAAGCAAGTATATAAATGATGATTATTTGAAATATCTATATATAGAAAATTTACCAAAACTATCATCAAATTCAAAATCAATAATAGTTCCTTATGAAGCTTTGAATATAACAACATTAGCAGAAATATTCAAGAATAAAGAATGATAAATGAGATAGGAGCGATAGGTTTTATTATAATAGCTTTAATATTAGCGATATTAGATATTTTTATTTTCAACACATTTTTCATTGGATTTTTATCTGTAATGGCTTTAATTGCAGCAATAGTTTTCTTATTTACAGGAAATCTATTTCTATCTTTGTTATTTTCGTTAATCGGAGGATATATTTATTATCTCTATGTTTACAAAAGATATAAAGGAGATTATACTGTTAGACAATATTCAGAGGATAAAATTCTAAATATAAAAAACACTGGTGTAATAAAAGAAATAAAAGATGGAAAATACATTGTTGAGATAGATGGAGAGCTTTGGGCAGCAAGGTCTGATGAAAATTTAAATGTTGGAGATAAAGTTGAAATTCAAGACAAAGGTGCTGTTTTAAAAGTAAGAAAGATAAAGTAATTTAAAATTATTTATAAAATAAAGGTGAACACATGGGAGCAATTCCTAGAAAATGGAAGAAAAAAAATAGAATGAGATGGAAATGGATAAAAAAGAGAAGAAAAAGAATAAAAAGATTGATAAAAAGAAGGGTTGGAGATTTATAATCAGAGCTCCAGATTTTCATCATTAATCAGAAAACCTGTGTTTCATCATCTAATTTTAAATAAATTTTTATATAATTATGTTTGAGGATATAGAAAAGAAATGGCAAAATATTTGGGAAAATAAAAAAAGAGATTATGATGGGGATATTTTAGTTATTGATACTCCGCCCCCATTTACCTCTGGAACTCTTCATATGGGCCATATTTTAAGCTATTCATACATAGATTTCATAGCCAGATATAAGAGCCTTAAAGGATATAAGGTTTATTATCCTCAAGGATGGGACGCTCAAGGTTTTCCTACTGAAATAAAAGTTGAAAAAAAATATGGAAAGTTACCTAAAGAAGAATTTAGAAAGAAATGTATAGAATGGAGCTATGAAATGCTATCTAATATGAGAGAGCAAATGAAGAGAATGGGATATATGGTAGATTGGAACAATCAATATATTACAATGGAACCAGAATATCATAGAAAAGTTCAAGAATCAATAATTGAGATGTGGAAAAAAGGGGATATTTATAGAGCTAATCATCCTGTATTATGGTGCACTAATTGTAAATCAGCTGTTGCTAAGGCAGAGCTGGAAGATTTAGAAATTAACTCTATATTGTATGATATAGACTTTCAAACTATAACTATATCAACAACTAGGCCAGAGCTAATTCATGCATGTGTTGCTGTTGTGGTTAATCCTAATGATGATAGATATAAACATCTAATAGGAAAAAAAGCTGTAATTCCATTGTATAATAAAGAAGTTCCAATAATAGCTGATAAAGAAGTTCTAACAGATTTTGGAACTGGGGCAGTTATGGTCTGTACTTATGGAGATAAGCAAGATTTAGAATGGCAAAAGAGATATAATTTACCAGTCATAGAAGGGATTGACAAAGATGGAAAGCTTATAAACAGCAAATATGATGGAAAAAATATTGAAGAAGCCAGAAAGCTAATATTGAATGATTTAAAGCCTTATATAAAAGGTTCTAAAGAATATAAAAAAATAGTTAAAGTTCATGATAGATGTAAAACACCTGTAGAACTAATAAACTCTTATGAATGGTTTTGTAAAGTAAAAGATTACAAACATGAATTAATAGAAATAGCTAAGAAGATAAGATGGATTCCTAATTTTGGAATATATCATTATATAGATTGGTTAAATAATCTTGATTGGGATTGGGTGATAAGTAGAGATAGAGTTTTTGGAACACCAATTCCATTCTATATTTGTGAGAGATGTGGTAAAATTGATCCTGCCGATCAATTGCCATTTTATCCAAAAGATGAAAAATTGTGTGAATGTGGAGGTACAATGAAACCAGAACAAAAAGTTCTAGATGTTTGGGTAGATTCAAGTATAACGCCTTTAGTAATATCAAAATATTGGGAAGATAAAGAATTCTTTTCTAAAGCATTTCCAAATTGGATTAGAATTCAAGGTGTTGAGATAATAAGAACATGGGCATTGTATACTATATACAGAATTTATAGATTAACTGGAAAAATTCCGTGGAAGGAAATATTACTGAACGGAAATGTTCTAGCTCCTGATGGAAGAAAAATGAGTAAAAGCTTAGGAAATGTAATATCACCAGATCAATTGCTTAAAGAATATCCTGTAGATGCTTTAAGACAATGGGCAGCTATGTCAGGAGCTTTAGCTAAAGATAGACCTTTTTCTTACGAAGACATTAAATATGCTAAATCATTTTTAATAAAATACTGGAATGCTTCTAAATTTGTACTTTCAAAATTAAGACCTATAAAAAACTATCAATTAAGAAAAGTTGATAGATGGATATTGCATAAATTATCTATTTTAGTTAAAGAAGTTACAGAAGCTATGGAAAATTATGAGTTTAGAGAAGCTGTAACTAAACTACAGCAATTTTATTGGAATTCTTTTTGCGATTATTACATAGAGTATGTTAAATGGAGATTCAACAATAATCAGCATGTTGATGGTGCTGTTTATACACTTAAAACAGTTCAAGAAGTATTTTCACAGATGTTTTCAGTATTTGCCCCACATTTATCATATGAAGTTTATTATCAGATTACAGGAAAAGAGATAGATAAATGGCCGGAATTTAGCTTTGAAGATATTGAAGCTTATAATGAAGTAGAAAAATTCAATAAAATAGTTTCAGAAGTAAGAACCTATAAAATAAAAAATAGAATGTCTATTAAGCAAGAATTAGATGAATGGAAAGCTGATTTATCAGAAGAATTAAAAGAAGAGTTATCTAAAACATTGAATATAAAAAGAGTTATCTAAATATATATTATAGTATTTGTATTGCTATTTCCTACCGGATAACCAAATACAAATATTGCTTTATCTACTTTTAATTTTTGCTTTATTTCATCAAATCTATTAAATATAGGCTCATACTCCATCTCTATAGGTATAACTCCATAAAACATATTCAAATATTTTAAAACCTTTTTATTTGGACTTATAGCATATATAGGAACTCTTGGTTTAAATGAAGAAAGTTTCTTTGGTGTGGTGCCATATAATGTTGGGGCTATCAAAGGTGCATCAACTGTTTTGGAAATATCGATAGCGCTTTTTGCTATTCTATCTTTATAATCTATTGGAGATCTTTCTATATTTTGATGTTTTTCAGATTCTTCTAATATTTTATTCAGAGTTTCTACTGTTTCGTTAGGATAATTTCCTGCAGAAGTTTCTTCAGATAGCATAACACAATCAAATCCATTTATTACAGCATTATAGATATCAGATATTTCTGCCCTTCTAGGAAAAGGAGAATCTGTCATAGAAGAGAGAAGCTGAGTTGCTAAAATTACTGGTTTTTCTCTAATAACTTTAGCTATATGATATTGTAAAGAAGGTAGTTTCTGCTCAGGAATAGAAAGAGCTAGATCTCCTCTAGCAACCATAATTCCATCAGAATGCTTGATTATCTCATCTAAATTAATTATTCCAGAATATGTTTCTATCTTTGCTATAACATACATTCCAGATAATTCTTTCATCTTCAGAACATCTTCTTTAGATCTTACAAAAGATTGAGCTACAACATCAAAATCGTGCTTTTTCATAAAGTCTATATCTTTAATATCTTGTTCTGTTATTGATGGAATCGGATATTCTTTTTCTCTTATTATAACAGATTTCTTTTTCTTTATAAAAGAACTATTCAAAGCAATTAATTTATCTTTTGATATAGCTTTAAATAATGCCTTTCCATCGTCTATTAATACAATATCATCTTTATCAACAGTTTCAATAAATTCTTTTTCTTTAGATAATTGAAGATCAGTAACATTTATTATTTCTCCTTTGTTAACTTTAATTTCTGCTCCTGTTCTAACCTCTGGTCCTTTTGTATCGCCTAATATAGTGATTTTTTTATCAAATTTTTCTTCAGCTTCATAAACTATTTTTAGCCATTCCTCTATTTTTTTATATTCTCCATGAGAGAAATTAAATCTAACAATATCTATATTCTTAAAAGATTCTATATCAAGATTTGATATACCTAATGTAGCAATTATTTTTGTTTTTCTCATTTTTTAAAGAGAAAATTTTTTAAAAGTTAATATAAAATATATGGTGAAAAAAATGCCAGAGCCTAAAAAACCAGATAAGAAAAAACCTGAAGAAGATTGGGAAGAAGATGAGGAAGAAGATTGGGAAGATGAAGAAGATTGGGAAGAAGAATCTGATGAAGAAGAGGATTGGGAAGAAGATGAAGAGGACGAAGAATAAATGAGATTTTACTTTTCTTTTTTATATGAATATTTGCAAATTGGTTTAATTCCTACTATAATAGGAAGTTTTATTTTTTTCATTCCTGAAATATTATCAATTTATAAATTACAATTTTTACCAGATTATTTTTATATGGAAGAAAACCAATTTTATATTAGATTAGTTGGAATTGGAATAATATTAATGGCATTTATTGTTTCTTATTTAAGATATAGATTTAGCTATTTAGACTTAAATGATGCTGGATATCTTTACTATAGACATGGAATAATTAATGTAGTTAAGAAAGAGATTCCTATTCAAAATATAACTGATTTTAAATTTACTCAAAATATATTTGAAAAAATTCTTGGAGTAGAAACTCTAGTTGTAAATACTTCTGGAACATCATCATATGAATTATTTATATCAGGAGTGCCAGCTAGAGATGCACAATATATTTTAGAATTCATTAGAAAGAAAAAATACTATAATAAATGAAAATAGGCATAACTGGAGTTCCTGGTTCGGGTAAAACAACTTTAGCAAAACTTTTATCCAAAGCTTTTAACTATCCTTTAATAAATGTCAAACATATTGTAAAAAAATATAAGCTTGGAAATGAAGTTGATTTAAAAAGATTAGAAAAAATAATTAAATTGCCAGAAAACTGTATTATAGAAAGTCATTTATTAATAGATATGAACCTCAAACTAGATATAATGATAGTTTTGCATAAATCTCCTAAAGAGCTTGAAGATGTATACAAGAAAAGAAAATATGACAAAGAAAAAATAGCTGAAAATATAGCTGCAGAACTTCAAGATTATTTTTTCTTAAAAAGAAGATCATGGAAAAAAATTTTTCATATAGATGCTACATCTATAAAACCAAAAGACCTATTGATTAAAACATTGTCATATATAATTTTAAATAAGCAAGATGTAATAGACTATTCTAAAGAATTAATTGATTACGCTTTAAAGCAAAAAATATAAAAAAATATGCTTATTATTAATATGTGATTTCTTATGATAGAAAAGCTAAAGGAATTACTAGAAGATAAAAAACAAACAATTAACAAGTTAAGAGAAGTTGAATCTAGTATAAATTATTTAGAAAAAGAAAAGCTCTATTTAGAAGAAAATGTGAAAAAAGCTCAAGAACTAAAAGTTCTTGAAATAAGAAATAAATTGAAAAAATTAGAATTCAAACTTGTAACTAGTGCTAAAGATGCTAGATTAGAAAGAAAGTATCTTAATAAAATTAAAGAATTAGAACAGAAGCTTAAAGAATATGAGCCATATTTTTATGCTTTAAAGAGATATAAGCAAGTTTTACCTCAAATTGATGCTTTAAAAGCTCAAAAAGAAGAATTACAATCAAAGTTAGAGCTTTTAGAAAAGCAGATAAAAGAATTGTCTAAGAAAGTAAGAAAAAATGGTGCAAAAGTAGATAAACCTGATAAAGAATATACTACTTTGGAAGATTTGCTAGAACCTAGATGAAAGGACAGGTTGCTCTTGAATTTCTTTACACTAATGCTATAATAATATTAATTGCTTTAGTAGTTATTTCTTTGATAATGTTGTATTTTTCAAATCTGTTTAGTTTTGTTGAAAGTTGTAATACGTCATATTTCTTGAATTGTGAAAGCTTTTATGTTTCTAGAGATCAAAATAATGTAAATATTACAATGAATATTACAAATAATTTTGATTATAATGTCACCGTAAAAAATATAGAAATTGATCAGAGAAATTATTCTATAAATAAGAATATACCTGCAAGACAAAATGAAATTATTAAATTTCAAATCTCAAATTATACGGATAATACTATAGATAAAAAATTTATCATACATTATAGTCCACAGCAGAATACTAATCTAACTGGATTAATTAATGGAAGATTAAAAGCTTTAGTAAATCAGTAATTGATTCAACAAAAAGGATAAATAATTCTTATATGGATAATTTATCGACTTACTAAAACAAAGAATGTTAAAAAAATAAATCAAATATTTAATCTTTACTGAGATAAGAGATACCTTGAGTCGTTAAATTGAATTGAAAGATAGCCTGGTACCAATACAATCTGGATATTATCTTGTTTTACTGGATTAATAACAAAAACTAATATTCTAGCGCCTACATAAAGATATCTATAATTCTGATATTTTTTAAGCATTATATCTGTCATCTGTTCTTCTATCTTATCAAATAATGGTTTAATAATGGAATAGGTATTAGGATCTGTAGGATTTTGAGCAAGATGTATAATACCTTTGAGAAATGGGTCTTTTTGACCAGAATTTTTATCTATATCTGATGATAAAATATAACTATTTAATAGAATAGTATTGTTGATTATTTCGTCTAAAGATTTTTTTAAATCTCTGTTTTTTATGAGTTTATTTGGATCATTAGTTCG
>Ga0079995_1069126_pt1 | contig 13487 bp, 9 predicted proteins | sample FaiFalFF_MnMetaG_2_FD_69198 | JGI IMG/M metagenome (GOLD analysis project Ga0079995, IMG submission 69198) | Freshwater microbial communities from Yellowstone National Park, Wyoming, USA - Fairy Falls C (FF_Mn_C) (SPADES assembly) (version 4) | ecosystem: Environmental > Aquatic > Freshwater >... | reverse complement strand
GAGAAGAGTGTTAATGCTGATGCTGGTATAAACGTAGATGAGGTAATGAAGGTAGCAAGTTCATTACTATAGATAACCAAATCCTTATCTTTTCTTTTCTTTATTTATCTATTTCTTATCTTATCACCAATTCAGTAATCTCTTTATTAGCAGTAACTAACCATATACCTCTCTTCCTTGCTTCATCTACTGCATCTGGCAAGACTTGCATACCATATATTACTTTTATAACCTTATCCTTTAAGTAATTAGGATACTTTCTGCATAGCTTCTCTATATCCTTATCAACCTTCTCTACAACATTTACACCAACTCTAGTCTTTGCCTCTCCTATCAAGCATAAATTAGTATCTGTAGCATATATATCGATCTCAATACCTTTAAGTATTAAACTGCTTATGTTCGTAATAGTAATACCCTTCTCTCTTAACCTATATGCTATAACCTCTCTAGCCTCTTCCTCTAGGGTTAAGGAGGTTCTCTCCATGTAAGTCTTTATCTCCTTTAATATCTTATCATGCTTATTTAACATCTTATCATGCTTGATGCTTATCCTTCTAAGTTCCCTTAACTCTGTTATTATCTCATTAAACTTCCTATCATGCTTTTCTAACCTCTCCTCTATCTTTACTAACCTATCCTCAACCTTTGCTAGCCTTTCTTCTTGCCTTACTACAACGTTCTTTAACTCAATTACTGCTTCCTCTAACCTTTGTAAGCCTAATAAGCCTATTACAGCATACCTAAACTCCTCATTCTCCTTTAATAGCCTTAGTATATCATCCTTGAGTTTATTAAGCATTTAACTCAAAATTATATACTATTAATAAAGATATAAATATAACTATTAAAAACTAAATATGTTAACATATATTATTTACTATAACCATTCCTATATTGCCTATACGCTATCTTATTAATAGCTAAGCATTTAGATGCTAACCTTACTTAGGCTTCTTGCTGAGTAGTAAAGATATATGGCATGTATCTTAAGTATGTATGGTGTTCTATTACGTATAGATAGCATAATATAATTTAGTATAACTTGTTCTTAAGTTAACAGAGCCAGATTAACTATAAAAAAAGTTATATATTTATTATAACTTTAAACTTACATGCCTGAAGTCAGAATAAATCTATTACACGCATTAGAGAATTTTCTTAATATGTATAAATATTCGCCTGCAACAGTTCTAGTAATTGAGAGTATTTCCAATGCCCTTGATGCACATGCTAAAAATATTAACATAAGATTAAAAGAGTATAATGGTGAGTATTACTATATTATCGAAGATGATGGTATTGGTATGGATAAAAAGAATTTTGATAATTATCATACTATTGCATTATCTAGCAAGAGAAAAGGAGAAAGTATAGGTTTTGCTGGTGTAGGTGCAAAGATATACCTTGCAGCGTGGAATAATGCTAAAATATTTACACAGACACATAATGGTAAAGAAGCGTATGCTTCCGTAATGTATCGTTATAAGAACTCCATTTACTATGATTATCAGAACCCTAATATTAGAAAGAGGGGTACGCAATATATAGTAAAGCTATCATATGAACATTTTCGTGAATTAGAGTCCTATCTAGAAGAATATATCCGTGACTGGTTTAATGAGGCAATAAAGGCTAAGACAAAGATCTTTGTGAATGGGAAGGAGCTTCAACCTTTCATACCCAATGTACAAATAGAATATAAAAAAGGAGATGAGTTTTACTTTTTTGTCTCTAAAGATGATCTGCCTAAAGGTAGAGAAGGTTTAGAATTAGTAGTTTTTGGCAAAAGGATTAGATTGGAATCTATTGATTGGATTTACGAAGTAAAAGAAGAGTATAAGAATAAAATTGGTGGAATTATTTATCTTGACAAATTTGCAAAATATCTAACTACTAGTAAGGATGATTTTCAAGATAAAAAAAGAGAAGTCTCAAAAGTTATTAGACGTTACAGAACAGAATTACGTGAATGGTTACATAAGAACGGGATACTAAAGAATATGGAGCCATTTATAAACGAGTTAAAAAACAAAATGCTTATGTATGATATTTCAGATAGAATCACTAATATCATAAATAAAGACAAGTGGAAATGGTTAAATCCCTCGTTAGTAGGAGAGAAACCAGAATTGATTCCTAACATAAATGGTAATAAAGAAATAGGTTCAATAGACGGGTTGCAATTGAAAGACGATAGGGGTAATGGTCCAGAACCACCTGGACAGAAACCACCCGAACCGAGAAACAGTGAACTTGAAGAAGGAAAAGAGATTATAGAAAAACCAGACAGTGGAGAAAGAGGGAAAGAGATTAGAAGGACTGTAAGAGGCAAAATAAACATTTCCCCCATAGATATGCCAGATAGACCAGATGAAGGTTGGATTATTCCTGAACAAAATACTATATACTATAATATAGGTCATAATTTACATAAAAAATTAGCTGAAACCAATAACACTCAACTTATTACCTATAATATTATAAGAGTAGTTATTATGACACTAATTAGATATAAACAAGAAGAAATAGATATTAAAAAAGCATTTGATACTATTACAGAATTCTTAACCGAAGTTTGGTAGAAAATGATATGGCGACTAACAAAATACCAGCCAAAATAGTAAAAAACAAGGATAACAATGGTCAATACCGTATAGGATTAATAATAGCTTTAGAAGATTTACTCAGTGATCCTATAAATATAGAAAAAGAAATTAAACAATTTGAATTAAATTATATTAAGCTAATTGTAGATCTAAAAAGGCTATTAGGCGATACAAAGAGTAAAAAGATAAATAATCCAAAAAATTATTGGGTTGTTGGATTATTGCTAAATAATTTCTCAACTAACAATAGATTTGTTATCGTTAATTATGCAGATGCTATAGCTGATGATTTAAATATTTCTAAAACTTATGTACGTTTTTTAATGAATTTCCATACTTTCTTTGATAAAAATAAAATTGATGAAAGAATACCTATATCTCATTACTATGAGTTAATAAAGAAATTTAGAAAATTAAAAAAGGCAAATATTGTAGATGATGTAATTAGACTCTTGAAAGAATATGCTGATAATAATAATCTGCCTGCTCATAAAGAATTTAGGAAGATTTTAAGTAATATGTTGAAGACTAAAAAGACTAACAATAGTTAGTCTTGGTCTACCATAATTATTAGAACAGTTTGTCTATAAAATTGTTAGCACCATTAAGCAATATTACCTAGATAACACCAACAGACTCTCCTTATCTTGATATTAGAATCATCGATCTTATTATCATTATTACTATCACTCTTTATATTAGCAAGTATCTCTCTTGCCTTCTCTATAAGTTTGCCTTCTCTATCAGCTTTCTTTAATGTATCAACTATATATGATTTGCTACTATGATTTCTAAACTTTATTGCTAATTCTTCATCTTCTTCTGCTAGCTTATTGAATAATTCTTTTATAACCTTATTACTACCAGCAACCATAGTCTCTTTCTTTCTAAGATTGCTTTTTATCTCATCAAGCAATTCTTTCTTCATCTCCTTAAGTAATGGAAGTAATTTATTGTATTCTATATTCTTTCCTTTTATATTATTATCATTACCTAAGATAATATTTATTATCTCGCTCTGGTTATCAATAATCTCATTCTTATTCTTATTGTAAAACTTTAACCTCCAATATAATTCATGCTTATTAGAGTAAGATACAGAAAATAATACGAATAGACCTTCCCTATCAGATCTCTTTAACGCCCCTATACCATCAGGTAATCCTTTAAGATAATCTAATCCATGCTCTTTGATCATCTTTGCTAATACATCCATAGGTTCATTGGTGAACTGCTCTACACTCTTCTCTAATAACACTAGTACATTAGGATCATTCTTTGCTATATTTGTATATATGGTAAAGTCTTTAGGCATTGCATGCTCACCAAGATGTGAAGCATCTAGTCCTATAGTCTGATTTATAGCTGTTAACCTCTCATTTAGTCTCTGAAATACGCTTAGGAAATGCGTAAGACTGGAAGGATCGTCTGGATCTCTGTTAGATGGTAGTACATTAACTAGGTATACCTCATCGTATCTTGAACCAAGCCTATCTACTCTACCAACCCTCTGTATGAGCACTACTGGATTCCATGGGAAGTCATAGTTAATAACGTATTGTGCATTCTGTAGATTCTGGCCAGCGCTCAATTTATCTGTTGTTACAAGTATCCCACCTCCTTGCTGAAACTCTTTTATTATATCAGTATCGTCTTTAGGATTACCTTCTTTATTCTTACATTCCTTACCAGATACAAGCATGACATCATCTTTATACATCTTACGTAATTCATTATACAGATATAGAGCGGTATCATAGTATTGTGTAAATATTATTATACCGTTGTTGTTAGCATTAATATTATTATTACTGTTAGTGTTGTTGTTGCTATTATTATTATTGCTATTAGCATTAACTTTGTTACCTCTTATTATAGGATACAACTCTTTGATTCGTTCAACCAAGCCAACAAATTTATGATCTCTATTATTACTATTATTCTTATCATCTGTACTTATCTTCAATCCTTTTAATATTTCCTTATCTTTCTCGCATTTATCCACAAACTCTTTTATTTCTTCATTGCTTAATCTGCAACTGCTCATTAGATTTTTATCTTTAAATATATCTTCTGGATCTGGTAATACATCATCCTCTTCCTCATCATACAATTGTAGTATATCCCCTTTTAACTTTGGTGGTATAAAGTAACCTTCATATTTTGCATAACATATTGCCATATCTATATATTTCAATAGTTTATCGATAGTGCTATTATATGCATATAAACTGCTCTCTAACCTCTTGAGTATGTTTATCTTAACTATCAACTTAACAATCTCCTTAAGGTTCTCTATCCTTTCTTTCTGTCTTGCTATATCTTCTATTGGTGTACCATCTGGTAATTTGAACTTATTACTAACCCTCTCTACTGAAAGGTCATAGAAAGCAAAGTTAAGACAATCAAGTCTATTGTATATATCCTCATAATCTATCCCTAGGTCATATTCTATACTCTTAAGGATTCTCTTAGGAAAATGCAGATCTTTATTTACTGTTTGGGCAAACTGTCTAGAGTGCCTAACCATAAACCTCTGTAGTATCTTATCCATATCTATCCTCTCTCCTTCTAACCATTTCCTTTGCTGTGTTATGAAGTAATCCCTTAAACTATCTATCCCCATATCTATTAGAGCATTATCTGGAAGGTAGAGACTGAATAGGTTATATAGATCCATTAGAGATGTGTTTATTGGTGTTGCAGTAAGCATTACTATCTTTGGTCTAAATTTTGCAATTATCTCCTTCAATGCTTTATGTCTATTTGATGAAGGGTTTCTAAAGTAATGAGCCTCATCAATAACAATCAAACCTACATTTTTATTATTATCATTATTATCATTACCTAACTTGCTTATTACCTCGTCTGGGTTATGTGATAGATATTCCATGCCTATCATATATTTTTGTGATAGATTTATGCCCCATTTTTCCATCTCATCCATCCATGTCTTATCTAATATTGATTTTGGTGCTATTAGGATAATTCTCTTGCCTTCTCTCTGCATATCATGTATTATATTAAGAGCAATCTTTGTCTTGCCTAATCCAGTGCTATCTGCTATTATAACACCATTATACTCTTCAAGCTTCTTCTTAGCACTAAGGTATGATATCCTCTGATGGATAAGCATATCCTTTAATAGCGTATTATCTTTATTGCTATCAATCTGATCCTTATATGTCTCATACAGTGCTTTTGCTATTATATCGTAAGGTGAGTAAGAGGTAACATAATTCTTTAATGCTTTTAAGAACTCTTCTTTATAATCCATGCTATCCTTCCATTGCTCTTCAAACCACGAATGTAACTCTTTTATAGCATCCTTATCTTTAGTGTACATATTCAACTCTCTATTGCTTATTAAACCTCCATAGGTAAAGTTACTTGAGCCTACTACTCCTATTATTCCTATCCCTATACCTTCTTTATCATCATTATTGCTAATACCAATATAGCATTTACCATGGAAGAACTGTCCTTGCATTATCCTAACCTCTCTCTTATCACTCTCAAAGTACTCAACACATTCTTGCAATAGGTTATAGTAACTATCATTATCCTCATTCTCCTCTTGCTCCTTCTCTAACTCCTTTATTATCTTGTCTTCAAATTTGATCTCCTCGCTAGGCTCTCTACCTAGCAAGAGCCTTAATGGTTTATCTTTGATATTACTTTCTGTTATGTTAGATAATGCTTCTATATTGTTGTTAAGTAAACCTTCTTTGATAGCACCAAAGCCTCTTATGTTAAAGTATGCTGTTGCTATAGCAATGCTATCGCATGCCTTAAACTCTTTGTTAAGCAAGGATGCTAGTGTTAATCCTTTTCTGTTGTTATCTACTATGTTAGTAACCATAATTAATTAAAGTAATAACACGATGATTTAACCTTTACTTCTCAATATCTTTCAGTATCTTAGATATCTGTTCATGAATATACTTAAACTCTTTTACAAATTCATTATCTTTATTATAATATTTATAAGGACTTGTATACTTGTTGCTCTTTGTAGGATACCTAACCATACTTATAAGATCATAACGATCAAAGAAGAACTGGATGTAGAATGCTTTAAGTATAGATTTGATATTATTTGTAAGATAAACTAAATCAATATTTAAATTATAATTAGATTTTTTAAGTATGGGTTCAATTTGGTTTAATTCACTGGATATTAGATTCATACCGCATGAAGAGAAAGTTTCTACAGAGTTCAGAGATCCTTTTAATGCACTAAAATCAACTTGTGCTTTAGCTACTGACATTAATTTTTCATTAAATTGTCTCAAATATGATTCTAATTCTGTATATACATCTGAATTCTTATTTGTATATCGCTTGAGTTGTTTAAGACTGTTAGAGAGTGTTTTCTGTATACTCTTAGTAAAATTATGTCCAAGTTCCATAAATAACTTTTCTAGTTTAGATATAGACATTGAAGGATACATTATTCTTCCATATAGGTATTTATTTAATTTCTCTAAACCTTGTTGTAGATAGAATAATGAAGGTGCGTAATATCCTTTCTTGTATAATTCTTTACTTACATTAAGATCTTGCTTAGCAGTTTCTAAGAGATTATTTAATACGTAATCTATGCTTATATTGCTATAATTATTAATTTCCATCTCTTATCCTCTAATCATTATTTTCCTTCTTATCATTATTGCTATTATCCTTGCTTAATCTCTTTATGGTCTATCTGCTTTTATAAGTCTATCTTCAACAACGTTTATGAACGCTTCATGTAGTTCTTTAACCAAAGGGTCTATCTCATCATCCTTAAAACCTAATGCCTTCAATACTGCCTTATCTAGTCCTATCCTATCCTTCTGCTTTATCTCTTCATAATAGATTAATGGATCTCTTGCTAATAGGGATGAAGGATCATATTCTATCTTTATCTTGCTTAGATCTGGTACAGGCATCTCTTCATAGTCTTCAACCATCATCTCTATAGCACCCCCTCCTAGCCTTCTACCATAAAGTTCAGCAGTAATATAAAAGAGGGTTGAATTAAGATATAACCAAAGATTCTCTATATTTATATTTGATTTAGGATATAATGTATATAGTGTGTGATCGCATATTATATCTTCTTCTGATATTGGTATATAGATGGTATCCATCCAAAACATTGGTAACACTACTTTACTAGGTTTAAGATTAGGCAATTTATACCATGGGTCTCTATTCTTGCATGTTTGTCTCTTATGGTAACCTTTGCTCTCACCATATTTAATATACATCTTTGTAAACTTGCCAGGATTAGATGTGTATAAGCAGAGAGTAGTAGGTTTTGGTATAAGATAACTCCTTATCTCCTTTGGTGTCCTTATCAATGGTTTAACATCCTTAGCATCTATAACAAACCTATCTTTACTTTCATTCTCTATATATATTAGGCTATGTGCTTTAAGATCATCCTCAGTTCTTATATTAGTAGGTAAGTAGTTAAACCTATTTGGATAACTTAATCTATCAGCATTAAAGAGATGACTAACATCTTTCATATAGAAGAACTCATTTGCACCTGTTTTAATACCAAATTTTATCTCACATAGATCCTTTAATCTCTTATCTAACTTTGGTAGTAATTTATCAATGAATATTCTAGGTGCTCTTAGGTAATACCATTTCCCTTTCTTTAAACTACTCTTCTCTAAAGACACATAATTTATAACATGGGTAGATGAGTATGACTCAAGGTAAACAAAGTCTAGTTTATCAGTCTTCCTCTTAGAGTATACGGTTATAACTGTATTTACATCAGCACCAAAGCTCCTATTCCTTTGCCCATATATAGCAATGAGGTTTGGTTTAAGTCTCTCTTGCAGACTCTCACCATACGATGCCTCTAACCATTTATCAGATGTTATTGTACATACTATACCATTATTATTAATTAGGTCTAATGCTCTAAGCATGAAATAGCAGTAGATATCTGAGGTTCTATCTAGTTTATAATTATTTACATATACCTCTTTCTTCTTCTTATCTATACTCTCTTGCCTTACATAAGGAGGGTTCATAACTACTATATCAACTGCTCTTGGCAGATACTTCTCTAATATATCAATATCAATATTCTTTATATTTTCGCTAATCTTAGCCCTAATATCATCTATCTCTCTCTTTAACTCCTTCTTCTTCTCATATCTATGCTCATTAACGTATTTTGCAAATAGTTCATCAAGCATCTCTCTTAACCTAGAGATCTTAGTATTCATATAGCTATGAAGGAGCTTTTGCTTATCTGGTCTGTTAAGTGAATCCTCTATAGTCTCTATCGTTAAATCTAGGTTTGGTAGAGGCTCTGGATACTTCTGATCTATTATAAGAGAAAGCCATAGCCTTAGTCTAGCAATCTCTACCGCTTCAGGCTCTATATCAAAGCCATACAGATTAGGTATTATCTTCTTCTTTAACTCTATAGGATCGCTATGCACCCCTATTAACTCTTCTGCTTTGTGTATTGTATCTATCATTACTTTCATCATAACTACTAGAAAGCCTCCTGAACCTACAGCAGGATCTAATACCTTTAGTTCTAGTATCTTATTTCTAAGTTCCCTAACTGCTTTCTCTCTCTCACCATTACTCTTCTCTCTAAGTTCTTCTATATATGCATCTAAACCATCCTTGAACTCAAATTCATAACCATTATTATTATTCTTTATCTGAACATTATCATTTAATCCTAGATAATTTGCTAATGCTCTTCTACACATGAACTCTATCTCCTTCACTGGTGTATAGAATGTACCCTTCTTACCACGCTCTTGCTCTGGTAGCATATTCTCTAACACAGTACCTAGGAGTAATGGGTCTAAGCTAACCTCCTTCTCCAATGATTCATCTACTGTAAAGTTGTATCTGTTGAATATGCTCCTTGCTTCCTTGAATATATCATCCATTACTCCAGCAAGTCTCTTCTCAAAGACAGCAGTCATATACTCCTCTCTCTCAAATAATGAACCGTTCAAGTATGGTAGTCCTTTAGTATTATTCTCTTTGTTAAGTCCTTCATAGAATATCTCATTCAGTTCATGGAAATCTTTTATGTTATCTATAAACCTCTTATTGTTGTTTAGCCAACCTTTCCTTTGCAAGAAGTAAAGGAACATTAATCTACCTAAGAATCTTTGAGCATACTCTGCTGGCTTAAATCTAGTATCTAAATTATTTAGACTCTTTACATTCTCTACTATCTTCTCATATAATGAGCGATACTGTTCAAAGAATTCATCTCTAACCTTCTCATATGGTAAGAACTCCTTATCATATCTATCCTTAATATTACCATCATAGTAAAGCGATCCTATAACTTCTTTATCTGTGTAATAGAATGCATCTAATATATGTAATGTCCTTATCTCATCTGTTGCTATCCCTTTGCCAGGTATTATTATTAGCAACGATTCTTTATTATTCTTATCAGTAAATATTAGGAATGGTCTAATAAGCATATTAACTTTCCATCGCTTTGCTATATCTATGCATTTACTCCTTGTTATCTTGCTAGTATCAATTACAACATAGTCTACATAATCGTCCTTGTAAAATCTCTTAATAGAGATTATATCCTTTTTATAATTTGAAGGTATTACTCTTTCTTTCTCTAAGATAGAGAGGTCAAGTTCTGTAATATTTATAGGATATCCTAAGCTTCTAAAGATAGTAATCCATGAATCAGAATCAAAAGTAAAATTATTAAAGTCTTGGGATGATGGTTTATACTCGCCCTTATCATACTGTTCAAGGAGAGTATAGAGTTCTCTATTCTTCTCTATACTCTCTGATACTGCTTTCCTTACTTCTTCTATAGTAGCATCCCTATCTTCCATATCTAATAGTAGTAATGATGGTGGATCATGAACTTATAGTTTACTCCTACTCCTAATATGCTCTCTAATGTACTCTCTAACCTTATCCTCACCATTCTTACACTCTGCAACCTTAATTATGAACTCTGCGCTATCTTTAGGCATAACATCAAGGTAATAGCCATTAAGTTTAAGGAATGTATCTGCAGATGCAAAGGCTGTTCTCTTATTACCATCTATGAATGGATGCTCTTTTGCTATACGGTATAGAAGGTATGCTGCTTTCCTAACATAACTTTCATTGATATTGTAATTATTGTATAAATCTTTTACATTGTCAAGTATGGAAGATAGTATACCTTTTGATATAATTATATTATCTAGTCCTAACGCTTTCCTAATCTCTTTTATACCTTCTAAGTTAATATATATAGTCATTGATTAGAAATGTGTAAGAAAGTCATTTAAGATTTTCTATCCTATAATTGGTTATGTTAACTTAAGCTCCTTGCTAAATAATATAGGTATATAGCATACATCTTGAGTATGTAAGCTTATATTACGTATTGATAGCATAATATAATTTAGTAATACTTGCTCTTAAGTTAACAGAACCCTTCTTTATAACGGAAAAGATATATTTGAGATTTCCTTAAGTAATGATAAAATGAGTGAACGTACTACTTCTTTTTGGCCTTTACCAGGAGGCTATAAGAACTATCTGGAAACACTTCAAAAATTTCTGAGCAAGATCGCTGAGGAGCCGACATTTGAAGAGTTAGTTTCATGGGCATCAAAAACCTTCAATAAAAGTCCAGAATGGATGGACGGCTCCATTCTGAACGTTATAATTTATTCTGGTCTTGCAAGTTTAGAAGGAAAGAAGATACGTTTAGCTGATAAGGGTTTAGAATTCTTAAAAAGTAATGATCCTGAAGTTGTATTAAGAACTTTTCTTGAAAACGTCTGGGGAATAAGAGAAATCATAATATGGCTATATCAAGAAGGTCCTTTGTCCAGAAAGCAGATCTTCGAAAAATGTGTAGATTTAGGTGTAAGGTGGCAACACGACTCTCAGGTTGGTTATAGGCTATTGTGGCTTAAGGCTCTTGGTTGTATTGAGGAAAAGATGGGGAAATATACGTTAACCTCTTATGGAGGAAAGATAGCTGAAGAACTGTTAAAGAGTAAGTTATTACCAGAATCACCTAAAGGAGTAATACCACCTATTATCAAGGCATCTGAGCCTATCCAAGCTAAGCCTCCTAAGGAAGAACCAAGTTACCTAGAGAGGCAGAGTATGCATGTTACTCCAGTTCATAATGAAATTAGAGATATGATATATGAGATAGGCAAGTTCATGGGTATGATAAGCGAAACTGAATACCCTATTGATAAGATGCGACTCGACGTTGTTTGGAAGAAGATAAAACCTGGAAACCCATCCCATGTATTCGAGGTTCAAATAGGCGGGAATTTCTTTGAAGCATTAACAAAGCTGAAGCATGCTTGGGACAAATGGAACAGCAAACCCTTCCTGATAACTACAGAAGAATACGAGATTAAGGCTAAACAACTTCTAGAAGGTTCGTTCCATGAGATAGAACAGATTACAAAAATCGTGAACTGGAGGAAAATCAAAGAACTTTACGATGTAGAAAAAAGGGCAAAAGACCTAAGAGACGAGATCGGAATTATCTAAACACTTTTGGATCAACCTTCCATAAATGTCACATCTAGAAAATGCTACATTATTAAGGTAGATTAGTGATTACCTTTTAGCCTAGTTCTGGTAATCCTTCATACCATCTATATATCCATGCTATATTACCATCCCACATCCTCTCCTTCCTAATAGGCTTGTCTAGAATGTTAGAATAACCTATCTTCCTTATTATTCTTATCATATTGTTCTCTTTGCAAATATTAACGAATATCACATATACCTTAACATCACATTCATCTGCTAACCTTCTATAGCTTACTACATCCCTCTTGTTAACATAACCAAAGTACCTTATATCTGGCTTTGCTTTAAGGTCAAAGCAGAAGATGCTATTATTGTTATCATCACTACTATTGCTACTATCATCACACTTCTCAACCATATAGTCTGGCAATGCATTCAGTACCATAACCTTCTTATTCCTTAAATCAACACCTATAGGTGTTAGCATATAGCCATGCTTTGAGTATTCTGATAATACATATTGCAATGCATCATCATGCAGATTATAGTTGGATCTGAACCTATCTGTAGTCTTCATCAAAGAAAAGCCTAAGGTTGATATATCTACCAGCATCTGCTTCTTGACATACTCTATAATAGCATCTCTCTTCTCTTTAGCATTCACAGTAAATAAAGGAAATAAAAGAAGAAAAGAAAGAAGGAAAGAAAAAGAAATAATGGTTAGAATAACTATTGTTACTATTACTACTACTATTGCTACTTCCTATACACTATCAAATCTCTATTTATATTGAGCATTATTCTATTCTTCTTAGCATATTCTACATCATGATGTGATTTAACTTGCGTTGTTAATGGTATGCTTATCCTCTGTACCTCCTTGAAGCCAGCAGACTCAAAGAGATTCATGCAGTAGTATGGTAGATCGTAGAATCTGTTTGTGTCAGTAGTATCATCCTTCATGCCTATAATCAATGCTACTTCACCTCCTTCCTTCAATGCATTATAGCAGTTTATGCTTGTCTTATGCATGAACTCAAGCCATCCTTTAATGTCTAATGAAGATACACTTTCCTTTGCATATAGTCCTTTCAGTAAGTCCCAGTAAGGTGGATCTAGTATTATTAGATCACAGCTCATAGCTTCATCTGGTAAACCTTTGCTTAAGTCCCATTGCTTGATATCCTTCCTTGCTGTTGTTGGTGCAATATCATATGCTCTACACCTTCTATTCATAATTAAGCAAGCATCTACTGTTGTACCAGAACCAGCCATTGGATCAACAACTAACTCACCTTGCTCTGTGTAGTAGTACAATAGATTCATAATTATCTGTCCTGGTATTCTGCCAGCATA
>Ga0079995_1080295_pt1 | contig 13494 bp, 8 predicted proteins | sample FaiFalFF_MnMetaG_2_FD_69198 | JGI IMG/M metagenome (GOLD analysis project Ga0079995, IMG submission 69198) | Freshwater microbial communities from Yellowstone National Park, Wyoming, USA - Fairy Falls C (FF_Mn_C) (SPADES assembly) (version 4) | ecosystem: Environmental > Aquatic > Freshwater >... | reverse complement strand
TGAAGAGTTTTTACTACGATTACTTTGACACAGACCTTTTCAAATGGGAGGAGATACTGCGGAGTATTCCTGAGAATAAGCAAACGGACTTTGTTATAACGCTAAAAAGAGTGATGGGATATGACCGCTATAGCAGCGCCTTCTACAAAGGGCTAAAGTTCTACAACTTTGAACTCATAGACGAGGATGTTTTTGGAAAGAGTTATGAAATGTTTTTAGCGGAAAGGAGAAAGGAGGAGGGAATTTACTATACACCTGCGAATATTACCCAATACCTTGTGGACACCTGCCTTGATTTGGTGTTCCAGCCCCTGAAGGAAGAACTCCACGCAAGCATATGGGAAAACAATATACAAAAGGCGTGTGAGATAGCACAGAGGATTAGGGAAATCAAGATACTTGACCCTGCATGTGGAAGCGGCAGCTTTCTTGTGAAGGTGGTGCGTTATCTTTTTAGGTTTTACGAAGAACTTGTTGAGAAGTTAAAAGATGTTCGGGATGGTTTTTTTGTGGTGGCAAACGAAAGACTCAGGAAAGTAAGAGAAATCCTTGAGATAAACTCAACCTTTGACATAGAACTGGCTAAGAAAATCGTAAGCAGGCACGTGTTTGGGATAGACTTAGACAAGTCAGCCATCTCTGTAGCACGCACTAACATATGGAAGGAAGTGCTAAAGTTAAAGCCTGAAATATACAAACTGGACAGGATAAGAAGTAGAAAAGACCATCAACTTTTCCCTTCCCTTGAGGAAAACATAATCCATGCGGACACACTACTGTCTGATATAGACACTACCTTTACGGTTATTGTGGGAAATCCGCCTTATGTAAGACATGAAAGGCTGGACAAAAACTACAAGAATGCACTTTTAGAACGCTATCCAATAGCTGTTTCCACCTGGGACCTTTACGCTTACTTTATCTTGCGGGCTTATGAACTTTTAGAAGAAGGAGGAGTTTTGGGATTTATAGTTTCAAACAAGTGGCTAAGGGCAGAATACGGAGAACCTCTCAGGGAGTTCTTAGCAAGGAATGTCCAAATCAAGGGGATTAGGGATTACACTGGATGCAAGGTGTTTCCATCCGCACGGGTAGACCCAATGACCATAATCTTCCAAAAGTCTAAACCCACAGAACCTTACGATTTTTCCTTTGTGAAAGAAAAAGAAAGAGTTCCAATAAGAGTGTCTTCTATCGTGCTTTCAGCCAGCCCATGGATATTAGAGAGGGAAGAGGTGTATCAAATAAAAAGGAAGCTGGAGGAAGTGGGAAAGCCTCTAAAAGAGTGGGATGTAAAAATTTACTTCGGGATTAAAACAGGCTACAACGACGCCTTTATCATGGACACACAAACACGAAACAGGATTTTGGCAAATTGCAAGGATGAAGAGGAGAGGAAGAGAACAGAAGAGATTATTAAGCCTGTTTTGAGAGGTAGGGACATTGAGAGGTATAGGTATAAGTGGGCAGGGTTGTGGGTAATCATCATTCCAGCTGGATGGACTAACGAACACAGAGGGCAAGAAGACCCAGAGGAATTTTTCAAAAAGACTTTTCCAGCACTTTATAACCACTTTATGAGTTTTTCAAATGTCAAGGGAAAAGGTAAAGGACTTTTTGACAGGGATGACCAAGGTGATTACTGGTGGGAGTTAAGACCTTGTGATTACTACCCAGAATTTGAAAAGGAAAAGATAGTGTGGCAGGAGATTAGCCTTGAACCTTCTTTTGCTTATGATGATAAAAAATTTTATACAAATCAAACGGCTTATATAATGACTGGCGAAAATTTAAAATTTATTTTAGGGTTATTGAATTCTAAAATTTCAAAATGGTATATGCAGAATTTAGCCTATTCTCTATCTGAGGGAGCGCAAAGATGGATAAAGCAATATGTAGAACAACTCCCCCTTCCTCCAAGCACAAAAGAAACCCAACCCCTCGCAGACCAAATAGTCCAAAAAGTCCAAGAAATTCTTTCCCTTACCCAATCCTCCGATTTTGAGACCAGCCAAGAAAAACAGCAAAAAGTCAAAGAACTTGAAAGAGAAATAGACCAGCTTGTGTATAAGCTTTATGGTTTGACGGAGGAAGAAATAAGGGTCGTAGAGGAAGGGTAAGATAAGCCGCTGTGAGACAACCAGTAGAATACTTCTCCGAGTGTCTTATCCTACAAAACCAACTGTAGGACAAGACTGCGGGGAGGTTGTTAGAGAGGAAACGGGAAAAGGCGGAAAGGTTGTTAGCCGAGAAGCGGGAAGGTGGAAAGTTGGCTTTTCCATCTAAACATCGAAAAACTCCTTAACGCAGACTTGCCAAATGAGAATTATTCTTATTACTCATTTTTGAACTCAGTTCAAGACTTTTCGGTAAAAAGGGTGTGGGTTTGTCTTACCTTACATCTTGAGATGTAGGACAAGACATTGAAAAAGACCCGTCTGAAGTCCTTGTCTTTCAAACACTGGGAGGGTGGGTTTGCGAATGTCTAAACCTTTTTGTCCGATGTCTAAACCTTTCTGTCCGAATGTCTAAACCTTTTTGTCCGACCCCGAACCCGCCCGAACGCCATCAAACCCTTGAGACACGAGGCTTTGACGCACTTGGCACGATTTTTGCATATTATTTATAGAATATATATTCTTTTAGAGATAGTGAATAAACTTCGTTTATTCACGCAATTTTTTCTTACGAAAAAATTGCATGGCCCTTTTCTTTTCTTTTTTCGTTTTCCTCTAAGAGAGAAAAAAGAAAACAAAATTTCCGCTGGCTGGGTTAACTATGTCTGCGGGCTGGGAGAAACACTTAGTTAACCATATGGCGGGTTAACTAATTGCTATGTAAGAGGGAGGGACTTAGTTAACTACCTAAATAGGGTTAACTAACTCAGATATAAAGGGAAAGGACTTAGTTAACCGCAATCTCGGGTTAGCTAACATGCGTCCAAAGGAAGGAACCTTAGTTAATCACGCCCTGGTGGTTAACCAACTTTGGAGGCAAACAGTGAAACTTAGTTAACCTATGTGGGAAGGGTTCTATCTGAAAGTAATTCATTTTTGAACTCAGTTCAACACTTTTCGCTAAAGGAGAGTTAACTAAGTTTTCTTTTCCTGCTTAAAAGTTAGTTAACCCTAAAAGCTAAAATAAACCTCATTTAGTTAACCCACAGGTTGCTTTTCGGGCTTGATGTCGTTCTAAAAAACTTCTCATTTAAACCTCTCCAGCTTCGGCTTGAACTATAGACTAAAAAACATCAGGGTTAGATTTTAGAGAAATAACCCTCGTGTATCAATGAATTTGTATTTTTAGGACAACCCCAATTCTTTTTTTAGCCACTCCCTCTCGGGAAGAGATTGTAGAGTGGTATGGTAGTATGCCAAAAGCTTGGATGTCAGGTCTGGAGGAGGGAGGATAAACCTGTTGGAGTGAAGGAGTTTGAACATATAGACTGTGTGGACTGTGGCATTGGTAAGAAGATGTCTCTCAAGGGATTGAAAGTTAGCAGGGTATCTCTCCTTCATTATCATTCCTATCAAAAACACCTCAGCAAGGTATATGGGTTCCTCCTCCATAGCATTGCTTAGGACTTCTCTCAAATAACTTGCAGAAGTGTATTGTTTGCCCTCTTGATAGGCAAGTCTTCTTTGGCGAAGATACAAAAACTTTGAAAAAACACCCCAATAACCCTTGTAGGAAGCTTCAATTTTTTCTCTTCCCATGATTTCTGAAATTGCCATGAGGATTGCGGTGTAATGTGGTAGAGGGTCTTCCCTCCACAGCCTATAGAATACCTCATAAGCCTTAGAAAAGCCCACCTGCTTTATCAGGTTGATAGCTTGGCTGTCAATGTCTGCAAGGTTTAGTGCCCTCATGAGGTTATTTTAGCTAACACACATTTAATTAGACAAAAAGTGGAACACCCACCAAACTGCAATTTTCCGCCAGAAGAAGTTTCCTCACCTTGTCCCAAGCTTCCAGCTGACCTAAAAAGGAAGCTCCTCGTCATCCTTTCCAGACCATTCAGCAGGTTGCTTTCTCAATGGCTTCTCCTTTAGCCTCGTTATCTTCACCCGCCAAAGCTTGGGAGCCCAGATTGGTTCCAGCTGAACAGAACGGTCAAGGAAACAGAAAAAGCTAAAGAGCCTAAGGGAGAGGTAAGCGTCTATTTTTGCATCGTGCCATTTAGAGGGTCTTATACCAAGGCACTTACGGACAGCCACAGGAAGCTTTTTCCAGCCAGTAGAAAAGAAGTCTGAAAAGGTCTCCATAAGGCAAATGTAGGAATGGTTCCCGTGCGGGAGCTGGTGGAGTTCCGATCTTTCCTCCAAAAAGTGCATTTCAAAAGCGGCGTTATAGGAGACAATGAAAGCCCTATCTTGCACAAAAGCCCAGAACTCTTGGAGAACTTCCTTTTCTGTGGGGCAGTTCTTTAGGTTCTCAGGGTCTATACGGTTTATGTAGTAGGCAGGGTTTTCCTTTGCGTAAATGTATTGGTTGAAGACCACAGGCCCTGTGGGTGTGGGCTTTATGGCACCCAGCTGAAGGATCTGGCTTTCTCCCGCAAAAAGCCCAGTGGTTTCCAAGTCTACCACCACGGAGTTATAAAAAAGTTCCTCAGGGTTAAATACCCTCATGGTTCCCTCCTAAAATGGGAGTTCATCATCTCCACCCACAAGTTCAATAAGACCAGTAGCTGGCCAATATTTCACAGCCAGCCCTGACCTACGGAGTTCTCTGAAAATCTCCTGTCCCCACTGTGGTGGAACTACCACGCTACCTTTCTCCTCAAGGGTGCGGATGATTTGGTCTATGTCGTATTTTCCGTTTCCGTTGTTCCCATTGCTGGATTGAGAGCCCAAGGAACCATTATCATCAGCTGAGGTTTGCCCTGGCCCATTTCTCTTTGCCTGCTTCAGTCCCAGCACATAGTCCCTAATCCTCGCCCTTGCTTCATCGGAACTCACAAGCAGGCCGTAGTGTCCGTTGTTGAGTTTTTTCCATAGGACACCTTCAAACTGGTCTATGTATTCTGAAACCGCCTTACGGTTTGCCTTCTCTGGGTCGGCGTTCTTCCATGCAGTGTAGATAGCAGTCTCAAGTTCCTCCCTTGAAACCTTCACCACATCACTGCCTTGGGTTCTTTCCTCCAAAAACTTTAGGGCAGTCTGAACTACTTGGGAGGAGGGAAAGCCTAACTTTTTGTTCGCTTTCTTTTTGGCAGATAGCTTATCTTGCTGTTGGGCATCCAGCGTCTTCCGTATCAGGTCAATGTCTGTGAGGAATTCCAAAAAGGTTTGCTGTTCGGTGGATAGCTTCTTCCGTAGCTCGGCGACGGCTTGGAGGAACTCGTCGTAGGTATCCGCAGAAGATAGAGTTCTCAGTAGGTCATTGGCAGTTAAAGACTCCCAACCAGAGAAAAGCATATCATCTTCGCAAATCTTTTGAATGTTGCGTAGGACTGTATCAAAGAGCTTGTGGAAGACAAAAGAGGACATGGAAAGGAGCCCGCAGAAGCGGTATTCCAGAAGGCGGATAATGGACTCCGTCTTTTCTACCACAAGTAGGGCGGAGTTTAACGCTCCTTTCTCCTTGAGCTTATGCAGTTTGGCAAACTCTTTATGGAGAACCAGCTGGACCTGTTCAAAAAGCTGGCGGGACTTCTCAGACATGTAAGGCATGAGTTCTGAAATCTTTTTGTCTGGGTGGGCTTTGAAGAGGCTTTCCAGAGTTGCAAATTCTTGACCTGAAAGCACAAACGTAGGATTAAGTTTGTTGGAAGGTCTCTCATTAAGCTTGCCGTGAGATTCCACTTGCTGGGCAGGAGACTGTAGGCGTTCAGTCCTCTTCTTAGGTTCGCTGGAAGCTTCTGCTTGGGGGGTGGGAAGCCCCTCAGAAAGCTGTTTAGAAAGTCTGCTGGAATCGGAGTTCTCTTTGAAGGAGAAGGGAGAGGAACCTACAGACACCCACCCGTTGGACATAATCTCTTCCTTGAACTTTTCCCAAACCCTACGGAACCAGTCCAAAGCTCCGTTCTTGGTAGACAGTCCTTGAACCAGCTTACCGAACTTCTCCTTGATCTCCTTCCACAGCTGCTTGAAACTCCGAGGGGGAACTTTGTAGGGTGTAAGCTGGAGGATGGTTCCTTTTACGGTGGAAACTCTTTTGGGAACCACAAGAACTACAGGAAGACCATCTTCAGAGTGGTGCTGCTTGAGAAGGGCAAAGAGGGATTCCTGTAGGGATGACGGCAAACCTTGAGGTAGGACTAAGGGCGCGGCGGAGGTCTTGAAGGTCTCTCTCATTTGATCTGTTTTTGAGGATTGAATTAGGCGGTTAGTTAAAGGAAAACCATCCTCCCCCTTACAAACTAAATAACCTATCCTGACACCACCCACAGGCAGGAACTTGACAGGTGCCTGTTTCCAGCGGTCTGGGTCCATACCCTTGCTTTTCATTTCTGCTCGCTTCTTAGCCCTGTGTATTCTGGACTCTTCCTTCATACGCCGTTTGTATTCCTCAATCTTCCTCTTCCTTTCCTTTATCCACGCCTTTTTATCCCAGACCTTCCGTGTCTTGTTCCCGCCTTTTCTATGGGCTTTCAAACAAGCGAGGACTTCCTCGGATTTTGTAAATAAGTGCTCCCATTCGTAGCCGTGCTCTTGGAGAAAAGCACGCAAATGGTAAATCTTGCCTCTGGTAACTCCCAAGTATTTTGCTATGTGCGAGATCTTTTGGTAGCCCTTCTCCCAAGCCTCTATTACCCGCACAGCCAGTTCATCCCAATGTTCGTGCTTGTGTTCTTTCTCCTTGTGTTCTTCCTCATTCTGTGGGCTTTCTTGCTTGTTAGTGGGTTTTGTGTAGTTCTTCTCAAAGTAATCCAAAAACTTCTGAAGAACTTTCTCATCGGACTTTTTCCTGATATAAAGGTTTCTTTCGAGCTCATGCTTTATATCAAGCAAATCGTAGCCAGCTTCCAACAGTTTTTTGCAAGCTATGAGGGTCCCGTGTTGGCGGAGAGCAAAGAAAACATTGGAGTGTTCTCCACTAAGCAAGTTATGCAGTTCCCTTCGGGCTTCCTCTGCTCTATCTGTGTCATCTTTTGGCCTGACCTTATAGTTGGGCTTTTGGAAGACTTGGGGCGGGTTTACCCAAAGAAGGCGTTCCCAAAGGTAAAGCAAGGGCAAAGGTTCGCCTTCTAAGATAAGCTTAGTAGAAAAACCGTCCTTTATGGGATTGGGGACCCCTTCCAACCAAACTGCGTGCGTAGCAGATACGAAATCTGGTTTTATTCCATGCTTGGCACAGAGAACTTTCAGGCTTTCTTCCACACTCCTGATATAACGATTGTTTGCGTAGGGCAATATATACCCTTTTTCGTATCTCTCTATTCGTTCATTCCCTTCCTGGTCTTTTACTTTTCTCTCTCCATACTCTTTGGAAAGGTAGAAGTGAATGTAGATGTGATAACCTCTCCGTGTCTCCCATACCTCAGGAAAAATGTTCAGCTTCTGTAAATGTTCAACCAGCCTCCATACAGCCTCATCCTTATAGTCTATATCAATGACTACCCAATGAGCCAGTCTTACCCACTTATCTTCTCCCGAGAGAGCTTGAAGGTCAAGTTTTGCAATCTCCTCTATTGCCTTCTGCTTGTCTTTTACCGTTTGATAGACTTTCTTGCGGTTCTCTTTAAGCTGTCGTATAGCTTCCCTCTTCAGGAAGACAACCCCTTGATAAAGAATAGCCAAATTGCGCTCTTTGGCAAACTGGATTATCTCTTCTATCCTCAAGGGGTCTGCAGTAGGGAATTCATAGACAGGAAAACGTTCCCCGTCCTGCTGGGCGAAAAGTTGGAACCTATGGACAGGGGCGTATTTAGGACCCCTAAAACCTTCAGAAAGGGCGGTTAGAACTTGTGCGCCAGAATGGAACCTTCTGGCTCTCTGCGGTAGCAGGGCTGTCTTCCTGCCACCCTCTTGACTTCCTCCTCCGTTCGGGATATAATTACCCATACGGGGTGTGCCTCCTCATGTTGAGGTCCTCCTCCCGTTGGGAGTGCCTCCTCATGTTGGGGGTCGCATAGTTAGTTCCTCGCATAGTTAGTTTCCTCCATAAGTCAGGTTCCCCTCCACCACAAGGGGACCTTCTTGCCTTATATTATTATTTTAGCATGGCCAGCGAAAGAAGATCCGCAACTAAGTATCAGGAGCCCCAAAAACAAGGCGGTCATTCTAAACCGCCCCAGCAGAAGAAAGAGCACCCTCTAAAACTCTTTGAGGGCAAGAGAGTAACTATCAAAGATGTAGGACCAGCTATAATAGAAGGAGACTGTATTGTAGCAGAAGCAAGCTATCTTCTTTTGACCAATGTAAAGATTATAGGAACACAGCACATAGCTGAAGCCCAACTCTTATATATCGCACATCACCGCATTGGCTTTGTTCATACAGCACCCACTAAAGTAGAGAAAATAGAAAAGCCTGAATAATCCCTACTCTCCTTCACCCTCCCACCCTTTCCACCTATCCGACCAACCGATAACCCACCTTCTCCACCTGTCCACCATCCATTAACCCCCCCCTTCCACCCATCTACCTATTAACAGATTAATAAGCTAACTTATCAACAAAACGATTAGATAACTTATTATCACATAGCTTACCCACCACAGTAAATCCTATTAATAAACTAATAAATTAGCATATTAATAAACCAATTTATTAATCGTTTTCTACACCGATGAAAGAAAAATATGTTCTTGAAGAAGCCCCAGGATAAAATACGTATAAGATGTTTTCCTAAAAGGATATTTTTAATGGGTGGTAGAAAAGAAGCTAGACAAGGTTTAATCGCAGAAAAATTTTTAATAGATTGGCTTAATAACAAGTTCTTCTTGGATCAGAATGACCTCAACGTCTGCAAAAGCAAGGGCATTGAATTTCCTAAGAATCCTTATGCACTTAAACCAAAGAATAGGAAAAAATGTGATATAAAAGTAATAAGCAGGAGTGGCGATAATTCCAGCTTGTGCATAACTTTGAAAACTATTACAAATGCAAGCTTCCATCAAATAGATAGAAGATGGTTGGATAAGTGGGCTAAGATTTTAGACATGCCTCAAAATATCTATGATATTTTCATAGATGCTATAAAGAGAGTAGCAGAAAATGGAAATGCTTGTTTTATTCTTCCAAAAGATAGAGAAACTGTCAAAGAATTTCTATATTCCAATTTAACGAAAATAATGAAAGAGATTTTTAAGGCTGACGAAGAGGGCGTAAAAGTTTTAGCTATATATAATGTAGCCACCAATAAAATATGCTTTTTTGACTTGGAAGAAGTTATAGACTACTTTGCAAAATCAGAAATTACTTTTTCCAATAAAGGGATAATCAAAATTGGAGAATTTATAACTATACAAAGAAAAGGTGGAAATGGAAGCCATATTCGTATGAAAAAGACAGACCTTAGGCACCCTGGAAATCAATTACAATTTAAATTCAAACCTCTGGAGTTTATGAAATCATGTTTAAATTATTCTCTTATTAAGAAAACTTGTTGTTTCGAAGTAGAAGTCTCTAATACTTGATTATATTACACAATATTTCTTCAACTCCTCTATTTCAAGAGATAGAGCGTCCAAGAACTCCCATTTGTTCAGGTATGAAATTAAAGCTTGAATATCAACATCTTCAGATGGTACTGGAATTTGAAGATAATCTTCCTCTAACAGTCTTGTCCAACTATCTGATATTTTTTTGCTAAAGATTTTTAAAAAATCTTTAACTACCGCTGAATTAAACCATACAGCAATCAATGGGTTGTTTGTCTTTATAATGTAAAAGTTTTTTGAAGCACATAACGGAGTGTTGCTATAATTAGCTAATATTCTATGCCTCTCCAAATCTATTTTATCACGTAGGAAAATATGCCCATACGGTTTCTTTGTTTTTATCTGTTTCCAAATATGCTTATACCATTGCTCTCCAAATGATAGGGCAGGAACTTTTTGTTCTAACCCCCAAGCGATGTATTTTTCCAAATCCCCTTGCGGTGTGTCTTCTATACTTAAAACATAGAATTTAGGATCATCTATATAAATCCCTTTAGAATAATATTCAGGCTTTCTCAAACACTTTATTAAGTATTTCCTGGGAATTTCAATAGTATCTTTTCCGTTGCTAATTGTTAGTGCACTTTCATCATCCTTTACGATTTTCCAATACTTATTTGGTATGAAGAAAAACTCTGGACCATACATCTCTATACCACGTATTATTTCATCCTTTTTTAGAAACCTTAATATTCCCTGTTTTAGCCCTTCTTCTAAAAACTGTGAAAGCTTTTTAGCCTCGTCGTATCTAAATAAACTTAACCAATTCCTATCAAGGAAGCCTTTAATTTCTGAAATATTAACCGAGTATAAGAAATTTAGACTTCCATTATACTGATAAATTTCAGTAGGGCTATATCGTTTTTCTTTATATTTAGAACCTCTTTTCCTTAACACAACGATCAACTCTTTATACCCACTGCCCGAGCTAAAAGAAGGCTTATTCACATTTTCTACAAGATATAGTATGTCGTAAAACTCCTTCAAAAATCTTTTTACACCATTGGCTTGAGACGTATAAAAAACTGATGCTGGAAGTATCAATATAGCATGCCCGCCCTCATTTAGAATATGGTCTATTAGAAAAATAGACAATACATGCAATCCAGGGTCTCTTCTATTGATATAACCACCATAACCTTTTGATAAAACTGTCTTTAAGATTTCATGCCGATTTTTTGTTAGATGCCATCTCGTGAACGGAGGATTAGATATGATAAGGTCAGCCTTATAGTTCCATCCAAATTTAAAAGCATCACCACAAATAACCTCAACATCCTCATAAATTGAGGAAAGAATGCTTTTAGCTAATTCGCAAGGTTCTTTATTTATCTCAATTCCTATTACCTTCTTTGGTTTTATAAGATGTCTAATACTGGAAAGCGTAATACCTGCACCCATAAATGGGTCCATTAAAGAAAAATCTCCTCTTAGATTTAGTTTTTCTAACAACATTGCAATAACCTTCATCCCCTCCTCATCTGTATAATAGGAAGATGTTCCTTTTCTATCCACAAGTTTTTGAATTTCATATTGACGTTTATCTATCACCAGCATAGAAAGCCTCCCAATTTACTTAGCAATTAGGCAATTATAACCTAATAACATTTTACAAATTATACGTCTTAACATAGTCAACAACCAATTAGATAACACCTCTACTTACCAATCATTTGTCTTTATGCCTAAAATAGAACTCCTCCAAAGCCCTATTAATCAACTCAGACTCGCTTACCCGTATGCCCTTTTTCAAATACATCATCTGGAGTTCCTTAAGCCTCACTTCATTTTCTACGGTTAGGTAAAAGCCCTTCAGCTTCCTATTCTTGGTAGCTTCCTTTTTTTCTCCCGAAGTGTCTTTCTTCACTGCCTCCTCGGGCTTGGGTTCCTCTGGCGTTGTGGCTGGCATATCGCTGATCATCTTTGAAACTATGCCTAAGTTCCTCTTAGCCATTTTATAACCTCCTCTGCATAGGTAGATAGTATTTTTAATGTCTCCTGATCCAGCTGTTTTAAATCTCCTCTATTTATACTTGCATACTGAAAGCCCGCCCTTTTGGGAATGGGTGGTAGAACTTTATAAGGAAGCTTTTGAAGTTCTTCAAGGACCTTGTTATGAAGGGCTACGTGTTTTTCGTAAAAGGTAGGTGCCAATGCTACCACTTGGGTTTTTATTCCTGTGTATTCCTCTAACTCCTGCAGGACCCTAAAAATATGCTTTAAACCAGAGAGGCTGAAAAACTGAGTTTCCACAGGAATTAGCACACCGTCGGAGGCTATGAGGGCGTTTATGGTTAAGATGCCAAGGTTTGGAGGGCTGTCTACGAGGATTAGGTCGTAGCTGTTAAAGGTAGACAGTGCTTTCTTTAGCCTAAGCTCCCTCGCATGCATACTGACAAGTTCAAACTCCGCTTGGGATAGAAGCAAGGAGGAAGGGATTAGGTCAATATTTCCTAAACTTATGGGCTGGGAAGAACCTTTGATGAGTAAGTGGTAAGATTGAGGGATATCCTCAGAGATGTTTTGAGTAAGGCACAGGGTCAAGTTTGCCTGAGGGTCAAGGTCTACAGCGAGGACTTTCAAACCTTGTTCCGCAAGTAGATGAAGTAGGACTACAGTAAGTGTGGTTTTTCCTACACCTCCCTTGTGGTTAACCACGGCCAAGGTCTTCATAGTTAGTAAGTTTATCACATAATTTGTTAATAAGCAAGCTGATTAGCTTGTTAATATGCTAATAAACAAATTTATCAACATATTAATAAATTATCAGGGTTGCTATAAGGTAGATCACGATGGATGAAGGCGACGATTAGGTATGCAGAGGTGTGCAAAAGCAAAGAACAAGAGAGTATAAGACAGATGGAGGGAAGAGATTACCTTACTTGCCTACCTTTATGGCTACGCTATAGACTATGGCTTTTTCAGAAAGTATCAATTATGGAGTTAATACGTCGAGTGAAAAATTCAGAAAAGCTGGAAATCCCTTAAGAAAAAAGCCTTGGCAGGGAGAGGGCTTATAATACCCCCAAACCCCACCAAGGAGGTAATAACATGAAAAATCACCTCTATAGTTTATACCAAATGATCCTACAGTCCCTAACTTTCTACCTTGGAGTTGATCAGGAAAAGAAAAGGGCAGGCAGACCTCCAAAAGTCTCTGACCTCCAACTCTGTGCCCTGTTTATCCTATCCTATATCACAAACACTCCAGTCTTCACACTGGCTAAATCCTTGATTGACCCCAATATCAAGTCCTATCATCTCTGCCGAAAAACAAGAACCCAAAAAGTGTATAGGCTTTTGAAAGAATACAGAAACAGAAGAATTCTTAGCATTTTGTTTGCTAAATTCTGGACTTTCCACCTACAGGTATGTTTCTTTGGGTGAGGTGTGGTCTGGAGTGGAGGTCCGGCTGAAAGCCACCCAAAAAACAGTGGAAAAGCTATTTTATGTCCAGCCCGGTGCAGACCCTTCTACGATTGTGGTGCAGGTGGATGGTGCCAAAGGTCTAAAGCTTTCTAAGGATGGAGAGATAATCATAAAAACTGGTTTGGGAGATTTAAAGCTTTCTAAGCCCATAGCATGGCAGGAAAAGGATGGCAAAAAGCTTCCAGTGGAAGTCTCTTACAAGCTACTTGGCAAAAACCGCTACAGCTTTGAGGTAGCCAAAGCAGACCCAAGCTTGCCTATTGTGATAGATCCAATTTTGCGAGCTACCTACCTTGGAGGAAGCGATTTCGATTGGGCAGCCGTCCCTGCAATTCATCCCACAACAGGCGAGGTCTATGTGGCGGGAGATACCGATTCCACCAACTTTCCTGGTACTTCTGGCGGGGCACAGCAAACCTATGGAGGAAACATTGACGGCTTTGTGGTAAGGCTGA